>WNGJ01013741.1_pt1 | contig 10690 bp, 10 predicted proteins | sample 5400611 | NCBI WGS metagenome assembly WNGJ01 (sample SAMN13153375, study PRJNA577476) | soil metagenome | isolation source: 40 cm soil or saprolite under Garry oak tree replicate 1 | place: USA:California | collected 2016-06-15
GCCGCCACACGGACGGGCTGCGATCCTCGAACCACGTTCAGGCTCGCGGTGGTCTTGCCCTGGTCAGGTGTCAACCGCGTATCGCCCATGACGACACGCACGTGCTCGATCGAGACATCCAGCTCATCTGCCACGAACTGAGCGAAGACCGTTTCTGTGCCCGTACCAAGATCCACGCGGCCGGTGAAGACCGTGATGGTGCCGTCGCGCGCCACGGCAAGCCAGGAGTCCAAACTCTCAGGCACGACCGTATGGACGGCCGCTTCTGCGCCGGCCCCAGTAGTCGCGAACGCGGTGCTCCCGATCGCGAAGCCGACGACCAGCATGCTCGCGCTTTCAATGATTTGGCGCCGTGAAAAATCAAGGCCGCTCATAGCCGGACTCCCTCCTTGGCGGCGCGTTCGATTGCGCGCACGACTCTCAAGTGGGTTCCGCAGCGGCAGAGATGACCGTTCATCCCGCGTTTGATCTCCGCCACGGAAGGATTCGGCTTGCGCTTGAGCAGGGCGGCCGCAGCAATGACCATGCCGCTGATGCAGTAACCGCATTGCGCAGCCTGCTCAGCCACAAACGCCGCCTGCAGCGGGTGAAGCTTATCCGGCGTGCCGAGCCCCTCGCTCGTCGTAATCTCGCTGTTCAAAACACTAGCGACCGGGGTGACGCACGAGCGAACCTCGACGCCATCCATCAAAACGGCGCACGCGCCGCATTGCGCCAAACCACAGCCGAATTTTGGACCGTTGAGGCCGAGGTCGTTGCGCAGAACATAGAGCAACGGAGTCTCGCCGCTAACCGACACGGCTTCCTCCCGACCATTCACTTTCAGCACCAAGCGTTCCACCATGGCGGGCTCCTTGTTCGGAAGGACGCGCTCATGGTATTTTTTTGTATACAAGTGGTCAAGGAGCCGTGGAACTCCGATAAGGTCACGTGTGCAGATGCCGAGGCGCTCTCGTTCACGTGAGCGGCCCACGACGTAGGCGTCCGTATTCCAGTTGGATTTGCGGAGACAAGAATGACGACCCTTAGAATCCTGTTCGCGCCTCTGCTCGTGGCATGCCTTGAGCTGGCCGTCGCCCCTACCGTTGCGGCCTGCGATGAAGTCCTCAAGGTCGCTGTAGGGGCGCCGAGCAATTGGGACAGCGGCTTGCCAGACGTTGGCCAGAGGGCTGGCATCTTCAAGAAGTACGGCCTGATCCTGGAAATCCTCTACACCAATGGTGGCGGCGAGACGATGCAGGCTGTCATCTCCGGCAGTGCCGATCTTGGGATTTCGGCCGGTACGGGGGGCGTGTTCGGCGCCTTCGCGAAAGGGGCGCCGCTGCGAATTCTGTTGGCGGGGACCACCGGTGCGGGCGACCTCTTCTGGTACGTGCCGGCATCCTCACCGCTGAGGTCGTTCGCTGACCTCGATGGCAAGACCGTCGGCTATTCCACCAACGGCGCCTCGACCCACACCACGCTGCTGGCCCTGATCAAACACTTCAACGTCACTGCGAGGCCAGTCTCCACCGGCGCCGCTGCGTTGACGATGACCCAGGCGATGTCCAGGCAAATCGATGTCGGCTGGGCATCGCCCCCGTTCGGCCTCGAGGCCCTCAGTGAGGCAAAGATCCGCCTGATCGCGCGCGGGAGCGACGCACCTTCAACGCGAGATCAAACTGTCCGGGTGCACATCGTCAATGCCGATGCTCTCGTAAAGCGCCGCGATGCAATGAACCGCTTTGCGGCCGCCTATCGCGAGACCTATGAATGGCTCTATGCCAATCCCAACGGGGTGAAGATTTATTCACAATACGCGCAGGTGCCGGAGCGCCTCGCCATTCGCATCCGGGACGAATTCATGCCCAAGGTCGCCATGGCGCCGGATCACGTATCCGGTGTTGCGGCGATCACCAAGGACGCCATCGATTTCAAATTCATGCAGGCTCCGCTCACGCAGGCGCAACTGGGCGAGCTCATCCAGATTCCCGCTTCAAGCAACTGAGCAGCTATCGGGGGATAAGCTGCGTGACGAAGTAACAGGGGGCAAAACTCGTGGCAATTCCCAGCTGATCATGGCCGGGCTTGTCCCGGTCATCCCGATAATCGGGCACTGCACCATCCTGATCGAGATCGCCGGGACAAGCCCGGAGATGACGCCATGAGTTTTGCCCTCTTACCTGGCGAAAGGAACATCGCCGGAATGTGAGACATTTGGACAAGTCTCATGTGAGGCACACGGTTTCGATCCGTTCTCGATCGCCGGATGTTGACTGGAGCGGGGCAACGCCCTCGTTGGACGCCTATTCTCCGAAATACTTAAGCGCGATCTGGATGCCTTCGTCGTACATCTTCTGGTACTCGGGCTGGAACTGCTCGCCGCGCTTTGTGCCGCGATGGAAGAAGCTGATGACTTTCGCGATCGGGATACGCCGCGGCCGATCAAGCGCGTCGATCTCCGTTGTCGACCCGACATCCAGAAGACCGTCGAGATCGAAGTCATCGACGTAGTAATACAAAGCGCCGATATATACACCCCGCGAAGGCTCGTTGCGGATGCGGAGCATTTCCAGCCGGTTGCCCTCAGGCGGAATGTATTCATAGCACCAACGACGTTCCTCAATCCCAATACAGCCCGTCGTGGCGCCGCCGCCACGTTCGAGCCAGACGCGCTCGGTCCTCGCCCGGTTCCTGGTGAGATTTTCCGGGTACGGCATTTTGACGGACGTAACGAGATTGACGACTTTGCGCACATCCTCGCGCTCGGCGGCCGATGCCGGAGGACAGGAAATGCCTTGCAGCAGGACTGCCAGCACCAAAAGCGTAGATTTCTGGAGCATCGGGAATGCCTTTCCTGTGAGAGCACACTCGCTCGTAACCAATCCCAGGGCTCAGGGGTGACGTCTTGACTGCTTCACGAACGGCCGAAGGCCGAAGCAAGACCCTGGTCCCGTGCCTCCCTGGTCCGCTTGAGAGTGCGTCGTGAAGGGCACAGCGCCACGTGCGAGCGCCATCAAGCCCGCTGAACCCCAAGCGGTGGGCACGGCGATGGGATCATAGGGCATCGCGCGGGACGAAAAGTGGCCGGCGATACGATATCCTGGGAGTGTTGCAATCCCGACACTCCCCTGGCAGCAAGAGGCGGAAGGCATCGCGTCGCTGGCTCAGATCCAACCTGTGGCCGGTTGCTAGGCCCTCTCCCATGCGGAACCCGTCACTGTCCGCCGGACAGAAGAAAGCCCCAGCCGCCTGCTGCAGCTTTCATGTCGCCGCGTACGACCGGCTGGCTTAACCCACTCCAAGCAACAAGCTGCACACCGACCGAGGAAGCCTGGATTCGCGTCGCGTAGCGATAAACAGCATTCGGGGCCGGCTACATCACCTCATTACCGACCGTATTCGCCCGGATGCAGCCGGCGCCCCGGAGGGCAGAGCCACCGAGGGGCGTCGGCGGTCCGCCCGAACTCATTCCGCGGCGCGCTTTGCGGCTACGATCTGCTCGGCGGGCTTGCCGGTGAGTTCCGCCATGTGATCGAACTTGAAGGTGAAGCTGCCGACGCCCGCCGTGGCGGAGCGCACCTCGATGATGAGATCGCCGATCTCGCTCTCCGGCATCATGGCGCGGACCATATCCCAGCCTTGCCAGCCCTCGCGGGTGTCGAAACCGAGAATCTGGCCGCGGCGGCCGGACAGGATCGCGTTGATCTTGGTGGAGGCTTCCGATGGGCACGCGATTTCCACCATATGGATCGGCTCCAGTAACACCGGCTGGCATTGCGGCAGCGCTTCGGTGATGCCGATGCGGCCCGCGATGCGGAACGCCATGTCGGAGGAGTCGACCGCATGATAGGAGCCGTCGATCAGCGCCACCGCTATGTCGACAACCGGAAAGCCGAGCGGGCCATGTTTCATCGCGTCAATGATGCCTTCTTCGACTGACGGGATGTAGTTGCGCGGCACCACGCCGCCGGTGATCTTATCCTCGAACGTGAAGCCGGAATTGCGCGGCAGCGGCTTGACGTCGAGCACGACGTCGCCGAATTGACCGTGCCCGCCGGACTGCTTCTTGTGCCGGCCGCGCTGCTGGATCGGCCTTCTGATCGTTTCCCGATACCCGACCGTCGGCCGGCGGCGCTCGATCGCAATGCCGAACCGCTCGGCCAGCCGCTCGGTTGCGACCCGCAAATGCATTTCGCCCTGGCCCCACACCACCATCTCGTGAGTCTCGGGATTGTGGATCACGCTAAGCGAGGGGTCCTCCTCGATGAGCTTGTTGAGCGCGAGACCGAGCTTGACGTCATCCTTGCGTTCCTTCGCGGAGATCGCAATGGCGAGCACGCCCGGATAGGGCGTCACGGCCGCGACCGCAGGGTGCGGTTGCTTACCCGACGACAGCGTGTCGCCGGTCTTGGCACTATCCAGCTTGCCGAACGCGACCGTCTCGCCGGCGCCCGCCGGGCCACGCTTCTCGGTCGATTGCCCCAAAAGCTTCGAGACGCCGGAGACCCTTCCTGCCTCTTCGGCCGGCGAACTCAAGGTGACGCCGTCGCCGATCTGGCCATTGAGCACCCGCGCTACCGAAAGCTTGCCGCCATGGGTGGTGTGGAAGGTTTTCAACACGGCGGCGACCGCTTCGCCGTTGGTCTTGACGCCGAGCCGCTTCGCCGTCGCCGCGATGCCAGGAGCCTCGTGGCGTAACGCCTTCAACAGGCGCAGAATGCCGTTGGTGCGGGTGGCAACGCCCATCAGCACAGGGCATACGACCCCATCGCGAAGTTCCTTGGCAAGATCGTCGAACACGCGATCGCGCGGCGGCGGGATGTCGGCGAGCAGCTGCTCCATCAACTCGTCATCGTGATCCGCGAGCGTCTCCAGCATACTGAAGCGAGCATCCTTCTGCGAAGAAAGCGCGTCGTCATCGAGCGCGATCACCTCGGAGGGCGCATGTTCCCGATAGACATAGGCCCGCTCAAGCGCGAGGTCGATAAAGCCGGTGATAATCTCGTTCTTGAAGATCGGAATCTGACGCAGCAGCAGCGGCACGCGCGAGGCCGGCTGTAATAGCTTGAGGCTTTCGCGCATCTCTTTGTCGGTCTTGTCGATCTTGTTGAGGAAGAGAAAACGGGGGACCTTCGCATCTTCGAGTTCGCGCAGGATGAGCTGCAGTTGCGCCACCTTGCGGTCATCGGCCTCGCACACCACCACGGCGGCATCGATCGCCGGCAGAGCGGCGCGCATATCGTGGACGAATTCAACCGAGCCCGGGCAATCGAGAAACGTGTAGCTGTCGCCCATGAAGGTGGTGGTGGCGACTGTGACCTCGACGCTCATCTTGTGGTGGCGCGCTTCCTTGCTGGCGTCGCTGACCGTCGTTCCGGCATCAACCGTGCCTTGACGCTGTATCGCGCCGGTGCGGGCAAGAATCGCTTCCAGAAGCGTGGTCTTGCCGCTCTGGAACGGCCCCACCAGCGCGATACACCGTGGGCCCCTGGGCCCGCTTTCCCTGTCTCCCATAAACTGCCTCCCTCGGTGGTCGAGATCGGTCCCTCCGCCCGCTCTGTGTTGCTATCGTTTCAGGGGAATAGGGGCGTTGGCAAGTGCGCATTTTGACGGAGGTGTGACGTTACGGTATCGCACAGCTCTTGTCGGTCGGGACCCGAGCGTAAAACAGCCTGTCATCGCGATTGCTGCTAGCCGCATTTTCAGGGTCGGTCGCTGATGCTCTGCCTCGTAAATGGATTGCACGAAACCAATCGTTAACAGCAACATTCCGTTCCGACGAAAGACCCTGCCGGTGGAAAAAAGTTCCATACGTCGATCGAAAAATCTTCGCGCGCCAACCGCGGTGGAAAATAATTCAAAACGCGAAGGCCCCGGACGAGCCGGGGCCTTCGACCGTCATGCCAAACCTGATCAGTGCTTGCGACGATGCCGCACGCGACGGGGCGCGGGACCATCGGCCGACCGCAGTTCCAGACCCGCCAGTCCGGCCGACACATTGAGGCCGGCCTGGGCCTCGGCGCTGACAGGTTGCAGCGCGATGGTGTTATTGGAGCCGCCTACCAGCGCATTGGCGCCGACGCCGACGCCGATCGAGGCGTTGCCCTGCACGCCACCGTAGTTGCCGGCAAGGTCGCCCGGGCGGATCACGCCGGTCGGTGCGAACACAGCCCAGCCCAGCGACACGTTTTGCGTAACGCCAAGGTCAACCCCGATGCGACGGACGACGCCGAGATAGCGATGCGCCGGGCCGCCGCCTGCCGGAACGAACACGCACTGGAAGTTGAGCGTCGCACCGACCACGTAACCGACCCCGCCGTCGCTGCGGCAGGTGAGGCCGCCGACCTCGACATTGGCCTGCGCGGTTGGTGCGGTCGCCATCAGCACTGCTGCCGCAATCGCAGAAAGACATGTTGTGCGTACTGTCATGACAATCTCCCCGTTGCTCGGATGAACTCTTTCTACATCGAAATACCGGCGCGTCAACGCACCCAGCGCAGATCGATGCCTGCAACGCCGGCAGCGACGTTCAAACCGGATTGGCCCTGCAGCGAAACCGGTTGCAATTCGATGGTGCGTCTGGAGCCGCCGATGAGCACATTCGCGCCGACGCCCGCCACCACGGTGGCCTCGGCGGTTGCGCCGCCATAGCTTCCCGAAAGGGCGCCCGCCGGTCGAGAGGTTGGGGCATAGACGAGCCACACCATCGCGCCGCCGGCGGTGACGCCGATATCGACCCCGAGCTTGGTCAGTGTGCCGGCATAAAACTCTACCGGGCCGGGAACGGATGGGGTGAAAGTGCAATTCAGCGTTCGTTGCGAGCCGAAGATCAAGCCGATCCCGCCCGAAATGTCGCACGTAAGCTGGCCGACCTGAACACGCTCCTGTGCAGCCGCCGCCCCGGCGACCATCGCGGTTAAAGCCCCGACCACTGCAAATTTAGCGAATTTACCCATGACCGCCCCCCGCCTTTTCCGACACGCTGCCCTCTCCCTACCCTCCCGCATTGGCGGGTAGGGAGAGGGGTTCGCCGCCGGACAGATTCCTGCTTAACGAAATTCTCCCGCCCCCGCTTCCATATACGACATAACGCGAAACGTGTCGCCCCTCCACTTGGACAAATCCAGTCCGAATGCGGAGAGATTGCGTGACGTCCTTTCAATCGACCGCCGCAACGCCTCACCGCAGGTTGGCACAAAACCGCTGGATACGTTCGCAAGCCTGCTGCAGCGACGAGGTTGCGGTCGCATATGAGATTCGAAAGGCTGGGCCAACCCCAAAAGGCGTGCCTTGCACCACCGCGACGCCTTCGGATTCCAGAAGCTCGGTGACGAAATCCTCATCGGTGTGGATCCGGTTCCCCGACGGCGCGGTCTTGCCCATGGTCCCGGCGCACGAGGGATAGACGTAGAATGCTCCTTCCGGCTTCGGGCATTTTATGCCCTTCGACTGGTTAAGCATGGAGACGCACAGGTCCCGGCGTTCTTTGAAGATCTTGTTGTGCTTCGGAATAAAGTCCTTGGGACCGTTGAGCGCCTCCACCGACGCCCATTGTGAGACGGCCGCCGGATTGGAGGTTGATTGCGATTGGATCATCGCCATGGTCTTGATCAGCGGCTCAGGTCCGCCCGCAAAGCCGATACGCCAACCCGTCATGCAGTAGGCCTTGGACACCCCGTTGACTGTGAGCGTTCGCTCGTAAAGACGTGGCTCGATCTGCGCCGGCGTGGTGAAGACGAAATCGTCATAGACAAGATGCTCGTACATATCGTCCGACATCACCCAGACATGGGGGTGGCGCACCAGCACGTCGGTCAGCGCCTTCAGTTCGGTGCGCGTATAGGCCGCACCGGTCGGGTTGGATGGCGAATTGAGGATGATCCACTTGGTCCTGGGCGTAATCGCAGCCTCAAGCTGTTCAGGCTTGAGCCTGAAGCCGGTTTCGGCAGTTGTGGTGACCGCGACCGGGTTGCCGCCGGCAAGCAGCACCATTTCGGGATAGCTCACCCAATACGGCGCTGGAATAATAACTTCATCACCCGGGTTGAGCGTCGCCACCAGGGCGTTGTAGAGCACCTGCTTGCCGCCCGTCCCAACCGTAATCTGGCTCTGCTTATACTCGAGCCCGTTCTCCCGCTTGAATTTTGCCGCGACCGCCGCCTTGAGTTCGGCGATGCCGTCCACGTTGGTGTATTTGGACGAGCGGCCATCCCGTATCGCCCTGATGGCGGCCTCCTTGATGTTCTCCGGCGTGTCGAAATCCGGTTCGCCAGCACCGAGACCGATGACGTCGCGACCGGCAAGTTTGAGCGCCCGCGCCTTGTCGGTGACCGCGATCGTAGCTGACGGCTTGATGCGCTGCAGCGAGTCGGCGAGAAAGCCCAAGACATCCTCCTTTGACGTCCCAAAGAACGCAGATAGCTGGTCCACACGATCGCCAAGAATCTCCATTTCGCGAGGACGAGCGATCGTTTCCTACTGTCCCGACGCCCGCAGGGCAAGCGCAAACCTCTGCGTTATGGTGAACGCGGTATCATCTCGGCTGCAGCTCAACGCAACTTTTCTTGCGTCTGTCTTCTTTTCTTGCGTCTGTCTTCGGCTTGGTGCTGCGGCGCGCCGTCGCGCTCGGCGGATTGCCGCGACAGTGGCATTCGACGCAACATGCGGTAGGATGAATAGGGGGCTATCTACCATGCGCAAGTGCGACAGATCGCGTATGGCCTAGCCGCATTGCTGGACGATCGTCCGAAACCGGGACACGGGAATGCTCACGCTCTATTCGATGCAGCGCTCCGGCAATTGCTACAAAGTGCGACTTGCGCTCGCGCAACTCGCTCTTGAGTACAATCTTGTCGAAATCGACATCCTCAAGGGCGAAACACGCACGCCGGACTTCCTGGCCAAGAATCCGAGCGGCCACGTGCCGTTGCTCGAAGCCGCGCCCGGGCGCTACCTGTCGGAATCCGGCGCGATCCTTTGGTACCTCGCCAGCGGCACGCCGCTGGTGCCGGAAGATCGGCTCCAGCGCGGCGAGATGCTGCAATGGATGTTCTTCGAGCAGCACAGCCTCGAGCCGTACTTGGGGGCCGCCCATTTCTGGCTGGTGCTCATCAAGGGCGGGCGCGACCTGCAGATGCACGCCATCGAGGAGTGGATGGAGAAGGGCTACAAGGCGCTGCGCGTGATGGAACAGCACCTTGAGAATCACCGCTTCTTTGCTGCCGGCCGCTACACCATTGCGGATATCGCTCTCTACGCCTTCACCCATGTCGCCAACGAGTGCGGCTTCGATCTCACCGGCTTTCCGGCCGTGCGCGGCTGGCTCAAGCGCGTTGCCGAGCAACCGCGCCATGTCCCGATGGATTGGCATCCGACTGCACTGGAGATCGCGGAGTGACGTAGCCCGGATGGAGGGACGCCCTTGCGGTCCGTAATCCGGGATTCAACGGCTAATCTTTTGCGGCGAGGCTTGCCCCGGATTGCGCTGCGCTCCATCCGGGCTACGGCTCTTTCCACGGGATGACCTTGCGCTCGATCTCCTGGAACGCAACCGCGGAGATCAGCCCCAAAATGCCGATCACCACGATCCCGACAAACATGTAGTCGACCTGCAGCAGTTCCCACGAGTTCCAGATCAAATAACCGATGCCGGTTTTCGAGGCCACGAACTCGGCCGCGACCAGCACCACGAACGAAACCGCGAGCGCGATCTTGAGGCCGGCGAAGATCAGCGGCAGCGCGCCGAAGAACACCACACGGGTGAACATCACATAGCTGCTGGCGCCGAAGTTTTTCGCCACATCCCAGTAGATGCGCTCGATGTTGGCGGCGCCCGCATAGGTGTTGACGATCACCGGAAAGAACACCGCAGTGGCAACAAGCGCGATCTTGGATGCATCGCCAAACCCGAAGGCCAGCAGCAACAACGGCATCAGGGCTACCTTCGGGATCGGCATCAGCGCCGCGATCAGCGGATCAAAGAAAATGCGCGCTGGCCGGAACATCGCCATCAACAGGCCGATTGCGACCGCCGGCACTGCTCCGATGACGAAGCCAGCGAACACGCGCCACAGCGTCACCGCTGTGTGCCGCGCCAGTTCCCCGCTTATGGTCAGTTCCCAGAACCGCACCGCAATGTCGCTCGGCGCCGGAACAAAGCGCCGGTCGCCGAGGCCGAGCGCCAGCAGGAGCTCCCAAACGGCCAGCAATCCGATCGGCGAGGCGAGGTAGAGCAGCCGCTCCTCTAGCTTTGACGGCGGCCCGCTCATCCGTCGATCTCCGCCCTGGCGCGCATCACCTCGTCTTCCAGAATACGCCATATGGCGAGCTTGAGCGCGCCAAACTCGGCCGTCGCCGACAGCTCCATGACGTTTCGCGGATGCCGGAACGGAATGTCGATGATCTCTTTCACGCGGCCCGGCTGTGCCGTCATCACCACGGTGCGGTCACCGAGCAGGAGCGCCTCGTCGATGGAATGGGTGATGTAGACAACCGTCTTGCCGGTCTCCTCCCAAATGCGCACCAGTTCGGCCTGCAGGATGATGCGGTTTTGCGCATCAAGCGCCGCGAACGGCTCATCCATCAGGAGCATAGCGGGGTCGGTCACGAAAGCGCGAGCGATGGCGCCGCGGTGGCGCATGCCGCCGGACAGCTGATGCGGATAGTGATGACGAAACTTGGTCAGGCCGACGAGGCGCAGTACGGCATC
>WNGJ01014292.1_pt1 | contig 10689 bp, 17 predicted proteins | sample 5400611 | NCBI WGS metagenome assembly WNGJ01 (sample SAMN13153375, study PRJNA577476) | soil metagenome | isolation source: 40 cm soil or saprolite under Garry oak tree replicate 1 | place: USA:California | collected 2016-06-15
CGATCACCAAGGTGCTGCACGACAAGTACCCGACGCTGAACCAGGCCTCGGCGTTCGACCAGATCGACAAGGCGCCGGAAGAGCGCCAGCGCGGCATCACCATCTCCATCGCGCACGTCGAGTACCAGACCGACAAGCGGCACTACGCCCACGTCGACTGCCCCGGCCACGCCGACTACATCAAGAACATGATCACCGGCGCGGCGCAGATGGACGGCGCGATCCTGGTCGTGTCCGCGACCGACGGCCCGATGCCGCAGACCAAGGAGCACGTGCTGCTCGCCCGCCAGGTCGGCGTGCCGTACATCGTGGTGGCCCTCAACAAGGCCGACATGGTGGACGACGAGGAGATCCTCGAGCTCGTCGAGCTCGAGGTCCGCGAGCTGCTCAGCCAGTACGAGTTCCCGGGCGACGACGTGCCGATCGTGCGCGTCTCCGCGCTCAAGGCGCTCGAGGGCGACAAGGAGTGGAGCGGCAAGATCCTCGAGCTGCTCGACGCGTGCGACACCTCGATCCCGGAGCCGGTCCGGGAGACCGACAAGCCGTTCCTCATGCCGATCGAGGACGTCTTCACGATCACCGGCCGGGGCACCGTGGTGACCGGTCGGATCGAGCGCGGCGTCATCAAGGTCAACGAGACCGCCGACATCGTCGGCATCCACGACCGCAAGCAGACCACCACGGTCACCGGGGTCGAGATGTTCCGCAAGCTGCTCGACGAGGGCCAGGCGGGCGACAACGTCGGCCTGCTGCTGCGGGGCATCAAGCGCGAGGACGTCGAGCGCGGCCAGGTCGTCATCAAGCCGGGCACGACCACCCCGCACACCGAGTTCGAGGCGCAGGTCTACATCCTGTCCAAGGACGAGGGCGGCCGGCACACGCCGTTCTTCAACAACTACCGTCCGCAGTTCTACTTCCGGACCACGGACGTCACGGGCGTGGTCAGCCTCCCCGAGGGCACCGAGATGGTCATGCCGGGTGACAACACCGAGATGTCGGTGCAGCTCATCCAGCCGATCGCGATGGAGGAGGGCCTCCGCTTCGCGATTCGGGAGGGCGGCCGCACCGTCGGCGCGGGCCGCGTCACCAAGATCGTCAAGTAGTCAAGTCCGGTGGCCGGATCCTCGGATCCGGCCACCGGGCCGTGAGACCTGAGCACCAAGCAGCGGCAGAGCTCATCCGAGCCGATTGTCTTCGCGCAAGCGGCTCATCCGGAGCCGATTGTCTTCGCGCAAGCGGCTCATCCGAGAAGAAGGACACGATGGCGGGACAGAAGATCCGCATCCGACTCAAGGCCTACGACCACGAGGCGATCGACGCGAGCGCGCGGAAGATCGTCGACACCGTGACGCGCACCGGCGCGCGGGTGGTCGGCCCCGTGCCGCTGCCCACCGAGAAGAACGTGTACTGCGTGATCCGCTCGCCGCACAAGTACAAGGACAGCCGCGAGCACTTCGAGATGCGCACCCACAAGCGCCTGATCGACATCCTCGACCCGACGCCGAAGACGGTCGACGCGCTGATGCGCATCGACCTGCCCGCCAGCGTCGACGTGAACATCCAGTAGGGATTGCAGAGAAGATGCCGGACAACGAGAACCGCGCCGTCCGCGGCGTGCTGGGCGAGAAGCTGGGCATGACCCAGGTCTTCGACGAGCGCAACCGGATCGTCCCGGTGACGGTCGTGCGCGCCGGGCCGTGCGTGGTCACCCAGGTGCGCACTCCGGACCACGACGGCTACTCCGCGGTCCAGCTCGCCTTCGGGTCGATCGACCCGCGGAAGGTGACCAAGCCGGTCACCGGCCACTACCGGAAGGCGGGGCTGACGCCGCGGCGGCACCTTGTCGAGCTGCGCACCGAGGCGGCCAGCACGTACGAGGTCGGCCAGGAGGTGGGCGCCGACGTGTTCGAGCCCGGGACGCTCGTCGACGTCGTGGGGACCAGCAAGGGCAAGGGCACCGCGGGCGTGATGAAGCGGCACGGCTTCCACGGTCTTGGCGCCTCGCACGGCACCCAGCGCAAGCACCGCTCGCCGGGCTCCATCGGAGGCTGCGCCACCCCCGGGCGGGTGTTCAAGGGCCTGCGGATGGCGGGCCGGATGGGCAACGCCCGAACGACGGTGCAGAACCTGACGGTGCACGGCGTGGATGCCGAGAGGGGCCTGCTGCTGATCAAGGGCGCGGTGCCCGGCCCGAACGGCGGCCTCGTCCTGGTCCGCAACGCGGTCAAGCGGCCGCTGCCGGCGACAGACGGAGGTGTGTGAGCATGGCGAGCGTCGAGGTTCGCACCGCCGACGGCGGCACTGACGGCACCTTGGAGCTGCCGGGCGACGTCTTCGACGTGCAGGCCAACCTGCCGCTGATGCATCAGGTCGTGGTCGCCCAGCAGGCGGCGGCGCGGCAGGGCACGCACGACACCAAGACGCGTGGCGAGGTCCGCGGCGGCGGCAAGAAGCCGTACCGGCAGAAGGGCACCGGCCGGGCCCGGCAGGGCTCGATCCGGGCGCCGCAGTTCGCCGGCGGCGGCGTCGTGCACGGCCCAACGCCGCGCGACTACACGCAGCGCACCCCGAAGAAGATGAAGGCGGCCGCCCTGCGCGGCGCCCTCTCCGACCGGGCGCGGGCAGGCCGGGTGCACGTGGTCACCTCCTTCGTGGACGGCGACGCGCCCTCGACGAAGTCGGCGCTCGCCGCGCTGGCCGCCGCGACCGGTGCGAGCAAGGTGCTGGTGGTGGCCGACCGCGCCGACGAGCTGACCTGGCTGAGCCTGCGCAACGTCCCGTCGGTGCACCTGATCGACCACGGCCAGCTCAACACGTACGACGTGCTGGTCAACGACGACGTGGTGTTCACCCGCGACGCGCTGGAGGCGTTCGTCGGTCGCGCCGGCACCCCCCGCCCGGGTCGCAAGGAGGTCTCGGCGTGATCCCCGACCCCCGCGACATCCTGCTCGCTCCGGTCATCTCGGAGAAGAGCTACGGGCTGCTGGACGAGAACAAGTACACGTTCGTCGTGCGACCTGACGCCAACAAGACCCAGATCAAGATCGCGGTCGAGCAGGTGTTCAACGTCCGCGTGCTCGACGTCAACACGCTGAACCGGCCGGGCAAGCGCAAGCGCACCCGGTCCGGGTTCGGTCGCCGGAAGAACACCAAGCGCGCGGTGGTCAGCCTCGCTCCGGGCGACCGGATCGAGATCTTCGGCGGACCGGTGAGCTGAGGGACTGGACTGGAATGGGCATCCGAAAGTACAAGCCGACCACCCCGGGCCGCCGGGGGGCCAGCGTCTCCGACTTCGTCGAGATCACCCGCGACGAGCCGGAGAAGTCGCTGGTCCGCCCGCTGCACGGCCGCGGCGGCAGGAACAACGCCGGGCGGATCACCACCCGGCACCAAGGCGGCGGGCACAAGCGCGCATACCGGCTGGTGGACTTCCGCCGGGCCGACAAGGACGGCGTGCCGGCGAAGGTCGCGCACATCGAGTACGACCCGAACCGCACGGCCCGTATCGCCCTGCTGCACTTCGCCGACGGCGAGAAGCGGTACATCCTCGCGCCGTCCCGGCTGCGTCAGGGCGACCGGGTGGAGTGCGGGCCGGGCGCGGACATCAAGCCAGGCAACAACCTGCCGTTGCGCAACATCCCGGTCGGCACGGTGGTGCACGCCATCGAGCTGCGCCCAGGCGGTGGCGCGAAGATCGCCCGGTCCGCCGGCTCCGGCGTCCAGCTGGTGGCCAAGGACGGGCCGTACGCCCAGCTGCGGATGCCGTCCGGCGAGATCCGCAACGTCGACGCCCGCTGCCGTGCGACGGTCGGCGAGGTCGGCAACGCCGAGCAGTCCAACATCAACTGGGGGAAGGCCGGCCGGCTACGGTGGAAGGGCAAGCGCCCCTCCGTCCGCGGCGTGGCCATGAACCCGCACGACCACCCGCACGGTGGCGGTGAGGGCAAGACGTCCGGTGGCCGGCACCCGGTCAACCCGGGCGGCAAGCCGGAGGGCCGCACCCGCCGGGCGCACAAGCCCAGCGACAAGATGATCGTGCGCCGCCGGCGTACCGGCAAGAACGCCAGGAGGGGCTGACCAGGATGCCGCGCAGCCTGAAGAAGGGTCCGTTCGTCGACGACCACCTGCTCAAGAAGGTCGACGTGCAGAACGAGCGGGGCACCAAGAACGTGATCAAGACCTGGTCGCGCCGCTCGACGATCATCCCGGACATGCTCGGGCACACGATCGCCGTGCACGACGGGCGCAAGCACGTCCCGGTGTTCGTCACCGAGGGCATGGTCGGGCACAAGCTCGGCGAGTTCGCGCTGACCCGGACCTTCCGGGGACACATCAGGGACGACCGCCGCAGCCGGCGCGGCTAGGCGCTCGAACAGATGCACACGGAACGCGAGAGGTAGCGAGAGATGGCACAGGGCAGCGCGGTCGCCGACGAGCGACGCGCCCGGGCGAGCGCCCGGTACGTGCGCATGGCGCCGATGAAGGTCCGGCGAGTGGTCGACCTCATCCGCGGCATGGAGGCGAACGAGGCGCTGTCCGTGCTGAGGTTCGTCCCGCAGGCGGCCAGCGAGCCCGTCGCCAAGGTGCTCGCCAGCGCGGTCGCGAACGCCGAGCACAACCAGCAGCTCGACCCGGATACGCTGGTGGTCGCCGTGGCGTACGTGGACGAGGGCCCCACGCTGAAGCGGTTCCGGCCGCGGGCGCAGGGCCGCGCGTACCGGATCAACAAGCGCACCAGCCACATCACCATCGAGGTGGAGAGCGTGACGGCCGCGCCGCTGCGGCCGGCCCGCAAGGCCGCGGAGGCGCCCGGGACGGCGGGGCAGGCCCGGAAGGCTGCGCCGGCCAGGAAGGCGGCCGAGAAGGCGGCCGAAAGGCCCCGGCCGGCCAAGGCGGCGAAGGCCGCACCGGCGGGGACCGAGCCGACCGCGGTGCCGCGGGGACGGAAGACCGCGACGGCGGCGCCGGTTGACACTGAGGCTGCGGCGGCCCCGACGACCGCCACGGCGGTCACGGGCGAGGCGCCCGCCGAGACCGAGGTGCTCGGCACCGACGCCCCGGCGCAGACCACCGACGAGACGACCGCTGGTGCTGCCGGCACGGACGAGACCGCCGGCGCCGCCGGCGGGACCACCGCTGGTGCTGCCAGCACGGACGAGACAGCCGGCGAAGCCGGCACGGACGACACCGCTGGCGGAGCCAGCACCGACGACACCGCCGGCGAAGCCGGCATGACGAACACCGAGGAGGGGACCCGCTAGTGGGTCAGAAGGTCAACCCGCACGGGTTCCGGCTCGGTATCACCACCGACTGGAAGTCCCGGTGGTACGCGGACAAGTTGTACAAGGACTACGTCAAGGAAGACGTGGCGATCCGGCGCATGATGAGCAAGGGCATGGAGCGCGCCGGCATCTCCAAGGTCGAGATCGAGCGCACCCGGGACCGGGTCCGCGTCGACATCCACACCGCCCGGCCGGGCATCGTGATCGGCCGCCGTGGCGCGGAGGCCGACCGCATCCGCGGCGAGTTGGAGAAGCTCACCGGCAAGCAGGTGCAGCTCAACATCCTCGAGGTGAAGAACCCCGAGGCGGACGCCCAGCTGGTCGCGCAGGGCGTGGCCGAGCAGCTGTCCAGCCGGGTCAGCTTCCGGCGGGCGATGCGCAAGGCCATGCAGTCGGCGCTGAAGAGCCCGGGCGTGAAGGGCATCCGGGTGCAGTGCGGCGGCCGGCTCGGCGGCGCGGAGATGTCCCGGTCCGAGTTCTACCGCGAGGGCCGGGTGCCGCTGCACACCCTGCGGGCGAACATCGACTACGGGATGTACGAGGCGCGCACCACCTTCGGGCGGATCGGCGTCAAGGTCTGGATCTACAAGGGCGACGTGATCGGCAACCGCGCCGAGCGCGAGGCCGCCGCTGCCGAGGCCGCGATACGGCAGCAGCGGCGGGAGCGCCCGCAGCGGCCGCGCCGCTCCGGCTCGTCCGGGACCACCGGCACCAGCACCGAGGCCGGGCGCGCGGCCGCGACCGAGGCGCCGGTCCCCGAGGTGCCGGTCACCGAGGCGCCCGCTCCCGAGGCCGTTCCGGTCGAGGCGACGGTCGCCGGCGCGGTCGACGCCCCGGCCACCGGCGTCGCCGCCGGCAACGAGAATCCGGAGGGCTGAGTCGTGCTCATCCCCCGCAAGATCAAGCACCGCAAGCAGCACCACCCCGACCGCACCGGCATGGCCAAGGGCGGCACGAAGGTCACCTTCGGCGAGTACGGCATCCAGGCACTGGAGCCGGCGTACGTGACCAACCGGCAGATCGAGTCGGCGCGTATCGCGATGACCCGGCACATCCGCCGCGGCGGCAAGGTGTGGATCAACATCTACCCGGACCGGCCGATCACCAAGAAGCCGGCCGAGACCAGGATGGGCTCCGGGAAGGGCTCGCCCGAGTGGTGGGTGGCCAACGTCAAGCCCGGCCGGGTGATGTTCGAGCTGTCCGGGGTGCCGGAGCCGGTGGCTCGCGAGGCGCTGCGCCGCGCGATCCACAAGCTCCCCATGAAGTGCCGGTTCGTCAAGCGTGAGGGCGGTGAGGTCTGATGGCGGCAGGGACGATTCCGGCCGAGCTGCGCGAGCTTGCCGACGACGAGCTGGTCTCGCGGCTGCGGGAGGCCAAGGAGGAGCTGTTCAACCTCCGCTTCCAGGTGGCCACCGGACAGCTGGACAACAACCGGCGGCTGCAGACCGTCCGCCGCGACATCGCGCGGATCTACACGATCATGCGCGAGCGCGAGCTCGGCCTGTCGGTCGCCCCGAGCGAGGGTGTGGGATGAGCGAGCAGCCAGCAAGCAGCAACGTCGACGCCGCTGGATCCGCTGTGGAGGCGTCCCGCGGCTCGCGCAAGGTCCGCGAGGGTCTCGTGGTGGGCGACAAGATGGACAAGACCGTGGTGGTCCAGGTCGAGGACCGGGTCAAGCACCCCCTGTACGGCAAGGTCATCCGCCGCACCAGCAAGCTCAAGGTGCACGACGAGCAGAACACCGCCGGTATCGGGGACCGCGTGCTGCTGATGGAGACCCGCCCGCTGTCGGCCACCAAGCGCTGGCGGCTGGTCGAGATCTTGGAAAAGGCGAAGTGAAGGCTCCGCTGTCGTTGCTGCGCCGCGCGCGGCGGAAGGCTGGGGATCGCAGGTGATTCAACAGGAGTCCCGGCTGCGGGTGGCCGACAACACCGGTGCGAAGGAGATCCTCTGCATCCGGGTGCTCGGCGGCTCCGGCCGGCGCTACGCCGGCATCGGCGACATCATCGTGGGCACGGTCAAGGACGCGCTGCCCGGCGCCGCCGTGAAGAAGGGCGAAGTCGTCAAGGCGGTCGTGGTCCGCACCGCGAAGGAGCGCCGCCGGCCGGACGGGTCGTACATCCGCTTCGACGAGAACGCCGCGGTGCTGATCAAGCCCGACGGCGAGCCGCGCGGCACCCGCATCTTCGGCCCGGTCGGCCGGGAACTGCGGGACAAGCGCTTCATGAAGATCATCTCGCTGGCCCCGGAGGTGTTGTGAGGTGGCCACGTCAGCCAGCCGCCCCGGCGGCGCCCCGAGCATGAAGGTCAAGAAGGGCGACACCGTCAAGGTGATCTCCGGCCCTGACCGCGGCGCCAAGGGCAAGGTCATCGCGGCCTACCCGAAGCAGCAGCGGGTCCTGGTCGAGGGCGTCAACCGGATCAAGAAGCACACCCGGGTGTCGACCACGCAGCGCGGTGCGCGCTCGGGCGGCATCGTCACCCAGGAGGCCCCCATCCACGTGAGCAACGTGATGGTGGTCGACCCCGACGGCAAGCCGACCCGGGTGGGCTACCGCAAGGACGACGACGGCCGCAGCGTCCGCGTGTCCGCCGTTCAGGTAAGGACATCTGATGACGACCCCGACTCGTACCCAGGCCCCGCGGCTGAAGGCCCGCTACCAGGCCGAGATCGCGTCGGCGCTGCGGGAGCGGTTCGGCTACGACAACGTCATGCGGATCCCCGGCGTGGTCAAGGTCGTCGTCAACATGGGCGTCGGCGAGGCTGCCCGGGACGCGAAGCTGATGGACGGCGCAGTGCGCGACCTGGCCGCGATCACCGGCCAGAAGCCGCTGGTCCAGCGGGCCCGCAAGTCCATCGCGCAGTTCAAGCTGCGCGAGGGGATGCCGATCGGCGCGAAGGTGACGCTGCGCGGCGACCGGATGTGGGAGTTCCTGGACCGGCTGCTGAGCATCGCCCTGCCCCGCATCCGGGACTTCCGCGGGCTGTCGCCGAGCCAGTTCGACGGCAACGGCAACTACACCTTCGGCCTGACCGAGCAGTCCATGTTCCACGAGATCGACATGGACCGGGTGGACCGGCAGCGCGGCATGGACATCACGGTGGTCACCTCCGCGACCAGCGACGAGGAGGGACGAGAGCTGCTCCGGCTGCTCGGGTTCCCCTTCCGCGCCGAAGGAGCGACCCGGTGAGTTCGCCCACGATGTCCAGCCGGCGCGGACGGCAGGCACCGCCGCGCCGAAGGAGCGACCCGGTGACCGTGCGGACGGCAGGCACCGCCGCGCCGAAGGAGCGACCCGGTGACCGTTCCGGGACCGCGTCCGCCCGGCGCGGACAACAAGCACCGTCGCGCCGAAGGAGCGACCCGGTGAGTTCGCCCACGATGTCCAGCCGGCGCGGACAGCAGACACCGCCGCGCCGAAGGAGCGACCCGGTGACCGTTCCGGGACCGCGTCCGCCCGGCGCGGACAACAAGCACAGTCGCCCGACACAGACGAGGAGCTGAGCGTGGCGAAGAAGGCACTCGTCATCAAGGCGGCCCGGAAGCCGAAGTTTCCGGTCCGCGCATACACCCGCTGCCAGCGCTGCGGCCGCCCGCGCGCCGTCTACCGCACGTTCGGCCTCTGCCGGATCTGCGTCCGGGAGATGGCACACGCCGGCGAGTTGCCTGGCGTCACGAAGTCCTCCTGGTGACTGCGTCACCGGGTGCGAAGCTGCTAGCAATCCGCACTTCGCCGCAGGCCCCGGGTCCCGGGGAACCACGGTGAGAAAGGCACGATCCGCAATGACGATGTCCCCCGTCCACCCCGATCCGTCGCGGCGCGGCGCCGTTCCCGGGATCGAGGTGGACCGATGACCATGACCGATCCCATCGCGGACATGCTGGCGCGCATCCGCAACGCCAACTCGGCGTACCACGACTCCGTCGTGATGCCGCACTCCAAGCTGAAGGTGCACATCGCCGAGATCCTCCAGCAGGAGGGCTACATCGCCGGCTGGTCGGTGGCGGACGCCCCCGAGGACCAGCCGGGCAAGCTGCTCGCGATCGACCTGAAGTACGGCCCGAACCGGGAGCGGTCGATCGCCGGCCTGCGCCGGGTGTCGAAGCCGGGTCTGCGGGTGTACGCGAAGTCCACGGCGCTGCCGCGGGTGCTCGGCGGCCTCGGCGTGGCGATCATCTCGACGTCGTCCGGCCTGCTGACCGACCGGCAGGCCGCCAAGCGCAGGATGGGCGGGGAAGTCCTCGCCTACGTCTGGTGAGGAGGGGGTAACCGTGTCGCGCATCGGCAGGCTGCCGGTCCCCGTCCCCAGCGGCGTGGACGTGAGCATCGACGGCAGCACGATCCGGGTCTCCGGGCCCAAGGGGGAGCTGTCGCACACCGTCGTCGCGCCGATCCGGGTGCAGCGCGGCGACGACGGGACGCTGCACGTGACCCGGCCGGACGACGAGCGGGAGAGCCGCGCGCTGCACGGCCTGTCCCGCTCGCTGATCGCCAACATGGTGGTCGGGGTGACCCAGGGCTACTCGAAGACCCTCGAGATCGTCGGCACGGGATACCGGGTGCAGGCACGCGGGCGGGACCTGGAGTTCGCACTCGGCTTCAGCCACCCGGTCTCCGTCCCCGCGCCGGACGGCATCACGTTCCGGGTCGAGACGCCGACCCGCTTCGTGGTCGAGGGGATCGACAAGCAGAAGGTCGGCGAGGTGGCGGCGACCATCCGCAAGCTGCGCAAGCCGGACCCGTACAAGGGCAAGGGCGTGCGCTACCAGGGCGAAGTCATCCGACGCAAGGCCGGGAAGACGGGCAAGTGACATGAGCACCCAGACCAGAGGGACCTCGACCGCCGCCAAGCGGCGGCTGTCCCGGACCCGCCGGCACTTCCGGCTGCGCAAGAAGATCCGCGGCACCGCCACCCGCCCGCGCCTGGTCGTGACCCGTTCGACGCGGCACCTCTACGCGCAACTGGTGGACGACGTCCGCGGGGTCACCGTCGCCTCGGCCTCGACGTACAAGCTGGAGGCCGAGGCCTTCAGTGGCGACAAGACGGCGGCCGCGCGCCGGGTCGGCGAGCTGGTCGCCGAGCGGGCCAGGGCCGCCGGGATCAGCGCGGTCGTCTTCGACCGCGGCGGCGACAAGTACCACGGCCGGATCGCGGCGCTCGCCGAGGCGGCGCGCGCGGGCGGCCTGGAGTTCTGAATGATGAGACGGACCACGAGGACACGGACCAACGGAGAGGACGCCTGATGCCAGGGCAGCAGCGCCGAGGCGGGGGCGCCGGCGGCGGAGACCGCCGGGACCGTCGGGACGGCGGCGGCCGGGGCGGGGCGGGCGCCGAGAAGACCCCGCACGTCGAGCGGGTCGTCGCGATCAACCGGGTGGCGAAGGTCGTCAAGGGCGGCCGCCG
>WNGJ01008915.1_pt1 | contig 10687 bp, 6 predicted proteins | sample 5400611 | NCBI WGS metagenome assembly WNGJ01 (sample SAMN13153375, study PRJNA577476) | soil metagenome | isolation source: 40 cm soil or saprolite under Garry oak tree replicate 1 | place: USA:California | collected 2016-06-15
CGGGCAAGTCCACCGCGGTGCGTGCCCTGGCGAAGCTCCTCCCTGAGCAGAAGGTCGTCGAGGGCTGCCACTTCGGCTGCCACCCCGAAGACCCCGAGGACTGGTGCATGGACTGCCGCGAACGCTCGCGCTCCGGCGACCTGCCCGTCACCACCCGCCGCATGCGCGTGGTCGAGCTGCCCATCAACGCCTCCGAAGACCGAGTCGTCGGCACCATCGACCTGGAGGCGGCGCTGAAAGAAGGCAGCCGGCGCTTCGAGCCCGGCGTGCTCGCCGAGGCCAACCGAAACATCCTGTACGTGGACGAGGTCAACCTCCTCGATGACCACATCGTCGACGTGCTGCTCGACGCGGCCGCGATGGGCATCAACACCGTCGAGCGCGAAGGCGTCTCGGTCTCGCACCCGTCGCGCTTCATCCTCGTCGGCACGATGAACCCGGAAGAGGGTGAGCTCAGACCCCAGCTGCTCGACCGCTTCGGCCTCTGCGTCGACGTGGAGGGAATCCGCGACATCGACCAGCGCGTCGCGATCGTCGAGAAGCGCGCGGTATGGGAGGACGATCCCAACCTCTTCGCCCAGCAGCACGCCGAGTCAGAGCAGAGCGTCCGCTCGCAGATCGCCGAGGCCATCAACACATTTCCAGAGGTCGATCTGCCAAGAGAGATCCTCCGCCTCATCGCGCAGATCTCGATCGCGCTCGAGGTGGATGGCCACCGCTCCGACCTCGTCTGCGCGCGCGCGGCGCAGGCGAAGGCCGCCTACGACAGCTCAGAGCAGGTCGTGGTGAAGAACGTCGCCGATGTCGCCGAGATGGTCTTCGCCCACCGCGTCCACTCAGTCCCCTTCGGCAAGGGGGGACCGAACCTCGGCGAGGTGATCGCCCGCATGGTCGGCCAGGCCTAGCTAATTCCCAAGGCCGCGGCGTTCCGCGTCCTAGACTTGCGCCGATGGCGGCGTCCCAGCAACCAGCACTGGAACCTCAGCGCGCGGCGGAGCTTCTCGCCCGGATCGAGAGGAACGTCCACAAAGTCATAGTCGGCAAGGAACGAGTCGTCCGCCTCGCGGTCACCGGCCTCGTCGCCGGCGGCCACGTCCTGCTGCAGGACCTCCCCGGCACCGGCAAGACCATGCTCGCCCGCGCGCTTGCAACATCGGTCGGCGGCACGTTCAGACGCATCCAGTGCACCCCCGACCTGCTGCCCTCCGACATCACCGGCTCGAGCATCTTCAATCAGAAGGAGCTCACGTTCACTTTCGTGCCCGGTCCAATCTTCGCCAACATCGTGCTGGCCGACGAGGTCAACCGCGCCACGCCGCGCACGCAGTCCGCGCTGCTCGAGGCGATGGGGGAGGGCCAGGTCACGGTGGAGGGCGCGACAAGGTCCCTCGAGCGCCCGTTCTTCGTCGTCGCCACGCAGAACCCGACCGAGTTTCACGGCACCTACCCGCTGCCCGAGTCGCAGCTCGACCGCTTCACCCTCGCGGCCGAGATGGGCGCGCCCACAGACGCCGAAGCGATGGAAGTTCTGGCAAGACGAGAGCACGGCGATCCGCTCGCCGAGCTGAGCAGCGTCGTGAACCTCAGCGAGGTCATCGAGCTGCAGGAGGCGTGCCTGCGCGTCGTGGCCGCGCCCGCGATCCGCACCTACATCGTCTCGCTGCTCCAGGCCATCCGCGCGCGGCAAGACGTTCTGCTCCCCGCCAGCATGCGGTCAGGCGTTTACCTGCAGCGTGCCGCGCAGGCCTGGGCGCTGTTTGAAGGACGCGACTTCGTCCTTCCTGACGACGTCAAGCTGCTCGCGGTCCCAGTCCTTGCGCACCGCCTGAGCATGCGAGGCCGCGCCAGGGCAGACGACATGATCAAAGAGCTGGTCGGCTCGCTGCCGCTCCCACCGCTGAGGCAGCACTGAGACCAACCCCCAGATTCTTCGGCGCGCTGGTGCTCGCCGCGATCGTCGAGTACTACGGCACCACGTCAGAGGTCCCCTGGCTCTTCCTGCTCGCGAGCTGGATCGTCGGCCTGATCGCGGTCTCCTTCATCTATGCGCTCTGGAACCGCGCGGGGCTCCGCCTGCATCTCAGCGCCGGCGGCAGCACCCCGTCCGCAGGCTCACCCCTGGAAGACCTGCCCGAGCACCTTCTCCGCACCGGTCCCCTGCCGGCGCCGATCTTCGAAGGCGATGCCCTGCGGATGGACCTCGGACTGGACACGACCAGTGCGCCCCGCGGCCCGGCTCGCCTGGCGGGCCTGATCGCGGGCGAACACGTGGGCGCCGCCACCGGAGTAATCCCCAGAAAGGGATGGCGCCACCAGGTCGAGCTGCAGGCAATGCGGCGCGGACCCGTTGATGCGCGGGCGTGGATCGTCGAATCGAGCGACGCCGTCGGCATGTTTCGCAGCCGCCGGACCAGCCCCGACGCCGAGGTCGCGCTGGTCCTCCCGCGTTTCGCACCTTTATCGCGCCGGCCCCAGACCCGCGAGCTGGAGGCCAGCGTCGCCGCACCGCGCGCCGGGTCGGGCACCGAGCTCTTCGGTGTTCGCCAGTACCATCCGGGAGATTCGCTGCGCCGGATCCACTGGCGCTCGAGCGCGCGCCACGGTGAGCTCGTCGTGCGCGAGTACGAGCCGCCCGGCGTTCAGACGCTCGGCATCTTCTGCGATCCACAGCCCGGAGACGCGGCTGACCAGATCGCGCGCATCGCTGCCTCCGAAGCCTGGGATTGCCTGCGCAACTACGGTCGCGTGATGCTTTGGGGCCCGGGCCTGGTGCCCAGCACGTCGAGCGAGGCGCGCAACCTCTGGGCGGTCCTCGAATGGCTCGCGCGCTACCCAACCACCGCTTCTACTGGCGAGGACGTCGACCCGCCTCAGGTCAGCGAAGCAGTGGCCGTCACCGCCGGCGCCGCGCAGAACGTGGTCGAGGCGCTCGAAACCATCCGGCGCCGGGGCGGGACCGTGCGTGCGTGGGTGGTGGGGGATAGCGATCTCGACATGGATGCGCCAGTGCAGCACGTCGGCAAGGAATGGCCGCTGTGAGACTCCCAAGGCTGCCCGCCTCACCGGTCGAGAACTCCCTCGAAGGGCGGGCGTTCGTGTACTCGGGCTTTGCCGTCGCCGTCCTCGCGATCGTGCTCTACGGACAGGACTACGTGATCCCTGCCGTCGGTCTCGCGACCACTGCCGTGGGCCACGTCGTCAGCTACCGCGGGCGGGAGAAGAAACGCCGCCTTGGCGGCCAGGTCTTGCTCGCCACGCTGGTGTTCGCCGGCCTGGCTTACTTCCTCGCGGACTCCGCGCTGGCCCTCTTCGGCGGCATCCTTCCGCAGGCCAACTTCGCGATCGCGCTCGTTGCGGTCACGAGCTTCGACCTGAAAACGCGGCGCAACTGCTACTCGAGCCTGTGGATCAGCCTCGCCATCCTCTACCTGGCCGCGGTCTACGCGTGGGATTACGCCTTCGGCATCCTCGTCGCGCTATGGGCGATCTGCCTGGCCGGCTTCTGGATGGCGTCGCACCTGCGCCGCATGGACGCGAAGTTGCGCGCACCCCGGACCGCGATCACGGCAGTTGTCCTGGGCGCGCTCGCAGCCGGCCTCGTCGGGTTCATCGTCATCCCGCAGCCTGCCGCCTTCGCACCCACACCGCTCGTCGTCTCGCTCCCCAACTTCGTCAACTTCCGCGGCGAGCTGGAGAACCCGGCCCTGCCGCTCGTGCAGATCGCGGGCGATCCCACGGGCGCGACCGGCAGCATCGACCTCCACTTCCGCGGCCGCCTCGGCGACTCGCCCGTCATGTACGTCCGCACCGGCGCCCCCGCCTACTGGCGCGGCCTGGTCTTCGACACGTATCGCGATGGCTCGTGGACGGCGTCCAACCGCGGCTACGTCGAGCTGCAGCCGTATGTCCCGTCGCGATTCCTGCCGCCGGCTCCGCCCAACAACCTCGGCACCTTCGTCCAGGCCTTCCGTGTCCTGCGTCCGCTACCGGGAGTGATCAGCGCCGCCTACCCGATCCAGAGCCTTTACGCGCCGGTCGCCGCCCTGCGTGAAGACGCCTACGGAACCTTCCACACGCCGGCACAGCTGCGACCCGGCCAGACCTACTCCGTGGTGTCCTACCTGCCGAACCTCTCCGCGCAGGAGCTGCAGACCGAGCTTTTCACGCGAGCCACCGAGAGGGTCGATCCCGCATATCTCGACGCGAGCTCCCTGTCGCGGCGGGCCCGCGACCTGGCCGGCACCGCGGTCGCGGGCCACACCGCCAACGAGTTCGACACGGTGATGGCGCTCACCACCTACCTCCAGTCGAACTTCCAGTACTCGCTGGAGCTGGGCCACGTGCCGGCGGGGCGCGACCCGGTCGACTGGTTCCTCTTCGACGTCAAGATCGGCTACTGCGAGCAGTTCGCCACCGCCGAGGTGCTGATGCTCCGCAGCCTGGGTATCCCCGCGCGCCTGGCGACCGGCTACTCGACCGGCGACTACGACCCGGTCCTCGACCAGGCTGTCGTCCGCGAGCACGACGCGCACGCGTGGGTCGAGGCCTGGTTCCCCAACCACGGCTGGGTGCCGATCGACCCGTCTCCCGGCTTCTCACCGCTGGCCGCGACGCGATTTCCCAGCCATTGGGCCGCGGGCGGGATCGCCCGCCTCATCCCGCACCTGGAGATCGGCGCGCCCCTGGCCGCGCTCGGCAGCCTGGGCATCCTGGCCGTCGTTCCGCCGGCGGTCGCGATAGCGCTCCTGATCGTCATCGCTTGGGCCTGGCTCCGCACCCGGCGCTGGAAGCGCGGGACCAAGATGCCCGCCAGCCAGTCCGAGCTGCTCCGCCTCTACGAGCGTGTCCAGCGCCGCCTCGGTCGCCGCCGCGCGCCGCCCGAAACTCCCTTGGAGTACATGGGTGGTCAGAGCCCTGGAACGTTGCAATCGCTGCTCGAGGATGTGACCGAAGCGGTCAACGAAGGCGCCTACGCGGGCCGCTGGCCTGACGTAAGGAAAGTGCGGGAGCTCTCGGACCGCTTATCCTGACTCGCCGTGGCCAGGGTAGTTTCGAAGGGCGCCGAAGCAATTCGCTGGGACCTCAGCGACCTCTATTCGTCGCCGGCTGATCCGAAGCTCGAGGCGGATCTGGCGCAGGCGCTGGAACGTGCCAGAGCATTCGAGGCAACCTACAAGGGCAAGGTGACCGTCCTCGAGCCCGTCGACTTCGCCGCGATGATGCGCGAGCTCGAGCGGAACGAGGAGGACGCGGCCAAGCCCGAGGTTTACGCGTATCTCTTGCACAGCCAGGACACGCAGGACCCTGCCGCCGGCCGCCTGCTCGCGCGGGTGCGCGAGGCCGCCGCCGAGCGAGGCAGCCACGGAGTCTTCTTCACCCTCGAGCTGGCGCAGACCACCGACGAGCACGCGGCCAAGCTCTACGCGCATCCCGACTCGGCGCGCTACCGCCACACGGTGGAGGAGGCACGCAAGTTCCGGCCCCACCAGCTGTCCGAGCCTGAAGAGCGAGTCCTCACCGAGTTCAGCCCCGTCGGCAACTCCGCGTGGACGCGCCTTTTCGAGGAGCTGTGCGCAAGCATCCGGATCGACCTGGAGGGCCGCGAGCTGATGCTCGAGGAGGCGCTCACGCTGCTGCGCGAGCCGAGCCGCGAGGTCAGAAAAAACGCCAGCCACGCGATCACCGGCGCGCTGAACGAAGACATCCGCACACGCGGCTACATCTTCAACGTCATCCTCGGTGAAAAGTCGATCGATGACCGGCTGCGTCATTTCCCGTCGTGGATCTCGTCGCGCAACCTGGCCAACGAGACCTCTGACGAGGCGGTCCAGGCGCTCGTCGAGGCCGTGACCGGCCGCTACGACGTCTGCGTCCGCTACTACCGCGTCAAGAAGAAGCTGCTGGGCGTCGGCGACCTCCACGAGTGGGACCGGTACGCGCCGATCCTCGACACCACCCGCGACCTCAGCTGGGATGATGCCAAGGAGCTCGTGCTTGGCTCATACATGCGCTTCTCCAAGCGCGCCGGCCAGCTGGTGGAGGAGTTTTTCCAGCACGGCTGGATCGACGCACCCGTGGTCCCGAACAAAGCCGGCGGCGCTTACTGCATGCCCGTGACGCCGCATCACCACCCGTACGTGATGCTCAACTTCACCGGCAAGCTGCGCGACGCGCTGACGCTGGCGCATGAGCTCGGACATGGGCTCCACGACCGCCTTGCGTCGAAGCAGCACATCTTCGATTTCCACCCGCCGCTGACGCTGGCGGAGACCGCCTCGGTGTTCGGTGAAGAGCTGACCTTCGACCGCATCATGGCCGACGAGAAAGACCCGAAGATCCGGCTCGCCATGCTTTGCAGCCAGGTCGAGGACGCGTTCTCGACCGTGTTCCGCCAGGTCGCCTTCAATCGATATGAGGATGCGGTCCACACCGCCCGGCGCAGCGAGGGCGAGCTGTCGGTCGAGCAGCTGGGCGAGATCTACCAGTCGAAGCTGCAGCCGATGTTCGGAGACGCGCTCACGCTCACTGACGAGCACAAGGTCTGGTGGAGCTACGTCAGCCACTTCATGCACACGCCGGGCTACGTGTACGCCTACGCGTTCGGCAACCTGCTGGCCCTATCTGTCTATCACCGCTACCTCCAGGAAGGCCCAGAGTTCGTCGACGCCTACCTGGAGTTCCTGGCGGCCGGCGGATCGAAACGACCGGACGAGCTGGTGCGGAGCCTGGGAATGGACATCACCGACCCGGGTTTCTGGGACGCGGGACTCAAGATCCTGGACGGAATGGTCAGCGAGGTCGAGCGACTAGCGGACCAGCGCTAAAGCAGCTCAGCCCAAGGAATTACCCGCGCTGCATTCACGGCGTTGTTAGCTGGCGTTGCTGTTTGTAAGTCTCATGCCTCACAGACTGAGGGCCAGCCGCAGTCCAGTGTCGACTTCGTGCATGTGCATTGGGTCAAGAATGCCAAGTCGGGTCTCGAGAGTGGTCTTATCGAGAGTTACCACCTGGCTCACGTTCACGACACAATCGCGATCAAGGCCGGCGGTCCCAGCCGCGAGAGCGACGTTACCCGGCGCAGCAGACAGTCGGAGGTTCGATGTGATTGTCGCTACGGTCACCGTCTTGATGCGCGAGCGGTTGAACGCGTCCGCAGAAACCACTAGAACGGGCCGACGCCAGGCCGGTGCCGAACCTTGTGGTCGGCCGAGGTCGGCCCACCATACTTCGCTCCGCGCTACCACTTCTCAGCTGTGGCTCGCCGCTGGGCCGCGGCCAGATCTCGGTCGACCGTCGATTTCTCCTTCGAGTAAACCGCCTGGAGGGCGCGCGTGACCTCATCGTCGGGGTCTTCATCGAGCAGCTTCTCGAGAGCCTGGGCATAGAGCTTGCTGCGAGACATGCCAAGCTTGCGCGCCCTTTTCTCCGCAGCTTGAAAGAGCGGGGTCGGAATCGAGATGGCTGTCTTCATGGTACGAGTATAACCCAGTTATACCAATTGCGCCGACCGGGCAACCGAGTTCTCAAGAATCAAGGCTTACCGAAGGTCGGGCGCGGGATTTGAACCCAGGTCCTCACGGTCCCGAAATCTAGGCGCGTTCGTCCACCGAGATCCCCTTCGTGAAACTCGCTCTCGCGACCTTCCCGTTGGCGGGGTCGTCCGGCAACGTGGGCCAGAGGCTCTTTCAATACAGCCCTAAACTTGTACACATATAGCTGGGCCCGCTGTGGCGGGAGCTCTCCACTCGATGAGTGGTAGGGAGTGAGATGACGGTCACCACCGAGGCGCTTGCCACCACAGACCTCGAATTTGCCCGCCAGCTGGGTCAGCAGCTGCGCGTCGACTCGATCCGCTGCAGCACCGCCGCCGGCTCCGGACACCCGACCTCTTCGATGTCCGCCGCCGACCTGATCGCGGTCCTCATCGCGCGCTACCTGCAGTACGACTGGTCGAAGCCGAAGGACCCGAACAACGACCACCTCATCTTCTCCAAGGGCCACGCCTCGCCCCTCTACTACGCGATGTTGAAGGCGGTCGGCGCCATCACCGACGCGGAGCTGATGACCTTCCGCAAGTTCGGCTCGCGCCTCGAGGGACACCCGACCCCGGCCATCCCGTGGACCGATGTCGCGACCGGCTCGCTCGGCCAGGGCCTCCCGATCTCCGTCGGCGTCGCCCTTGCCGGCAAGAACCTGGACAAGCTCCCGTACCACGTGTGGACGCTGTGCGGCGACTCGGAGCTGGCCGAAGGCTCGATCTGGGAGGCCTTCGACAAGGCCGGCCACTACAACCTGGCCAACCTCACGGCGATCCTCGACATCAACCGCCTCGGCCAGCGTGGCGAGACCGAGCTCGGCTGGAGCACCGACGCCTACCGCCGCCGCGTGGAGTCCTTTGGCTGCTTCCCGGTCGTCATCGACGGCCACGACGTGACCGCGATCGACCGTGCCATGGGCCAGGCCCTTTCCTCGACCGGCAAGCCGACCGTGATCATCGCCAAGACGGTCAAGGGCAAGGGCTTCTCGGAGATCGAGAACAAGGATGGCTGGCACGGCAAGGCCCTGCCGCCGGACATGGCCGAGCGGGCGATCAAGGAGCTTGGTGGCATCCGCCACCTAAAGGTCAAGACCGCCAAGCCCGAAACGACGCCCGCACCGAAGCGGCCCGAAGCCGCGCCGGCGGTGACGCTTCCGGTCTACAAGAAAGAGGACAAGGTCGCCACGCGCAAGGCTTACGGCGACGCGCTGGTGGCATTGGGCGCGATGCCCGACGTCGTTGCCATGGACGGCGAGGTGTCCAACTCGACGCACGCCGACGAGTTCGCCAAGGCGTTTCCCGACCGCTTCTTCGAGATGTGGATCGCCGAGCAGCAGCTCGTCGCGACCGCGGTCGGCATGAGCGTCCGCGGCTACAAGCCCTTTGCCTCGACCTTCGCCGCATTCTTCAGCCGCGCCTACGACTTCGTCCGCATGGCCGGCATCTCGGAGGCCAACATCCGGCTGGTCGGCTCGCATGCCGGGGTCGAGATCGGCCAGGACGGCCCGTCGCAGATGGCGTTGGAAGACCTCGCGTCGATGCGCGCGATCATCGGCTCGACGGTGCTCTACCCAAGCGACCCGAACCAGACCGCGAAGCTCACCAAGGTGATGGCCGAGACCAACGGCATCGTCTACATGCGCACCACCCGCGGCGCGTACCCGACCCTCTACGGGCCTAACGAAACGTTCAAGGTCGGCGGCTCAAAAGTTGTCCGTCAGAGCCCGAAGGACAGGGTGACGCTCATCGGCGCAGGCGTCACGCTGCACAACTGCCTGGCCGCCGCCGACCAGCTGGCCGCCAAGAAGATCGCGGCCCGCGTCATCGACCTCTACTCGGTCAAGCCGGTCGATGTGAAGACGCTGCGCGACGCCGTGAAGGCGACGAAGCGCCTCGTCATCGTCGAGGACCACTACCCCGAAGGCGGCATTGGCGCGGCGGTGATGGAGGCGCTCGCGGCGGACGGCCTCCCGAAGATCGCGCACCTGGGCGTGAAAGGCCTGCCCACGTCGGGCAAGCCGGAGGAGCTGATGAACGCCGCCGGCATCTCGGCCAAGCAGATCGTGGCCGCGGCCACCAAGCTCCTGGCGGCCAAGTAGATGGCGACCGAGGTCAGGCACAATCCGATCAAGGAGCTGAAGCAGGTCGGCCAGTCGCTGTGGCTGGACAACATCCGCCGCCAGCTCATCACCTCCGGCGAGCTCGCGCGCCTGCGCGATGAAGGCCTCACCGGCGTCACGTCGAACCCGACCATCTTCGAGAAGGCGGTCAGCGGGTCGACCGACTACGACGAGGCGATGGTCCAGCTGGTGCGGGAGAAGGCGAAGCCGTCGGAGATGTTGTGGGACCTGATGGTCGAGGACATCCAGGCGGCGGCCGACGTCTTTCGCCCGGTCTTCGACAAGACCAAGGGGAAGGACGGCTACGTCAGCATCGAGGTCTCGCCGACCGTCGCCGCGAGCACCGGGCGAACCATCGCCTTCGCGGAAGACCTGCGTGATCGGTGCCGGCGGCCGAACGTGATGGTCAAGATCCCGGCGACCAAGGCGGGGCTGCCTGCGATCGAGGACCAGATCTCCAAGGGCCACAACATCAACATCACCCTCATCTTTGCGGTCGATCGGTATGACGAGGTGGTCGAGGCCTACCTGTCGGGTCTCGAGAAGTTCCAGAAGAAAGGAGGCGACCTCAGCAAGGTCGCCAGCGTCGCGAGCTTTTTCGTCAGCCGCGTGGACACCAAGGTCGACAAGATGCTGGCCGCGAAGATGCAGCAGACCGACGACCCCGCGCAGCAGCGCGCGCTCGAGCAGCTCTTCGGCAAGGCCGCGATTGCCAACTCGAAGGTGGCGTATGAACACTTCAAGCAGCACTTCAGCGGCGACCGGTGGGACAGGCTTCACCGAGCCGGCGCACGCACGCAGCGCCCGCTGTGGGCGAGCACGTCGACCAAGGACCCGCGCTATCCCGACACGTACTACGTCGAGGAGCTCATCGGCCCAGACACCGTGGACACCATCCCGCCCGCAACACTCGCTGCGTTCCGTGAGCACGGCGAGGTCCGTCGCAGCCTCGATGAGAACCTGGACATCGCCAGGCGCCAGCTGAAGCTGCCGGCGGAGATCGGCGTGGACCTCGACCAGGTCACCAACG
>WNGJ01022038.1_pt1 | contig 10687 bp, 10 predicted proteins | sample 5400611 | NCBI WGS metagenome assembly WNGJ01 (sample SAMN13153375, study PRJNA577476) | soil metagenome | isolation source: 40 cm soil or saprolite under Garry oak tree replicate 1 | place: USA:California | collected 2016-06-15
ATTTTCGGCCCGACCATCCAGGGCGAAGGCCCGCTCGTTGGCCGCCCGACCGTGTTCGTGCGCACCGGCGGCTGCGATTATCGCTGCACGTGGTGCGACACGCTCTATGCGGTGCTCCCCGAATATCGCGACGAATGGACGCCGATGACGCCGGCCGCCATCATGGCGCGCGTGGATGAGCTGGCCGGAGGCGAGCCGGTGCTCGTCTCGCTCTCCGGCGGCAATCCAGCATTGCAGCCCTTGGCGCCGCTGATCGTGCTCGGCCGCGAGAGCGGCCATGGCTTTGCGCTGGAGACCCAGGGCAGCATTTCCCAACCCTGGTTCGCCGAGCTCGATTGGCTGATTCTCAGCCCAAAGCCGCCGTCCGCGGGTGTGACGGTCGACTGGGATGCGTTCGAAGGGTGCCTCAAGGCGGCAAGGGGGCAGCCGCGCTGCGTCCTCAAGATCGTCGTCTTCGACGACGCCGACTACAGCTATGCGCAGGCCCTGGCCGCGCACTATCCGGCGCTGCCGGTCTATCTGCAGGTCGGCAATCCCGCGCCGTTAGCGGCCGCCGGCGGTGTCCTTCCTGACGGGGCCGATATTGACGATCTGCTGCAGCGCTTCCGCTGGCTCGCCGGCAAGGTGACCGCGGACCGTTGGTTCGCCGCTACGGTGTTGCCGCAACTTCACGTGCTGGCCTGGGGCAACAAACGCGGCGTCTGACGGGTCGATCGCGCGGCTGGGCTCTATCCTTGCGGGCGCGAGCCCCAATAGGTCCGTAAAATGTCCGCCGCTGACCCTTAACGGTAATAGCAACTTCTTTCGCCTAATCAGACAGTTCTGGATTTTTCACTTTTCGCGTACGCCTACGGAGGCGTAACGACGACGTTCATATGGGATTTATCGGCCCCTTGGTCCGGCTCTGCGCTCTCGGGCAAACTACCCGACGGACACGCCGCGGAGCCAGTTCGGAACGCTGCCTGCAGCTTGGCGTTTTGGATAAGCCCCATTGGGTTAAGGATGGCGTAAGATGACGAGACCGGAAAAAGCCACAAGCCGTACGATCGCACGCACACGAGCCAAAAACCGATTTATTGGGGGATGGCCCAGGATTGCACTCTGTATGGGGAGCGCCTTGGTTACTTTGCTTGCCTTAGCAAGCCCTCAAGCTTTCGCGGCATCTCCTGTCGAGGTGACCGACTTTGGATTCAACCCTGGCAACCTAAGGATGTTTGAATTCCTTCCCGATGGCTTGCTACCATCCGCCCCGTTGGTCGTCGTTATGCATGGGTGCACCCAAAACGCGACCACGTTCGCCAACGAGACCGGTTGGATTCAACTTGCTGACAAATTCGGTTTCGCGCTTGCCCTGCCGCAGCAGACCCACGTCAACAATCCTTCGAATTGCTTCAGATGGTTCGATTCCAACCACAACAGGCGCGATCAAGGCGAGGCACTGTCGATCAAGCAAATGGTGGACAAGATGAAATCGGTCCACAGCATCGACCCCAACCGGGTTTATGTGACCGGGCTTTCGGCAGGGGGCGCGATGACCTCGGTCATGCTTGCGACATATCCCGATGTCTTCGCAGGTGGCGGCATCAACGCCGGCCTCCCCTATGGATGCGCGAACAATCAGTTTGATGCATTTCAATGTATGCAGAGTGGACAGCCTGGGGGGCTGGTCATTGGGCTTCCGGGTGGTGACTTATTGAACAGTTCGGTTCCAATAAACATACCGGTGCTTGCGGCTTGGTGCACCATGTTCCCTGCGCTGCCTATCTGTTCTGACATTCCCCCAAATTCCGGAAGTCACACGATCAGTCCTTCTGAATGGGGCGATTTCGTGCGCCAGGCATCAAGTGTTGCGGGGCCTTTTCCTAAAGTTTCCATCTGGCATGGAAGCAAGGATAGAACGGTTAATCCAATCAATGAGATCGAAGAAATGGAGCAATGGACGAACGTTCACGGCATTGATCCTCGATCCGCTACGCACGATACGATCAAAGGATTTCCCCATCAGACGTTCAGGGACACCAACGGCGACACTGTAGTTGAGACCTTTAGCATCATCGGCATGGATCATGGTCAGCCTGTGGATCCCGGTACCGGAGGAGATCAATGCGGGGCTCCAGACCAATTCATCATAAATGAGCATATCTGTGCCAGCTTCTTCACGGCGAAGTTTTGGGGATTGGTCCATTAGTGTGGCCCCGAACGACCCGAATTTAAGACCGCGGGGCTAATTAGAGAATTGGTGACGGGCCGTTCCGTTACAAAGCCGACGTGAAGAATGGAACATTTCCGTGACTTCACCCCACCGCACGCGCGTTGATCGGCGGACCAAGCGCGCCACCGTGGAGGTGGAGGCTCCAGGTGGGGGCCAAGGCCTACAAAATTCGCCAAGTGCAGTGGGCCGCAGCAGTGCATACTGCCAGACCGCGGCCGAAGTTGCCGCGCCCTGCGAACAGAAATCTCCAGCGTTCCTGCCGGTCTGGCGCAGATATTCATCAAGGGCCTGACGCGTTTGCTTTGTCCGCTCGAAGCGAACGGTCGACCCGTTTTCCTCTGCCGAACCGTCGCTCGGCCGCGTCACCAATGCGGCTGCCGTTGCGTGTTCCGCCGCTCGCGCCTAGCATCATTGTGCGGTCAATCAGGGAGGACTCCCAGCATGGAACGCTTTATCGCTGATCTGGTCAAAGACTACGAGAGCGGCAAGATAGAACCGTCTACGCGGCGGGTGATACCGCCATGGCCCAGGCCCCGCGCGGCTTCAAGATGATCGGCATCAATCACATCTCCTACATGTGTCCGGACTACGCCAAAGTGCGTGACTGGTACGTCTCGGTTCTCGGCATGGAGAGCACGCCGGGTAAGGACAACGGCCAGCGGTGTAACTTCGACATGGTGGCCGTGACCGAACCGTGTATGGGGGCGGGATTCGAGCCAACAAATAGCAGTGTTGTTTCGTTTGGACGAGAACTCCCTCTGTAATTCACACGTCGATCACCAAACCTGGCGGCACCCTCTGGCCGAGCCCGGTTGACCAAGATGACGAGCGCGAGGCGCCAGAACGGCGATTCGCCGGGCGCCGAGGTCGATCGTGGCCACCCCGGATGGCCGCGGTTTTGAGCTTGGACACTATATCGCGCATTACGTCTCGGTGCTCGCCGTTCTTGTGCGGAAGGGACTGGCGAGGGCTCGGCGGGAGACTATCATGGCGGGCGGTAAAGCGATCGAGGTCTACCGCGTCAGGATTATGACCGCGGGCCGACGAGCGATCGAAAGCTAAATGCACGGGTTGGCTAAGCGGCAAGCACCGGAGGCATCCTCCTGTATGCGTCGGAAGCGGCACGCGCTGGCAGCGGGCCAGCAGAAAGCTGATCGCGGTCGCCAAGGTGCGGATCACGGAGGCGGGGCGGGACGCTCTTGAGGATAGTGGGGAAAGCTTCCGTTAAGTCGAGGGAGGGACTGACTACAATCAAATCCTGGTGCTCTTTACTGCGGAACCTGAGAAACGGATCATTCCCAGCCGCGGTGCGGTGTCTGTTCGGAGATATCCGATGAGTGTCTTTTACATATTTGCCTGCGTTCCGCTTATCGCTGCTCTCGGGTACATCGGGGTGTCGTGGGCTATTGCTGGAGCGGGGTTGTGCGTATTTGCCACCATTGCCCTAGTGCTGGTTTGCTGCTCGCCATGGCCCATGAGGCATTGTCCGGACGCGGAATAGTTTCATCTCTCCAATGTGAGCCAATTGCCAGCGAGAACGTCACCTCAGCGCGCAATAGCGCTAAGCGCTAGAACTGCTCGCCAGCAGTCCGGACGGCGCCACTAANNNNAGTCCTGACACAATTGCCGGCCTCGTCCGCACTAGGCTCGCAACTGCGCGGCAAGAGGCCGCCAGGGCTGGCAGCAAAATGATCAGAGTCAAGCGCTACCGCATCACGAACGCGGGCCGGATGGCGCTCGAAGGTTGGCCGGCTCGGCTCATCCGTCCACCGCGCTGAGATGCCCAAGCAGCCCAACGGGACGCCCAGCGCGTCATGTCAGCGCGCGCCACCACGCCCGATTGACGGCCGTCGGCGAGGATCACCATGATTTAGCGTCACTACCGTGTCGCAGACTTCCATGATTTAGCGTCGCTGCCGCGCGCAGACTTCGTCGACACCCGGCCGGATGACGTTCCGCCGCCTTCGTTCGGGCCCTCGTATGCGTTGCATCCGCTGCGGGCAAGCTTGGCGCCACAGCGATTCCCAATTGGCGGCGGGACCAGTTGCCCAGGACGCGCCGATGAAAGCACCGGGCCTCAATGCCGAGCAGCGGCGTGCGCTCACGATGCTCGTGACCGCCGGCCCCAATGGCGCGGCGCAGGCGCTTCTCAGGGCGCATGGCTTCGGCGTGAGCTTGCTGGCCGGACTGGTCAACCGCGGTCTCGCGACGATGATGTATGAGAGGGTCGGGGCCAGCGGCAAGATGATCGAGGTGCGCATAACCGAAAGGGGGCGGGACGCTCTTGGGGAAAGCTAGGATATCGGCATGTGCGGGCGATTCGTCCACCACTACAATGGGACGAAGTTCGAGGCTTATACGCACTCACGGACGGCCCTGCTCGTAATCTCTAAGCCCATTATAGCATCGCGCCAATGGACCCGGTCGAGGTTGTAAGGCACGCTGCCGGCGGCGCCACCGAACTCGTCTACGCGAGAGCGGAGACCGTTGCCGATAAACCCATGTTCCGGGACGCGTTCGCGCACCATCGATGTATCATTCCGGCCAGTGGCTATTACGAATGGCTCAAGCGGACGGATGGCAGGTAGCCGTATTTCATCAGCGCGGCCGACGAAGAGGTCTTGGTCCAAGCCGAGACCTTTCACGACCCGGACGCCCGCGAGATGATGTTCAGAATCGCTGCGCGCTATCAGAAACTGGCGCGGCGGGTCGAAATGGAGTCCGGCACGGTATGCTACCGGAGCCGTGGTGATCATTCGGCGGGCGCCGTTCGCCGAAACAGCCGTTGGCCCCAGCGCCATTATGGCGGGGAATGCGCTGGGGCTAACGACGGGCCGATCGCACCAGAGAAAATTTGCGTGAGCCGCTTGTGGTTACAAAACGAGCGAGCCGGTCTGTTGTCGGTCGGCTTCTTGACACGTTCCACAAGGATGCGAGCGGCGTGGCCGCTCTGCAACACTTGCCATCACGATGTGCGCCCAGGGCCCGAAGAGCGGCCTTCCGGTCCGCCATGCTGCTGGAGATACCGATGCCTTAGCGCCCAAGGCGCAAACATGTGAATATGAAGCCGCCGGCGCAGACGGAATTCAGCGCCGCCGCTGGTGGTTCTGCAAAAGCCCATCCAGCGCCGCGCGCCCTTGATCCGTGAGAACAAACCGGCCGCCAGAGCGCGTGACAAGACCCTTCTCAAACAGAGCGGTCAGGCCCTTGGAGTCGGACCATTCGGTATGGGTTTCGATGTTGAAAAGCACCGCGCGTTCCGCGGCTGTGAGACTGTCCGGTGTTGCGGCTTCCGGACGTGTGTGTATCAATTGGTCTGCCATGGAGGTCCTTTTCATCAAACCCCCGCCCACCATTGTGGCATCGTTAGTGTGCTCGACCGGCGGAGACAGCGCCAGCCCAAAAGCTAATCAACGAAGTTCAAATCTCTGTAAGAACTCGATCCAATGGCCGCGCCCCGTAGTCGAAGCCCCCCAAGGGCGGGGCTTCTGCCATTTAGAGCACTTCATTCATTCCCGCGCCGAGCTTCGGGGCCTGCCCTCACTCCTCCGGCGGAAGCTTCGCCAGCAAGTGCGGCCAGTTGCGAGCGACAATGCCGCGTATTTCGTCGTCGACAGCTTCAATGTTGCGAAGGCCTCGATCTCCATTCGGATTCTCTCAAGATCCTCCGGGAGAGAGGGCGGCCATGCAGGAATTCGATTGCAACCCACGAATCGGGGCGCTCGTTCCAGAGCCACGGAGGGGGCGGCCGGGGCCGCCTGAGATCGATACGCTCTAGTCACCTAAACGGTGGTGCGCCGGGATGTAAGTGTGAATCCGCTCACTATCAGTAGCGGGGCGTGCCTGAGAGGGCCTGGCAGAGTGCGGGTCTGACGACATGGCGATGCTGGCGGAGCCGTCCACTTAACTGACCCTGGGGTCAGTGGGTTCCACAACGGTCGCGTGTCGAATGTCCACACCGTCGGCGCCGATCGGACGACTAATCACTATCGCAGTGGCCAAGCGAAGCTAAGTTCGTGGCCATCCGGATCGGTCAGATGAAAGAACCGCTCACCCCATTCGGCATCGCGCGGTGGCGCGTCTGGTCGATAACCGGCCGCGATCACCCTCCCATAGAGGGTGTCAACGTCGGAATGGTAGAAGATGACACGCCCCCACCAAGACCACTTTCGTTCCGCAGGTTGTGCGATCAGGTTGAGAAAGCTGGTTCCAGCCCGAAAGCTTGTAAAGGCAGCGCCATCACCACCATCAATGATGTCAAATCCCCGCGTGAGGTAGAAAGCGACGGCACGCGCCATGTTGTGCGTGGCCAGCGTAACGGCACTGACGCTCTCGATCATTGCGGCACTTCTCCCGGTAGGCATGTTGCGGTTGGTTCAGCAGGCCCAAGAGAGCCGCGAAATGGCCGAAGGTTTGCCTGGCGCATTCATTGGAAGGCGTAATCTCAGTGGCTAAAGTTTGGATCTTCGACAACCGGCGGCTTGGGCCTCGGCCTCGCTGCAAAACCAACGCCGGGATTCAGTCGGCTGCGTGTTCAAACAATCGTAAAATTGCCCACCTGGGACCGTGATAGATGCACTGAGTGCGGCTGTCCAAATTTGCTTCAGGCAATCAGGCGCAGGTGGACGCGAGGAGCCGGCGGGAAAATCAATTTCTGCTGTGCATCCGCAGGCACGGCGAACGCAACAAGGACCGTAGTTGGGGACCGCGATGGCGTCAATCCCAAGGAGCAATGAAGGCGCCCACCCAGAGGCCGCCGCCAAATGTGATGATTCCGCCGGGTACCCTGCCGATCCCTATCCCTGCGCCTGGAATTCCGGATTGAACGGATCGGAATTGTTCAATCCGTAGAGGAAACCGGCCGGGAAGGTCGTCGCAACGCCAGTGTTGGCCGGCTGTGTGAACGAGTAGGCCCGCGCGTTACGACCGTAACGCAATTCCTAAAATCTGAAATTCTCCTGTAGCGCAGCGCCGCCATTTTTAATGGCTGTCACACAAACCAAGGAGAACCGATCATGAGCAACGAGAATAGCCGCTACCAGCAAGATACCGCGTCGGCAGTCTCTGGCGAGAGGCTGGCCGCTGCGTTGGTTCCGGACGCCAAGTCGACTGACGCGGGGGAGGAATCGCAACACGCACGACCAGCTGCCGGCTTGGAGCTTACCGGCTTAGAGCTTATGCACGCGCCGTGGATACAGCGGTAGCGTTTTCGCGCAGGCCGGTACGTGGGACGCCCGCACCATGGCGCGTATTGTAGGCCGGGTAGCGGACTATAATACAACCCCCAACTCGCCAAGGCGTGCCGGCTCCGGCCGGTCTCCTTGGCGATCAAAGGATACGCTGCCGATCATGTGGCGCGCCTCGGTTTCGGTCAGGCGGGCATGGCGTTGAGCGCGTGGAGGTTCTCGATCGACAGATGCCCCATGTGACAGAGCTTGGCTTCCTTGCCGGCGCCTCTGTGAAACCAGCGCGCATCGGGGTCGCTGGTCGAGCCATGCGTGTCGTTGGTGCGTTTCTCGCCACGGAAATTGCGCTCGACATTGGGCCGGCTGCGAGATGAAGGCGGCGTTGCGCTGCCGCCCTTCGCCGCAATGAAGGACGAGTTCAGTGATTGCGTGGTCATGCGATGCGCGCCAGTGGAAGGCGGAAACGTCAACTGATACCGTCGTCTCTCGAAATCGACGCGGCAGCTCGCCACAAAGCGAGGTCAAACCATCCGCTGCGCCCCGCAGTTCGCGTGAAAGTCGGCGCCGTTTGTGGTTAGCGCGACGAAGCCGGCGCGGATCACGAAGGCACCAAACCGTTCCCCGGTTTTGCGCTCGGCGGCGTAGGCGTCGAATAGCGGGCCAAGCTTGGCGACGATCCCGGCGTGGTCGAGATCTTCGGCATAGAGCTTGGAGAGCCGCGAGCCGTCGAAGGCGGCGCCGAGATAAAGATTGTACCGGCCTGGCCCTTTGCCCACGAGGCCGATTTCGGCGAGATAGGGGCGAGCACACCCGTTCGGGCAACCCGTCATGCGGATGATGATCTCGTCCTGAGCAAGGCCGTTCGCAGCGAGGCATTCTTCGAGCGCGGTCACGAGGCTCGGCAGGTAGCGTTCGCTCTCGGCGAGCGCGAGTCCGCAGGTCGGTAGCGCCACGCAGGCCATCGCGTTGCGGCGCAGCGCGGAGACCTGCGCTGTGAGGCCGTGCGCGACCACCAGCGCCTCGATCTCCGCGCGTTTTTCCTGCGCAACGTTTGCAATAATGACATTCTGGTTGGGCGTGAGGCGGATGTCGCCGTCATGGTTCTCCGCAATGCGGCGAAGTCCAGTGCAGATCGCTGCGCCCGGAAGATCCTTCACTCTGCCGGTCTCGATGAACAACGTGAGGTGCGAGCGGCCGTTCTCGCCTTCGCTCCAACCGTATCGGTCGCCGGTCGAGGTGAAGGCGAACGGTTTCGGGCTCCCGAGTTTCACGCGGCTCCTGCGCTCGACCTCGGCGCGGAAAGCGTCAAGCCCGCGGTCCGCGACGGTATACTTCAAGCGCGCATGCTTGCGGTTGGAACGGTCGCCCCAATCGCGTTGGACCGTCACCACCGCTTCGCCGACCGCAACCGCCTCCGCTGGCTGGCAGAAGCCCATGACGTCAGCGGTCCGCGGATAGGTCAGGGGCTCGCCATGGGTCATGCCCATGCCGCCTCCGACCGTAACGTTGTAGCCCGCGATATTGCCCCTCTCGTCGACGATCGCGATGTAGCCGAGATCGTGCGCAAACACGTCGACGTCGTTCGAGGGCGGAACCGCGACTGCGATCTTGAATTTTCGCGGCAGGTAAGTTGCGCCGTAGATCGGCTCGATCACCTCCTCCTCGCCGCCCGCGATCTTCTCTCCATCGAGCCAAATCTCCCTGTAAGCGGGCGTGCGCGGGAGGAGATGGTCCGAGAGAGCGCGCGCGGTCTCGAGCGCGGCGGCATGTGTGCGCGACTGGTGCACGTTCGGGTTGCAGATGACGTTTCGGTTGACATCGCCGCAGGCGGCAATTGTGGTGAGGAGCGATGCATCGATGCGCGCCATCGTCGCCTTGAGGTTCGACTTGATGACGCCGTGAATCTGAATCGTCTGCCGCGTAGTGATGCGCATCGTGTTGCCGGCATAGAGTTGGCCGATTTCGTCGAGTGCGATGTATTGCGACGGCGTCAGCACGCCGCCTGGAACGCGCACGCGGATCATGAAGGCGAACGCCGCCTCCATCTTCTTACGCCGACGCTCGGCGCGCAAGTCGCGGTCGTCCTGCAAGTACATGCCATGAAACTTCACGACCTGCTGGTCGTCCTCCCCGATCGCACCCGTGATCTCCTGGGCCATTCCCTCCGCCAGTGTGCCGCGCAGATAACGGCTCGCTTCCTTGACACGCTCGTTGCGGGAGAGTTCTTCGGGCATCGTTCGATCCTTCCCTTTAGTCTGGTCAATACACGTCCTGCAGGTACCGCTTGTCGCGCTCAAGGTCGGTGATCTCCCGCTCGGCGGCCTCAAGCGCGAGCGCCTTCACGTCCGCATAGGCGCGCACGAGCACGCGGCGAACATCCTTCGCCATCGCCTTGGCGTCGCCGCAGACGTAAAGGAAGGCGCCGTTGTCGAGCCAGTCTACCAGATCGCGGCGGTGTGCCCACAAGCGGTGCTGCACGTACACCTTCTCCGGCTGGTCGCGCGAGAAAGCTACGTCCATGCGTGTGAGCGAGTTGTCCGCGAGCGCATCCTGCCATTCGAGCTGATAGAGAAAATCGTGAGTGAAGCTACGGTCGCCGAAAAACAACCACGAGCGACCGCTTGCGCCAGTCGCGCGACGCTCCTGCACGAAAGCGCGGAACGGCGCGACGCCGGTGCCGGGTCCGATCATAATGATGTCGCGGTCGGACGCCGGAAGGGCGAAATGCCAATTGGGCTTCACTTTCACTTGCAGCCGGTTGCCTTTTTTAAGCCTCTCGGCGACGTAGGTCGAGGCAACACCCTTGCGCGAGCGGCCGTACGTCTCGTAGCGGACCGCGGAAATCAGCAGGTGCGCCTCTTCGCCTACTTCGCGGCGCGAGCAGGCGATCGAATAGGCGCGCGGCGCGAGCGGCCGAGTGAGCGCGCGGAGCTGCTCGTTGGAAAGCGCGATCGGGAAGTGATCAATCAAGTCGATGAGCTGTCGCCCAGCGATCCAGGTCTTGGCCTCGCCCGACTCGATCAGCGATTTGACACAAGTATGACCGGTGGACGCCGCGTAGGTTTCGAGCGTCTTGAGCGAGAGCGTGGTGATGTCGCGGCTCGTGGTGAACTCAGCCCGCAGCGCATCGTTGGAGGTGAGCCCAGCCGACTTCAGCAGCTCCTCGACATGGGCTGGATCGTTCTTCGGATAGATGTCGAGCGAGTCACCCGGCTTGTAGTGGGGCGCCGCGCCTTCGAAAGCGAGTTCCAGGTGGATCGTTTCCTTGGTGGAGCGCGAGGAATTGAGA
>WNGJ01010977.1_pt1 | contig 10684 bp, 11 predicted proteins | sample 5400611 | NCBI WGS metagenome assembly WNGJ01 (sample SAMN13153375, study PRJNA577476) | soil metagenome | isolation source: 40 cm soil or saprolite under Garry oak tree replicate 1 | place: USA:California | collected 2016-06-15
AGGCGGTCTGGATGATCACACGCGGCGGCGCGAACTCGGGGAACACATCGACGTGCATCCTCGGGAGCGCGGTGATGCCCAGGACCATCATGCCGATCGCCGCTGCGACGACCAGGTAGCGGAACCGCAGGCTCGAGCTGATGATCGAGCGCATGAGGGTCCGCCGGGGTCCGGGTGTGCTCATTGCTCACCGCTGATGTTGTACTCGGTGCCGAGCAATTCCGGCGCTCCGACGGTCACCACCGCGGCACCTGCCGCTGGTCCTGCAGACAGGACCGCCGTGTTGCCCTGGATCGCCGCGATCCTGATGGGCTGGCGCAGGTATGTTCTCGCGGCGGTGTTCACGTAGGTCCAGGTGGAGCCGTCGGTGTCATAGACGACGGCTGAGTACGGGATGACCTTGTGCGCGCCCGCGTGGCCAGCGAGCGTAAAAGTCGTCGCGCGCAACGGCTGAGTGGTGATGCCCAGCCGCTTGATGGCCTGCTCGGTCAGCTCTACCTGCTGGACCGAGGCTCCGGCGACCCCTGTGACCTTCGCTGGCGGGTCTGCTACCTGGCTGGTGGTCCCGCAGCCGGTCAGCATCAATATGACGGCGGCCACGAGACCGAGGGCGGAGGCTGAACTCTTTGTGGACATCGGTGGGTTCCGTCCGATCGTGCGTCGCGGGTCGTCAGCCGCGGGCTGTCAGTAGCGGGTTGGGCACGGCGGCGGGTTCCGGCTCAGGCCGGTGCCCAGTTGTCGTCAGGAGAAGAGCGGGAAGCACGAACAGCTGCACCACGACAAGGCTTACCAGCCCGCCGAGCATCGTTACCGCCAACGGGTGCAGGAACTCCAGCCCCGCGCGGGTAGTGAGAACCGCTGCTGGAAGCAGCACGACGGCGGTCGCGAGCACCGACTGTAGGACTGGCACCGCTCGGTCGCGGGCAGCGTCGAGCACAGCGCGCTGCCTGTCGGCCTGGCCCACCGCCTCGCTGGCCTGGCCGCCCGCCTGCCCCGCGGCCTCGCTGGCCTGGCCGCCCGACTGCCCCGCGGCCTCGCGGGCCTGGCCGTCCGACTGCCCCGCGGCCTCGCGGGCCTGGCCGTCCGACTGCCCCGCGGCCTCGCTGACGCCTCGCTGGCACGGATCCGGCTGCCGAGCAGGACGCTGCTGCGGATAGCCAGCGCAACCACAGCGAACAAGCCAGCCAGCGATCCCGCGCTCCATACGCCACCAGCGAGCGGAGCGGTGAGCACTCCGCCCACCGCAGAGAGCGGAAGCGACAGCAGCAGGAAACCGGCCCGCCGCCAGCTGGCCACCGCGGCCTGCAGCAGCAGGAATACGCCGATGAGGGCAGCGGCGCCATACGCCAGGCTCCGGGCAACATCAGCCCGCTCGACGGTGGCGTTCCCGAATACCTTGGCGTGGTACTCATACGGCATCGACAGGGCCGCGAGGCGCGATCTCACCGCGTCGACCGCCGATCCCGGGTCACCGGTGACCTTCGCGACCACCTCGACGTTACGCAGGACCTCATCATGGGTGATGGCCGTCGGCTCGGGCTGAACCTTGATAGTGGCCACATCCTTCAGCGCCACTTGACGACCGGACGGCGTGTTGATCAGCAAGTTCCCCATCCCGGTGAGATCGCTACGGGAACTCGGCGCCCCCCAGACCACGACATCGAAGATCTTCGATTGCTCATAGAGGTTGCCGACGATCAGGCCCGAGGTAAGCGTCGTCGCTTCCCGGCGGACATCACCCGGCCGCAGCCCGTACTTCCGGGCCTCCGCGAGCTTGACCCTGATGGTCGCGGTTGGCTGCTGGACGATCGGCCGGATCACGGGGTTGGCGACACCGGGAACGCCGGACAGCATGGTCCGCACTTCCCGCGCCTTCTGCTGCAGCGTGCTCAGGTCGGCACCGTAGACGCGGACGACAAGATCGTCATCTTGGCCGGCGGCCACCTGGGCGACGCGATCGGCGGGGTAGGTTCCCATGCCCGTCTTGAGGCCCGGGTAGCCGCGCATCACCGTACGGATCGCTGCCGTGGTGCGGTCGTAGTCGGCCGCATCATCCAGGGTGATCCACATCTCCGCCGAGTTGACGTCAACCAGCTGAGCCGAAGTGACCGCACGCCCGACATGCGCGCCCACACGCTCGACGCCCGGCACAGTGCGCAACTCGCTGCTCGCGGCGGCGACGATGCGGTTCATCTCCGGCAGCGATGTGCCTGAGATCGTCTGTACCCCCAGTAGGAGATTGCGGTCCTGCAATGACGGAAGCATTGAGCGGTTGCCGATCTGCGGCACTATGGCCACGGCGGCCACGGCGAGTACTCCCGCCGCGGCCCAAGCACGCCCGGGCCGCGCGAGCAAACCCGTGATCCTGCGGTCGAAGAGCCGCTTCACCCACCCGGCCAGCGGGCCCTCACGTGCCGCCGCGTCACCGCGCATCAGCAGGGCGGCGAGCGCGGGGGTCAGCGTGAACGCGACGAGCATCGAGGCGAGCACAGCCAGGCAGAACGTGAGCACGAGCGGGCGGCTGAAGGCGGTCGCGAACGTTCCCATGAACCAGAACGGCAGCGTTGCCAGCACGATTGCGACAGTGGCGAACATGAGCGGACGCCGTGTGGCCAAGAATGCCGCCAGCATCGTGGCGCTGGCCGACTCCGGCTCGCGGCCGCGGTCCGCGAGCCGGCGGCGAACGGCGCCGACGTCGGTGACCACATCGTCGATCATGAGGCCGACGGCAGCAGCCAGACCGAGCAATGTGATGGTTGTGAACGTGGCACCCTGCAGGTACAAGACATAGGCGGCCACCGTGAGGGACACCGGGACCACCGCGAACGCAATCACGGCCGCCCGCCAGGAGGCGAACACCAGGAACATCACGGCAAGCAACAGCGCGAGGCCGACGAACCCGACGATCCCGACATTCTTCAGTGCCGTCTCGATGAAGGTCGCTGGGCGGTGGACGTTGGCGTCGACCGTGATGCCCTTGAGGCCCGGCCCCATTTCCGCTAGCGCCTGCTCCACCCCCGTTGTGACCTCGCGGGTATTGGCGTCAGGGAACTTGTCGACTACCAGGAAAAGGCTGGGAGCACCTTGCGCGACCGCGTCGCCGATGAGCGGCTGATGGTCCTCGATGACGGCGGCAACGTCGCCGAGCCGGAGCCCGTCTTCGTCCTCTACCGGGACTTCCGAGAGCTGCCGCGGGGTCGAAATCGGGGATATGTGCTGTACCTGCAAGCGTTGGCTGGGCGATTCGATAAATCCGCCCGTGCCAGGCGTCGATGCCTCAACGAACGTCAAGGGCGACACCCACAGGGCATTGCCCGTGGTCTCGATCACCTGGGTGAGTGAGACATCCTTGGCCCGAAGCTGTCCCGGGTCAACCCGGACCTGGAGCTGGCGGTCGCGCTGGCCATAGATGGAGACGTTCGCGACGCCGGGAACTCCCATCAGCCGGGGGCGGATCTTCCAGCGAGCCAGGATGGACATGTCCACCTGCGACACGTCGCGGGATGACAATCCGACCATGGCGACTCGGCTGGCCGACGCCAGCGGCGGGATCATGACCGGTGGACTTCCGACACCGGGCAGAGCGTGCGCTTGACTCATCCGCTCCTGGACCAACTGCCGCGCGGCATAGACGTCGGTGCCAGACTTGAATGTCAGATCGATCGCGGACAGGCCGGCCATCGAGGTGGAGTGAATCCTGTCCAGGAATGGCACACCGTTGAGCAGGTCCTGCTCAATCGGAACGGTGATCAGTTGCTCCACTTCGGCCGCGGACAAACCCAGGGCCTCGGTCTGAATCTGCACCGCAGGAGGCGTGAACTCGGGATAAACGTCAACCGGGGCAGACCGGAGCTGTGTGATCCCAAAGACCATCAGTCCAATGGCCAGCGCAATGACCAGGCCCCCGAATCTGAGGCTAGAACTAAGAGCCCAGCGCATCCGCGTTCCCCCTTCCAGCAGCGACGCCGTGCCGTTTGCAGTGCTGAAACCGAGAAAGCGCGGTGGAGATCCGTCGCTGTCCGGCTCGCCTCACGATTCGTGTTCGGGTGGAACGGTAACGGCGAGACGACGTCGCTAACCACTTGAACGCTAGGTTCTCCGAGGCAGGCTGGCATCGGCGCGCGGTTGGACGGTGGCGGGGTCCTGACCTTCTCCAATAGGGGAAGCCGGGAGACTGGGCCTTCTCCCACAGGAGGACTTGGTGGCCTGGTCTCTCCTCCCACGGGAGGAAATCCTGCGTCGGCCCGGACGGCCCTCGGCTGGCTCTGGGGATAACTGGCCCGACACCAGCCCCGCCAGGGCCCTGATCTTGCCCCGCGGACCGCCCGGCTCGTACGCCGAGGCGAGTGCCCACCCGTTCGGCACAAAGATATTCAATTCCCGAACGAGCCGTGATACTTGCCCGGATAGGGTTCACCTGGCTCCGGGACTCACCAGATCCCGCTATCGAGCAGGTCCCAGGGAGTATGCGCGTTGATGACCGCGAAGTTCACGACCCCGGCCGCCCTGACCTGGAGCGGCGTGACGGCCGAGGATGGCCGGCCACGCTTGGGAACCCGAGACGTACGAGCCAACGAAGACGATCCCGGCCACGGCGTCGGGGATGGGCGAGATCGGGTGCGTCCGACCACCGGGCCAGGTCAACGCAAAGTCGAGCACACCATCGGCGAGGTGGGGTGGCCGGGGATTCGGCCACCCCACACTGGCTCCGGCCCGTGTTGCTACCGGCTGGACGTGGCGGGCAGCGTCCCGTGGCGCACCACGAACCCGGAGGGCGTCTGCATCCAGGAGTTGTTCGCGATGATCCAGGTCGAGGACAGGACCGTGCCGATCGAGACCATCACCGTGGCGGCGAACATGGTCGGCCGCCTGACCCTGCCGTCACCGTAGAGCAGGACGCCGATGAACCCGCTTCCACGAAGAACGCGGTGACGACCTCCATCCCGAGCAGCAGGCCCTGGATGGAGCCCGCCTTCGCGGCGAATACACCCCAGTTCGGCCCCATCTCGAACGTGATCACGATGCCTGCGACGACGCCGATGGCGAACCCGACCGCGGAGATCCGCCGCCAGAACCGGAACATCTGCAGGTAGATGGCCTTCTGCGTCTTCCAGTGCATGCCGTAAAGGACGCACAGCAGGATCGACAGCCCGACCGTGATCGCCGGGAATGTCATGTGGAACATCACGGTGATGGCGAACTGCCATCGGGATAGAGTGAGCAGGCTCGTCAGTGCCTCCTATAGCCCGCCGGCGCCGAGCCGGGACTCAGCCATCGATGACGGGACTGCCGGCGCTGGCCTGGGTGAAACGGGGCAGGGCAGCGACTCCGATGGCAAGGAGCGCCACGATGCCCATCTGGACGCACTCGACCGTGGCGAAGGCATGCGGAATGCTGTGCGGCGCCAGGGCCAGGTAGAGGGTGCCCAGCGTGGCCACGCCGAGGGCCAGGCCGCTCTGCTGCAGGGTGATCAGCGCGCCGCTGCCGACCCCTCCCAGATGGGTCGGCACGTCGGCGAGAACGCTGCGGAACAGGCCGGCGAACAGCATCGACTGTCCGGCGCCGACCAGGGCAAGCGGGCCGGCCATGGATGCCAGGGTGACGTGCAGCCAGTTGGTCACGAGCACGGTGACCAGCCCGGCCAGCCCAGCCAGTTGCACGACGCCGCCGGCCGTCAGCGCGGCCCGGCCGAACCGGGTGATCAGCCGCGGCGCGACCAGCGAGCCGACCAGGAACAGCAGGGCCATGGGCACGATGGCCAGGCCGCCATGCAGCGCGTCTGCGTGCAGCCCGTCCTGGACGGTCAGCGCGAAAACGAACATGAATGAGCCGAAGCCGATGCTGAAGGCCAGCACCATGACCAGACCGCGGCTCATCGAGGGCAGCCGCAGCAGCGACGGCGGCAGCAGCGGCACCTCACCGCGCGCCTCGGCCCGCTTCTCCACGATGAGGGTGACCGCGCCGGCCGCGACCGCGACGGCGATCAGCAGCCAGGTCCACCACGGCCAGCCCAGTGAGTGTCCCTCGGTCAGCGGCACCAGCAGGGCGGTCAGCGTGGCCGCGAACAGCACCGTGCCGGGCAGGTCGGCGCCGACCGGGTGCGCCGAACGGGTGCCGGGCACGACGCGCGAGGCGAACAGCAGGACCACCACGCCGATGGGCACGTTGACCAGGAAGATCGGGCGCCAGGAGGTGCCGGCGATGTCCGCGCTGACCAGCAGCCCGCCCGCGACCTGGCCGACGACCGCGGCGATGCCGGAGGTCGCGCCGTACAGGGCCAGGGCGCGCGCCTTGCGCTCGCCTTCAAGCGTGTGGTGGAACGTCGCCAGCACCTGCGGGACCAGCATCGCGGCCGCCGCCCCCTGGATGATCCGGGCCGCGATCAGCGCCCCGCGGACGGCGCGAGTCCGCAGGCCGCCGAGGCCAGCACGAAGCCTGCCAGCGCACCCAGGAACATGCGGTGGCGGCCGTAGCGGTCACCAAGGCGGCCGCCGAGCACCAGCAGCGACGCATAGGCCACGCCGTACCCGGCGACCACCAGCTCCAGCGCGGACGGCGAGGCACCCAGCGAGACGTCGATGCTGGGCAGGGCGATGTTGGTGATGAAGAAGTCCATGATCGGCAGGAACGCGCCGGCTAGCAGGATCAGCACCCCGAGCGGATGCAGCCCGCCGGCCCGCGCGGTGGCCCGGGGCGAGGCGAGCCGGTTGCCGGCCTGGGCAGGACGGAGGGTGGACGTCACAGCACCTCCCGATGCATAGTGAATATGTATTCATAACTATACTGCCCATATAATTATGCATCAATAATTATGACTGGTGATCTACTCTGAGGGAGTGACGGTGACCAAGCGCGCAGAGGCCCCGGCGGTGCGGCCGGCCAGCGACCCGCGGTGGGCCGGCCTGGCCGACCTGGTGCTCGTCATCGCCCGCGAGATCCAGTTCCGCGGCTACGCCGACGCCCGCGCCATCCCGCTGTCCCAGTCCGAGGGCGTGGTGATGCGCTACCTGCAGCAGGACCCGGCCGCGCCGCCCAGCCGCATCGCCGCCGCGACCGGCCTGCAGCGCACCAACCTGTCCACCATCTTGCGCGGGCTCGAGCGCAAGGGCCTGATCGAACGCCAGGCCAGCCCGGACGACGCCCGCGGGGTGACCGTCCGCCCGACCGAGCGCGGAGAAAGCAACTACGCCCTGGTCCGGCAGGAGTGGGCCAGCGCCGTGGCCGTCGCCGCCGGCCACGACGCCGGTCACCTGGACGCCGCGCTCGCCCTGCTCGGCGCCGTCGAAGCCGGTCTGACCAGCACGCGGCCCGGCACCCCCGGACGGCCGGCGGCGCTGATGTAGCCCCGCGCCCCTCGCCCCTGCCAGCTGCCTGAGCCGTGGAGCACGGCGTGCTGGCTGGCCGTGCAGTAGGGCGCGGGCCGCACGGGCCGGCGTTCGTAGCTCCGCTCCCGCGATCCGCATGACCTTGATCCCGAACGGGCCTGGCTCCACGCCCTCCGCCGTCTCCTCGCCCGGAGGATGGCCAGCTCTCCGCCGCCGTGACGGTCGGCTTGACCGTGAGCGGCTTGGCGCCGTGGCCATGATGTGGCTGCTCGTGTCGCTGCTTGCTCATACAGGTCCAGCACAGCTCGAAGGCCGGTGACCCCGGAGAGGTGGGAGCATGCCGCAGGGATGCTCTGGCGGGCGCGGTGCCTCGCGTGGTCCCGGCTCGGTCCCGATTTGGGCGGGATCTGGTCTCGACACGATGTCCGGGGGCCATTACGAGGAGTTCGTCAAGGCGATCCGCTGCGGACGGCTACGACCGCGCGAGGATTCCTGAAGACCCAGAAGTACTTCAGATGCGGCAGTTCGATCGCGGGAAGAATATCTTCCGGACGCCCGGCCCATGGCGGCCGTGTGACGCGCTCGGGGCGCGGAGGTGTCCGGTTCCGGTGTGAGGTGGCCAATGTTCGGATCGCTGGATTACATCCACATACCCGCGGCTGACGTCGACGGCGAGACCCAGCGTTATGTCCAGACGCTGGGTGCGGAGCTGGTCTGGAAGGTCCGCGGCATGGGAACCACCGTGGCCTGCTTGCGGCTGGGCGAACCCGGACCAGCAATCCTGCTGTCCGGTCACTTGCGGGGCGCAAGCGCGATCCTGGTCTACCGGGTACCGGACTACTCCGCCACGCTCGCGCAGCTGCGCGAACGAAACGTCGCTGTCCGGGAACTGGAGATACCGCATGGCCCGTGCGCAACATTCACGATGGAAGGAGGGCAGCGGTACGCGGTGTACCAGCTCACGCGGCCCGGCGCGGTGCACCATTTCGATGGCCGTATCGACCCATAGCGGCGAATGTGCCGCTGTTCTCCGATGACCGGGGCGGATGTATGCACAGTTAGCGTGCTGCCTCTATCGTGCTCCCCAGGGCTCTGTTAGCCGGACCCGGGACGCGTGCGGAAGTCAGTCATCGGAAGAGCGGTGTTTATCCGGGGCCGTTCGGGGCCGCGCGACGATGACGGCTCCCGCGTGCGCCCGGGCGGCGGAATCGCGCCGAGACTTGATCACGCTGGCCACTGTGGTGACGACCAGCACGACTCCGATGACAGTAAGGGACAGGGCAGTGCTGATCTCGGGTACCCGGGGATCAAGCCCGTGACCCAAGTGCAGGATCAGCTTCACGCCGATGAACGCCAGAATCAGCGCCAGCCCGCTCGACAGGTACACCAGCCGGTCGAGCAGACCGGTCACCAGGAAGAACAGCGCCCCGCAGGCCGAGCAGGGCGAACGCGTTGGCCACGAAGACGATATAAGGCTGGTCGGTGACACCGAAGACGGCCGGGATCGAATCCAGCGCGAACAAGATGTCCGTGCCGCCGATCGTGACGAACACGATGAACAGCGGCGTGACCACCCGCCGTCCGCCTACCCGGGCGATCAGTTTGCCATCGGCGTAGGTATCGCTGGCAGGCAATATCCGGCGTGTCGCACGAAACAGGGGATTGTCCTGGATATCGGGGTCTTCGTCACGGTGACGGTACAGCCGCACGGCCGTCCAGATCGGCAGCAACCGAAGATCACGGCCACGGCGATGTAGAACGCCGACCAGGCGGCCGCCTCACGGTAGCCGACCGCGTGCGGGCGTATCGTGGTTAGTACCAGGTCAAGGGCGAACAGCGCCAGGACCACCCCGACCGTCAAGGCCCAGCCGGCAACGGTGATCCCCACTACCCGACCTCCCGACGGCGCCGATCCTGGCGGGCTGCCATGCCGCCCGAGACAGGCCCGTGCGTCGATGCATGATCACGCTTCCGGCCTGGCGCCCCAACCATCATGTCCCCAGGACGGGGGATCCGTGCACCACCATCGACGTGGGCCGTGGCCTGAACCTCCCCGTGCCCGGGGCTCTAGCCTGTCAGCAGGCACGGTCATCAGCAAGGCCGCCAGAACGGAGGCGTCATGCCCAGCACCCCGCCGGGGCTGCCGCGGAAACCGGCCCGGCTGTGCCCCGCCGCCGCGGCTTACCCGGCTCAACGGTGAATGCCGGTGGACAGCCATCTGGCCGCGTCCAGATGCGCAGCAAGTCCGACCTTCACGCCGCGATCCGGCAGCGGGGCCGCGCCGCGCTGGTGGTCAACACCCGGTCCCGCCGCGGCTTGCGTCTGTATCAGGCCGCCGGGAGCCAGTTGCAAGCCGCCGGGGTCGATCTGCTCGGCTCGTTTCCGGTCCACCGGCCCGGCCAGCTGGAGGCTGGCCTCGCCGCCGCGCTGGACCTGCGGCCCGACCTGCTGATCGCCGGCGGCGGTGACGGCACCCTGAGTTTGGTGGCACGGCACCTGGCCTACCGCGACACAGCCCTGGGCATCCTGCCGCTCGGCACCACGAACAACTTCGCCCGGACCCTGGGCATCCCGCTGAATGTGGCGGCAGCGGTCGGCGTGCTGACCGGCGGGAAGGTCGCTGACGTCGATCTGGGCCAGGCCGATGGCACCTTCTTCGCCAACCTCGTCAGCGTCGGGCTGTCCGGCCACGTCGCCGCCACCGTCCGGCACGATCTCAAGCGCCTGCTCGGCCGGGCCGCCTACCCGCTCACCGCTGTGGCCCGGCTGCCCTGGCACCGCCCGTTCCAAGCCACCATCACTATCGGCGAACGGCACTACAGCGTGAAGACTCACCAGCTCAACATCGCTAACGGCAGCTTTCACGCTGGCCGCCCGATCACCGGTGACGCCAGTGCCGATGACCGGCTGCTGCTGGCCTACAGCCTCGGCGGCAGCACCCGCCCGGCGCTAATCGGCGCGACAATCCGGCACGCGCTCCTCGGCGCCCGCCGCAGCCACGCAGAACCGGCGTTCCTGGCGACCAGGGAGCTGTGGCTGCACACCACCCCGCCGCTGCCCCTGGATATCGACGGGGAGATCCACGGCCACACCCCGGCCCGGATCACGCTGGCACCCAATGCGTTGCGCGTCATGGTCGCTCCCGGCTTCCCCGATACCTGACGCAAGCCGCCGCGAGGGCCTGGGATTGGGTCTGGGGCAGCTCGCCCAGGTGCGCGAGAACTAACGGGGCTTCGCCCCAGCCCGCCAAGCCGTGGCGTCGTGGCGGGGTGAGCGAAAGGGGCTCCGGCCGGAGCGAGACGGTGGCACTGTGTGCTCCGTTATGTGACCGCCGCTGGCGGTAGGTGGCCTGCTGGCCT
>WNGJ01008919.1_pt1 | contig 10683 bp, 9 predicted proteins | sample 5400611 | NCBI WGS metagenome assembly WNGJ01 (sample SAMN13153375, study PRJNA577476) | soil metagenome | isolation source: 40 cm soil or saprolite under Garry oak tree replicate 1 | place: USA:California | collected 2016-06-15
GGATTTGTCCCACCTCGGCGGGCGGGACAATTCGCCCGTCGTTTTGTGGTTGACGACGCCGCGGCCGGCGTGCCTTTGCTCCCGGTCAATTGCCCCGAGGAGCCGGATCGATGAAGAGAACTAAACCGCCGTTCCGTGCCGATCATGTCGGCAGCTTCCTGCGCCCGGCGGCGCTCAAGGAGGCGCGCGCCAAGCGCGAAAAGGGCGCCATCACCGCCCCCGAGCTCAAGGCGGTCGAGGACCGCGAGATCGAAAAGATCGTCAAGAAGCAGGAGGACCTCGGCCTGCAGCTTGCGACCGACGGCGAGTTCCGCCGCTCCTGGTGGCACTTCGACTTCCTCGGCATGCTCGACGGCGTCGAGGTTTACGAGACCGACCAGGGCATCCAGTTCCGCGGCGTGCAGACCAAGGCGCAGGGGCTGCGCATCGTGGGCAAGATCGCGTTTTCGGACCACCCGATGCTGGCGCACTTCAAGTTTCTCAAAGCCCACGCCAAGGTCACGCCGAAGATGACCATCCCCGCGCCGCCGGTGCTGCATTTCCGCCTGGCCAAGGACGGCATCAAGAAGAGCGTCTATCCCGATCTCGACGGTTTCTTCCACGATCTCGGCAATGCCTACAAGCAAGCGGTGAAGGCGTTCTACGACGCCGGTTGCCGCTATCTGCAGTTCGACGACACGGTCTGGGCCTATCTCTGCTCACAGGAGGAGCTGCGCAAAGCGCGCGAGCGGATGTCGAACGTCGATCAGCTCCAGGGCATCTATGCGCGCGTGATCAATACCGCGCTCGAAGCCAAGCCCGCCGACATGACTATCACCACCCATGTCTGCCGCGGCAATTTCCGCTCGACCTGGATTTCGGAAGGCGGCTACGAGCCGGTGGCGGAGACGCTGCTGGGCAAGGTGAACTACGACGGTTATTTTCTCGAATACGATACCGAGCGCGCCGGCGGCTTCGAGCCGCTGCGCTTCCTGCCCAAAGGCAATAAGGTCGTGGTGCTGGGCCTCGTCACCTCCAAGAGCGGCACGCTCGAGAAGAAGGACGCCGTCGAACGCCGCATCGAGGAAGCGGGCAAATTCGCTCCGATCGAGCAGTTCTGCCTCTCGCCGCAATGCGGCTTCGCCTCGACCGAGGAAGGCAATATCTTGGCCGAGGAGGAGCAATGGGCGAAACTGCGCATGATCGTCGAACTCGGCGACAAGGTCTGGGGACGATGAGAATGCGACCTTGAACCGAGGGATCGCCAAGAATCCCAACAAGAATCCCAACAAGAATCCCAACAAGAATCCCAACAAGAATCCCAACAAGAATCCCAACAAGAATCCCAAGTCAAACATCAGCCAGCTGGAGGAACGCATGCTTGCACGACTGAAATGGCGAGGCGCCGTGGCCTCGTTCTTCGCCGCGGCCGCGGTGGCCGTGTTCTTGACGCCGGCAAAGGCCCAGGCGCCGTCCGGGGAGCCGGTCAAGATCGGCTTCTCCATGTCGTTGACTGGCCCGCTGTCGCCGAACGGCAAGCAGGCGCTGCTCGGCATGAAGATCTGGGAGGAGGAGACCAACGCCAAGGGCGGCCTGCTCGGACGCCCGGTCAAGCTCATCTACTACGACGATCAGAGTGCGGCGGGCCCAGTGCCGGGCATCTACACCAAGCTGCTCGAGGTCGACAAGGTCGATCTCGTCATCGGGCCCTACGCCACGGTTCCGGCGGCTGCGGCCATGGTGGCCGTGATACCAAAGAGCAAGGTCTTCATCATCCTGTTCGGGCTCGCTGTGAACACCGAGTTCAACTACCCGAAATTCTTCGCGATGATTCCGACGGGGCCCAACCCGAAGCCGTCCTTCACCGAGGGCTTTTTCGAAGTGGCTGCGGCGCAGAACCCGAAGCCATTGACAGCGGCGCTGATCGCCGCCGACCAGGAATTCTCCAGGAACGCCTGCGAGGGTGCGCGCGAGAATGCCAAGAAGCACGGCATCAGGATCGTATACGACAAGACCTATCCGCCGACCCAGACCGACTTCTCGCCGGTCGTGCGGGCGATCCAGGCGGTCGTTCCGGACATCGTGTGCGTCTGCTCCTATCCGCTCGACTCGGTCGGGATTGTGCGCACCGTGAACGAGGTCGGCTACAAGCCGAAATTGATCGGCGGCGCGATGGTCGGCCTGCAGGCGACCGCGATCAAGCGGCAGCTCGGACCCTTGCTCAATGGCTGGGTCAATTACGAGACCTGGGTTCCGGCGAAGAGCATGATGTTCGAAGGCACCGAGGCGTTCCTCAAGCAGTACCAGGCGCGGGCCGGTGCCGAGGGCGTCGACCCGCTCGGCTACTATCTCGGGACCTGGGGCTACGCCTACATCCAGATCCTCGGCGAAGCGGTGCAGGCAACCAAGAGCCTCGACGACAACAAGCTTGCCGACTACATCGGCAAGACCACGTTCAAGACCATCATGGGCGACGTGAAGTTCGGCAAGGGCGGGGAGTGGGAGCAGGGCCGCATGCTGCAGGTCCAGTACCACGATATCAAGAGCGGTGACCTCGAGCAATTCCGTGGTATGGACACGCAGACCGTGCTCACGCCTTCGCAATACAAGACCGGCGACCTGATCTATCCCTACGAGAAGGCGAAGTAGGGCTCTGCGCTTTGTCCCGGATGCGGCGCTTCACCTCGAAGCGCTGCTCCCGGGACACGTAAGGTCGGCGCGTCATGCTGCTACCCACCACCCTGGTCGGTTCCTATCCCCAGCCGGACTGGCTGATCGACCGGGCCAAGCTTTCCAAGCAAGTGCCGCGCGTGCGCGCGCAGGATCTCTGGCGCGTTGATCCGCAACGGCTCAACGCCGCGCAGGATGACGCCACGCTGCTTGCCATCCGCGATCAGGAGCGCGCCGGCCTCGACATCATCACCGACGGCGAGCAGCGCCGCGAGAGCTATTCCAACCGGTTTGCCACCGCGCTCGCGGGTATCGACCTCGACAATCCCGGCAAGACCCCCAACCGTACCGGCGGATTTTCGACCGTGCCGCGGGTGGTGGGGCCGGTCCGGCGCAAGCATCCGGTCGAGGTGCGCGACGTGGAATTCCTGCGCGCCAACACCGGCCGGACGATCAAGATGACGGTGCCCGGGCCGTTCACCATGTCGGCGCAGTGCCAAAATGATTTCTATGACGACGAGGAGCGGCTGGCGCTCGACTACGCGGCGGCGGTCAACGCCGAGATCAAGGATCTGTTCGCGGCCGGCGCCGATATCGTGCAGATCGACGAGCCCTGGATGCAGTCGCGGCCGGAAAAGGCCCGCAAATACGGGATCAAGGCGCTCGATCGCGCGCTCGCGGGCGTCGGCGGGAGAACGGCCGTGCATATCTGCTTCGGCTATGCCGCGGTGGTGAAGGACAAGCCTTCCGGCTATTCCTTCCTGGCGGAGTTCGAACGCTCGGCGGTCGATCAGGTCTCGATCGAGGCCGCGCAACCCAAGCTCGATCTTTCGGTCTTGCAACAATTGCCGTCGAAGACGATCATCCTCGGCGTGATCGATCTGTCGGACCTGACGGTCGAGGCGCCCGAAACCGTTGCCAGCCGCATCCGCAAGGCGTTGCCGTTTGCCCCGGCCGATCGGATCGTGGTGGCGCCGGATTGCGGCCTCAAATATCTTCCGCGCGAGGTCGCATTCGGGAAAATGCGCGCGATGGTCGAAGGCGCCGAGATCGTGCGCCGCGAGATCACGGGATAAAAATCATGCCGCAAGCGATCAAAAACAGGAGCCAGCCATGCCCTACGTGACCGAAGACAACCTGACCGATGTCGCGATGGAGCGGTGGAAGGACATCCCCGATCCGCGCCTGCGGCAGATCATGCAATCGCTGATCAAGCATCTCCACGGCTTCGTGCGCGACATCGAGCTGACCCAGGCCGAGTGGGCGGCGGCGATCGATTGGCTCACCCGCACCGGCAAGCTGTCCTCCGAGAAGCGGCAGGAATTCATCCTCACGTCGGACGTGCTGGGCGTGAGCATGCTGGTCGACGCGATCAATCATCGCCGGCCGAGCGGAGCGACGCCGAGCACGGTCGAAGGACCGTTCCACGTGCCCAACGCCCCGCCGATCGCGCACGGCGGCAACATGGCGCAGGGCGCGCCTGGCATCCCCTGCTTCGTCACCGGCACGGTGCGCGGTCTCGACGGCGAGCCGGTCGGGGGGGCGCTGCTCGACCTCTGGCAGACCGACGGCGAGGGGCTCTACGAGGACCAACGCGACGTCAAGGGCCCGTGGATGCGCGGCCTCTACCGCACGCAGCCCGATGGCAGCTACGCGATCCGCACCGTAGCGCCGATCGCCTACACCATCCCGATGGATGGCACCGTGGGTGAGCTGATGAACCGCACCAATATCAGCCACATGCGGCCGGCGCACATTCACTTCGCGGTCTCTTCGCCGGGCTATCATGCTCTCGTGACGCACCTCTTTCAAAGGGGCGACGACTATATCGAGACCGACGTGGTCTACGGCGTAAAAGAGCCGCTGATCGTCGACTTCGTCAAAAAGCCGCCGGGCAAGGCGCCGACCGGCGAAATGGTGGGCACGCCGTTCTACGAAGTGAAATACGACTTCGTGCTGGAGAAGCGGGCGCAGGCGCTGGCCGCGGCGGAGTGATCGCCCGCGGGCTCGGTGTCGTCTCTGCGTAAGCGATAGGGCAAGGCATGCCCCGCACCAAGCCGCCGTTTCGCGCCGATCACGTGGGAAGCCTGTTGCGCCCCGCCGCGCTCAAGGCGGCGCGCGGCAAGCGCGAGCGCGGCGAGATCACCGCGGCCGAGCTCGCGGCGGTCGAAGACCGCGAGATCGAGACGGTCATCCGCAAGCAAGAGGACATTGGGCTGCGATCGGTCACCGACGGCGAGTTCCGCCGCGCGTTTTGGAACTACGACTTCCTCGGCAAGCTCGCCGGCGTCGAGGCCTATCTCGGCGAGCGCAAGATCAAGTTCCAGGGCCCGCAGCCCAAGCCGATGATGTTGCGCGTGGTCGGCAAGCTCGGCGCCCACCGCGCGCATCCCATGATCGAGCATTTCAAATTCGTCGCCGCGCATGCCAAGGCGACGCCGAAAATGACGATCCCCTCACCGTCATCGCTGCATTTCCGCTACGGGCGGGACGCGGTGCCGGCGTCGATCTATCCGGCGATGGAGGATTTTTATCGCGATCTCGGGGCGAGCTACCGCGCGGTGGTGCGCGCCTTCGCCGACGCCGGCTGCCGCTACCTTCAGCTCGACGAGGTCAACTTCGCCTATCTCTGCGATCCGAAGCTGCGCGCGTTCGTCGCCGAGCGCGGCGACGACCCGCAGATGCTCCCGCACATCTATGCCCGCATGATCAATGCGGCGATCTCCGACGTCCCCGCGGACATGACCAAGGCGATGCACCTGTGCCGCGGCAATTTCCAGTCGAGCTTCGTGGCCTCCGGCGGCTACGAGCCGGTGGCCGAAATTCTGTTCAACGAGATCGACATCGACGCCTACTTCATGGAATACGACAGCGACCGCGCCGGCGGCTTCGAGCCGCTGCGCTTCGTGCCCAAGGGCAAGATGGTGGTGCTTGGCCTCGTTACCTCCAAAAGCGGCACGCTCGAGGAGAAGGACGCGCTCAAGCGCCGCATCGAGGAGGCGGCGAAATTCGTCGACCTCGACCAGCTCTGCCTCTCCCCGCAATGCGGCTTCGCCTCGAGCGAGGAGGGCAATATCCTGGCCGAGGACGAGCAATGGGCGAAGTTGCGGCGGATCGTGGAGGTGGCGGATGAGGTGTGGCGATGATGCCTACCACTATCAGACTACGACGATGACAACGCGACAGGTCCAGTCATGAAGCGAGCCAAGCCCCCATTCCGCGCCGATCACGTGGGTAGCCTGCTGCGCCCGGCGGCGCTGAAGGCGGCGCGCGAGAAGCGCGCGAAGGGCGAGATCGGCGCGGCGGAGCTCAAGGCGGTCGAGGACCGCGAGATCGAGCGGGTGATCAAGAAGCAGGAGGAGGTGGGGCTGCAAGCCGTCACCGACGGCGAGTTCCGCCGCTCCTGGTGGCACCTCGATTTTCTCTGGGGCCTCGACGGGGTCGAACGCCATGTCATGGATACCGGCATTGCATTTGCCGGCGTCACCACCCGCAACGAGGGCGTGCGCGTCGCCGCCAAGCTCGGATTTTCCGGCCATCCGATGATCGAGCATTTCAAGTTCGTGCAGGCGCACACCAAGCGTACGCCGAAAATCACGATACCGGCTCCCTCGGCGATCTACGGCCGCCCGGTGATGACTCCGATCGACAAGACGGTCTATCCCGAGCTCGATCAATTCTTCGCCGACCTCGGGCAGGCCTACCGCAAGGCGGTGCGCGCCTTCGCCGACGCCGGCTGCCGCTACCTCCAGCTCGACGAGGTCTTCATCGCCATGCTGTGCGATCCGAAATATCGCCAGCAGATGAGCGCCCGCGGCGACAATCCCGAACGGCTCGGCGAGCTTTACGGCGATCTCATCAATACCGCGATGTCCGACATCCCCTCCGACATGACCATCACCATGCACCTGTGCCGCGGCAACTACAAATCGACCTTCATGGGCACCGGCGGCTACGACGCGGTGCAGGAAATCCTGTTCGACAAGATCAAGGTGCACGGATATTTCATGGAGTACGACGATCCGCGTTCCGGCGGCTTCGAACCGCTGCGCATGCTGCCCAAAGGCAAGCTCGTCGTGCTCGGCATCGTGACCACCAAAAGCGGCAAGCTCGAAAGCAAGGACGAGCTCAAGCGCCGCATCGAGGAGGCGGCGAAATATGCTCCGCTCGACCAGCTCTGCATGTCCGGCCAGTGCGGCTTCGCCTCGACCGAGGAGGGCAATTTGCTGACCGAGGACGAGCAGTGGGCAAAACTGCGCCGCATCGTCGAGGTCGCGGACGAGGTGTGGGGGTAAACAGATGGCGGGTCGCGTCCACGGCCGCATCGAAGAGAACGACGCATGACAGGCATGGTCGCCGGCAAGGTCGCAATCGTCACCGGCGCCGGCCGCGGCATCGGCCGCGGCATTGCGCTGATGATGGCGCGCGAGGGCGCCGCCGTCGTCGTCAGCGACATCGGCGCGAGCCTCGAAGGCGCCGGCACGGATGCCTCGCCCGCGCAGGAGGTGGTCGAGGAGATCAAGCGCAGCGGCGGCGAGGCGATCGCCTCGACGCTCTCGATCGCCGAGCCCAAGAACGCCGACGAAATCGTGAAGGCCGCGCTCGCCGCCTTCGGCCGCGTTGACATCCTGGTCAACAACGCCGGCATCTTGCGCGACCGCATCTTCCATCGCATGAGCTGGTCGGACTGGTCGGACGTGCTGGCGGTGCATCTCAACGGCTCCTTCAATATGAGCCGGGCCTGCGCGGTCCAGTTCCGCGAGCAGAATGGCGGCGCCTTTGTGCACATGACGTCGACCTCGGCGCTGGTCGGCAATTTCGGCCAGGCCAATTACATGGCGGCCAAGTTCGGAATCGTGGGGCTCTCCCGCGGCATCGCGCTCGACATGCAGCGCTTCAAGGTGCGCTCGAACTGTATCGCGCCGTTCGCTTGGACGCGGATGATCGATTCGATCCCGACGGAGACTCCCGAGGAAAAGCTGCGGGTCGAACGCATGCAGCAGATGACGCCGGAAAAGATCGCGCCGATAACGGTCTACCTCGCCTCCGACCGCGCCGAGGGCATTTCCGGCCAGATTTTCGGCGTTCGCAACAACGAGATTTTTCTGTTCAATCAGCCGCGCGTGGTTCGCGCCATCCATCGCTCCGACGGCTGGACGCCGGAGAACATCGCCCAGCAGCTCAGGGGGGCGCTCGCGCCTTCGTTCACGCCGCTCGAACGTTCGAGCGACGTGTTCTCCTGGGATCCGGTGTAAGCTCGCGAACGAGGATGCGGCAGACTTACATCGTCTACGAAAGCCGCGCCGACGTGAGACGATGGGAAGTGCGGTTTGAAACCGATGGCCCAAGCCGAGCGTAGTCCCGCGAACGAGGACCTCGCGCCGATCCGCGAGTCCGTTCGCGCCCTTTGCGCCAAGTTTCCCGGCGAATATTGGCGCGACCTCGACCGCGAGCGGGCCTATCCGACCGAGTTCGTCGCGGCGCTCACGCAAGCCGGTTTTCTCGCCGCGCTGATCCCGGAGGAATATGGCGGCAGCGGGCTGAGCATGACGGCCGCGGCGGCGATCATGGAGGAGATCCAGGCGTCGGGGTGCAACGGCGCAGCCTGCCACGCCCAGATGTACACCATGGGCACCTTGCTGCGGCACGGCAGCGCGGCGCAGAAGGCGCGCTGGCTGCCGGCGATTGCGTCGGGCGAGCTGCGGCTGCAGGCGTTCGGCGTCACCGAGCCGACCTCCGGCTCCGACACGCTCAACCTGCGCACCACCGCGGTGCGCGAGGGCGACCACTACATCATCAACGGGCAGAAGATCTGGACGTCGCGCGCCGAGCATTCCGATCTTCTCCTGCTCATTGCCCGCACCACTCCGCGCGAAGCGGCGCCGCGGCGCAGCGACGGCCTCTCGGTCTTTCTCGTCGACATGCGGCTCGCGCAAGGCACCGGCATCAGCATCAATCCGATCCGCACCATGATGAACCACGCGACGACGGAGCTGTTCTTCGATGATCTGCGCGTGCCGGCGGAAAACCTCATCGGCGAGGAAGGCCAGGGCTTCCGCTACATCCTGAGCGGCATGAATGCCGAGCGCATCCTGATCGCGGCCGAATGCATCGGCGATGCCAAGTGGTTCATCGCCAAGGCGACCGGCTATGCCAAGGAGCGGATCGTGTTCGGCCGGCCGATCGGCCAGAACCAGGGCGTGCAGTTCCCGATCGCGCGCGCCTATGCGCAGATGCGGGCGGCCGAGTTGATGGTGGGCGCGGCCGCGGCCCTCTATGAGGCCGGGCGCGAGTGCGGCGCCGAGGCCAACATGGCCAAGCTCCTCGCCGCCGACGCCTCCTGGGCGGCGGCGGACATGTGCCTGCAGACCCACGGCGGCTTCGGCTTTGCCGAGGAGTTCGACGTCGAGCGCAAGTTCCGTGAGACGCGGCTTTATCAGACCGCGCCGATCTCGACCAATTTGATCCTGTCCTACCTCGCCGAGCACGTCCTCGGCCTGCCGCGGTCGTACTGAGCAGCCGCAGCATGGAAAAACTGCAATTCCGGCTTGCCGACGCGGCAACCCGTTGGCTAGGAGAGGGTTATCAGTCGGGGTAGCCGCGATGGGTACGACCCTTCTCGCCGATATCGGCGGCAGCAAGAGCCGGTTTGCGCTCGCCAATTCCGCTGGCCCGCCCGAGCGCATGTCGGTGATCGAGAACGACACGGTCGCCGACCTCGACGCGGCGGTCGCGCGCTACCTCGAGGAGACCGGCGCGCACCCGCCCGCGGCGACGCTCGCCGTGGCCGGCCCGGTCGACGGCGAGGAGATCGCGCTCACCAATCGGACCAGCTGGCGCTTGCGGCGGCGCGAATTCGCCAAGCGCTTCGGATTTTCGCAGCTTCGCGTGCTGAACGATTTCGAGGCCATCGCCTGGGCGCTGCCGCGGCTCGGCGCGGCGCAGACGCGGCCGCTGGGCAAGCCGGTCGCGGCGCGCGCGGGCGTCAAGGTCGTTCTCGGCCCCGGCACCGGCCTGGGGGTGGCGGCGCTCTTGCCCGCGGATGGCCGCTGGCACGTGGTGGCGAGCGAGGGCGGACATGCCTCGTTCGGGCCGCAGGCGGCGGACGAATTCGAGGTGTTCGCGCGGCTTCGCCAGGAGTGCGGGGCGGTCAGCGCCGAGGCGGTGCTGTCCGGCCCCGGTCTGGTGCGGCTCGCGCGCGCGCTCGACCCGCGCGCGGCCTGCCACGAGGCAGAGACCATTGCCGCGAGCGCGCTGGCGCGCGAGCCTTCGGCGCAGGCGGCGGCGCGGCTGTTCGTGCGCTTGCTCGGGCGCTTTGCCGGCGGCCTCGCGCTCACCTTCAAGGCGCTCGGCGGCGTCTACATCGCCGGCGGGGTCGCGAGCGGGCTTGGGCCGCTGCTCGACGAGCCGCAGTTCCGCGCCGCCTTTGAGGCGCACCCGCCCTACCTGCGGCTGCTGGAGGCGATCCCGACGCTCCTCATCACCTGCGAGGAACCCGGCCTGATCGGGTGCGCCGCGGTGGCGAGTGAGCATGCCGTAACGGCGTAGGCGTTCGTCGACATCGCGAGCGGCGCCCGAGCGTCATGCCAGCCCAAGCTCGGTGAATGCGCGCGTGTGATGCTCGGCGGCGTCCGGCGAGAAGCAGCAGAAGACGACGCGCGTGAGGCCGCGCGGCGCATGCGCGACCTCAGCCGCCACGCTGCCGACGGCGATGCGTGCCGCGCGCTCCGGCGGAAAACGATAGATGCCGGTCGAGATGGCGGGAAACGCGATCGAGCTCAAGCCCTGCGCGGCTGCGAGCGCGAGCGCCGTGCGATAGCAGGACGCGAGCAAGTCATCCTCGCCCTTGCCGCCGCCACCCCACACCGGGCCCACGGCGTGGATGACGTGTTTGGCTTTGAGGCGATAGCCGCGGGTGATCTTGGCGGAACCGGTGTCGCAGCCGCCGAGCGTGCGACATTCGGCGAGAAGCTCAGGCCCAGCGGCGCGATGGATGGCGCCGTCGACGCCGCCGCCGCCGAGCAGCGTTCGGTT
>WNGJ01009900.1_pt1 | contig 10683 bp, 14 predicted proteins | sample 5400611 | NCBI WGS metagenome assembly WNGJ01 (sample SAMN13153375, study PRJNA577476) | soil metagenome | isolation source: 40 cm soil or saprolite under Garry oak tree replicate 1 | place: USA:California | collected 2016-06-15
TCCTATTTGGTCTTGCTCCGGGCGGGGTTTACCTGGCCGGCCGGTCACCCGGTCGCCGGTGGGCTCTTACCCCACCTTTTCACCCTTACCTGACGGCGCCTCTCCGGAGATTGACGCTGCCCGGCGGTAATTTTCTGTGGCACTTTCCTTCGGGTTGCCCCGACTGGGTGTTACCCAGCGCCCTGCTCTTTGGAGCCCGGACTTTCCTCCAACGCTATTTACTTCGCCGGCGGTCACCCGTCCGCCTCGGCCCGGTGTAAGTCTACCCGCGGATATTCGAAAGCATGCGCCGGGTGCGCACCGCCAGGAACCGGCCATTCGTCACCTGGAAAAGGCCATGGATCAGGTGTCCGACCAGGCCTTTGGCCTTGCGATCCATCGCGATGTGAACGACACTGCCTCCCCCGCTCCGCGCCTGCACCTCCATGCGCCACGTGCCGCCGGCTTGGGCCGCGTTCGAGTCCTGCACCGTGGCCGTGATGACCGGCTGCCTCCATTCATACCGCTCGATCGCCCAGATGCCCAGGGTGTCGGTGCACTCGCGGACCTTCGCCCATCCCTCTCCCCTCTCCAGCACCTTGAAGGACGGCGAGAGGTCCGGCCACAGCTCCGCGCGTCGCGGTCCGAACTCGGTCAACGCGTCCCAGACCACACCCGGCTCGAGATCGGTTTCGACCGAATACGCGACCCTAGCCACCGAACTTCTTCTTCGGGACTTTGGCGTCGATGGCCCCGCAGCAGCTCGGTCGCTTTCTGGTGGAGCGGGATGAGCTCGGGCGCCTTGATCCTGTATCGCCCGTTCATCTGCTCGACCACCAGCTTGGAATCCAGATAAACCTCGAGCCGGTCTGGTTTCCAATCTTTGGCGGCCTCGAGGCCGTCAAGCAAGGCGTGGTACTCGGCTTCGTTGTTGGTCATCCTCCCGAGATATCGGTGGAACCCTCTGAGGCGCATGCCGCGCTCGTCCTCGATCACGACGCCGACGGCGGCGTGGCCCGGATTGCCCCGGGAGGCGCCGTCCGTGAAGAGCCTCAGGACCTTCAGGCCATCACCAGGATGCGTCCGCAGTTCTCGCACTGGACGATGGCGTCGCCCTTGCGCAGCAGCTGCATGCCCGACGACGTGACGGTGACGTGGCACTCCTGGCATTGATTGCGGTCGACCTCCGCCACCGGCGGGTGCGCGCGCACGCGGAGGTACGCCCTCTGGGCCGCAGGCTCCACCTGCGCCCAGGCCGTGTCGCTGTCCGCCTTGACCGAAGCGAGCTCCGCCTGCCACGACTCGAGATCGCGTCGGAGCGCCGGCTCGTCCGACGCCGATCGCGTGCGCGCTTCCTGCAGGTGCTCCGAGGCCTCGACGACGGCCTGTTCGGCGAGCTCACCCTCTTCCATGAGCCGTAGCTGAGCGTCCTCCTCATCGGCGAAGCTCGCCTTCATGTGCTGAACCTCCTGGTTCATCTGGATAAGCTCCGTCGGGTTGCGGATCCGGCCGCTCATCAACTCCTTCTCGCGCGAGCGCAGCCGGGTGCGGTGAGCTTCCCGATCACGGTCCGACTCGCGGAGGCGCAGCTGGAGCGCCTGCTGCTCGGTACGCGCGGCGGCCAGTGCTTCTTCCGCGCGCGCGACGTTTGGGTCTGAGGCGAGCAGCGATTCCACGGTCTCGATCTGGTCGCGCAGCTCTCGCTCTCTCTCGACCAGCCGCATGTACGCGAGGAGAAGCTGCGCCGGCTTCATTCGAGGACGACCAGGACCTGGCCCTCTTTGACCACCTCACCCTCCTTCACGCGCACCTCTTTGACGGTGCCGGAGCGCGGCGCGGTCACCGGGATCTCCATCTTCATCGACTCCAGGATGAGCAGCTCATCCTCCTCGGCCACCTGCGCGCCGGGCGCGGTCTTGACCTTCCACACGCTGCCCACCAACTCTGCTTTCACTTCAGTCACTGCTTGATTACGCCCCTCTCCCGGCCCCTCTCCCCGATGGGGAGAGGGACAACATTGTGCGGGCTTCTTCGATCGAGGCGACGGCGCGGCCGAGATCGTGTGCGACACGAGCGGCCTTTTCGACCAGCTCGCCGTTGCTTTTCGCCATTCGTCCCTCCTCCACGTAGAAGTTGTCCTCAAGGCCGACGCGCACGTTACCGCCCATCGCGATCGCGGCCGCGACGAGGCGCCACTGGTTGAGACCGATTCCGATGACCTGCCAGTGCGAAGCGTCGGGCAAGGTCTCGACCTGGTTGGTCAGGTGACGCGTCGTGCCGGGGATTCCACCCAGCACGCCCATGATCAGGCTGAACTGGTAGGGCGGCTTGAGGACGCCCATGTCGATCAACGGCGCGGTGTTCGCGATATGGCCGGTGTCGAAACACTCGAGCTCTGGCCGGACGCCGGCGGCATTCATCGCCTCGAGGAAGAAATGGATGTCCTTGAAGGGGTTCGCGAAGACGTGGTCGTGATAGAAGACTTTCTTCTTCTCCGAGTAGATGGCGTAGTTCATCGAGCCCATGTTCAAAGCCCCGATCTCGGGCCGCAGCTCGCGGATGTGGGCGACACGCTCCTCGACCGGAATGCCGATTGCCCCGGTCGAAAAGTTGACGATCACATCCGTCCGTGCCCGGACCTCGGTGAGGATCTCCGCGAACGTTTCGACACGCCACTCCGGACCGCCCTCGGGGTTGCGGGCGTGGATGTGGACGATCGCCGCACCCGCGTCGGCAGCCCGCTTTGCCTCTTCGCCGATCTCCTGCGGCGTGTACGGAATCGCAGGACACAGATCCCTCGTCGCCAGCACGCCGGTCAGGGCGGCGCTGATGACGACCGGGTTGCTCATACCGGAATGTTTCCGTGCTTGCGCCGCGGGCGGTCGATCTTCTTGTCACGCGCCTGCTCGATGCCCTGGATGATCACGCGACGCGTTTCCGCCGGGTCGATCACGTCGTCGATCATCGCCCAGCCCGCGGCGAGGTACGGGGTGATCGAGCTCCGAATCGTTTCCACGAGCTGCGCGCGCGTGGTCTCAGGATTGTCCGACGCCTCGACCTGCTTGTTGAAGATGATGTTCACCGCGCCCTCGGGACCCATCACCGAGATCTCAGCGAAAGGCCACGCGACAATGGTGTCCGGGCCGTAGCCCTTGCCACACATCACGTAGTAGCCCGCGCCATAGGCCTTGCGCATGATCACAGTCACCTTCGGCACGGTCGCCTCGGCCGTCGCGTAGAGCATCTTGGCTCCGTGCCGGATGATGCCCTCCTTCTCCACCTGCGAGCCGACCATGAAGCCCGGCACGTCCATCAGGTAGACGAGCGGGACGTTGAAGGCATCGCACATCCGGATGAACCGGGCCGCCTTGTCCGCGGCGTCCGAGTCGAGGACTCCGCCCTTCTGCATCGGCTGGTTGGCGACCACGCCGACGGAACGGCCGGCAGCGCGGGCGAACCCGATGACGATGTTCTTCGCCCACGTCGGCTTGATCTCGAACCACGAATCGGTGTCGAATACCGCCTTGACGACCTTCCTCACGTCGTAGGCGGAGCGCGGGTTGGTCGGTACGATCTTGTCCAGGCCCGCGACGAGGCGCTCGGGCGGGTCGTCGGTCTCGACGGAAGGCGGCGTCTCGCGATTGGATGAAGGCAGGTAGGAAAGGAACCGCTTCACGGTGGCGATGCACTCCTTGTCGTCCGGGACCTCGTTATCGCCGACGCCCGACTCGTAGCAGTGGACCTGCGATCCCCCCATGTCGTGATCGGACACGTCCTCCCCGGTTGCGGCCTTGACGAGTCGCGCGCCGCCCAGCGCCATCGAGGACGTTCCCTTGACCATCGGCACGAAATCCGCGAGGCCGGGGATGTAGGCGGTGCCGGCGGCGCACGGGCCGAGCATCGCGGCGACCTGCGGGATCACGCCTGACATCACAACCTGGTCGGCGAAAAGCCAGCCCGTGCCGGCGAAGGTCGAGCCGGCCGCCTCCTGGATGCGTGCTCCGGCCGAATCGAGAAGCCACACGATCGGCTTGCGATAGCGAAGGGCGAGCTCGCGGACACGGGCGGCCTTGAACTGCTCGCCGACGGCGCCCATCGAACCCGCCATCACCGTGAAGTCGTAGGCGATGACCCAGACCTGCCGGCCGTCGACGTGGCCGTGACCGGTGACCACGCCGTCAGCCGGGGCGTTGTCCGACCCGTCGCGATCCTTGGCCAGCAACCCGAGCTCGACAAAGGTGCCCCTGTCGAAGAGAAGATCGATCCGTTCGCGGACGGTCAGCTTGCCCCGCTCGTGCTGCTTGGCGATCTTCTCCTCGCCGCCCATGGCAAGGCTCTTCTTGCGCCTCGCTTGCAGGTCTCCGATCCGGTCGGAGTAGTCGTCAGTCACCGCGGGAATTCTATTTGTCGACCAGGAGGTCCTCGCGCCCGCGCCAGCGGTCGAGGAACCGGTACGTGTTGCGGCGCGAGAGCCGGTCGCGCTCGTGCGGCTCGGTCGACTCCCACAAGCGGTGCTCATGTCGCACCACCGGCAGACCATCGATCACGACGGCGCGACCACCGTGTTCGCGCATCCGGAAGCTGAACTCCACGTCCGCCATCCGGTAGAACCGAAACTTCGGATCGAAGCCGCCGGCCGCGAGCGCATCGGAGCGCCGGAAGGCCATGCAGTAGCCCTCGACCGCGTCCACGTCTGGACCTTCGCTCTCGGCGAACTCCTTCATGGTCCCCTTCCCGCGTAGCCCATATGGCCCGGCGACAACGACGGTCGGGTCGGAAAGGGCGTCCAACAGGGGCGTGACTGCGTCGCCTTCGAGCTCGACGCCGGGATCGAAGAGCACGAGCACCTCGCCTGCCGCGGTCTCGATGCCGGCGTCGACAGCGGCGGCAAAGCCCAAGGGCGGATTCAGCGACACCACCCGAAGCCGCTCGGCCGCGCGGTTCTTCAGCCATCCGGCGATTCGCGGGTCGGCCGAGTTGTCGACGATCACGGCCTCGAAGTCCGCCTTGGTGTGCGTAAAGACAGACAGGAGCCATCGCTCCGCGTCGGGCTGCCAACCGTGAACCACGGTGAGCAGCGTGACCGCCCGGTTTTGCACATTCGGCTGATCGGCCGGCTGCGCCCTTATCGCCTGCAGCTCACTGCCGGCCACGCCGTCGACGACGTCCCACCCGCCCGCACGAAGCTGCTCACGCAGCGAGTCGGCGGCTTCGAAGTCTCGGGCCTGGCGGCGCTCGAACCGCGCCTCGAGAAGCCTCTGAGCTTCGGTCTTATCCGTGCTTTTTGGCTTTGACCGCGGCCGTAAGCGCGGGCACGATCTTCAGCGCGTCGCCGACCACGCCCAGGTCCGCCATCTTCATGATCGGCGCCTCGGCGTCCTTGTTGATCGCGATGATGATCTTCGAGGTCTTCATACCCACCGTGTGCTGCATCGCGCCCGAGATGCCGACCGCGATGTAGACGCCCGGCCGCACCGATTTGCCGGTCTGTCCGACCTGCATGGAGTACGGGACCCACCCGGCGTCGACGACCGCGCGGCTGGCGCCGACTGCGCCCCCCAGGGCGCTCGCGAGGTCTTCAAGGAGCGGGAAGTTCTGGGGTCCGCCCATGCCCCGGCCGCCGCTGATCACCACGCGCGCGTCCTCGAGCTTCACCTTTTCCGAAGCTTCGGCCACGCGCTCGGTGATGTGGGCGCGCCTCGAGCCCTCCGCAACCGTTAGTGCAAGGTCCTTGATCTCTGCCGTCCCGCCCTTTTCCGAGACCTCGAACGACTTCGGCCGGACGAGCACGATCGCCGGCTTGCCGTTCGCCTTCATCGACGCAACCTTGGCGCCACCGAAGTAGGGCACTCGAGCGACGAATCCGCCGCCCTGGGCGACGACGTCGCTGGCGTTGGAGATCAGACCGGAACCGAGGCGTGCGGCGAGCCGGCCGGCGACCTCCCGCGAATCCGAGGTGAACCCGAACAGGATCAGGTCTGGCTTCTCCTTCTCGTACAGGGACGCCAGGGCGTCGGTGGCGGGTTCCGCGATGTAGTCGTCGAACGCGGCGTCTTCGTTGACGTGCACGGCCTTGGCTCCGTGCTTGCCCAGCGTCGCCGCAGCAGCCTTGGCTCCGGCGCCCAGCGCCACGGCGTACACATCGCCCAGCTCGCGCGCCTTCGTCATCAGCTCGAGCGAGGTGGTCGCGACCTTTCCACCGCTCAGCTCGGCGTAGACGAGGATGCTCGCCATCTAGAGAACCTTGGCCTCGGCGAGCACCGCGACGATCTTGTCGACCGCCGAGCCGTCATCTTCGATGACCTCGCCGGCCTTGCGTTGCTCGGCGTCGGTGACGCCCTCGATCGTCTCGGCAGGTTGGCTCTTCTCCACGCCCAGGTCGCCGAGAGCGAGCTGTTTGATCTCCTTGGAGCGCGCGGCCATGATGCCCTTCAAGGACGCGTAGCGAGGCTCGGCGATCGCCGCCGTAACCGTGATGAGCGCGGGCGTCGAGGCCTCGACGACCTGGTATCCGTCGGCTGTCTGGCGATGCACGTTCACGTTCGATCCATCGACCTCGACCTTCTTGGCGAAGGTCAGCTGCGGGAACCCGAGGAGCTCGGCGAGCATCGGCGGCACCATGCCCGTGCTCCCGTCGTAAGACTCCGTGGCGCAGATCACGAGATCCGGCTCTTCCGACTTGATCGCGGCGGCAAGCACGCGTGCCGTCAGCAGCGCGTCGGCGCCGGCGAGCCCAGGGTCTGTGATCAGGACACCCCGGTCGGCGCCCATCGAGAGCCCTTTGCGAATCGCGTCCTTCGCGCGCTCGGGCCCCATCGACACAAGCACGACCTCGCCGCCGTGCGCTTCCTTCAGTTGGAGAGCCTCCTCGACGCCGCATTCGTCGCCTGGATCGAGCACGACCTCCTTCTCGCGGGAGATGGAGTTGTCAGCCTCGAGGGTGAGGTTGGAGTTCGGATCTGGAACCTGCTTGACGGTGACGACGATCTTCAAAGGATGTCGCCCAATTATCGCTGCGCGGAAAAAGCGGCATGGAACCGCTCCAGGTCCGCGGGCGTGTTGAGACTTTCGAACTCGGCGGGATCGAGCCCTTCGAGCCACGTCACGTCGAGCGAGAGGGCCACCTCATGTGCCGTGTAGCTGCCGGCGTCCAGCGCGCCGACGATCGCGGGCAGCGCCGTCTTCCGATACGCGCCGCACACCGGCTCGAAAAGCCCGTCGTGCCGAGCGATCGCGGCATCGCAGTTTCCGGCGGCCGCCACCGCAAGCTGGGCCGTGGCCTGGGTCACGTAGGGCATATCGCAGGCGACCGCGAAAACGACGTCGTGGCGCGCGGCGATCAACCCGGCCTCGAGGCCGCCCAGCGGGCCCGCGTCCCGCTTGCGGTCGAACACGACGCGATAGGGCACGAGCTGCTCCATCTGCTCCGGTTCGCCGAATGACACCACCACCTCCGAGAACGCCGGAGCCAGCCGTTCCACCACGTAGCGGAGGAGCACTGTGTTCCCCACCTCGATCCATGCCTTGGGTCGTCCCATGCGCCTGCTCTCCCCACCCGCCAGCACCAGCAACGTCGCGTCCATGTCCGTAGTTTCCCTCAGCGGTTAGGGTTACTCGACGGTGCCTGTGGTAGCCCGGCGACCGGCCTTCTGGATCATCGCGGCGACCTATCTGCTGTTCCTCTCGGCCGCCGCCGCGCCGTCGCCGCTCTACGCGCTCTACGCCTCACGATGGCGATTTTCGGCGATCACGCTGACCGAGATCTTTGCCGTCTACGCGATTGCGCTGCTCATCACTCTGCTTTTGACAGGCTCGCTGTCGGACACTTTCGGACGGCGGCCGGTCATCTTCGCCGCTCTCGCGATTCAAATTGCGGGCATGTTTGCTTTCGTCACGGCCTCGAATGTCGGCTGGCTGTTCGCCGCGCGGATCGTGCAAGGAATCGCCACGGGCCTTGCGACGAGCGCTTTGGCGGCGTCATTCGTCGACCTGCAACCACCCGCACCCTCGACGCTCGGCGCGATCGTCAACAGCGCCACACCGGCGGCGGGCCTGGCTTTTGGCGCGCTGATCTCCGCGATCCTGGTGCAGTACGCGCCCGATCCGCTGCACCTCGTCTACTGGCTGATGATCGTCGGGTTCGCGGGCGCGGTCATCGCCACCGTATTCCTGCCAGAACCCGCCGAGCAGCGCGGAGCCGTGCACTGGATGCCGAGAGTTGGCGTGGGTCACGCCATCAGACCCGTATTCCTCGCCGCGCTGCCGACCCTCATCGCGGGTTGGAGCGTCGGAGGCTTCTACCTGTCGCTTGGTCCCAACCTCATCCTCCAGCTGGCGGGTTCGTCCAACCGAATCCTGGGCGGGATCGCGATCGCCCTTCTGGCCGGCGTGGGCGCGATCTCGATCGTGGCCGCGGGCTCGTGGCCGCCGCCACGAGCGATGACGGCCGGCGGCATGTCGCTGCTCGTTGGACTCGCGGTGACGGTGGCTGCCATCGCAGCGGGCACGCCGGGCCTGTTCTTCGCGGGAACCGCGGTCACCGGAGTTGGATTCGGGGTCGGTTGGCTGGGCGTGGTGCGAAGCCTCGTGTTGCGCTCCTCGCCGACCGAAAGGGGAGCGCTGCTCGCCGCGATCTTCATCGTCGCCTACCTGTCCTTTGCGCTCCCTGCTGTGATCGCCGGGTACCTGGTGACCCGCATCGGACTCCACGACGCGGCTCTCTGGTACGGCTGCGCCGTCGGGGTCCTCGCGCTCGGCGGCCTCGTCGGCACGTTGAGCGTGAACCGGCAGGCGCGCCCCGCGGTGGTCGCGCCGTGAAGGCGATCGATTTTCACGTCCACCTCCCGACGCCCGACTGGCTCGACGTGTCGATGAAGGGTTACGTCGAGGCGGCCGAGTCCTATTTCCGCTCCAAGGTCGCGCGCAAGACGCTCGACGAGCTGGCTCAGGAGTACGACGCGCTGGACATCGTCGCGGTGCTTCTGGCGTGGGACGCGGAGACGGCGACCGGCAGGCCGCGGGTGCCGAATCACCTCGTGGCTGATGCGGTCCGCTCATATCCGAAAACGTTTATCGGATTCGGGAGCGTGGATCCGTTGAAGGGCGACCGCGCGGTCGAAGAGGTCGACCGCATCGCCGAGCTTGGGTTGAAGGGCGTGAAGCTGCATCCCTCGCTGCAGGCGTTCGCACCGAATGAAGAGCGGCATTGGCCTCTCTACGAGAAGTGCCAGGAGCTGGGGCTCATCTGCCTGTTTCACACCGGGACCAGCGGCATCGGGGCCGGCCAACCGGGCGGGCAGGGCATCCGCATCGACTTCGCCCGGCCGATCTGGCTGGACGCGCCGGCAGCCGCTTTTCCCGATCTCCAGATCGTCGCCGCTCATTTCGGCTACCCGTGGCACCTCGAGCTGCTCGCCATGGCGCTGCACAAGACGAACATCTCCATCGACATCTCGGGATCGGCGCCGCGCTACATCCCGACCGAGGTCATCCGCGACATGAAGGGCCGACTGCAGGATCAGTTCGTGTTCGGCAGCGACTACCCCTTCATCCAGCCGCAGCGCTGCCTGGACGAGCTGAAGACGCTCGACATCCCCGAGCCAGTCCTCCAGAAGGTGCTCGTGGACAACGGCAAGCGGCTACTCGGAATTGCCTGACTTGTAAAGCTACTCTTGACAGCGCGCAGCCTGGGGCTATCGTGCTGCGCATGTCGCAAACCGCCGAGCGCCAGCGCCGGCTTCTCCTTGCGGAGTCCGACGTCTTGCTCGACGACGTGGAGACGCTTCGCCTCCACGACGCTTTCGAGGCGCCGCCGCGTTTGCGTGAGGCGATCCGCGCCCTCCAGATCCGGCTCGGCCGGCGCAACCCACCGTTACCATCCGCGACCCTCGACGCGGCGCACGAGCTCGTGTTCGCGGTGCAGCAGCGTTTGATGGCCGCCAACCCGCACAATCCCCGACCGCTCCGCCATCTTGGACGGCCAAGCGGCCAGCCCATCTTCACCATCGTCCGCGACGACAAGAAGTGGAAGGTGCTGACCCTGCCCCCTCCGACCGCCAATGGCGAAGACGGTGAGTGGATCGAGCTTGTCGACTCGACGGTCGAACGGGCGTGGGACCGCTGGTGCTACGCGCAGCAGCAAGCGGTCAGGGCGGCACGGCTACGGATGCACACCCACATTGCGGTCGCGGTGGCCGCGGTCGCTTGGGGCAACTACTGGACGTTGGTCCAGGATGCGGAGCGAATCAAGAGCCGGATCGGGCGCGGGCGGCCTGCTGCAGGAAGCGTCGCAGCTCCTCGGCCCTGATCGGCGCATCCGACGCGCTGACGCGCGCCGCGAACAGCTGAAGGAAGCGGCGCAGCCCGACGTCGTCCAGCATGGTCGCGGCTTCGATGATCTCGGCCGCGGCCTCGCGATGCTTCGGATCGAGGACCCGGCTCAGGCTGTCGGCGAAGTCGTCAGGCAGCTCGCTCATCGGCTTCTGAGGACAATAAACCGGTGCAGCCGGTGGTCATTGGCGATGTGATCTGGGAGCCCAGCCCTGAGGTGATCGAAAAGAGCCGGCTCAAACGATTCATGGATCGCCACGGCATCGAGACGTTCGATGAGCTTCTGCGGCGAGCCGACGACGACATCGAGTGGTTCTGGGATGCGGCGATCAAAGACCTCGATGTCGCCTTTTACCGCGACTACGACAAGGTCGT
>WNGJ01008923.1_pt1 | contig 10681 bp, 7 predicted proteins | sample 5400611 | NCBI WGS metagenome assembly WNGJ01 (sample SAMN13153375, study PRJNA577476) | soil metagenome | isolation source: 40 cm soil or saprolite under Garry oak tree replicate 1 | place: USA:California | collected 2016-06-15
TTTTCCCACGGGATGCGCAGCAAGTTTTAGCTCATCACTCGTCCGGCTTGGAAGCATCCTTCCCGGCTCTCCCGCTTCTCTGAAGCAGAGATAGTTCTGATCCCTTGTCAGAAAAATGCGAGAGGTTGAGTAAGCCTGTAGAGGCACTTCAGAAAAATGTGTATTTCGTTGCGCATCGCGTGGGAAGACCAGCCCCAAGAAAGCCCCAAACCACTTATGCACTACGTAATGCAGCAGCAACCCGTTTCCAATTGACAACACCAAAGTACATTTCCAATACTCTGTTAGCAAACACTGCTATCTGACTCTGATACTTGCGAGCATCAGAAGACTCAATCCAAGTGATACACTGATCTTGCAACCAGTCTCTCAACAGAGTGTCAGCCTCAGTGAGATACTCAGCATTAGCCACTACAGATTGCCAATCCACCGATTGCAACAAGCTATAGACTAACTCTGTCAACTCATCAACCTTTCCTAATGCCCGTCGCTCACCACGTAACGTATCATATACCAATGTCCAGTTGACACGCCGAACACCATTCATAAGGAAATCTTGTACCTGAACATGTACAGCTTCCTCGTGTCCAGAATATCCACCTTCTTTCCATGCCTCTACAAGCTGCTTGACAAACTGTTCTACCGCCCGACCCGCCTGAGAAAGCGAAACACTATTCGCAACCCTCTCCACCTCCTGGTAGGTCTCATAATAGCTTGTCATTACAGTGAAGACATCCCACGTTGGAAAATTAGGCCAACCATTATATTCTTCAAACTGCATACGCACCTCCTCTTTCCTTCAAGAACAAGAATAACATTGCAAGTCTATCCCATTTCCCCTTGATTGGCTAGATGACAAGCCTATTCTTCGTAAAAGCGAAGAGTGTAGACGAAGAGCGCTTCTTCCACTGTCTCTCAAATGGCTTGCCATTATTCTCCCTCTACAAGCCATCTCAGACACATGCAGCACAGCTTTTTGTGGTAAAATATATCTGTTAGTCATTGAGCATAGCAACCACTTATGGCAGAACTTTATACGTAAAGTAAAGCGAGCACTGCACATGTCAAAAAGACGCGGACACGGCGAGGGCTCCGTCTACCAGCGCAAAGATGGCAGATGGGTAGCCAGTATGTCCTTGGAAGGACGCAAACGCAAAGACTTCTATGGTGAAACGAAAAAGGAGGTCTTGGATCAACTCAAAACCGCCTTATATCAGCAACAGCAAGGCACGCTGATGACAGGACCACGGCAGACGGTTGCAAATTTTCTTACGCATTGGCTAGAAGAAACACATAAACGCAACATCCGCCTTCATACGTACCAAAACTACCAGGATTTACTACGTTTACATATTCTTCCCGTCATTGGACACCATCAACTACAAAAGCTCTCACCACAACACCTTGAAACGCTCTATGCAAAAAAACTAGACGAAGGATTATCAGAGGGCGTCGTACAAATAATGCACGCGATGCTTCACAAAGCTCTTGATACCGCGGTACTTTGGAACATCCTTCCATTTAACGTTTGTGACAAGGTAACAGCACCGCGCCAAAAGAGGCATGAAATGCAAACACTCACGCCGGAGCAAGCACAACAATTTTTAAAAGCTGCGCAAGAGCATCGACTGAAAGCCCTTTTTGTGTTGGCTCTCGCCACAGGTATGCGAAAAGGTGAAATCGCTGGTCTCAAATGGCAAGATATTAACATGACCTACGGCACCCTTCACGTTCGGAGAACCATCTCCTACGTCAACAAAATAGGCATTATTGAAAGTGAACCAAAAACAGAGCAAGGTAGACGAAGTATCGTCCTTCCCGCCTTCGCGATGGAAGCATTGAAAGAGCACCGCCTTCTCCAATTGGAAGAGCGACTTCGAGCAGGAGAACTCTGGCAAGACCACGATCTTGTGTTTAGTACAGCAACAGGAGACTATATCAATCCCACGAGTACACTTCTAAAAATCTTTAAGACTATTCTCAAAAAAGCCGGACTCCCCGATATGCGCTTCCACGATCTTCGACATAGCGCAGCAACACTGCTTCTCAGTATGGGAGTGCATGCAAAAGTCATCCAAGAACTTCTCGGCCATAGCCAAATCAGTATCACAATGAACATCTACGGTCATGTTCTTCCTTCCATGCAACAGGACGCGATGGAGAAGATGAACAGTCTGCTCCAAAAAAAGGAGTAATACTTTTTGTACTTTGCCACGTTACCCAACCACTTCGCCATAAATCCCTGCCAGCAGCCATGAATTCTGGCGACCTCGCTTGAGAGGACCGATTTTCAGCGCTGTTTGCCCAGGGAAGCCGCCACTTTCATCACTTTCTCACATGGTTTGTGTGATTGACACTCAACCTTACTCATGAAACCTGTAACCCGCGCCCGTATTATCGGATAGGGTGCCATGAAAAACACCGTTTAGAGAAAGGAGCTCAACCATGAAGCGTTTTATTGGGAAAGGCATCACCGCTACCATCCTGGTGGTTGCCTTGGCCTTTCCTCCAGTCACGTCAGTATTTGCTGCAAGTCCCGGTACACAAGGGCAGCCAGGTCAGACATGCCTCTCTTCGACTGCTCCCAGTGAGCCAGGGCAGGCAGCCAGTGCTCCTGGATCAGCATTTAATGAGACGGGCCCAGGAACAGCTGGCACTGTCTACGCCGGCAACGGCGTCTCAGCTACGACAGCCAATAGCGCCAATGCTGTCTCTCAGTATGATGTGGCCTGCTTCCAGGTGTCACAACCCCATCCGTAGCAACAGGCAAAAAAACAACCCGCAGGCATAGGAGCCTGTGACACATGGGGAAAGCGGGTATCCAATCGGTAGGATACCCGCCTTTGTGATGTATGGAAGCAAAAGAGCGACAGTCTGCCACAAGAAGCCAGCCGCCGTGTGCTTCACATCTCATCGTTGGTAGGTTCGCACACTTCTGGAGTACAGCTACTCTTCAACCGCCTCCGAAACGTACATTTCCGGCCCCAATCTGTGAGATGATATCAGTGGTTGACACTTTGAGCTTATCACATTCGGCAAAGAATGCTGACGAAGAGCCGATTTTAAGCTCTGCCAATTACGCGCAAAAAGTGGCAAGGTTATCTGACAACGCCGGAATCGAATGCTGGCAAAGCGCACTTTTTGCTGTCAAATTTGCTGTAAATAGCAAATTTGACACGTGTAAATCCTCGATAAAACAGCTTCATTCCTATATTGAGACACATTGCTATCGCAGCTTGGTGGCATAGCCGACGTAGGATACACCTTTAAACCAGCCTGGCCCCATTTTCAGGTGCCTATTACTGAGGCCGCGGGGCATAAAACCGGCCAATTCGCGCACCTGCAAACCGCTTGTCGTCAGCACTACGCGCAGTTCGGATGGTTTGATAAATTTATGGTAGTCATGCAAACCAGGCGTCAGGCCGCCACTGGGAAAATGCTCGCCGTACCAGATGAGTGCGATGCGCGCAAGTATTGTGCGGTTGATCGTATCGAAGACAAAAATGCCTCCTGGCGCGAGGACGCGGGCGATCTCATTGATTGTCGCGGACAGATCGCGCACATGTTCAAGCACATCCAGACAAACAATGACTGAAAAACTGCCGTTGGCATAAGGCAGCGCTTCGGCAACCCCTTGTTCATAATAGATAATGTGGCCCAGACTGCTCTGCCAGGCATGTATACGCGCCGCCTCCAGCGCCCCTGGAGAAGGGTCTATGCCTATCATTATCGCTCCGCGTCGCGCCAGGTCTTCGCAGATCAGGCCACCACCAGAACCTATCTCCAAAATTTCTTGCTGGGCGATTGCTCCCTGGCCAAATACTCTCGTTATACATGCTTCGATATAATCGCAGCGATCTCCGGTCATCTGGCCAAGGAAGCAACCTTTGTCCCACCAGCTATACGAAGCGAAGATTTCTTCCTGTGGACGTTTACGTTTTACTATCATGAACCTTTTTGTCCCCCGTGAAGTTTGTGCATGATATAGCGATTATACAACCTTTGTCGCTACTATTTCTCGCTGCCGGTACTCAGCGACCTGGCCGTCGAGCACGATGGTCTTTTCGGCACGGATGTCGACCGAGGAGGCCCCGATGCAGAAGGTGAATGCTCCAGGCTCCGTAACGAAACGCATAGCTGGATCGTAGAAGGCGAGCCGGGATGGATGCACAGTAAAGGTGACCCTGCGTGCCTGCCCAGGTATGAGGGAGAGGCGGGTAAAACCGAGCAGTATGCGGTTGGGACGAGCAACAGAGGCGACCTCGTCGTGGCAGTAGAGTTGCACCACCTCGTCACCAGCGCGCTCTCCTGAGTTGTGTACCTCTATAGATACCTCTATCGGTTCGGTGGTACTCTTCGCCTGCACGGCAAGGTCACTGTAAGCAAACGTGGTGTAGCTCAAGCCATGGCCAAAGGCAAAAAGCGGGCTCGCCGGCGCATCGATATAATCGCCGTAGAACATAGGATGGTCGCCTCCAGCACGCAGCCCAACGTGGTTGGGAACCTGGCCGACTGAGCCCGGCAGGCTCACAGGCAGGCGGCCGCTCGGATTCGTCTTTCCGGTCAGCACATCGGCCAGACCGCTGCCACCTTCTTCTCCTGGTGGGAACACCTGCAGCAGTGCGTTCGCTCGCCTGGCAATGGAAGCAAGCGTGTGGATGCGTCCACTGAGTACCACCACCACAAGCGGCGCCCCTGTCTCGGCAAGCGTCTTGACCAGTTCCTCCTGAACGCCTGTGAGATCGAGATTGGTCGCGTCATTGCCCTCGCCGACCGTCGATGAGCGCAAGAGGCCACTCCGTCCAGCGACCACGACGACGGCCACGTCAGCGTCGCGCGCCACCTGCGCGGCTTCAGCGAAACCAGAGCGGTCGTCGCCCAGCACCTCACAGCCTTTGGCATAGCGGACCTCTACGCCATTTCCTAAGGCTGCGCGCAGGCCCGCAAGTGGTGTAACGTGCGGGGTGAAATACGGACCGGGTGCGTAGCTCCCAGCGGCCCTTGGAACGAGGAGCCCCGTAACCTCGATATGCTGAGGTGCTGCGTAGACCACCTCCTGGTGAGCAGGGTAGTGGTAATCGCCCTGCAGGAGCCGTTGGTCGTCCGCACCCGGTCCAATGACCGCCACACGCTTCGCGGTAGGAGCCAGCGGCAGCACCCCGTCGTTGGTCAGCAGGATGGTCGACTCTGCGACGGCCCGACGAGCTAACGCACGCTGCTCAGGAGTCTGAAACGCCGCATTGGCGGCTTCCGCTTCAACATAGGGGTGCTCGAAGAGTCCAAGCTGGAATTTGAGGCGAAGCACGCGACGAACTGCTGTGTCAATGACCTCGAGTGGCACCCGGCCAGCCTCGACCTCAGCTGTAAGTGGCGCTCCATAGCAGTCAGCAACAGGCAGCTCCATATCGAGCCCGGCCAGCAGCGCCAACCGGGCTGCCTCGCCTCGAGTTGCCGCAACCCGATGGTATTCCATGAGCATCAAGACGGAAGCGTAGTCTGCGACGACGACGCCAGCAAAGCCGAGTTCGTCACGCAGCAGTCCGGTGAGGATGGCGGGGCTGCCTGCACAGGGTAGGCCATCGACGGAAGCGTAGGAGTTCATGATCGTGGCGAGTCCGGCGCTGCGGATAACGGCTGCGAAGGGCTCCGCGTAGACTTCACGCAGCTCTCGTGGACCCATCTGAACGGGACCCCAGTTGCGCCCGCCCTCCGACATGGAGTAGCCAAGGAAATGCTTGGCTGTGGCGGCAACTCCGTGACGGAGGTCGTCGCTCTGGAGGCCCTGGACGTAGGCGGTCCCGATGGTCCCTGTGAGCACAGGATCCTCGCCGTAGGTCTCCTCTACCCGCCCCCAGCGGGGGTCACGAGCGATATCGAGGACGGGAGCCAGCGCGTGCCGGGCACCGACTGCTACCATCTGGGCACGGATGACCTCGGCCACCTGCTTAACCAGGGCCGGGTTCCAGGTTGCAGCGAGTCCAATGCCCTGGGGAAAGACCGTTGCATCACGGTGGCAGAACCCACCCGTGGACTCCTCGTGAACGATGACAGGGATGCCGAGACGCGTACGTTCGACGGCCACATGCTGGATAGCATTCATGAACGTAGCACTCTCCTGTGGATGGAGGCCGGTCGAGGCACCAATGCGCGTCACCTGCCCAATGCCGTGCGGCATCTTCTCGACGACGGTATCGGGGTCGAAGGTACCCGTGCTCACAAAAGCGGTGCTCCAGATGCAGCTGAGCTGAGCCAGCTTCTCGTCCAGCGTCATGAGAGCGAGCAAGTTCTCGACGCGGTCCTCAACGGAGGCGTTCGGGTCGCGATAGAGTGATGTGGTCAAATGTGTACTCCCCTCATGTACGGCTCAAAAAGGCCCGAATTACCGCCATCGTTTCGTCATAGCGGTCACGGCGGATGTTGTGACCGGCACCGGTGATATGCACCAGTTCACCTTGCTTCCACAGTTGCGCCGCTTCCTGAGCAGCTTCGGGTGTGACAATCGCGCCCCGCTCTGGATCGCCCGTAATGAGCAAGATGGGGCACTCGATGCGTGAAATGATCTCGCGCCACGGAGCAGCGTTAGAAACTGCTGCGAGTGCAGGCTCCAGGATGTCAATATTCAGCTCGGCCTTGGAGTCGGCCCAGGGGATGATCTCCTCTTCGACCCAGGTGGGATTCACAGCGAAGCCCCTGGCGATGCGCTCCTCACGCGGGAGCGCTCGGAGCTGGAAGAGCCATTGCCACCCGAACTGGTTTTGTTGCTCCCCACCTGTCTGGAACAGAGACTTGTCCACATTTGTCTGAAATCGTGGCTTGTCCACCAGGGGCGGGTCTTCCAGCACGATGGCTCGGACCAGATGGGGATACGTTGCGGCAAGCGTTGCGGCAGTGATGGCCCCCATCGAATGCCCCAACACAAAGGGCTTTTCCAGGTGTAACGCTTGAATGACCGCTGCTGCATCGTCAGCCAGCAGCGCGAGCGAGAACTCCGTTGCAGAGCCGCCCGAGCGACCGTGACCGCGTGCATCGGTCATGATAACATCGTAGCCTTCTTCGAGCTCGTGGGCCACACGCGACCAGCACAGGCCACTATCTGTGACTCCGTGCAACAGGAGAATGGACGGCTTGTTGTTGTCGCCTGTGCGATGATAATGAATGGTGATGCCATTGGCCTGCACATTTCCTTCAGACCACTCAGTCATGTTGTTCTCCTTCCCGGCATGGCGGACTTGAAAGACAGCGGTGAGGCGGATGTCTCGCGAAGAGGCGCCCACGTACACCTGGTAGTCGCCGCTCTCTATCACCCAGCCGTTCATCGTGACGTCCCAGTAGGACAGTGGATGCGATGTGGCGTTCGAGTCCAGCGTCACGCTCACATCCCTGGTCTCGCCCGGCTCCAGCTCGACCTTCGCCCAGCCCACCAGCCGCCTGGGCGGTTCACCCGTGCTTGCAGGCAAGCCGAGATAGACCTGCGCGACCTCGGCACCCGCACGTGAGCCCGTATTCGTGACCTTGAAGTTTACCTGTATAGTCCCGGTTCCGCCGGTCGTCTCGGGCACCACCTGGAGCTGCGCGTAGGCGAAGCTGGTGTAAGAGAGCCCGTAGCCGAACGGGAAGAGTGGTTCAATCCCCAACTGATCGTAGCCCCGGTAGCCGACAGCGAGGCCCTCACTAAAGTTGGCGACGAGCTCTGTCCTAGAGTACTGCTCCGGCGAGGAGACCGGGGTGTCGGTGTCGCTGCGCGGGAAGGTGACCGGCAGCTTCCCCGAAGGATTGACGTCGCCGAACAGGACGTCGGCCAGGGCGTTGCCCTGCTCCTGGCCGCTATACCAGCTCTCCAGCACTGCGGGGACCCGGTCAAGCCAGGGCATCAAGGCGGGTCCACCGGTGGCCAGCACCACGATGGTGCGCGGATTAGCGACAGCCACCACCTGGATGAGCAGGTCCTGCTCGTTAGAGAGCGTGAGGCTCGGCAGGTCGGCGTGCTCATTGCGGTAGTCCCGCACGACGACGAGCGCCACGTCCGACCGAGCGGCGAGCGAGGCGGCCTCTTGCATTGCCGGCAGTATCGCATTTGCCGGGTGTTCCCAACCCAGGCGCACCTTGCTGCCAATCAGGGCAGAAGTGGAAATCTCCTCTGCAACAGGAGTATGCTGCTCCGGCCGATCGGCCGCATAGTCGATCTGCAGCGTGTGCGGCTGGCCAGCGACCAGTTGCAGCATCACCGATCGGGTTCCCAGGGTGATGCCCGGATCATCGATGAGTAGCTGGCCATCCAGATACAGGCGGGCCGTCCCCAGGTGAGTCAGCGACAACGTGTACTCACCGGTCGCAGGCGCTGTGAGGCTGCCTCTCCAGCGCACCGAGATGGCGTTGTTGAACTCCTCCGGCGTCTTCAGCGAGGATGCATTAAAGAGACCGAAGTTGAAGAAGCCCAGGTTGAGAGCCACCTGCCGGTCGGTGCGCACCAGTCGCGGCTCGCCCTCGAAGCGCGTGTTTGTCCAGTACTCGGCATAGAGCCCGTGGACTTCCGGGCCGGAGCCAGCCGAGGTGAGGACAGATGATGGCACCAGTGGCGGGCCCGGCAGCAGATCGGCCGCGGAGGCCGGATCTACGCCCTCAGCGTACTCCACCCGTACGCCCTCGCCTGCACGCTGGCGGATACCCTCCAGTGTACTCACCAGGTACGTCGGCTTCACGAAGGAACTGCCACCCCCTGTTATATAGTTGGCAGCGTCACCACCGATGACGGCCACCGAGTGCACCTGGTGGCTCAATAGGGGCAGCAGCTCCCCGGCATTCTTCAGCAGGACGATCCCTTTGCTGGCAATCTCTCGCGCCTGCTTCCCATGCTCCTCGACGGGCAGCGGAGTGACCTGGACGAGATGCTCGAAGAGCCCGTGCGCGAACATAGTGCGCAGCATCCGCCGTACCTTGTCATCAAGGGTAGCCAGGCTCACCTGCCCCGCCTGGATCGCCTGCAGCAACTGCTCACCGAAGAACTTCGCGCTGGGCATTTCCTGGTCTAAGCCAGCATTGGCGGCCTCCACAGTGCTGTGAGTCGCCTCGAAGTCGCTCATCACCCAGCCTGTGAAGCCCAACTGGTGCTTGAGGATGTCGGTCAGCAGGTGCGGGTGCTCGCAGCAGTAGAAGCCATTCACCTTGTTAAACGCACCCATAGCCGCACCGACATGACCGTCCTGCACCGCCAGCGCGAACGGCAGCGTATAGATCTCCTGCAGCGAGCGCTCGTCGAGCTGTGCGTCGATATCGAAGCGGTTCTCCTCCTGCGCGTTCACGTTGTAGTGCTTGGCGGTGGCTACCATGGGGCGGCGCTGGATACTCTGGATAGAGCGAACGGCCATCTGCCCCGTCAAGATCGGATCTTCTCCCAATGCCTCGAACAGGCGGCCGTACACTGGGACGCGGGCGATATCCAGGCATGGAGCCAGGAAGACGTTGTGCCCGGTCGCCTCCGCTTCGCTGCCCAACAGCTCGCCATACTGCCCGGCGGCTGCGAGGTCCCACGTCGCCGCCAGCGCGATGGGAGCAGGAAGTGACGTCGCCTGGACAACGTTGATGCCAGCAGGGCCGTCGGTCATGGGCAGCGCCGGGATGCCGAGCCGAGAGATCGGTGCGATGTAGTAGGCGTCGTTGGACTTCCCGTGGACCATGCCGATCTTTTCTTCCAATGTCATCTGCGCCAACAGGAGAGCGGCCCGTTCATCTGGGGATAACGACGTGTTCAGCCACGGCCGGTCGTGTGCTGAAGTTGTGGGGTGTGTACTTGTGTCCATTTCCATCTCCTCATGTATTTTGTCGTCGAGGTTACCTCTGATGGGTCTGCGCGTCAATCAGGCATCAATCTAAGCGAACATGGGCGGCAGAAGCGAGACGAAGGAACGGAGGAACAGTCGCCCTTGTCTCGCGCACGTGAGAGCCTTTCCCCTGCCGGGGGCGACGCACAACACAAGGCGTCCCCTCCCCCCATCCACACCGCTCCCGCCCCTACGGGTAGGTTCTTTGAAACGAGTTTTGCTTGCTGTTTGTTTCACTTGTTTCATTTGTTTCATTTGTTTCATTTGTTTCGCATGTAGCAAACAAACATGGGCAAAGAGGAACGCGGACGACCAAGAAGGGAGGTATGGTGTGACATCCCCTCGGAAGCCCCTTCGTACCTATAGGGGCGGGAGTGGGGTTATGCGGGGAGGGGACGCCTTGTGTGGTGTGTCGCCCTCGTCCTGCTCCCGTGAGCGCTGTCCCTTCCTCCCGGGGCGACGCAAGCGTCCCCACTCCACTCCACCCCGCTCCCGCCCCTACGGGTACGATCCATGCTCCATCTCACAATCCCTCCCCGTTAGGGCGCGGGTACCGCGCCCCAGGAGCGGTGCCCACCGCATTAGCCTTTGACGCTGCCGGCGCCCAGACCGCCACGCCAGAAACGTTGCAGGATGATACAGCCAAAGAGCAGCGGGATGGAGGAGACCAGCGCCCCGGCGATGATCAGCGTGTAGAGAAACTTATTGGCTCCTCCCGTCGTCACATTCCAGGTCTGCAAGCCCACGGTGATGGGAAACAGCTTCTGGTCCGAAAGCATCACCAGCGGCAGAAAGTAGTTGTTCCAGATGGCCACGAACTGGAAGAGCAGGATGGTCACCAGCGCCGGCACCATCAGGCGCAT
>WNGJ01008924.1_pt1 | contig 10680 bp, 9 predicted proteins | sample 5400611 | NCBI WGS metagenome assembly WNGJ01 (sample SAMN13153375, study PRJNA577476) | soil metagenome | isolation source: 40 cm soil or saprolite under Garry oak tree replicate 1 | place: USA:California | collected 2016-06-15
CAGACTCAACTCGCCGCTGAGACTGCGGCCAGGAAGCAGGCCGTCACCTGGATCCTGCAGCAGGTCAGCCGGGCCGCAGTCGTGTCATGCGACCCCCAGGTATGCGGGGACCTGGTCAGCGCAGGCTTCCCGTCCGCGAACGTGCTGAGCCTCGGGCCCGGGTCGAACGATCCGCTCGGCTCTGCTCTGGTGGTCGCCACCGGGCCTATCCGAGCCCATTTCGGGAGCCGGCTGGCCTCCGTCTACGCCCCGGCCGTAATCGCCAGCTTCGGCTCCAGGACTGCCAGGATCGACATCCGGCTGGTCTATCCCGGCGGCGCCGCCACGTACGACGCCGATGAGCGGACGGCGCTGCCCGACAGGAAGACGGCCGGCGCCCAGCTGCTGGCGAACAGCAATATCAAGGCCTCAGCCGCGGCCAGGGCGCAGCTTCTCAGCGGCGACGTCGATCCGCGGCTGCCGCAACTCCTCGCCATCATGGCCGGACGGCACCCCGTGCACATCGTGGACTTCACCGGCCAGTCGCCTGGTGGCGGACCTGCCAGCCTGCTGCGGTCAGTGGACCTGGCCACGGTGGACAGCGCGGCGCACATGACTCGTTCCGCATACCTCGGCTGGATGCAAACGTTCATTGACGCGCAGCGAGCCCAATACCACCCATCCGTGCAACAGGTCCCGCTGCACACTGGCCAAACCGTGCTGAGGATCGGGTTTGGCGCGCCGAGCCCGCTCAGCTAGCTGAGGCCCGGGCCTGGTAATGGCTGATGGCTGGGCTAGGACAGCGGATCGAGGGTCGGCGCTGCCGGGCTGACTGACCAGCGCGCACTACGACTCGCGGCCGGGTCGCCAGCAGTCGCCGTAGGTGGCGCAGATCCGGTAGAGCCGGGCAGCGTCTGGCTGCGTGGCCGGAGCGCCCTTGCGCCCCCCTCCTCATAAGCGCGAGGACGCTACCGACCCGCAGCACCCCGATCCTGGTACGTTTAGGAAGAGATAGGAAACTTTATCGTGCAATAGGCACCATAGACCAGCATAGGTAGGAAGTAAAGAGCACAGACAAGATGAATAGAGAAGAAAGATGAAGTCCTATGCCGTAAAATATGGGTAGGAGAGCTAGAATTTCTGTCCTCTTCAGGCAAGGATGTTCACGTGGCCGGTGGGCGGGACTAGCCTCGCGTCGCGGGAAGGACGGTCATATGGCCGGTGAGGACTGGCAGCGGCTTGCCGATTACGTCGTCGCACGCCGGGTCGAGCTAGGCATGCGGGACAGGCGAGCCTTTGCCGAGGCGACCGGGGTGACCGAGCGGACGCTAGGAAAGCTCGAGAACGGCCAGCACGTTTCCCCCAGCACCCTCGGCATGGTCGAGAACCGGCTCGGCTGGGCCCCGGGTTCGTGCCGGCGGATCCTCGCGGGCGGGGAACCCAAGGTGGGGTCGCCGGACCTCGGGCAGGCCGAGTATGAGGACCCGACGCTGTGGCACATCGCGAGCACTCCGGGGCTGCCTCCCGACGTGGTTCGCGGTCTCGTTGCCCTCGCCCGGAACTGGCGGCAAGGCGACGACGGCACCACGAGCAGGCCCGACAGCGCACTTGACCGCTGAATCCAGCCGGCGCGGCGGGCCCGCTGGGTCTGGTGGGCGGGCACGGTGACCGTGACCCGCTCGACCGGCTCATCAGCGCGGTCCGGGTCCAGTGGGAACCGGATAGCGCCGGGGCAGGCCCCGCGTGATTGGCGAAGTGACGGCATCTGCGAAAGTTCGTCAGGTTTTTACCGTCGGGGATGAACCGGTCGGGCGGCCGATACGTATTTGGGGTGCCGGGCGGCGTACCCCGCACTGACCTCCCGCAGTGCGCTGCCGCCGGGATGACTGCCGCGGCGGCCTGGGCCGGGCAGCGGGATGGCGTCATGAGGTCAGCGATGAGCATCCGGCCTGAGCCTTCCTCCCAGACCAGGGCCGGACGCGGCGCGCAACCTCATGGGTCAGGGAGGACATCATGATGAGAAAGACAGTGGCCGCCGTCGTAGCGGCCGGATCACTCCTCGCCGGCGCCCTGCTGGCCGGAATGGCCACGGCCACCCCGGCGCTAGCCCAGTCCCGGCCGATCACCCTGCTGTGCTCGCCCGGCAGCAACGGCGGCACGCTGGTCAACGGCGTCTGCGTGCTTCCCGCCGCCGCGGCCGGCCAGCCATATGAAGCGTTCCTGCTGACCAGCAACGGCGCCGTCGACACCTTCACGATCACCAACGGCAGCCTGCCGCCAGGCCTGTCGATGCCCGCGACCTATGGGGCGGCCGGGACCATCGTCGGCGGCACCCCCACCACGCAGGGCACCTTTACCTTCACCGTCCACGTCACCAAGTTCGGCACCAGCACGCCGAGCACCAACGGAACCTACCGCATCACGGTCGGCCCAGCGCCGCCGCTGACGATCACCTTCCCCAGCACCTGCTGCAACGCCGGGACGGTCGGCTCGTCCTACTTCCAGAACTTCTTCACTTCCGGCGGAGTCGGCCCGTTCACCTGGACGGTTTCCGCCGGCCACCTCCCGCCTGGCGTGACGCTAACCGGCGGCCACCTAGGCGGCACTCCCACGGCGGCCGGGACGTACACGTTCACCATCAAGGTCACCGATAGCGCCGGGGACCAGGCCACCGAACCAGGCAGCATCACCATCTCACCCTGACCTCGCCTGACCTCGGGCACGCCGGGAGGCCGGAGCGGACCAGCGCTCCGCCGCCCGGCGCCGGACCATCCCGGTCGGCGTCGGCCCGGGCCCCCTAGGGTTCGCTCAGGGCAGGATGCCTGACCGTTCGGCGGTCAGCGCCCGGCTGTAGGCCGGTCCACGGCGAGCCTGCTGATCAGGTCGTCGATGCCGGTTGCGGCGGGCAAGCTCGCACCGTGGGCGATGGCCCGCCGCCAGTCTCTTTCCCGGTCGGCGACCGCCTCGGTCATGGCGAGTACCGGCGCGAGGTGTTCCTTCGGGACGACGACGAGGCCGCTGGCATCGCCGCGGACGACATCCCCGGGACGGACGGTCACCCCGCCGCACTGCACGACGACGTTGATCGCACCCGGTCCCTGGTTCGATCCCGTCGCGGGATGGGCACCCAAGGCGAACGTCGGCAACCCCGCCGCGTCGAGGCCGTCGAGGTCACGGACGGCGCCGTCGACGACCAGCCCGTCGCAGCCGAGGTCGGCTAGAGCCTGACCGGCGATGTCGCCGATCACCGCCGCGTCCAGCCGGCTGCCGCCGTCGACGACCAGCACATCGCCGGCCGCGATCAGGTCCACCGCCTTCAGCACATACAGGATGTCGCCAGGCTTGGTCCACACGGTTACCGCCGGGCCGCACAGCTGCGCGCCGCCGGCCAGGTGACGCAGCGGCGGGGCCATGATCGCAACGGGACCACCGCAGTCGGCGATCTGCGTCGTGGCGAACTCCCGCAGCGCGGTCACCCGCGACCTGTCCGGGCGTTCTGCGACCTCGCGGATCGTCCACTGCTCGGGATGGGACTTGCTCACCTTGGCCTCCTCGGGGAATCGCCGCAACGGGCGCCCCCTCGGACCCGGTGCCCTGGCGCGGGCGCGACCGGCCCTGGATGGCCGTCGTGGCCCCGGCCGGTCAACGGCCCTGGCGGCCGGAGAACGCCGACGTCATACTAGCCATCGATGGTCGAGCCGGTGATCCTGGAGCTGGCGGTGAACGGCGCAACCCCCCGTCACCGCAACCGCCATGTGCCCCGCACGCCGGCCGAGATCACCGGGGCCGTCCTGGCGGGGATCGAGTCGGGCGCCTCGATCGTGCACAACCACAACGACGAGCCGATGTTCACCGCCGATGGGGTGCACGCCGTCGAGCCGTACCTGGCGGCGTGGCGACCGGTGCTGGAACGCCACCCGGACGCGCTGCTGTACCCGACGATGGCCGCGGGAGCGCGGGGAATCCCGGTGGCACGGCGGTGGGCGCACGTGGAGGAGCTGGCCCGCCGGGGGATGGGCGGCATGACCCTGGTGGACCCCGGGTCGGTGAACCTCGGGCTGACCAGCGGCGGCGCCGTGGCCGCGGACGCCGCCGCCGGCCCCTACGCCAACCCGCTGGCCGACGTCGAGTACATGTTCGCTCGCAGCGGCGAGCTGGGGGCCGCGCCCAGCATCTCGGTCTTCGAGCCGGGGTTCCTGCGAACCACCCTGGCCTGGCAGCGCAGCGGCCGGCTCCCGCCGGGGGCGATGGTCAAGCTGTACTTCGGGGGCGAGCTGGAGTTCGGGCTGCGGCCGACCGCGACTGCCCTGGAGGCCTACCTGGAGCTGCTGGAGCCGTCCGGGCTGCCATGGTCGGTGGCGGTGCTCGGCGGCGACGTGGTCGGGTGCGGGCTGGCCGAGCTGGCCATCCGCCGCGGCGGGCACGTCCGGGTCGGACTGGAGGACTACGCAGGGCCGGGCGAGCCGTCCAACCTCGACCTGCTGAACGCTGCGGTCACCCTCATCGAAGGTCTCGGGCGCGCCCCGGCCTCGACCGCGCAGGCCCGCCAGATCCTCGGCGTCCCGCCTGCGACGAGATCTTCCCTCGCCTTCGGCAGCTGACAACAACACAGCGGCTCCGCCATGCCGTCGCCCCGCCGTGTTGCCCCGCGTCGGCGCCTCGGTAAAGGCGCGGCCGCGGAAAAGGCCGGGCATTGACGACGCAGATCGTGTCAGGATGGCCGGCATGTCTGGTCGCGCGCTGAGCTTCGGGGTGGTGGCGGAAGCATACGAACGGTTCCGGCCGGGATATCCCGTGGAGCTTTTCGACATGGTGATGACGTACGCGGGTCGGCCGGTTCGGACCGCCCTCGAGATTGGCGCTGGGACAGGCAAGGCAACCCGCCTGTTTGCTCAACGGGGGATCACGGTCACCGCGGTCGAGCCCGACGGGGCTATGCTCGCTGAGCTGCGTAAGCACGTGCCAGCAAACGTCAAGACCGTGCAGGCCGCGTTCGAGGACTTGCGATCGGGCGAGAGCTATGGACTGGTTTATGCGGCAGCGGCGCTGCATTGGACGAATCCGGAGGGCCGGTGGCCGCGCATGGCCGCGCTGCTGGAGCCGGGTGGCGTGTTTGCCTCGTTCGGCGGACCGGTCCGGCTGGCTGACGCGGCTGTAGAGGAAGCTGTTCGCGCGGCCCGGGCACCGTTCTTGGACAGCGATGAGGTTCCGTCTCCAGACGGGACGCCTGCGAGACATGACATGCAGTGGCCGGGTACGGAGCTCCGGCGGTCTGAGTGGTTCGCCGATGTTCAGCAGTCCGTGATCGAGCGGCGCCTGACGATGAGCGCTGCTGACTACATCGGCCATCTCTCGACCATCTCGGCTTACCTCGAATTGCCGGCCTCGGAGCAAGAGCAGGTATATAGCCGGATCATGCAGGTCCTGCCTGAGACGGTCGAGCTTGCCGCCGACATCACCGTCCATCTCGCGCGTCGGGGTCGCCAGCAATAGTGCCCCGGAAATCAGATGTCCGCTCTTGCAGCCCCGTTCCGTCGGTGACGGGAGGTATGGTCTCGGAGTCCGGACGGTTTCACGGATCGGGGGCTGGTCGTGTTCTTGCTTCGCGGGTCGGTCGAGGTGCTGGGCAAGCAGGCGGCGGCAAGCCAGATGGTTCCCCATCTGACCGAGCGGTTCCGGGCGGAGTTCGGCTACTCCCCGTCCCGTTCGGAGCTGCTGAGCTGGGAACGCAGCATCCCGCCGCTGCTCGGCCAGCTCAGCGACGCCGGCCTAGACGAGGTCGAGGTCCTGGTGGAGTATCAGCTGCCGCGGTACAGCGGCCGGGCCGACGTGGTCCTGCTGGGGGAGCATCCCCGTGGAGGCCCGTCGTGCGTGGTGGTGGAGAACAAGCAGTGGAGCCGGGTCGGGCTGGTCGACATCGAGCACCGGCTGGTGACGGTGCCCGGCGTGCCGGGCCAGGAACGGCTCCATCCCCAGGTGCAGGTCCGCCGCTACGCCGAGCACCTGCGGGACTTCAACCGCTACCTGGGTCAGGCCCGGCGCCCGCCGGCGGGCTGTGTCTACCTGCACAACGCCACCTCAGCCGGCATCGCGGGGCTGCGCCATCCGGAGCTAGCGGACCTGGCCTCGTTCCCCGCCTTCGCCGCCGACGACGTGGCCAGCCTGCGCGCCTTCCTTATCTCGCGGCTGGCGCCTGCGTCCGGGGCGCAGGTAGCGGACGACTTCCTCCAGTCGAAGATCGCCCCGTCCAAGCAGTTGCTCGAGCACGTGCGTGAAGAGATCGCGGGTAATCCGCAGTTCATCCTGCTCGATGAGCAGGAGGTCGCGTTCGAGGTGGTGCTGCGTGCCGTGGAGCACGCCAAGCGGGCGGACGCGAAGGAAGCGGTGATCATCACCGGCGGCCCGGGGTCGGGCAAGAGCGTGATCGCGGTCGCCCTGGTGGGCGAGCTGGCCAAGCACGGCTTCGACGTGGCGCATGCCACCGGCAGCCGGTCGTTCACCAGGACGCTGAAGAAGGTGGTGAGCCGGCGGTTCCCGGGAGTGGCTGACCTGTTCCAGTTCACCAACCAGTTCACCCTCGCCGAGCGCAACGGCATGGACGTGCTCATCGTCGACGAGGCGCACCGGATCAGGGAAGTGACCAGCTGGCCGCGGATGCCGAGGGCCAAGCGCTCCGGAATCGGGCAATCAGATGAGCTGGTGCGGGCGGCCCGGGTGCCGGTGTTCTTGATCGACGAGCACCAGGGTGTCCGGCCGAACGAGATCGGGACCGTGGCCCGCATCGAGGAGGCCTGTGCCGCGAACGGCGCCGTGGTTCAGCGGGTCGACCTCGACGGGCAGTTCCGCTGCGGCGGCTCCGAAGCCTACGTCCGCTGGGTGGAGAGCCTGCTCGGGCTGCAGCCAGGCGGCCCGCAACCATGGCCAGGGGACGAGGCCTTCACATTGCGGCTGGCCGATTGCCCGCTGGCCATGGAAGCCGAGCTCAGCCGCGAGAGCGACCGGGGCAACGTGGCCCGCATGACGGCGGGGTTCTGCTGGCCGTGGAGCAAGCCCCGGCCCGACGGTTCGCTGGTCGACGATATCGTTATCGGCTCCTGGCGCCGGCCGTGGAACCTCAAGGCCGACAAGGTCGTGAACGGCATCCCGCCCGCCATCTTGTGGGCCACCGAGGAAGCCGGGTTCGGGCAGGTGGGCTGCGTCTACACCGCTCAGGGCTTCGAGTATGAGTACGGTGGGGTGATCATGGGTCCGGACCTGGTGTGGCGGGACGGCCACTGGGTGGCCGATCCCTCGGCCACCCGCGATCCCGACATCCGCAAGGCGGGCGATTTCGACCGGCTGGTCCGCAACGTCTACAAGGTCCTGCTCACCCGGGGACTGCGCGGCTGCGTGATCCACTCGGTGGACCCAGAGACGCAGCAGATGCTGGCCGGGCTCGGCCTTCCGGCCCTGCAGGCTTCCGCTGATGCGTAGCACCGCCGATCAGGGCGACAGCCTGGGTGACCTGGCCGACGTCCTGCGGGATTTCGCCCGGGCCAGGGACTGGGAGCAGTACCACACACCGAAGAACCTCGCCATGGCGCTGGCCGGGGAGGCCGGGGAACTGGTGGCGTGCTTCCAGTGGCTGACCCCGGAGGAATCAACCCAGGTTATGCACGACCCTGGCGCCGCGGCCGAGGTCGAATCCGAACTGGCCGACGTCCTGCAGTACCTCATCAGGCTGGCCGACGTGCTCGGCGTCGACCTGGCCGCAGCCGTCCGCGCGAAAATGAAGGTCAACGAGACCCGGTTCCCGGCCAGCAAAGGCTGAGGCCTCCAGGCCCGCGCCAACATGCGTGCCGGCTCAAAGTTATCTGCGTCGCACCTGCACTCAGCCGAAGGCCGTTTTGTCAGTAGCCGGAGGTACGGTCGCTGCGTCCGAACCGGTTTCCGGCTAGGGGGTCGCAATGCTCTTGCTCCGCGGGTCGGTTGCGGCGCTTAGCAGGCGGGCAGCAGCGGACACGATCGTTCCTCATCTGACTGACCAGTTCAAGGTGGAGTTCCGGCAATCCCCGTCCCTTCCGGAGGTGCGGAGCTGGGCATGCAGCATCCCGATCTTGCTCGACCAGCTTATGGACGCCGGCCTGGGAAAGGTCGAGGTCCTGCTGGAGTACCAACTGCCGCTCTACAGCGGGAGAGCTGATGCGGTGTTGGTGGGCCAGCACCCCGATGGCGGTCCGTCGTGCGTGGTGGTGGAGAACAAGCAGTGGACCCGCCTAAGGTCGGTCGACATTAAGCACAGGCTGGTTGCGGTCCAGGGTCTGAACCGGGAGATGCTTCATCCACAGGAACAGGTCCGTGGATACGTGGAGTACCTGCAGGATTTCAACTGTTACCTGGGCGGTCATCCCGGGTCGCTGGCGGGCTGCGCCTACCTGCACAACGCCACCTCAGGCCAGATCTCGGACCTGCGTCATCCGCATCTGGCGGACCTGGGTTCTTTTCCCATTTTCGCCGCCGACGAGGTGGCCGCATTCCGGGCTTTCCTCACCGCGCGCCTGGCCCCTATAGCAGGGGCGCAGTTCGCCGACGATCTCCTCGACTCCAAGATCGCTCCGGCCAGGCAACTCCTCCAGCATGCGCGTGAGGCGATCGCCGGTAATCCTCAGTTCACGTTGCTCGATGACCAGAAGGTCGCCTTCGAGACGGTGCTTCGTGCGGTGGAGCGCGCCAAGCAGGCCGACAAGAAGGAAGCGGTGATCATCACGGGCGGCCCCGGGTCGGGCAAGAGCGTGATCGCGATGGCATTGATGGGTGAACTGGCCAAGCAAGGGGTGAACGTGTCACATGCCACCGGCAGCGGGGCATTCACCAAGACGATGAAGAGGGCGGTGAGCCGGGTCTTCCTGGGAGTGGGCAACCTGTTCCGGTCCACTCACCAGTTCGGCGACGCCGAGCGCAACGGGATCGAGGTCCTCGTCGTCGACGAAGCTCATCGGGTCAGGGAACGAACCAGCTTGCCGTGGAGGCCAGCCAGCCATTCCGGCATCGGGCAGGCCGATGAGCTGGTCCGGGCGGCCCGGGTTCCAGTATTCCTGCTCGATGAGCACCAGGGGGTCCGGCCGAACGAGGTCGGGACCGTGGCCCGGCTGGAGGAGGCGTGCACCGGGAACGGTGCTGTGGTGCAGCGGGTCGACCTCGACGGCCAGTTCCGCTGCGGCGGCTCGGAAGCCTACATCCGGTGGGTGGAGAGCCTGCTCGGCCTGCGGCCGGACGGCCCAGCGCCCTGGGCGGGCGATGACGGCTTCCGGCTGTGGCTGGCCGGTTCGCCGCAGAGCATGGAGGCGGACCTTCGCCGGGCGAACGAGCAGGGACACACGGCGCGGATCACCGCTGGTTTCTGCTGGCGGTGGAGCGAGCCCCGGGACGACGGGTCTCTCGTCGATGACGTCGTCATCGGTTCCTGGCGCCGGCCGTGGAACCTCAAGGGGGAGAAGGTCGTGAACGGCGTCCCGCCGCACATCTTCTGGGCCTCGGAGAGCGCCGGGTTTGGCCAGGTGGGATGCATCTATACCGCCCAGGGCTTCGAGTACGAATATGGCGGGGTGGTCATGGGTGCGGACCTGGTATGGCGCCGCGACCACTGGGTCGCGGACCGCAAGGCCAGCCGCGATCCCGCGATCCGCAGAGCTGGCGACTTCGACCGGTTCGTCCGCAACGTCTACAAGGTCCTGCTCACCCGGGGATTGCGCGGGTGCGTGATCTACTCAGTAGACCCGGAGACCCAGCAGATGCTGGCCGGGCTTGGCATTCCACGGCTGCCGGACTCAGCTCATCAGTGACGGCGGCGGGCTCGAGCGGACGTGACGTGTCGTGGCAGCCGCGGAGGGTCCGGTCAGAACGTGGTGGTCATTCCGCCGTCGACCGCGATGGTCTGGCCGGTGACGAACGATGCGGTGTCGCCGGCCAGGAAGACCACGACTCCGGCGATCTCCTCGGGGGCGCCCCAGCGCCCGAGCGCGGTCCGCGACCGTAGCCAGTCTGTCCACTGCTGGTCGTTGGCGTGCTGGGCGTTGACCTCGGTGGCAAACGTTCCGGGGGCCACCGAGTTGACCGTGATGCCGCTGGGACCCAGGTCGGCTGCCAGTGCCCTGGTGAGCCCGTCTAGCCCGGCTTTGGCGGCGGCATAGGCGACGTCTCCGGCCCGGCCGAGCTGGCCCATGACGGAGGAGACGTTGATGATCCGGCCGGGCCGTCCCCGGCTGATGAGGTCGCGGGCAACGACCTGGCTGAGCGCGTAGGCGGAGATCAGGTGGACATCGAGCAGGCGGGCCAGGTCCTCAGGCGCCAGCGCGTCTACGCCGCGCCGGTCGCGGTGGCCGACGTTGTTCACCAGCACGTCGACCGGTCCCAGGGCGGTGACCGATTCCCGTGCCGTGTCCCGGTCGGTGACATCGAACGCGGCGGCGGTGACGTTCAGTCCCTCGTCGCGCAACCGCACTGCCGCGGCGTCGAGCGTGCCAGCGTCGCGCCCGTTGAGGACCACCCGCGCGCCTGCCCTGGCCAGGCCGCGCGCCATCTCCAGGCCCAGCCCGCGCACCGAGCCGCTGACCAGGGCGGTGCGTCCGGTCAGAACGTGGTGGTCATTCCGCCGTCGACCGCGATGGTCTGGCCGGTGACGAACGATGCGGTGTCGCCGGCCAGGAAGACCACGACTCCGGC
>WNGJ01008930.1_pt1 | contig 10677 bp, 15 predicted proteins | sample 5400611 | NCBI WGS metagenome assembly WNGJ01 (sample SAMN13153375, study PRJNA577476) | soil metagenome | isolation source: 40 cm soil or saprolite under Garry oak tree replicate 1 | place: USA:California | collected 2016-06-15
GCGCGGAGGTTGTGGGCGCGCCTGATGAAGCAGCGGTTCCAGGCGAGCGACGCGGCGTGCCGGCTGCGGTTTCACACCCAGACCGGCGGCTCGACGCTCACGGCGCAGCAGCCCAAGAACAACGTGGTGCGGGTGGCGCTCCAGGCGCTCGCGGCGGTGCTGGGCGGCACCCAGTCGTTGCACACCAACGCGTACGACGAGGCGCTCGCCTTGCCCACCGAGCAGAGCGCCACCCTGGCGCTCCGCACCCAGCAGATTCTGGCGGACGAGACCGGGGTGCCGGACGTCGTGGACCCCGTGGGGGGCAGCTGGTACGTCGAGGCGCTCACCGAGCGGATCGAGCGCGAGGCGCGGGCATTGCTCGACGAGATCGAGCAGGCTGGCGGAGCGGCGCGGGCCGTCGAGCGCGGGATGTTTCAGGAGGCGATCGCGCGCAGCGCGTATGCGCAGCAGCGGGCGATCGAGTCGGGCGAGGCCGTCGTGGTGGGTGTGAACGAGTATGCCGACGATCAGCCCGTTCCGTCGGTCCCCGCGCCCGACTACAGGGCGCTGGCCGCGGTGCAGCGGGAGAGGCTGGCCGAGATACGGGGGAAAAGGGAAGCGGGAAGAGTGAAGCGTGCACTCCGCGCGCTCGACGCCGCGGCGCGCGATCCCACAGCGTCGCTCATGGCGCCGATTCTCGAGGCGGTGCGGGCGCGGGCCACGGTGGGCGAGATCAGCGACGCGTTTCGGAGCGTTTGGGGGGTGTACCGCCCGGCGTGAGCGGATTCGGCCTGGAGCGTCAGCGGCAAATCTTTCTCGATGGGCTGCGCGGCCGGAAGCCCGCGATCCCGATCCAGCCGGCGGCGCTGGAGGAGGGCGCCCGGCGCGTGATGACCCCCGAGGGCTTCGCCTACGTCGCCGGGGGTGCGGGTGCCGAGGTCACGCTGCGCGCGAACCGCGCGGCGTTCGAGCGGTGGGGGATCGTGCCCCGGGTGCTGCGCGACGTGGCGGCGCGCGACGCCACGGTGGAGTTGTTCGGTCGGCGTCTGCCGGCGCCGCTGCTGCTTGCGCCGGTCGGTGTGCTCGAGATGGCGCATCCCGAGGCGGACCTCGCCGTGGCGCGGGCGGCGGCCCGTGTGGGCGTGCCGCCGATCTTCTCCTCTCAGGCTTCCCATCCCATGGAAGCGTGCGCCGCCGCGATGGGCGACCGGCCGCGCTGGTTCCAGCTCTACTGGAACGCGGTGGACGCCGTGATGGAGAGCTTCGTGCGGCGCGCCGTGGCGTGTGGCTGTGGTGCCATCGTGCTCACGGTGGACACCACGTTGATCGGCTGGCGCCCGCGCGATCTCGACCTGGCCTATCTCCCCTTCTTGCACGGTAAGGGGATCGCGAACTACGTGAGCGACCCCGTGTTCCGCGCGGGTCTCGCCGAGCCGGGCGACGCAGTGGAGCGGTTCGCCGCGACGTTCCCGCGGCCGTCGCTCAGCTGGGCCGATTTGCCGCGGCTGCGCGCGCTCACCAAGCTGCCGCTGCTGCTCAAGGGCATGCTCCATCCCGATGACGCGCGCCGCGCGCTCGACGCCGGCGTGGATGGGCTCGTCGTGTCGAACCATGGCGGCCGGCAGGTGGACGGCGCGATCGCGACGCTCGACGCGCTGCCCGCGGTGGTCGAGGCCGTGGGCGGGCGCGTCCCCGTACTGCTCGACTCCGGTGTCCGGACGGGCGCCGATGTGTTCAAGGCCCTCGCCCTCGGCGCTGCCGCGGTGTGCATCGGTCGGCCATACGTGTACGGATTGGCGCTGGCTGGCGAGGCGGGGGTGGCGGCGGTAATCGAGAATCTCTTGGCCGACTTCGATCTCACCCTGGCGCTCGCGGGCTGCCGCACGGTGCGGGAGATCGGGCGGGAGATGGTGACGCGGGTCAACTGAGGGAGAATGGTCCAGAGCGCGGGATTCTGGTTGGCCGAGGCATCCCGGCGCCGTGTAGCGTGCAGGCGTGATGTCGCTTGCAGGCGGAGGGACTGCGCCGCGGGCGTCGGATCCACGGCTTGAAGCATCCGGTGGAGCTGGGCGAAGCCGAGAGGGTGGTGCGGGCGCGCGAGTCTGTGCGGCTGCCCGTCGTGCTCACGCCCGCCGAGGTGAAGGCCGTTCTGGCGCAGCTGCGCGGCGTGCCGCGACTCGTGGCGTCGCTGTTGTACGGCTCCGGGCTGCGGCTGTTGGAGGCGCTCGAGTTGCGGGTGAAGGACGTGGACTTCGCGCGGCGCGAGATCGTGGTGCGGCGGGGGAAGGGGCGCAAGGATCGGGTAACGATGTTGCCGGTGAGCGTGCGGGAGCTGGCGGACGAGCATCTGCGGCGGGTGCAGCGGTTGCATCGGGATGATCTTGCGCGCGGCTTGGGGGCGGGGGCGGGGGCGGTGGAGCTGCCTGATGCGTTCGGCGTGAAGGTGCCGTCGGCGAGCCGGGCGTGGGTGTGGCAGTGGGTGTTTCCGGCAGCGCGGCTGCATCGGGATGCGGCGTCGGGTGAGTTGCGCCGGGGTCATCTGCACGACACGGTCGTGCAGCGCGCCGTGCAGCGGGCGGTGGAGGCGTCGGGGATCGCGAAGCGAGCGAGCTGTCACACGTTTCGCCACTCGTTCGCCACGCATCTATTGGAGGCCGGCTACGACATCCGCACGGTGCAGGAGTTGTTGGGCCACCGGGATGTGCGGACGACGATGATTTACACGCATGTGTTGAACCGTGGAGGTCTCGGGGTCCGGAGCCCAGCGGACTTCCTGTGACCGGGATTAGGTCGCCGGCAGCTTAGGTCGCTGGCGCTGCAACCTTGCGCGCCCTTCTCAACCGCGGGGCTTTCGCCAATATTGGGCTACGCGACCGGGTCCGGGGGACGGGGGTGGTGGTGGGTTAGGTCGCAAGGGATGAGAGGGGCCGGGGGGCCTCTCTAAGACCTATTATGAGTTAGGCGCCCGCCACACGGAAGGCCGATGAGGGAAACAGCTGCGGTGTTGGCCACGCTCTTTATGTGCTCCGCCCTTGCGCAAGCACAGGGAGTCGCTCGCGTCCTCGGGTGTTACTCACTTACTTGGAGTGACTCTCTGAATTCCAGTGCCAATCGCCGTTACTACAACTTGCCCCTAGCGTTCCGACTCGAGGCCCAAGAAGACACCTCTCTCCACCAACGCATGCCACCATCCTTCGTCGTGACGCTGTTAGGCACCACACCAGATTCGTTCCCAGAACCACCGCGGGCATCGTGGCGGCTGATCGGCCGGGACTCTGTAAACATCAGCATGCGGGGTTGGCCTCCGATCCACTGGGAGCTTCTGTTGGTTGCGCGGAGAGATTCGCTCACGGGACGGGTGTGGGGTACCGTCGGCGACGGAGTGGTGGGGCCTTACCCCGTCTATGCGACGCGCACCGGGTGCAAATAGGCGGGCGCCTAACAAGCGCTTGAAGCTGGCGGGCGCGCTCGTTCTAAAGGAAGCCGTTGTGTCGTGCCCTGACGGGCACGGGACGTTCGTCCCCTACTCTTGCGCCGGCGGGCGGGTCGCCCGCAGCTTAAGCGCGATCCGTTAGGCGGCAGCCTCAATAAGGCAACTCGTTCGGTCCCAGACCAAAATGATGCGGCTCAGGATCCTCATCAAACTGGACGGCTTCGATCGCCGTGCGGCCCTCCCATGCGGCTTTGGCCACGCGATGCCTGCCATCCATTACCTCCCCGTTTGAGGACAGGATGATGGGGAACGATAGGTCCGCCTCCTCTACGAGCTTCATGTGCTCAAGCATCGAGCGCCACGTTAGGGACTCGTCCTCGCCGGCGCAGGCCTCGTCGAGTTCCCGGATTGCCGTTAGGGGGATGTGCTTTCTGGGCAAGTGTCGCGAGAGTTCCACCAATCGGTCTACGTCCCATGCCAATAGTCCACGCGCCGAGGGTCGAAAGTAGTATTGCTTGCGCACAGGAGACCCCTTCTGGTTCTTACAGCCACTATGCTCCGGCGGCTGCCGCCTAACAAGCGCTTGAAGCTGCCGGGCGGTGATCGCCTAGGGGAAACGGAGTGTTGTGCCCCTGGCGGGCACGGACTGTCGTCCACTACTCTTGCGCCGGCGGGCGAGTCGCCCGCAGCTTAAGCGCGGTCCGTTAGGCGGCCCACTCATGCGTCGCGCATTGTTGGCAATGGTCCTACTGTGGTCGGCGCCGATCGGCTCCTCAGTTCTCGCCGGCCAGACTCGGCCTGCTGATACACTTGAGGCAGCTCGGACTTGCCTACTCGTCAGAGCGCATCGTGAGCCAGCCGATTCCTTCGCTCGCCGTTGTGCCGAAGAGTTCATCGCCCGAAATGGCTACACCTCCTCACCTCCGACCGCGGACACCAGTTTGTGGACTCCCGAAAGTATCGAGTTCGCGTCGTCCTGGGCCGACGCGCTACAGCGGCGCCACAACACTCTCTTTCCTCGGGCCGAGTCTGCAGGGTGCGAGACAGGAGGCTGCGCGGCAACCTTTCGCTACGCTAGCGATACGTCGCTCTGTCATATGCGCATTGTGACAATGAGCAGCTCCTTCAAGGGGATGCGGATGCAGCACCAGGAGGTTCAGCCGGCTCCCGGGACTCCCCGCGCGCGAGCGTGTGCACGTCAGAAGCCCTGAGGGTTGCGGATGGGCCGCCTAACAAGCGCTTGAAGCTGACGGGCGCTTATCGCTCTAAAGGAAGCGGAGTGTTGTGCCCCTGGCGGGGCACGGCCTGCGTCCACCACTCTTGCGCCGGCGGGCGAGTCGCCCGCAGCTTAAGCGCGATCCGTTAGGCCGCACGCGAGGTCCGGACCCGGAAATGTCTATACACCCGCACTCCCGAGCTCTATGGCCACTCGCCTATCTCCTGCTTACCACCCGAGCCGGTGCCCAGCAGGTCGTCATCCGTAGTGCCACGCCTGCTGCAGTTGTGGAACACCTGAGGACACAACTGCTACCTCAGGGCTTCAAGCTCGAGAGCACCAACAACAAGAACGCGCTGTTCACGCTGGACCGAGGCCTTGTAGCACAGCGAGGCAATCCTGCCGTGCCCGTTGTCCACGTGGTTATCGAACTTCAGTTTCGATTCAAGCAGAAGGCCGACGGGCTCTCGGTCACAGCCAACGAGGAAGCAGTAGGTGAGCGCGGTCGCCCGTTGGAGTTTCGCAAACCCGTCGAATCGGAGCACGACAATCTCCAGCGGCTACTGGAAGCGGTCCGAGCCGAACTCGAGGCTGCGGTGCCGCCTTCCGACACGGTTGCGAAGCGCGACTCCAGTAGCCCCTAACCGATGGCCGGGCGTGCGGCCTAACAAGCGCTTGAAGCTGACGGGCGGTGATCGCTCTAAGGGAAGCGGAGTGTTGTGCGCCTGACGGGGCGCGGACTGTCGTCCCACGATCTTGCGCCGACGGTCGGGTCGCCCGCAGCTTAAGCGCGATCCGTTAGGCTGCTCAGCTCCTACTGTACTCAGATGCGCTTTGCCCAGCGGTTTGGCAGTCTCCTCGTTCTCGCGTTGGCATGCTACTCTCGGCCAAGAGGCCACGGTGAGCTTGCAGTGATCGCCGACTCCATCCTGCCGAGGTCCAGCCCGCAGGTTTGCGTCACCGTCCCCGCCGACTCCGGACGCCCCTATCCAACGGGCTACACGAGATGCACTCGCGAGCCAGACTCGGCCGTCACCGTGACTCTGACTGACAAGGGTGAGGTTACTTCAGTCGCAGCTCGGGTCTCACGCACCGCCGATCGATCTTTCGATCAGCTTCTCAGTGGCTTGCAGCGTGCCTACGAGCACGGTGAGCCTACAGTTTGTGGGAACGATCGCCGCTGGCTGACGCCCACCGTCGAAGTGTACCTCAACGAGGGGCCGCCTCCCTACGTTGCCAGCATCTCGTATCTTCTGCGCAGCCATTACACCGTGATGGTTGCGTGTCCTTGAGATCTCAAAGAGAAGCTGAGCAGCCTAACAAGCGCTTGAAGCTGACGGGCGCTCTCGTTCTAATGGAAGCCGTTGTGTCGTGCCCTGGCGGGCACAGGGTGTTCGTCCTCTTCTCTTGCGCTGGCGGGCGAGTCGCCCGCAGCTTAAGCGCGATCCGTTAGGCAGCCACGATCATCACTCCTGTGCACCTCTCACCCGGAATGACGTCTCTACGCGCGTGAGCCTGAACATCCTGCGCTACGCCCTAGGCTTCCTGGCCGCGTGCCATGGGGCGGGCCACCTTCCCGCGGCCAGCGATGTCCCAAAGCCTCGGCGGACGCCGATCCGGCCAGACTGGTGCGTCGCGGCCAACGAGAGGGTTGACAGCGCATTTGCAGTGGAGAAGGCTCGGCAGGTTCTACAGGACTCCTTGCTCCCCCTGAAGCCGGCCTCCGTTCGATCCGTCGGAGAACAGTCCCTCTTGGATGGATTTCCAATGTTCGAGGGATTCCTCGTGACGCTCGCTCCCACACGCCTTGTAGCTGGTGGAGGTGGACTTGTCTGGGTGGATGGAGAGACTGGCTGCGCGATTCTACTTAAGCGCTACGAGTAGGTTCGGAAGAGGCACCACAGTGTGGCGGCTGCCTAACAAGCGCTTGAAGCTGGCGGGCGTGATCGTCTTCAAAGGAGGCCGTTGTGTTGTGGCGCCTGCGAGCAGTGTCTATCGTTCGGCTGTGGACGCGCCGGCGGGCCTGAATGCCCGCAGCTTAAGCGCGATCCGTTAGGCGGCAACAAGGGTCCGATCGCATGACCGGTTTCGTCTTCTTCAAGAGCTGGCCCTGGCCCAAGGTGGTCGCGCTTTGTGGCGGCTGGGCGGCCATCGTGCTTGTCGCCTGGGTCCTCGCACTCCTCAGGGCCCGCCCTCACCTAGGTCCGAATGACTTCGTGTATCGAACATCCTTTCATCCGAACGTGAGCGGTTGGGTCGTGTTGCTCGGGCCAGTTGCACTGATCCTCTTGCTTCGGTGGCGCGCGGCGCGCTAAGGGAGACCTTGCCGCCTAACAAGCGCTTGAAGCTGACGGCGCCCGGTCTTGGGAGGAATTGCGTTTGCGTGCCAACGAGCTCTGTGCTAGTCTCAATCGACGGGGCGCCGGCGCGGGTCGGCGCCGCAGCTTAAGCGCGATCCGTTAGGCACCCCCATCCCCACGATGCAACGCACGATTACGCCTTCGGTCTACTCTGCCCTAGCTTGCACCCTGCTACTGCTCGCCAGCCGAGCAGCAGGCGCCCAAACCGCTCAGGACGCCCCCGTGAGCAACACCGAACTCCAACAACTCCTCACTTCAATCAAGGACGAGATCTACGCCCTCGGCTACCACCCTCAGTACATCGACCTGGCGAACGGGCTCGAGAACATCCCGCTCTATGTCGAACCCCACCGAGAGCACGGTATGATCTGGGTGATTTACAAGCTCCTGCCGTGCGGCGAAGTCCAACGCGCAGCGTGGGAGGCTCCGAGTGGGAACCTTATGTTGCTCGCCCGTGATGCTAGGCATTGCGAGTTCTATCCGACCCACGAAACCGGAATGCTCACGATTTACCTCGACGATCGAGACGTCATCCGCAAGAAAACCACCTGGACCAAGGTGCCGTTCTCGCTTCATCTTCGACCTTCCCCTGAAGAACTGCGCGCGGCCAAGCTACGTCAGGCAGAGCGCGACCGGCTCCAAGGCCGCACGTCAGCTGATACTTCCCTTCTACCGTCGGGAGGCGGGTGCCTAACAAGCGCTTGAAGCTGACGGGCGGTGATCGTTTTAGGGGAAACGGAGTGTTGTGCCCTGGCGGGCACGAACTATCGTTCAAATGCACGGCGCCCTGCGGGCATGTCGCCCGCAGCTTAAGCGCGAGCCGTTAGACAGCGGCAGTCATACGTAGACGCACCATGTGCCCTTTCCAAATACCGCCTGAACAGGAAGCCTGCCTACGAATCATTGATGACTACCGGCGCGGACAGCTCAGTCTCGAAGACGCCGCCCCTCGCCTGCGGGCTGCGCTTAGTGCCAACCCCCATGGGCTGAACATCCAGGTCAGCCCGTCCCTTCGACGCCTGTTCGCGGAGATTGCCAGACTCGACGGACGCGCGCCTCTCGAGGTGGCCCCCGATCCTGATCGACACGCCGGGGGTGGCAGCGATATGCTTGAGGACCTTGAAGGGAAGGCATGGCGCGCAATAACGCACCACCCTCGCGGGCGTGAGCTCCTCAGCTTCAGCTGTCATTTCGCTGCGGCGACTGAGGCAGCCGCTCGCCGTTTGGTAGCCTGGCTCGAAAGGCATGGCAACCATCATGTGACTCTTGAATCCCCGGCCGTGGCCGACGCCGGTGACTGGATTGTCCGCGCCGAGACCCCCGCGACTCGCTGGACTCGCGTCGGTGTCGCTCAGTGGGCAGCTTCGCTGCGCGCGGCGCCGCTCGCGGGGGAAGCCAGCTTCATGGGGTGGGGAGTGTGAACCGCCTCCGTCGTGGGAAGCCGCTGTCTAACAAGCGCTTGAAGCTGACGGGCGGTGATCGCTCTAAGGGAACCGGAGCGTTGTGCGCGGGCGCACACCAACTAACGTTGCGCGGCAGTTGCGCCAGCGAGCGAGTCGCCCGCAGCTTAAGCGCGATCCGTTAGGCGGCGCGCGTCCCACCCCGTACGCATCCTCTCGCTACTGATTCTTTGTACGGTGAGTGCGCGGGGCGCCGAACGCCGAGACGCGCGAGCGAACAGCAGCTCGCCGCGCCCCACCACCCCACGGCCGCGCTGTCGGCCTGCCGCGCCGCGCACCGGCCTCGACCGGGGGGTGCCCAGAAGCAGCTTCCCAAGGCGGGGCGTGCTCGGCCTCCGGGTGGCGCGCGGCGCGCTCGAGCGTCGGGGCAAAGCGCGCCGTCTAACAAGCGCTTGAAGCTGACGGGGCCTGTTCTTAATGGAATCATCGGTTTGTTCGCCGCCGCCCTCACGGTGGGGGCAGGGGTTCTTGCGCCCGCCGACGTTCGCCCCGCAGCTTAAGCGCGATCCGTTAGGCGGCTGCCACGCGCGTTCACTGAGGCTCCCGACCAGGCTTGTGACCGTCGGCCACCTTCTAGGGGTATCCTTCAAGACGGCTCTGGTATCGGAGGGTAAGGCCCATGCGTAGCTCAATACGATTGCCGGTGCTCGTCGCGCTATGCGCCTGTGCAGGTCAGGGGCCGACCGAGATGAATAGGCTCGCACCTCCGACTCTTTCTGTCAGCGCGAGCACACAAGTGTTGTCGGTCGCGAGCGGCGCCCCCAACCTCGAAGTCTCCGCCTCGCTTCGGAACGCGACAAAGTTGCGCATTGGGGTCGCTGTCGGTGCGCAATGCCCGCTCTTCGTACGGGTCTTCCCCGATCCCACGGGAGAGTACGCTGACTCCCTCGCCGCCTCGATGGCCTGCCCGCCCGGTGCGTCCACGCTCGAGCTCGCTCCTGGCGACACGGCGGTGCTGACGCGCGTGTTGAGCGCAGACACGCTCGCGTCGTTTGCTCCGGGCACGTACGGCGTCAACGTGGCGGTGACCACCAGCACCGGTTTGATCGGCGTTTGGGCTGGCGCGGTTCAGCTTCCCTTGGCGAGCGCACCCTAACCGAACATGGGTAGGTTGGATCGCTGGCTTGAGGCAGCCGCCTAACAAGCGCTTGAAGCTGGCGGGCGCTCTCGTTTTAGAGGAAGCCATTGGGTCGTGCCCTGGCGGGCATCGGACTTCGTCCACCGCCCGTTGCGCAGACGGGGCGGTCGCCCGCAGCTTAAGCGCGAGCCGTTAGGCGGCTGCACACATCAAGTAGGTCCTCAAACATGACGCTCGGTCTCGTTTCCGCGACGATCCTCGTCGCTACAATAGGCTTTGCTCAGTCGGCCTCCACCCAGGTTCCCGTTACTGGCCCTGGGACGCATTGGGAGCGTAGGGATGCGGTTCGCTATTGCGAGGTCGGGATCGATTCCTCGAAACCCCATCCAATTATGCGACCGGATAGCACAGATGCGGTCACACTCGCCCGGCGGGTTCTTGGAACTGAGGGCGCAGATTGGGAGGTTCTCGAGTTCCATGCGGTCAACGGTGGAATAGTCGTTCAACTCGGCATTCCTCGCCGACGTAGAGGTCCGGTGACTGACGGAACGCAGACCCTTTTCGTAGACCCAGACCGTTGCGTCACCCAACTCTGGTGGTGAATCGCCTAATGCAGCCGCCTAACCAGCGCTTGAAGCTGACGGGCGCACGCAAGTAGGGTAGAATTCCATCTGTGCACCAGGTGAGTGACGGCAACCGATTGAACCTGCGGCGCGCCCGCGGGCTTGGCGCCCGCAGCTTAAGCGCGAGCCGTTAGGCGGACGCGACACCTCATCTCGGGTACTCGGAAGTAGGATAGGACATATGCGTGCGTACCTACGCATCTCCGGCCTTCTCTTCGGCGTGATCACGCTCCTGCACATTCTGAGGCTGCTGCTGCACTGGTCCGCCCAGATCGCCAATTGGGCCGTGCCGACCTGGGTCTCATGGATTGCCATGCTAGGTGCGGCCGCCCTTTGCACGTGGGCGTTTCGCCTCGTCGGGCAGACCCGGCTGTCGCCCTGAGTCCAGGTCACAGCGCCGCCTAACAAGCGCTTGAAGCTGGCGGGCGCTCTCGTTCTAAGGGAGGCCGTTGGGTCGTGCCCTGGCGGGCACGGGACGTTCGTCCATTACTCTTGCGCCGCTGGGTGGGTCGCCCGCAGCTTAAG
>WNGJ01026173.1_pt1 | contig 10677 bp, 9 predicted proteins | sample 5400611 | NCBI WGS metagenome assembly WNGJ01 (sample SAMN13153375, study PRJNA577476) | soil metagenome | isolation source: 40 cm soil or saprolite under Garry oak tree replicate 1 | place: USA:California | collected 2016-06-15
GCGGGAGCGCTCGAAACCTTTGAGACCTGCGATCGCAGACCTGGCACCGTGCGCCGCCTCAACGGCCTGCCGCGCGTCGGCGCGCGTTCCCTCCGGAACCTGCGCGATCACGGCGCCCGTGGCCGGGCTCACGGCGTCGAAGTGCCGGCCGCTCTCAGAACCAACCCATTCGCCGTCGACGAACATCTTGCGAAGCGATCGGGCGACGTCGACGGTCATGAGTTCTCCTTGCTCCTCACCCCTGATCCCTGCGCGCCAGGCGCGGTCAGGACGCGTTTCTCGCGTTTCATTTGTGCTCCCGTGAGCGGGAGAGGGTGCCTGTCCCAGGCTTCGCCAAGCCTGAATGCCTGTTCATAGATCTTTCGGTAGCCGGCGGCGTTCACGTCGCGCGGGTTGCCGATCGTCTGCGGGTCGGCAAAGGCCTTGTCCGCGAGCATCGGGATCTCGTCCTCGCTGAAGCCGAGCTCCTGCATGCTCGGGATCTCGACGTCGAGCGTCAGCTGGTGCACGTACTCGACGGCCATCTCAGCCGCGCGCCACATGCTCACGTTCCTCGTGTCGAGCCCGAATGCCTGCGCCATGCGCGCGAAGCGCTCCGGCTCGCCCGAGTGGTTGTACTCCATCACCGGCCCGAGGAGCCGCGCGGTGAGCGCGCCATGCGGCGCGTCGTGCACGCCGCCCGCGGTCTGGCTCATCGCGTGCGCGGCGCCGGCCGAGTCGGTGCCGTACGCAAGCCCCGCCAGCATCGCCGCGGCGCTCATGTAGTAGCGCGCCTGCAGGTTCTCGCCTTGCGAGAACGCAACCCGCAGGTGGCGCGCGACGTACTCCATCGCCAGCAGCGCGACCGCGTCGGTGAACGGCTGGTGATAGACCATCGTGTAGCACTCGACCGCGTGCGCGAGCGCGTCCATGCCGGTGCCCGCGGTGACGGGCCCGGGCAACTTGACGCTGAGCTCGGGGTCGATGAGCGCGACCCACGACGCGATGTTCGACGTGCCGCCGACGTTGAACTTGATCTTCCGCTTCGGGTCTGTGATCACCGCCCACAGCGTCACCTCGCTGCCGGTGCCGGCGGTGGTGGGCACAGCGATCATCGGCGGGATGCGGTTCTTGATGGGGTCGTGGCCCCACTCGTAGTCGAGGATGCTGCCGTCGTGCGCGGCGACGACGCCGATGCCCTTCGCCGTGTCCATCGAGCTGCCGCCGCCGATCGCGACGAGACCGTCGCAGCCCGACTTCTTGTATTCGGCAGCGCCGGCGTCGACCAGGTCGACAGGCGGGTTGGCCTTGACCCGATCGAAGACGACGGGCTCCACGTCCGAGGCTCGCAGCGCCTCGAGCGCTGTGTCGAGCAGGCCGGCCGCCTTGACTCCTGGATCCGTGACCAGCAGCGGCCGGCGGATCCCTAGAAGCGCGGCCTCGGCGCCCAGCTCACGGATCGCGCCGAGGCGCTGAACCAGCCGGGTCGGGCTCTGGTAGGTGCGGAGTGTGTGCTCGAGCATCTTTGGTTAGTCGAAGTGGCCGCCGGGCGCAGCGCGCCCGGCGGCCGTGGAGTTGCTATTCAACCGGAATCTCGTGGTGGATGCGGGAAAGGTCGATGCCCTGGTTCTTGCGGTAGTAGTAAGCGATGGCGTAGATCACGACCGCCAACAGGTATGTCGCGCCGAGGTAGATGGCGGACGGCACGCTGTTGGAACCGTAAGTGGCGTTCGTCGCCCATTCGTAGACCATGAAGAGGATGAAGATCGCCGCCACTGCACTGACCAACGTGATCGCCGGTATCCCGGCGACCTTGTACCTGGCGATCGGCGATGCATCGTAAATGTCTTTGCGGCGCCAGGGCAGGATCATTGCGGCCACCAGCGTCGCCAGAAACGTGATCGCGATCACCGCCGTCGCGTCGAGATATGCGGCCTGGAATCCGAATACGTTCCAGGCGAACAGTGCGCTGATGAGGATGGACGGGACGACCATCAGCAGTAGAGCGCCGTACGGCACTCGCCTGCCAGAAGAGATGTTGGCTGCCCAGGCGGGCAGAACGCGGTCGAACGCGGCGGCGAAGATGACGCGAGTCGAGGATAGGAACAGGGTTCCAGCCCAGCCGAAGAACCACAGGCCCATGACGGCGATAAGCACCGCCTGAAACAGGTGATTGTTGACGAGCCAGCCCGCGAGCATGACCGGATACGGCCAGATGGGCACCGGCGCCGCAGGCTCCTGGACCAGGTAGATGGGATTCCAGTACGCAGCGTTGGCGGCGTTGTAAAACTCCCAGCCGATGGTCTTGGCGGTCAGGATCAGTACGAGCACGACCAGACCAACCGTGACCCACAGGCCCCAGAACATGCTCTGCAGGGGCTTGCGAAGCTCCTTCGCTCCGCGGACCTCGCCGTAGAGCGTCGCGCCCCAGTTGGGCCACAGCAAGTAGAAGGCAAGGAAGGGAAGGAGCAGGAGCGTCGGGCCGAAAGAGAAGAATGTGAAATCGTGCGACGTGAAGCCGCCCTTGGCGGCAGCGTCCAGGGTTGCCTGGTACGCGTTGCCGCTCGCTCCGAACAGCGAAGACGCCTCACGGTTGAACGCGCTTACGAAGTCGTTGTGGCTGAAGAAAAGCAGAAGGGCACAAACCACCGCGAGACCGACCAGACCGATCCAGAAGCAGACCTTCTGAATTCGCGCGTAGGTCTCCATGCCCATCGTTACGACCAGGCTCACGAACGCGAGCACGATCAGGCAAGAGGCGAACACGCCCCACTGAGTGGTGAAGAACGTGGCGATATCCTTCAGGCCGAGCGTGTAGGCGAGGGGCTCGAAGAACTGAAGGTTCAGGATGTTCGCGTAGATCGGCGTCCACAGCCACAGGGTGAACCACCAACCCGTGATAGAGAGGACGAAGCCAACCGGGCCTCCCAGGACGCGGCTCTGCCATGCATAGTCCCCGCCCGTCCTCGGCATCACGCTCACGAGAAACGCGTAGGCCATGACCAGGAAAGTCACAAGTACGCCGGTTATCAGAACCGCCGAGAGAACCTGGCCGTCGGGTACGAAGTAGGCGAACGACATGCCGTACAGGCCGAGCGTGATCAGGTTCACCGACCAGAACGAGTAGACGAACGCATCAAAGGTCGACCAGGCTTTGACAAGGCCTGTCGCGTTTCGCAAAAATAGGCCTGGCCTGGATCCACCCATTGTCGCTTCAGCCATATTTCTCCTCCCTAATCGCGAACTAACCGTTGACCAGCTGGTAAGTCTTGATGCCCTTCTTGGCATCCAGGTTGATGATGGCGGCCATCAGCATCCCCTCCTCGTAGGCGCTGCCCGGATTGATCGAGAGCGTCTTGCCGATCTTCACCGCGCCTTTGCTCTCGTGGATGTGGCCGTGCAGCGAAAGGACCGGCTGGTAGCGCTGGATCGCTTCCTTGACGGCGGTCGAGCCGACAGGGCGCAGCGCGCGACCTCCATGCAGGAGCTTGAGGTCGGCGTCGATCGCAGGAGCTTCGTCAAGCCCTGACTGGTAGGGCGGGCAGTGCAGGTTGAAGATGGCGCGCGTCGGGTCTGAGACCAGCTTCGCCATGGAGTCGATGCGCTCCGCGAGCTTCTCCTCGGACTCCTCGCGGTATGTGTTCCACGGCGTCGGGTTGGACCAGCCGGTCGAGATCATCGAGAAGCCGTCGATGTCGACGACGCGTCCCTCGGCCAGCTCGACCGCCTTCGCCTGGCGGATGACGTCGTCGACCTGGAACTCGTCGTCATTCCCCGGGCTGGCGAAGCAGCGCACCTTGGTGCCGGCCAGCTTTTCGGTGGCCATGTTCATCCACCGCTCAACCCCTTCGAGCATCACCTGCTGGAAGGTCCTGGCGCGCTCTGTAGGGTCTTTGTCCAGCTCGTGCAGCCGGTCCACAGTCATCTGCAGCGGGTAGTAGCCCTTGCGGCGTACGTGAGCCTCAACCTCGGCGACCTGCTCCTTGGGCACTGTCTGCTCCTCGCCGCCAAGCGTGTAGGTGAAGCGTCCGTTCTCCTGCACGATCGGCACGATCGCCTTGCCGGTCATATCGCCGCCGCAGATGAGCGTGTCGCAGTCGTAGAACTTGGCGGCGTTGATGAACTTCCGCCAGCACGTCTCCGATCCATGAAGGTCGGTCGCAAAGAAAATCTTGGGCATCTGCTAGCGCTCCACCAGAACCCTGCGAATCGCGGACTCGAAGCCCGCCACGTGACGCCGCATCGCCTCGTCGGCGCGATCGCCGTCACCGGCCATGACCGCCTCGAGGATCGCTCGGTGCTCGGTGACAGCCTCACGCAGCCGGACGCCCTGGTCGAGCACGAGGAACCAGAGGCGGAGGCTCAGATTGAAGTACCGCTCGAGCGTGCTCTCGAGGAACGAGTTGCGCGCGCTTCGGTAGATGGTGCGGTGGATCTCCCGGTCGAGCTTCATGAGCTCGCGCTGCTCGGTCACCTGGACCGACCCGAGCTCGGCGAGCAGCTCTGCGATCGCCGCTCTATCAGCGACTGTGCCGCGTTCCGCGGCCAGACGTGCAGCGTGGCCCTCCAGCACGACGCGCACCTCGGTTATGCGCGCGAGGTCTGTGATGTTGACGTCGGTGACGAAGGTGCCGCGGTTGGGGACGCTGCGCACGAGCTTTTCGTGCCCGAGCCGCTGCAGCGCCTCGCGGATCGGCGTGCGGCCGATGGACAGCTCCTGGCGCAGCTGCGCTTCGTGAACCAGCGACCCCGGCGGCAGTCGGGCCGGCCTCGCGGATGCGAACCTCGGACGCCATCCCCGTTCTCCCCATGTCCCGCGCGCGTGATATGCGCGCGATATACCGGGCGGAACCCTAGCACCGGCCCGGCATTCCGTCAACGAGGGGCTCAGTCCGGCAGCGGCCGCCCCCGCGTCTCGGGAAGTAGGAGGAGGAGCGCCGCCGAAAGCACTCCTGCCGCCGCCAGCACCGCCAGCGAGCGGCCGAGTCCGAGCACCGGCGAAAGGGCGCCGACGATCTGCAGGCCTATGATCCCGCCCATCGCCGCCGCCACGCCCCCGGTGGCCTCGGCGGTGGCTCGTGCGCGGGTGGGATAGAGCTCGCCTGACCAGGCGCCCATGACCGGCGTGCCGGCGCTCGCAAAGCCGCTCCACAGAAGGTTGCCGGCGATGAATCCGCCGGCACCTGAGATGAAGCCTCCACCGGTGAACACTGCGGTGACCGCTCCGAGGCCCGCACCCAGGATCCTTCGCCCGTAGCGATCGCTCAGGTAGCCGCCGGCAACGTAACCGACGAGCGCGCAAACGGCGGCGGCGACGATCATCGCGGAGATCACGAACGGCGACAGGTGAAGCGTCTGGCTGGCGTACACCGTGAAGAAAAGACCGGCCGGCTCGCCGAGGACCGTCCCGACCATGACGCTGGCGGCAAGTATCAGGACGCGCCGCCGCCAGGGCGACTGCGCGAGCAGCCTCATGGTGGAACCGCTCACGTGGGCGCGCTGCCACGCGCGGCCCTCTGGTAGCCGCCGCCAGATAAGGGGCGCCGCCAGCACGCCTATGCCGCCGGCCAGAAAGAGCACACGCCAGTTGGGCGCGACCAGCGGATAGATCAGGACGGGGATCCCCTGGCCCAAGCCGAACAGCAGCGCGAGAGCGCTCACGGCCTGCCCTCGGCGGGCAGTCGGCGCCTCCTCGACGACAAGCGCTGTCACGACACCGAGGACCAGGTTCTCGAAGCACGACGCTGTCAGGCGCACGGCAGCCAGGGCCAGGAGGCTCGGCGCGAACGCCGTCGCGAAGTTCACGAGCGAGAACAGCGCGACGCCGACCGCGATGAGACGGCGCCGTCCAAAGTGATCGGCCAGGGTGGCCAGGGGCAGCGCACCGACGGCGCCGAAGATCACGATCGATCCGAGGTTGGAGATGTCGGCGACTCGAGCGCCGAAGCTCTGGGCGACAGCCGGGAGCTCAAGTACGAGCACCGAGCCGTCCCAGCCGGCCAGGACGACCGCCAGGCCCGCCCAGACGAGCGTGTCGCGCTGCAGCCTGTCGAGCCCCATCACCGGACCAGGCGCAGCTTCCAGAGGAGATATGGACCGGGTCCAAGGAATCCGCAAGTCGCGGCGACGTGCGCGATCGAGACACCGAGCAGCGACGGGGGTCCGGGCAGCAGCCAGAACGCCAGGCCAAGCGGAACGCCGACCAGGGCGGTCGCGAGCGTCTCAGGCCACGACCATCCGAGGCGGTGATAAAGGACGTAGGCAAGCGTGCCGGCGACGAAGCCGGCGGGCGGCGCGATCAAGGCTCCAAGCCCGCCCTGCACGAGCCCGCGGAAGAACGCTTCCTCGATCGGCCCGTTGACAAGGTAGAAGCCGGCCTGGAACCAGGCGTCGCCAGGACCTGAGGGAACGCCGATGGCGCCGCGGCGGCGCGTCAGCAGGAGCTGGACCCACGTCGCCGCGACGAAAAGCGCCGGCGCGGTCACCGCCCCGAACAGGAGCTGCGCGTCGAGGCGCCCGAGCGAAAGCCCTGTCCACGAGGGCCGCCAGACGATCTCCACGAACCCGAACGCGGCCATCATCGGCAGGAGGCGGATCGCGAGGTCGGGCTTCATCCAGCGCCAGCTGTCGGGAATATCGGTAAGCGCTACCTGCGTTGCAGCGTTAGTGGACCTCATCGAGTTCGAGCTCTTCTACGACTACAACTGCCCGTTCGTGTACAGGGCCGCGGAGATGCTGGAGTCGGTGCGCGATTCGCGCGAGCGGCAGGTCGAGATCGTGTGGAGATACTTCTCACTCTCGCAGGTCAACTCGCGCAATGACCCATCGTGGACGGCGTGGGGGGCTCCGGCGTCCGAGCACGTGCAGGGGCGGCTCGCCTTCGCAACCGCGGAAGCTGCGCGCCGCCAGGGTCGATTCGGCGAGATCCACATGGCGCTTCTGCGCGCGCGTCATCGCGACCGGCAGGACCTCGACGATCCCGCCGTCGTGGAGAAGGTCGCGGAGCAGTCCGGCCTCGACCTCGACCGCCTCCGCACCGACCTTGCTGATCCCGGCATCCTGAACGCGCTTGCGAGCGACCATCTGGAGGCCCGCAGCAAGCACGGCGTGTTCGGCACGCCAACATTTGTTTTCACGAACGGCGCGGCGGCCTATGTGCGGCTGGCGCAGCAGCCGTTGAACGGAGATGCGGTGCGCATCCTCGACGAGATCGTCAGGATCGCGGCTGGCGAACCTTCCATCCTCGAGATCAAGCGCCCGGTCAAGCCCAGCCTGGACTGATCTTCGCCCCCCGGTACCGACGGGTATTGGCGGGTAGGGCGGTGTTGTCTCTGCAGGGGAACTCGAAGCGATGGCCAATCGCTGGATGCGGCCGGACGGCACGCCTCCAGACAAAGCGGGCGAGGAGTCAACGGCGCGCGGCGAGGGCGTGCTGCCGCCGGGCGCGGTCGAATCCTGGCGCACCTGGCTGCTGACCGGCAACCCCGGCGTGGTGAGCGACCGGCGGCGCCTACGCGGATCGCATCGGAGCCTGAAGCAGATGCTTGTCGACGGCACCGGTCAGGAGGTGCCGCAGTCGTGGAAGCACTTTTCGGGCGCCATGGTGCGTCTCGCGATCAACGACGCGCTGAACGCCCTGCCCAAGGACCAGACGCATGTGGTGTGGCTCGCCTACTTCGCCGGACTGTCGAACCGGCAGATTGCGCGGCGCCTCGGCATCAGCGTCGGAGCCGTCCAGCGCCGGCTGAATGTGGCACTCGAGTACGTGAGCGAGTACGTCGAGCATGGGCGCACCGCGGGGCGAAGGGCGGTGTTTGCATTCCTGGGCTGGCTGTCGCTGCGGCGACTCGGAGATTCATGGCGGCACGTGACCGAGCAGGCCAACCACTCGGTGCTGACGGGCGCCGTGGTCGCCGCCGGTGCGACCGCGGCGGTGATCGTCGGCGCGACCGCCACGCCGGCGTTGCGGCCCTCCGTCGAGCCTCGCGTCATTGCGACAGCGCAAGCCCCGTCGATGGCGCCCTCGGCGCCGTCGAGCATCGTTGCCGTGCGGCGCTCGCTTGCGAACACGGTCAAGGCGACGGTCAGCACGGTTGCGCCCGGAGTGACCGTCGATGTTCCGAGCGTGCCACGATTGCCGGTCCCCTCGCCGCTTCCCTCGCCGCCGCCGCTGCGGTCCCCGCCTCCTCTTCCTATTCCTATTCCTTAAGTGTTGCGGGCGTAGATCACCACTCCATCGATCGTCGCGACCGGGTGATAGCTCGACGCGACAAGGTTTGCAAGCACTGGATAGTCCGACATCGGATACGGGCCGAAGTCACTCCAGTCATCGGTCGAGGTGTCGACTATCAGCCGCGGCGGATGGCGCTCCAGGTCTGACTGCAGCGCCGGCCAGACGTCAGGCGCGGTGTCCCAGTTGTTTGGCGGTAGACCCGACGCCCGTGCGAAACCGCGGAGAAAGCCTGGAAACCGGCTCGACATCAAGCGGTCCGACTCCGCGTAGAGGGCGGCCCAGTCGCCCCACACGAAAACCCGATCGTCCGGGCCGGTGTGCGTGCGGATGTAATCCGCGACCTGTTCGTGCTGCGCGACGGGAGGGCTCCAGTCGTACGTGAGCGGGTCGGCGCGAAAGTTGAAGCTCGTCCATCCGGCCGCGGGCACCGTCACGCCGATCAGAACAGCGGCGGCGATCCAGCGCCGCCTGGGTGTATCCAGCGCGCGATCGACGGCGAGGCCGGCGAGCAGCGCAAGCGGGGCCATCGCCTGGATGAAGTAGTGCCACGACCAGTGGCCGCCGGCCAGGGATCCCAGGAGCGACACCGCGAGCCACGCCACCGCCAGCTTTTCAGCGGGCCAGAGGCTCCGCCACTGTGCCGCGACCGATCCCGCCGCGACCCACAGGACGATCGCGCTTGCGACGAACGGGACGATGCTGCTCTGCGAACGGTCGAGCAGAACTGCCGGGTTCCAGTTGCCCGCCGCGTAGCCCGTCAGCGTCTCGACGGTCCAGCGCCAGAAGCCCGAGAGCGATCCGGTGAGCGCCAGGGCCGCGGCCCCCACCGCGAGGCCGATCAGGATGCCGGCCCCGAAACGAGCTGCTGCCTGCATGCGCGCGCCACGTGCCTCGAGCACGAGCAAGCCAACGGGCAGCAGCAGCACCTCCGCCGCCGCGACCTGCTTGAACGCGCCCGCGACCACCATGAGCAAGGCGGACCACAGCCACTGCCGCCGCAGCAACAGAAGGAATCCGGCCGTCAATGGAAGCGTCATGAACAGCTCGGTGTTGGCCGCCAGCAGGCGCGGATTGCCCGTCGCCGTCAGCAGGCCGTAGAAGGTCGCGGCCAGCAGGCCGGCACGGGGACTCGAGATCGACCGCCCGATGAAAAACAGCAGCACGCATGTCGCGGCCGTGACCACGAGAGCGAGGAGGTGCACCGCGGTCATCTGATAGTTGCCGAAGAGATCGAACGTGGCCGCGTAGGTCCAGAAGATGCCTGGCGGCTTGTTGTCGACCCCCCCGTCGCCGTACAGCGCACCGCCCTGGTTCATCAGCGCCGCGATCGAGCCGTATACAGCCTCGTCGCCATCGAGCAGGCGGTGGGCGAAGGCGGGCAGGTGGACAATAAGCACGGCCACCGAGGCGAGGACCGCCATGGCCGGCAGTCGAGCTGCCGCCTCATGCCTCACAGCCGTGGCCAATGCGTTCTGACTATATGCGGCCGGTTTCGGAGGGAGTGGTGCGGGGCGTGGCGGAATCGCTGGCGAGGGCGGGGCTGCGTCTGCTCCTGCCCGCCTGCCTGCTCGGCGTGGCCCTGTACCTGATGGTCATCGACCTCCTGCACATGCCGAACGGCAGGCTCCGAGGCCAGACGTGGGCAGGCGTCGACTTCCACACCTACCTGGCGGCCGCGGTCACCGGTCTTCAGCACGGATGGTTCGAGATCTACGACCAGACCCTGGTCAGGTCCACGCAAAGCGAGCTCGTCCCCAACCAGTTCACCCAGCCTTTCCTGAGCCCCCCGGTCGACTCCTGGCTGGCCGCTCCGCTCGCGGCGCTGCCATATGGCATCGCCTTCGCGGTCTGGGCGTCAGTGCTGCTGCTCGCGCTGGTCATGGCGCTCGGGTGGAGCAGCTCGTACAGGGGCCCGGCGCGGGTCGCCGCCGTGGCGGTGGCGATCACGCCGTGGTGGGTGCTGCTCGCGATCTACGTCGGCCAGGTCGTGCCGTTGGTCGCGGCCGCGCTGCTGGTGGCCTGGCGCCTGGTCAGGCAGGACCGCGAGATCGCGGCCGGGCTGGTGCTCTCCGTGATCGTGCTGAAGCCGAACACCGCGGTGCTCGTGCCGTTCGTCCTGCTGGCGGCCGGCCGCTGGCGCACGTTTGTGGCGTGCGCGGCGGCGTCGGGGGTGATCGCCGGCATGAGCGTCCTGGCGGTCGGGGTGGAGGGGGTGAACGACTACCTCGGCTCGCTCGGCCACCTCCCTGGGGGCGCGACCGCGCTGACTCTCGGCGGTGCGTTCGGCCTGTCGGGAAGCGCCGCCATGGTGGTCCGCGCCGGCATCGTGCTGGCGGCGCTGGTAGCGGCGTTCACCCAGCGCGGACGGCCGGGCATGGCGATGGCGATAGGCGCGATCGCGTCGCTGCTGACGGCGCCGTACCTCCACAACTCGGACCTCTGCGTGCTTGTCGCAGCCGGGTGGA
>WNGJ01024012.1_pt1 | contig 10676 bp, 10 predicted proteins | sample 5400611 | NCBI WGS metagenome assembly WNGJ01 (sample SAMN13153375, study PRJNA577476) | soil metagenome | isolation source: 40 cm soil or saprolite under Garry oak tree replicate 1 | place: USA:California | collected 2016-06-15
GTACAGCCGCGACGTTGGACGGATGAAGAGCTGCCGGAGGTCGGCGATCCCGCCGTTGATGTCCCCGCCGACGTTGTTGGCATTGTGGCGTTCGATGTCGGCCGGGCCCATGACCTGACGCGCGAGGATACGCGAGGTGAATCCTGGAGCGAATCGTTCGACCTGCGCCTCGATCCGCTCGCGCATGTCGACGGTCGAGCCGTTCGGGACATGGCAGTAGGCCCAGCCGACGTGCTTGCCGGCCGGCGCGCGCGTCGGGTCGGCCACGGTCGGTTGCGCGAGGATCACGAACGGCCGCTCCGCCACGCCGCCCTCGGCGACCGCGTCCTCGGCCGCGACCACCTCGTCGAACGCGCCGCCAACGTGAACGGTGCCGGCCTGCCGGCAGGCTGGCGCGCGCCAGGGAATGGGTCCATCGAGGGCCCAGTCGACCTTGAACACGCCCGGCCCATATCGAAATCGTTGCAACTGCCGGCTGAACCCGTCCGGCCACTGACTGCTCGCGATGGGAAGGACCTGGCGAGGCGTGAGGTCGAAAAGCACGACGCGGCGGCTCGAGACCTGTTGCATGCTCGCCACCCGAGAATCGACCACGACCGTCCCCCCTCGGGCCCGGAGCAAGGCGGCGAGCGCGTCGGCGACGCGTCGCGATCCACCGTGCGCAAACGGCCAGCCATAGGCGTGGCCGGCGGCCGCGAGGACGAGGCCGAACGACGCTGTCGCCGGCCGGCGAAGCGAGAGCATCGAGTGCGCCCCGAGGCCCACGAACAACGCCCGCGCCTGCTCGGTCCGGAACCGGCTGGCCGCGAGTGCCGCCGCCGAGCGGAGCGCCGGAATGCCGAAGCGCGCCAGCGTCACGAGGTGCGCCGACGGGCGTGGGGGACCGAGGAACTGACGGGTCAACAATGCCGCATGCCGCTCGATCGGTTCCATTAGGTGGCGGTAGGCGGCGCCGTCACGTCCCAATCCACTCGCCGTCACGGCAAGCGACCGATCGAGCACGCCGGCAGAGCCATCATCGAGCGGGTGGGCGAGCGGGATCGGCGGATGGTCGTAGGTCAGCCCATACTCGGCGAGGGGCAGCGTACGGAAGAATGGCGACGCGTGCGCGAGCGGCAGAACCGATGAGCAGACGTCGTGGATGAATCCGGGAAGCGTGAGCGCCTGCGATCGCGTCCCACCGCCGATGGTTGATTCCGCCTCGAGCAGGCGGACGGATTTGCCGGCACCCGCGAGGACGATCGCGGCCGCGAGCCCGTTGGGTCCGGCGCCGACGATGACCGCGTCTACCGGGCCCGCAGCCTGCCCTCCCCCAGAGGGGGAGGGAAACATTCGTGGGCTCTCAGCCAAGGTCGATGATGGTGCCCTCCGCGGCGGCTTCAACCGGGATGGCGTTGCCGCGATGGGCCGCGACGATGGCATCGATCTGGTCGTCGGTCCGCGCCGGGTCGTGATGAAACAGCAGCAGCCGCTTGACGCCGGCCGCTTCGGCGAGGCCGATGGCGTACTCGACGGCCGAGTGCCCCATGGCGGCAAGCGCCGCGAACTCGCCGCTCGCCGTGGAGCTCGGCAGGCTTGATCGGAAAGTGCGGTGGCGACATGACGCGCGCCAGCACGTTGGCCGGATCACCCTGGGCCGGCATCACGAGCGTGACCTCGGCGTCCGGCCTGTCGCCGGCGGAAAAGAAGGGGAGTCCGTGTGTGTGATCCCAGTGGAGGTGGCCAAGGAGGATCGAGCCTCGAAACGGCCGGCCGTCGAGCAGCGGGCTCAGGCGCTGCAGGCCCGTACCGGCATCGAGGACCAGGCTCGGCACCGCCCGATCGTGAGCCAGCGCAACACAGGCGGTATTTCCGCCATAGCGTACGAACGCCGGTCCGGGGGACGGCGTCGATCCTCGCGCACCCAGGATGAACAGGCGCATCGAAGGGGAGTCTATATGTCCGGGGAGGAACTCACGGTAACATCGGCTGGGAATGCCAGTCACGGTTGGGCCGTCGACCCTGACCATCAATCACGACCGACAGTTCCTCATATCCCAGCCCAACGCCACGATGGCGCCCCAGGACGACGTCGGCTTCTACGCGCGCGACACTCGATTCGTCAGCGGTTACGGCGTCACCATCAACGGCCGGCTCCCACGGCTGCTCGATGCCATCACCGTTGAGCATTTCTCCGCGCGCTACGAATTCATGACCCCGGAGCTTCACCTGGGTCCCGCCTCCGTGGCCAGTGCCGATGGAATTCTGCCGGAGGGATCGGTCGGGTTTCGTCTCGAGCGCACCGTCCTCGAAGGCGTCCACGAGGACTACGACCTGACGAACTATGCGACCCACCCGGCGCGGCTTCTGCTGGAAATCCAAATCGAGTCGGATTTCGCCGACGTCTTCGATGTGCGAAGCCACCGGTTGATCCGGCGCGGCGATCTCCAGACCACCTGGCGTCCTCGCATCGGGGAACTGCGCAGCACCTATCGCAACCGGAGCTTCCGCCGCGCGTTGCTGGTGAAGGTCGAGAAAGCGGGATCGAAGCCGGAATACGCCAACGGCCGCCTGGTCTTCCTTTGTGAGCTGGCGCCCAGGGCAGAGTGGCACGTCTGCCTCAAGTGGCTGCCGGTCATCGGTCCGCGACCGGCCCGCACGCTGCCCTGCCATGCGCTCAGCGGCGAGGCCCGCGTGCTGCATCCGCTGGCGCCCGTCGAGCTGGTGACCAGCCATCCCACCCTGCCCGCGATCTGGCGCCAGGCGGTCGAGGACACCGAAGCGCTGCGCATGGTCGACACGACCGTCAGAGGCGGCGCGTTCGTCCCCGCGGCCGGCATCCCGTGGTTCGTGACCCTCTTTGGCCGCGACTCCCTCGTCGTCTCGATGGAAAGCATCAGCGCCTTTCCCGAGTTCGCGCTGGGCGCCCTGCGAACGCTGGCCCAGGTCCAGGCGACCGACGATGACGCCGAGCAGGACAAGGAGCCGGGGAAGATTCCGCACGAGATCCGCTCGGGCGAGCTGGCCAGTCTGAAGCTGCTCCCCTTCGCGCCCTACTACGGGACGGCGGACGCGACGCCGCTCTTCATCATCGTCCTCTCCTACGCCTACCAGTGGTCGGGCGACGTCGCCTTGCTGCAGCGCTATCGCCGCAATGCGGAAGCCGCACTGAACTGGCTGCTCCAATACGGTGATCTCGACGGCGACGGCTTCCAGGAATACTCACGGCGGTCGAGCCAGGGGATCTTCAACCAGGGTTGGAAGGACTCCTGGGATGCGATCCGGCACGCCGACGGTTCCATTCCGGAGGCCCCGATCGCGCTCTGCGAGCTGCAGGGCTACGCCTTCGACGCGCTACTGCGGATGGCGGAAATCTACGACTTGCTCAAAGACTCGGAACGCGCCGCCGACCTCCGGGAGCGGGCCCGCCGCCTTTATCAGCAGTTCAACGAGGTGTTCTGGTGGGAGGCGGAGGGGACCTACTATCTCGGCCTCGACAAAGAGAAGCGCCCCATGGAGACGGTGGCATCGAACGCGGGCCACTGCCTGGCCAGCGGCATCGTCCCGCCCGAGCGCGCCGGGCGCGTCGTCGACCGGCTGATGGCCGACGACATGTGGAGCGGCTGGGGGATCCGAACGCTGTCGAGCAAGCACCCGGGCTACAACCCGTATTCCTATCACTGCGGGTCGATCTGGCCCCACGACAACGCGACCATCGCCGGCGGGTTTCGGCGGGCCGGCCGGCACCTGGAGGCCCAGCGGGTGGCGGAGGGAATCTTCGCCGCCGCGGAGCGCTTCGACGCCTATCGGTTACCCGAGCTCTTCAGCGGGCTGCCGCGAGATGCCGCGGCCTTCCCCGTGCCGTACCTCGGCGCCAATGTCCCGCAAGCCTGGGCGGCGGCGGCGGTGTTCCGCCTGGTCGCGATCCTCTGCGGGATCCATACCGTCGGGCGAACTCGGACCATGTACGTCAATCCCGATCTTCCCGACTGGCTGCCGTCGCTGACCCTGCGCAACCTGCGAGCCGGTCACGGCGCGATGGAACTGCACCTCGAGCGCGATCGGGTTCAGGCGGTGGGCAATACGACCGGCTTCAAAGTCGTCCACGGCCGGCTGCCGCGGCCGGCGCTCGTGGAGGCCCCGCTCGCCAGAAGCTGAGCCCGCTGAACCCATCGACTCACGGCCGGCGGCCGCGGCGGACCTCGATGACCGCAAAAGCGAGCCCCGACAAGGCGACGACCATCGCGATGGCAAAAGTACCGACGGTAAAGGACTGGTAGCACCCGGCGCCGATGCCGGCCGCGCAGCTCGTGGGGCCAAGAACGTAGGGCAGTAAGAGCAGGGCCGTCGTGACCCCTGCCCCGTACAGCAGCGCGGGCCACCCGCGCCGGCCGCCGCGGTTTCGGAGGAAGAGAACGACGGCGAGGGCCAGCCCGGCCAGCAGCAGCAGGACGCCTCCTGAAAAGGCGCTGACAAAACCAATTCCGATGAGAACGCCAGCGATAAGCCAGAGCAGCGGCTGTCTAATATTTCCCAATACGGCTACACAGATGTTGACAGCGGGACGCCCGCCATTAATGCTATAGGGTATCCCGATTGGAAGGCGGGCCTGGGTGTTGGAGAGGACGGGAAGTACCTGGAGGTGAATTCATGCGATCAATGCGGCTCGGCTTAGCGCTGGCTGCGGTGGGGTCGGTGCTGCTGGCGGCCTGCGGCGGAGGCAACAACGCCGGCGGCGGTGCAACGAACGAGGCGGACGTCACTGGAACGATTCGAGCAGCCAACTGGGGCGGCAACCCGACGGAGAACTCCCTGGTCAAGAAGTACGAGGCGGACTTCATGGCCAAGTATCCAAAGATCAAGGTCACCCAGGAGGAGATCCCGGATCACTTCGAAGACAAGATCAAGACCGAGATGTCGGCCAACAACGAGCCTGACGCCATGTACGTCAGCACGGCGCTGATGAACTTCGCGGCACCAAACGGCCGCCTGCTCGACCTGAACCCGCTGATGTCGAAGTGGGGCGTCAGTGCCGACGAGTTCATCCCGACCCTCATGACACCGTGGCAGCTGAGCGGCAAGCAGTATGCCCTGCCCAAGGACTTCGGCGACCTCGTGCTCTTCTATAACAAGTCGATGTTCTCGGCGGCCGGCCTGCAGACGCCCACATCATGGGACGACATCAAGTCGGCGGCGAAGACGCTGACCAAGGGGTCGGTCAAGGGCCTCAGCCTGCCTGCCGATGCAGCGCGCTTCGACGCATTTCTCTTCGGTTACGGCGGCCAGGTGCTGTCGAGTGACAAGACGAAGGCCGTCTTCAACGATTCCAAGGCTCAAGATGCGCTGACCTTCTACAGCTCGTTCCAGCTCCAGGACAAGAGCTCGGATCTCCCCGACAAGCTCGGCGCGACCTGGCCCGGCGACGCGTTCGGTAAGCAAAAGGCCGCCATGGTCATCGAAGGCGGCTGGCTGATCCCGTACATGCACGACACCTATCCGTCTGTGTCGTACGGAAGCATCAAGCTGCCGAAGTTCCCGGCCAAAGAATCCAGCCTGTTGTTCACGAACGGCTGGGGTTGCTCGGCGAAGACGAAGAACCAGGACGCCTGCATGCTGTTCGTCAAGTACATGACAGGCAAGGTCGTCCAGCAGCAGGTGCTGCAAAGCGGATTCGCCCTGCCGTCGCGCAAAGACCTCGGTACGGATCCCGCGATCACTGCGAATCCCGATGTCAAGAACCTTTTCGACAGCGCGACCTTTGCGACTGCCTGGACTTTCGGACCACATGAGTCAAAGGTCAACGACGCGCAGAACAACGCGATCCAGTCCGTACTTCTCGGGAAATCTGACGTCAAGTCGGCATTAGATAAAGCTGTCGCGGATGCGAATACCGCCTTGTCTGGAGGATGATCGAGGGAAAGCCCTAACTAGCTAACGAGGAAAGGGAGGACGAAGATGGCGGTATCCGTGGCGCCGAACGCGCCCGCGGCGACAGCCAAAGTCAGCCGGCGATCGAAGGGCGGTGGAATGGCCATCGCGCAGCGACGCGCGGGACTGCTCTTCGTCACTCCCTACATCCTCTTCTTCCTGCTCCTACAGCTCGCCGCCTTTGGTTTCGCGATCTGGGTGAGCTTCCATCACTACGACCTCCTGGCGCTGGATAACCCGTTTGTCGGATTGCGCAACTACGTGCGCTTAACGGTCAACGAGGACTTCCTGATCGCGTTGCGCAATACGACGGAGTACGCGGTCGTGGTCGTCATCCTCCAGACCGCATTTGCCCTCTTGCTGGCGGTCCTGCTCAACTCTAAGATCAAGGGGCGTAATTTCTTCCGCACGACCTGGTACACGCCCTCGGTCGCGTCCTCGGTCGTCATCTCGATGATTTTCCTCTATGTCTATCACCCGACGGGGCTATTGAACAGCATCCTCGGGCTCGTTGGGATTCACACCACCGAGGCGTACCTGCAGAGCACCACTTGGGCGCTGCCGGCGATCATGTTCCTCAACATCTGGACCACCGCGCCGACCTTCATGTTGATGTTCCTGGCGGCATTGCAGGACATACCGAAGGAGATTTACGAGGCGTCGTCGGTCGACGGAGCCAGTGCGGCGCGCAAGCTGTTCAGCATCACGATTCCGCTCCTGCGCCCCATCATCTTCCTGGTGGTCTCGCTCGGCATCATTGGCGCCTTCCAGATCTTCGACCAAGCCTTCATCATGACGAAGGGGGGGCCGCTGAAGGCGACGCTCACCGTGGCCCTTCTGATTTATGACAACCTGTTCGTTGACACCGGTGCGGTCGGCGTCGCCTGTGCCGAAGCGATCGTGCTCGGAATCATCATCTTCGCCTTGACGCTGATTTCCCGCAGGGTCATCGACACCAAGATCGAGTACTGAAATGAGTGTTGTCGGCAGCAACGTCCAGTCTGAGCTCAACGTCCCAATCGCCGTCGCCAGCATGACCGGCCGGCGCCGACCGGGTGAGGTCGGCGATTCGACCGAGCGCGTCAATCGGCTCGAGATCGTGGTCCGCTACGCCCTGTATATTGTCATCACACTTTTCCTGTTCGTCCCGTTCGTGATGACGGTGCTCTCGTCGTTCAAGACCTCGGCGGAGGTCATCGCCTTCCCACCGACCCTCCTCCCGTCGGTCTGGCATCCAGAGAATTATCTGAATGTATTGACGCAGATCAGCGGCTTCCCGCGCATGGTCTTCAACAGCTTCTTCGTCACGCTCGTCGTTGTCGCGCTCAACCTGTTCTTTGACTCCCTGGTCGGGTACGCGTTCGCGCGCCTAGAGTTCCCGTTCAAGAACACGCTGTTCGCGATCATGATCGCGACGATGGTGATCCCCGGCTTTGTCTTTATCGTTCCCCGCTACATCATGCTGCTCAATGCCCACCTCGTCGACACCTACTTTGCGTTCATGGTCCTCTACTTCCTGCAGCCGGCATACATCCTGCTGATGACGCAGTTCTTCAAGAGCATTCCGCGCGATCTGGAGGAGGCGGCCATCGTTGACGGCCTGGGGTGGTTCGGGATCTTCTGGAAAATCATCCTGCCTTTGGCCCGCCCGGCACTCCTCGCGACCGGCATTCTGACGTTCCAGGGGATGTGGAACAACTTCCTCGATTGGGTCATTTACATGCAGTCGCCAACCATGCAGAACATCCAGCTCGGGCTGGTCTCCTTCCGCGGCCAGTATCAAAACCAGTGGAACCTCATCATGGCCGGCTCCGTGCTCGCCATCCTGCCCATCCTGATCATCTATGTCGCCGGCCAGAAATACTTCGTCGGCGGCGCCGCGACCAGCGGCATGAAATAGGCGCCGCGACCAGCGGCATGAAATAGCCCCACTCCGAGCGACGTTTGACCAGGCCGCAGAGCTCTACGACCGCGCGCGCCCGGGCTACCCACCTGAATTGTTTGATGACCTCGTAGAACTCGGCCACCTCCGGCCCGGAGATCGCGTCCTTGAGGTCGGGCCCGGGACGGGCCAGGCGACCGTGCCGATAGCCGAACGCGGCTTCCACGTGACGGCGATCGAATTAGGGCCAAACCTCGCAGCCGTCGCACGTCGAAAACTGGCGCGCTTTCCACTCGCCGCGGTCGTCGAGGGAGCATTCGAGGATTGGCCCTTGCCGGCGGAGCCGTTCGACGCCGTTGTCTCGGCGACGGCGTTTCACTGGCTCGATCAATCCGTTCGAGTCACCAAGGCCGCGGACGCTCTACGGGCCGCTGGCGTGCTTGCAACGATCGCGACGCATCACGTCGCAGGCGGCGATGGCCAGTTCTTCCTCGACGCGCAGGATTGCTATCGCCGTTGGTTTGCGGAAAACGCCGACTTCCGCCTGCCGACCGCGGCCGACGTGCCGTGGGACAGCAACGAGCTCGAGGAGTCCGGACGGTTTGAGCCGGCCACGTTCCGACGATACGAGTGGGAGGCGACGTACTCGGCGCAGCAATACCTCGATCTGCTCAGCACGTACTCAGATCATCGAGCGCTTGAGGCCACTCGGCAGCGGCGGCTCTTCGAATGTATTGCTCGTCTCATCGATCAACGATACGGCGGGCGGATCCGGAAACGCTATCTGAACGAGTTGCGAATCGCTCAGCGTCGATGACCTACCGCCCCTACGTGATGCGACTCAGCCGGGCTGCCCCGATGCGGGAATCGGCCATCCCGTAGTAGACGTCGGCCTCGCCGCCATCACGGACATCGATGGCGGTGGGGAAGACCACATTGCCAACGGTGCCCTCGCGTTCCTCCGTGGTCTCCGGCTCGAGCAGCGGAACCTGCGAGCGGGAGAGAACGCGACTGACATCCTCAGGATCGAGCAGCATCGCCCCAGCGACGTAGCGCACCGGAACTGGCTCTCCTGGGCGAGCCTCGCCCCTGGTCACGCCGTGATGGACGATCAGCCAGCCATCGGGAACGCGGATAGCCGGCGCGAACGAAACCCAGATACTGTGACGCCGGTCCGTCACGCCGGCAGGCAAGAGGGGCTCGCCATTCGGGCCGATCCACGACGGGTTCCACATCGGCCGATGCAGCATGGCATAGGCCGGTTTGCCATCGGGGCCGGGCACGGGCTCGGGGAAGAACATCGCGTCCTTGTTGGGGTAGAGGTTCAGGTCCATCCGCAGGGACGGTTGATAGTCGAACGAAACCGGGCCAAGCCGCTCCCACCCGGCCAGGTCGCGGCTGATGGCGAGCCCGATGCGCGGACCGAGCGGGCCGTAGGCGGCATAGGCCATCACGTAGGCATCGAGACTCTCGATGAAGGTGATCCTTGGATCCTCGACACCTGCCGTGACCGTGTTCTGCTCCCAGGCCTGGTCGGGTTTCAGGACGACGCCGAGGCGTTCGACCCCCGAAGGCCTGCCATCTCCGTCAAACAGCACCCGCGCGCGTCCGATCCGCGAGAAGTTGCCCCGCGCAACGAGGCGGGGAAAGAGGTAAAGCTCGCCGTCGCGAGCCCTCGCGGCTGCCGGGTTGAGAACGCCCTCAACCTCCTGTGGATCACCGGGCCGCGGCTCCATCACAATGCCGAGCCGCTCGAGCCGGTACGGCGGTGCCTTCAGCGACACGGGCGGATTCTCTGCTCGTTTAGACCCCAAGATAAGCCTTGCGGACGGCCGGATCCCGGCGCAGGTCGGTAGCACGACCATGCATGGCGATGCGGCCATTTTCGAGCACGTAGCCGCGGTCGGCGATGTCGAGCGCGAGTACCACGTCCTGCTCCACCAGCAGCACCGCCGTGCCGTCCTGGTTGATCGCCTTGACGATCTCCATCACCCGGTCGACGAGTGGCGACGGTAGGCACCCAGCAGGAGGTTGCGCTCGACCGTCATGGTGCTGAAGAGGCGGCGGCCCTGCGGGACGTGGACCATCCCGCTGGCAACGATCATCTCCGGGCGGAGGCCGGTCAGACGCCGGCCCGACAGTCGCACCGTGCCGCTGGAGACGCGGACCAGGCCGGAAAGCGCACCCAAAAGCGTCGACTTGCCCGCGCCATTGGCGCCGATCAGGGCGACCAGCTCGCCCGTGGCGAGCTCGAGATCGACCTCGAAGAGGACGGGCGTCATGCCGAACCCGGCCGTGAGCTTGTCCACCTGGAGCAGCGAACTCATCTGCTAATTGCCCTCCCCCGCTTGCGGGGGAGGGTAGGGTGGGGGCTGTTGGTCCTTCGCATACCGCTGTCCGAGGTATGCCTCGATCACGCGCCGGTCCTTGAGGACCTCGGCGGGCGGCCCCTCGACCAGGGTCCGACCGAAGTTGAGCACGAGAGCGCGGCGGCAGACGCCCACGATCACCTTCATAACGTGCTCGATGAGGACGATGGTGACGCCGCTATCGCGGACACGCCGGACCATCTCCAGCGCCTGTTCGATCTCGACCTGGTTGAGCCCTGCCATCACCTCGTCGAGCAACAGGAGGCGGGGGCGCATGGCGAGCGCCCGGGCGACCTCGAGGCGCTTGCGATCGGGGACCGTCAACCGCAGCACCGGGTAATGGCGCTTCTCGCCTAGGCCCACCAGGTCGAGCACCATATCGGCCTCGTTCAACGCGGCGCCGGGCTGGAGCCGAGCGCCGGGCCGGCCGAAGAGCGCGCCCATCGCGGTGTTCTCGCGCACCGTCATCGACGGGAACGGCCGCACGATCTGGAAGGTCCGCCCGATCCCCAGCCGCG
>WNGJ01012751.1_pt1 | contig 10675 bp, 9 predicted proteins | sample 5400611 | NCBI WGS metagenome assembly WNGJ01 (sample SAMN13153375, study PRJNA577476) | soil metagenome | isolation source: 40 cm soil or saprolite under Garry oak tree replicate 1 | place: USA:California | collected 2016-06-15
CACTCCGGTAGCTCCTGCTCTGCGTGCTACATGCTGCATTGGGGCAGCGATATCCTCGATGGATCAGCTGGACAGGCCCATCGAGTGTGATCACCGTTCGTTGGGAAAGAGTCGCGTAGCGTCGCAGCGGCGTCTGGCAGGTCAGACACATCATCACCTCTGGACGAAAATAGCGTCGTGTCACTGATACGTACTCGCGCGGTTGCTTCTTTTTGCGCATGGATCTTCCTCCCCCAAGGAATTTTCTTCAGGTTCCATTCTCTTGAGAGTGTACCACTTCCGTAAGGACGCTACCATTGCACCGACGGTTAAAAAAGTGAAGCCATGACGGGCAAGAGCAGCCAATTGCCTGGCCACCTTCTTGGTGCTCCCGGCGATGCGCCATCTGTTCGTGACGGCCCCCTCCTCGACGAGGACCTGGACGTTGTACCCGTACGTGATCTCGTCCGCGTTCCGCCCGGCGTTTTCCGCTACTGTTCGGATGCGAACTAATTTCTGCTACGCCTGCTCTGGCTCCAGAAACTGATACGTCGGCAACCAGCCGTCCGCTTTGCGCCCGACGAGATCGAGCATCCGATCACCGAACACACCAAGCCAGATCGGGACCGGGTGGCCGGGCTTCGGTTCGATCGTGGCTCCCTCAGTCCTGAAGTGCTCTCCTGTATAGGAGAAGCCGGAGGTGCTCCAGAGGCCGTGCAGCAGGTCGATGGCCTCTTCGAGCGCCTCCACCTTCTCCCGAGGCGAGCGCTGGGCGAGGCCAAGGGCTCGGTATGCTGGCTCATTACTTGCTCTGTTTGCCTTGGCTTGTGTTATGATACGAAAGGAAGGGGATGTGATTTTGAACAATCAGGACGAAATAACATTAATAACGGTAGCGGTGGCGGCGCTCTTGCATGTATGCACTCGCATCATGTACAAGGACATCCAGCTAAACCCATGGGAAGCTGTTCGGATACCAGTAAACCAACGTGTGACATATCGTGTGAAACGGGCTAGTGGTGATAAGCTGTTAGGAGTATAGATCATGGGTCAAGAATACGTGCCTGCTATAGACATCTGGGTACCAGATACAGATGTTTTTACCGATGCGCTAACGAGTGCCAATCCTGGGGATATATCAATTGTTATCCACAAGACCGCGTGTAATTCACCATGTACTGCTCAGGATGTAGCAAACGACTTTCAATCATCTAGTCCAGGCCCATCTACCCATTTTATCGTAGGGTTAGATGGTACCGTTGTGCAATGCGTACATCTGAAAGACGGCGCGGGCGGTAACTGTTGCCTAGAACAAGGGCATGATAGCTACTGGGATCGTTACAGCGCAACATACGGTAACCTCAATAGGTGTACTATCTCAATTGAACATGTAGATCAAACCGTGGATAATTCGCAACCCATGACGAGCATACAGGTACAAGCATCACATGCTTTAGTGGCGTGGCTCTGTAAACAGTATTCAATTCCAACTAGCCGTATTAAGGGTCATAACACATTAGACCCTATCACTAAGGCACGTTGTCCAGGCCCAACGTATGATTTTCAAGCGTTGTTTGCACAGATCAATTCACAAGGAGTTAACAAGAACATGGAACGACAATTTGATAACGTTTGGCTCGCGGGGGTGGGCGCTTACAAAAGCGGAATATACCAAATAGCAAAACAAGCATTTTTAGCGGATAAAATGTCTGCTTGTATGCCTCTCTCAAGTGAAATCAGTACAGTAGATTGGAGTGGCCATGCTATTATCTACCAACCTTTTTCTAATGGATGCCACGCAGAATACGCTTCAGGAAGTGCAACTATCTACGATGGTTTTAACCATGCCGTCTATCATGGAAGCATAGCATAGAAAGGGATAGACCTATGTTTACAGGTGATAATTAATATCCTAATCATCCTTGGTAAGTAATCCACTGCATTCGCAGAGAGAAGCTATTGCGGAGAACAAGTACTTTGGCGGGGTTGCCGCCATTTGTTGTCACGGCGCAAAAAGCACCGTCTGGTTTTCCTCTCAATCCCGTTGTTTCTTAAGAATGACGGTACGCAAAGGTAACAGGTTCCACTTTTCACGCATAGATGAACAGTGGTTGAGTTATCCCATATACATTCGCAGCCTGTTGAAAAACTAAACAGACGAGGTCTAAGAGAGGCGGAATTTCTATTCCATCAGCAACAGTGGTGCGAATCAGCTGTGCTAGCTACCTGGCATATCTGTTCTAGGATGTTGAGAGAAAAGCACCTGCTGAAGGCTCAGCACTCCTGAGTAAGGATACAAGAGGAGGAATCAGCACTACAGCACTGAATAGATTGTATGAGAACGAAGAGACAAGAGAGCAGCGCAGATGGAGACGTCGCTGTGTCAGAACACATGTTCTAGCAATACTGGAAAGATGCATAAATAATCTCAGCGGAACCGACGGGATTCGAACCCGCGATCTTCTGCGTGACAGGCAGACATGTTAGGCCACTACACCACGGCTCCTCTTGATTGATGCACCTTGCTGGGTGCGAATAGGATGATACCAGACAAGCGCTTCTCTGTCAAGTGCTCGGTGACATCAATTTTTCAGCTCACTTCGCCTATGCTTGTTGACATCTGTACTGAGATGCCCTATCTTGTTCTTGAGCGAAAACAGAAACGGATGAACAAACAGTGGGGCGCGATATCCTGGTCGATGGCTATAATATTATTAAAAGAGACGCTTCGTTTCAATCATTGGGAACAAAGCGTCTTGCTGCTGCACGCCAACTACTGATCGACCAGCTTGTCAGTCGATATCGCCATACACCCCACCAGGTCATCATCGTCTTTGATGGCGAAGGCGCAAGCGAGCAAACTATTCAGGATCGCCGCGTTCGCATCATTTATTCCCGCGCAGGTGAAACCGCCGACAGTGTTATTGACCGTTTAGCGGTTACGGCCCGGGCGGAGGGCCGCGAAGTGGAACTATACAGCGATGACACTGAGGTGAGGCAATCGGTTGCTCGACAGGGCGGGAACGTAGGTTCCGCTGGTCAGCTTACGAAACAATTGAACGCGGCGCCTTCCGATCTTGCTCGCCTTTCACACCATCGTCAGCAGGCACGTCGTCAATATGGCCTCGATCCCACACAAAAATACGATCTTGATAATGAATATCAATCACCTTCGTCGCATGGCCACAAGAGGAAAAAAGCCTCAAGGCACAAAAAGTCGTAGCATCTTACTTCTTTGCACCTGACGGAAGTTCTTCTACCTCTGCATTCTCCAGTAGCTGTTCTGACGTGTTTTCTGAACTGGTTGATTTAGATTTCGCGGATTGCTTGCGCAAGCGAGCTTTCAAAACATAGGTAAATCCCTCGATCACAATCTTACGCGACATCTTAGATTTTCCCACGCGTCGATCCATAAAGACAATCGGAGTTTCGACGATCTTGAAACCATGCTTCATTACTCGATAGGCCAGCTCTATCTGGAAAGCGTAACCCTGTGATTGGATGGTGTCCAGGTCGATATTCTCCAAGACCCTGCGCCGGTAACAACGATATCCTGCCGTACAATCATGCACAGGGATACCCAGCATAAAACGCGCAAAGATATTGCCACCACCACTAATCAGGCGCCGTAGCATCGTCCAGTTGGGGGTATCGCCTCCTGGAATGTAGCGCGACCCAATCACTAAATCTGCATGCTCGATAGCTTTGAGAAAATCAGGAAGATAACGTGGATCATGCGAGAAATCGGCATCCATTTCAAAAGCTGCATCGTAGCCGTGTTCAATCGCATATTTAAAACCCGCAATATAGGCTGTGCCCAGTCCTAACTTAGCAAAACGATGCAACACACGTACTTGCGCATGCTGGTGTTGAAGCTCATCAGCAAGTTCCCCTGTGCCGTCTGGCGAATTGTCATCGACAATCAAAATATCAGTTTCAGGCGCATACGAAAATATCTCTTTTAACAGAGGAGGGAGATTATCTATTTCGTTGTACGTCGGAATGATAATTAACGTTTTCATATAACTTGTCTCCAGTACTTGATAGCATCGGTGCCGTTTGCAAATGTGTTTGGCTTGCATCTTCGAGTAATGCTCCTTTGATGGCAGGCCCTTGGTTTTCCGACATTTCCCCTCGTACAGTGGAAAAGTCAATAAGCAACCCCCTACTCCCTCACTTCGGTAGTACATAGAGCACAACAATAATTATTGCTACACACAACACAACGGTTCCAAGCATATGCCGGTCACGCAACAGTACCTCTTCGGGACTTCCCCCTTCCATACGCATATAGACCAGGTACAAGTAACGGAACATGGCGTATAACACCAGTGGGATAGTGATCATCAAACGATGATTCCCGGTTGGCCCCTGAAAGGTATAGAGGCTGTACGCCATGATCGTGGCAGCGGTCACAATCGTAATCATCTGATCAAGGAGCGGCAGACTATATTCTTTCAGAATCTGGCGATGGTTGCTCGCCTCACCTTGTAGTAGTACCAATTCATGTCGTCGTTTGCTGAACGCCAGGAACAACGACAACAGAATCGCAACCAGGTATAGCCAGGGTGAAATCATCACTGGAATAACGACGGCGCCTGCCAGTATACGTAAAACGAAGCCACTCGCGATGATAAATACATCCAGCAACACGACATGTTTGAGGCGCACGCTATACAGCACCATCAAGAGCAAGTAAGTGGCAACCGTAAGCGCAAAGAGAACGTTTGCTCCTCCCAGCGAAGCGAAGAAATTGGTTTGCTGCTGGGTCGGGATGCTAAAAATAAGTAATGTTAATCCAGCACAACATAGGATCAGGATACCAATAGTCGCAATTGCCCACGAGATCGGCAGGTTGCCTGATGCAAGCGGCCGTTTACTTTTAATGGGATGCTGGCGATCGTGTTCGAGGTCGAGCAGATCATTGAGTACATAGATGCTGCTGGATGCCAGGCAGAAGACGACGAATGCTACGGTTGTACGTTCGAAAGATGCGAGGTTAAACAGTTGTTGCGCGAATACGATACCAACGAAAAGAGCCAGATTTTTGGTCCACTGCCTGGGTCGCATCGACACCACTACTGCGCGAAAACGACCTCCGATTCCTGATGTAGAAGATTTGGTATTTGCACCGTTAGCTGTTGAGGAATGTAACCCTTTCTGCTTTTCAGTTTTTTTCTCTTGCGCTATCGGCATTTTTTCCAAGAGTTATCGGATCCCTTCAACGCCAAAGGACAACATACCGGCCCTCCCCTTGAGACGAACTGCAATCATTGGGAGTAACAAACTCGTCCAGGTCTTCGGTTTGTGCCGGTATGTTCTTTATTAGTAGATGCGTCGCTTCAGATCATTTGTGTTATGAATTGTGATGCGATGCTTATCGGTGCTGATAAAGTTCTTGTCTGTAAAATAGCCCAGCACCTTATTGACACTCTCGCGGGAAGCCCCGACCATTGAGGCAAGTTCTTGTTGTGTCAAGCGCACATCGATGCGAACGCCATGATCTGCTTTAATGCCGTGTGCTTCAGCTAACTCCAGCAGTTTTTTCGCGACACGTCCATACACATCCAAAAAGATCAGATCTTCAACCATCTGATCGGTGTTACGTAAACGTTTCGACAGTGCTTCCAGTACCAGTATGGCAATCTTGGGATGTTTCAGGATAGCGTTGTGAAAGTCGCTTCGTTGTAATGTGTGGCATTCAACCCTTTCCAATGCGACGGCGTCAGCAGAGCGAGGCAAGCCATCGAGGAGGGCGAATTCGCCAAAATACTCTCCTTTACCAAGCACGGCCAGTGAAACTTCTTGACCGTCAGGGCTAATAATGCAGATTTTGACTTTACCGTCTTTAATCATGTAAAGCACCTGTCCAGGATCGTCCCGATGGAAAATTACCTCACCGGAGCGAAAAATGCGCCGTTTAGCGACTGATGCCAGCGCTTGAATTTCTTCTTCTGGAAGGTCGGCAAAAAATGATACCTGTTTGAAATATGAGGTTTCTTTATCTGGCTCCATACTCTTTATTTCCTTCATACGTTCCGTAATTGCTTCCTATCGTTATCACTATGCATTTGGATAACTAATACTAACGCACTTTCAGCTATCATGCAAGAGTGTTGACCTACTTTTTTACCGATCAGAGCCCAAACATAGCTAGCGAACCTGGAAAGATAGCAAATGTAGCTTGCGCCAGGTAATAATGGGCTGTATAGTTGCTAAAAATATAGACATTTATTACATGCCTATCTTCCTAGCTTTCACCTACGCCAGTTGACGAACGAACTAGGCGGGCGGTTGGACTACGGCCAACCGTGTTGTGTCTTCCATGTCTCATGTCGTAGCAGCAGCAGGGCTTTGACTGCTTTCCTGTCCGTGCAGGCGCGGAGTTCATTGTCTCCCCATCGATGCTCGATGTTGCTGGCGGCGTTGAGATCGGCATGCGCGCTGTAGCCACAGACGACACAGCAAAACGTTTGCTGGTTGGGCCGGTTGGCTCTGTCTGGATAGTGGCACACGCTGCATTCCTGCGAGGTGTACGCGCTCTTGACTCTGGTGGCGGCTCTGCCTCGTTTGGCCGCGTTCCAGGCTATTTGTTTGGGAATGTGCGCTAGGTTGGAGGCACGCAGGTAGGCGTTCATGGCACGTGCCTTGTACTTCATGGTGGCAACCGACAGCCGTTCGTAGGCGAACGTCACACCCTCGTGTTCGGCAAAGCACTGGTTGACCGCGCGGTTGATCTCCTGGCGCACATGGCGGGCGAGCCGCTGCCCGCTCTTGCTGCTCGTGGAAGGAAGCTTCTTCACACCCTTCTTCTCCAGGCATTTGCGCAGTTTGGCCTTGCGCCGCCGCTTCTCGCGCTCGCGTTTCTGTCGCTCGCGCAGTGTGCCATGAAAGGTGCCGTAGTGCTGGCCGTCGCTCGTCGTCAGGAAGTTGGCGATGCCCACATCTATGCCGACCACCGGAGCCGAGGGTTCAGTCTGGATGGGAACCACCTCGTCATAGGAGAGCGTTAACCACCACCCATCACCGCGCTTATTGAGGGTCACGCTGGTATTGATGGTTTTTCCCTCAAGCGCCTTGCGGTGATAATCAGCCAGCTTGATGGGGACCAGGAATGGTTTGCGGAATGCCAGCGTGCTAATCTTGAGCCAGTAGTCAAAGGTCGAGTTCTGCGCGGGTTCGAGTGCGGCGACATTGACGTTGGCCTGGATGCACGTGTGCGAGAGCCTCGGGACGTTCCACTCGCGCCAGATGGGTTCTGTTGCTTCTGTATCCAGGGTGCCCTCCGCCTGTTGCTCGTGATAGTCCAGCAGCTCATCCACATAGTCCTGATAGGCCTGTGCGCGGTTGGTGCGCCAGGATTGGGCGATGCCTGCGGCCTGCTGGATGGCGACCCGCTGCCAACGTTCAGAAAGGGGTGTGGCAAAGCAGGTCGCACGAAACTTGTTTGGTGGCTCATCGGTGCAAAACAGGGTCACGTACTGCTGACAGAGCACAAGGTAGACCTGGGCGAGGTCGTCCAGGGCGATGAGCTTGCCCGCATTGGCCCCTTCCAGCCGGATATGGGTCACGGCTCTGGTGAGGGTTGGTGACGTGCTCCGCTCGGTGGGGTAGCGTTTGTGTTGCTTCATCGTTCATACTCCGTTGTCTTCTTCGCTCTGCCTCATGTCTGTCTTCTTCACCAAAGGGGAAGAGGCGGTAAGCTTCCCCTCTCACTCTTGCTTCTACGGAACACGCTGCATGGGACGCGACCCTACGGGATCGCCTTGCCGTTCAGTCCTGTTCACACACGCAGACTCCCACTCCTCCGGCACAGAGCGATGCATGCTCTGCCAGCACATACGACCGTCTAGCCGGATGTGCTTCATCCTCGTTTTGGCCTGCTCACGAGCGGGGAAACACCCAGACTCGCCTCCAATGCGCAAGCAGTCTAGCCCTCACGTCCATGCATGTAGCAGCGTCCCTGCTCGGTGCTATTGATACCTACAACACACACAGTCAGGTTAGATGCCATACATCACCACCACACGGATATGTGTGCTATTTTTGGGGAGCTTCAAATCATCTCCCCACCGAATTGACGCTTGCTCGATCCCTGGCAATGACGCTAAAAGCTGCAATGCTTCCTGTTTGGTTTTGCCTGTAATCAGGCTTTTAAGATGTTGCTGCTCTGCGCCATTCACAGCGTATACCCATATTCCGAGGGCGTTGAAAGATAAAACCACTGGGTTGTTGTGTTGGGTGACTGGTGCCTGTTTGACTGTAACTTGTACGTCTCCAACGAGGCTATAACCAGTCCCTAGCTTTGTTGCTGCCTGGGTAGAAAGCAACGCTGTTGCCTGCGCTTGGAGTGCCTCTTTATCATAGGCCACTGCGCTGCATGTCTCGGATGCCGTGACTTGTACCTGTCTTGCCTCTTGTCCTGGTTGGTGATCGCTGCTCACTGTAGGCGTACAGATGGGAGTAACGACGGCTTCCCCCTGACGGACCTGTGCTTGAAAAGCACCTGATACGCTTTGGGCAAGCGTAGTTTTGAGTGCAGTAGCAACGGTGGTAATATCTGCTGGTGCGACGGTTTGGAAATCCCGTTCGTTCTGTCCTCCGGTCAATGGCTGCGTGTTTGTGGCAAGAACGGAAACCGCGCAACACGCTTGATTGATGTCATACGCTGGTATATTTCCTCTTGTGCCGGATACAAGGGCGTGTGCTGAAACGCTCGCTTGTCCATAGGTAGGCGGGTTTCCTGCTGGAAGAAGAGCATCTTGATCGGTGATCACCTGGATGCCACTTGCTCCAGTGAGAATGGTTCCGGCTGCGATGGTGACCCTGGCAAACTGGCCGTTGTAAAAGGTGATCGTACCTTGCGCTTGTTTGGCGTCCTGGTGGCCTGTGCCATGAATGTAGGCAGAGAGGACCCGTAGGTCTGTTTTACGGCGACTATGTGTGTGCTCTTGCTCGCTAGCCTATCGCTTCCGACGGTAGGCTAGTGCAGTATCACCTCCTCTTTTGTGTTTTCTGTGTGTCATCACTCACTCCTTTTGTTTGACTGATCTGCTAGCGATCATCCCTAGCCTTAGCAGGCTCCGACCTGTGAATATTGCAGAACGAGCGTGTCCTCGATGAACAGAGACATGGTATGCAGTTGCGAAGGTACATATGAACTATTAGAAACACTTTCCCTTGACAAAATTATTTTCTCTAAGAAACATTATACTGAGAAAAATCATTTTGTCAAGGCTAACGAGTTGTGGTACACTAGTCCACGGAAGATCACTTCGAGGAGTCTATGCTCAAAAATATGCATACAACCCGTGACTCTCTCACAACGCCGGAAGCAGCAGAGCGTTCAGGCTTGACGAGGGTGTACCTTGCCCTCTTGCTCAGAAAGGGAACGCTAGAAGGGTTTCGCCGTGGACGGGATTGGTTCGTGTATGTCGATTCCCTGGAAAAGTTCCTTGCCACTCCTCGTAAGTCTGGACCAAAGGGACCGCGTACTTCGTCTTTACAGAAACCATCACATCAAAAGCGCGAAGAGCGAAACGAGGAGGGCTAACGCTCCTTCAGACTCTACTAGAAGTCTACCAGGGAACGGTGAGAATGCAAGATCTTTCCTGAAACGTTTTGCAACATATGTGACAATGGTAAGTCCGTAGAAAGCGGGAATTTTGAAATACAGCGGGAGAGGTGAAACTATGGACGGCTACGGCGTATTTCTTTCTACCTTGCGAACAAATGCAGGACTTTCTTTAGAGATCCTGGCAAAAATCGTTGCAAGCAGTAAGAGCACGTTGTCCCGTTTAGAGAACGGAGAGATCTCTCGACCGTTTCGAGGGGGAACACGTAGCCTGGTTATCCAGCTTGCGCCCATCTTATGTTCTTCAACGAAAGAGACTGAACGGTATCTGGCGCTTGCAGGGGTTGAACGATCGTTGCTCACCGAAACAGAAGAAATTCAGTTGGGCTTTGTCCCTTCCATTCCAAAGGGAACACCAGAGGAAATCCATGACCTAGAACGATTGGAAGCTATCTATCAACACCTGCTGAATAAACTTGAGGCATGGGAACTAGAACCAGGCGTAGACGATGCACTTCCCACCCTCAAATTAAAAGCTCAAAGATACAGGAATCTCTTACAGGAGATTCACAAGCGACTCGATCAACTCTGTAACAGGACTGATCCACTTGATCCTCCCGCTCGGGAACCCGTACCGGCACACTTCGTAGAAACATTAGGAGATAGAATTGTGATAGGAAATGACGGTGAGGGATATGCAAGCGTCCCACAGGCAGCGAGCCTCTATGCGCTTGCTTCAGATAATGCCCGTTGGTTGATGCAGCGTGCTGGTGTAGAGCGGTTTGCTGTCGATGACTGTATCATTCTCGCCAATAGTGAACACTTCAAAGGGTGGGAGCCGCATGAGATCAGGACCACCATGCTCACCAACCCTCTCCCTATTCCCGATGACCTCGCTGATATCCAGCGCGAGAAAATTGCGGCCATCGAAAAGCATTACTTTAATGCTCCCCATTACCGCCTCGTATCTGCCACTCCAGCATTCAGCGAACTTGACCACCTCAAGGTCGTTCTTGCGCCTCTTGGTTTTTACGATTACTTTAGCCTGAACCCCTACTTTGATGAGCCGCTTATCACCGCACGCGATGGCTCAAAAATCTCCATTCGCCAGAAATACGGGAA
>WNGJ01024361.1_pt1 | contig 10675 bp, 9 predicted proteins | sample 5400611 | NCBI WGS metagenome assembly WNGJ01 (sample SAMN13153375, study PRJNA577476) | soil metagenome | isolation source: 40 cm soil or saprolite under Garry oak tree replicate 1 | place: USA:California | collected 2016-06-15
GATGGGCTCGGCCAACACAACGCTGAAGCGTAGTGTGCTTCAGCACAGTGCAGCGCCGAGCCCACGCTTCAGCGTGGGAACAAACCGAGGGCGGAGTAGTCGGTTGGTGGGTGCTGAAGGATAACGGTCTGCCGTCGTGGTGTTCCCATCCTGAAGGATGGGCTATCTGCCCCCGCTCAGCGGCGCCTCGTCAGCCATTCGAGCAGACTGGGCACGTAATCTGATGCCGACACAGGCCACCCGCTCGGACCGGGCGGCAAGCGGAACGTGTGATCCGCACCCGGAAAAATCCGCACTGTGACATCGGCGTTCCCTGAGCTACGCAGTGCCGCGACGATACGCCTGGCGCTCTCGGCGGCGGGTACCCGCTGATCCTCGGCGCCGTAGAGGAGGAGGACGGGGACGCGGACCCGGGCCCACCACGCCAATGGTTGGTACTGCACAAAGACTTTCGAGAACGACCAGTACGGGTTGTCGGAAGGCGGTGGCGCGAAGAACCAGGGGCGATCACGCAGCAGGATGGCGAGCGAGTCGAGGCGCTCGCGCCCGCGTCCGTGATAGGCGACCGCTACCAGCTCGCTCACATACGCCGCGGCGGTCGCCGAGTCCTCCGCGGATCGTGCGCCGGGGTACACGGAATTCATGATGCTGAACAGCTCGGTGGAGTCGGTCGGTATGCCGGCGGCCGCGGAGCCGATGACGAAGGCGACGTGTGGAGAGCGTGCCGCCACCATGGGGGCGAGCGTCCCACCCTGACTGTGCCCGTGCACCCCGATGCGGTGGCGGTCGATACGCGGCTCGCGCAGCAGCCGGTCGACGGCAGCTACGCCGTCTGCCGCCAAGTCGTCAGGTGTTGCCTGCCGCCAATCGCCGCTGGACCTGCCCACGCCGCGCTTGTCGAAGATCAAGGCGGCGATGCCATGGGCGACGAGCTGGCCGGCCAGGTAGCGCGACGCCCAGCGCCCTTCGCCGCCCGAGCCGTGCAGGAAGACGACGGCAGCCAGCGATTCGCCAGTTGACGGCAGGAGCAGCGACCCTGCCAGCGTCACCGTGCCACTGGAGAAGGTGATTTCTTGCTCTTGGAAAGACGGAGTGGCTACCGAGGCGTGGGAGTAGGCAAACTGTCCTTGGCTCGTGCCCTCCTGCAGCGTGCCGAACAACGAGTCGCCTTGCACGCGACCCGCGAATATCGTGGTCGTCCGGTCACCCCGCAGTGTCAACGTCACTTCGCAGCAACCCTTGACCTGCACAGCGGCGAATGGGATGCCGCTGACCCGCAGTCGATCCGAGGTGAAGGCCGCAGTGTACCGACCAGTCCGCGGGTCCAACTGCACGTTCATGGTCACAGGCAACGTGTCGCCGGCCCGCGTCCAATATCCCTGCCAAGCGCCGCTGACTCGGTCCTGGCCTGCCAGTGGTGTGGCAACGGTGCCTATCGTGAAGCAGGCGATCGCGAGGCGCATGGGGGCGTTACGCAGCGAGTGCGTCGCCGGTTTCGACCTAAGGGGTCGTACGGCGGGCTACTCGGTTCTGCCGTTGTGGTGTTCCCATCCTGAAGGATGGGCTCGGCCAACACAACGCTGAAGCGTGGTGTGCTTCAGCACAGTGCAGTGCCGAGCCCACGCTTCAGCGTGGGAACAAACCGAGGGCGGAGTAGTCGGTTTGTGGGTGCATGTTCCCATCCTGAAGGATGGGCTCGGCCAACACAACGCTGAAGCGTGGTGTGCTTCAGCACAGTGCAGCGCCGAGCCCACGCTTCAGCGTGGGAACAAACGACGGCCGGAGCTCGTCAGCCTTTCTCGACTATCCTATGCAGCGCTTCACTATGCGCGGCACTCGAAGTCAGCTTGGTCCCGTCCTTGAGATGCACCACGTATTCCCCGTGGAACCACGGCTCCAGCTCCTTGATCCGGTCCACGTTGACGATCGCCGAGCGATGCACGCGCACGAAGCCGTGCGGGGCGAGGCGTGGCTCGAGGCGCTGGAGCTGTTGCCGTACGACGTGCGTCTCGCGGCCCGCGTGCAGCTTCACGTGCTTGCCGTCAGCTTCGACCCAGTCGATCTCGCTCGGCTTCAGGAACGACACCGTGCCGCGCGTGCGGATCACCAGCCGATCGAGCGGCAGGTCGCGGGTCGCGAGAGCATCGAGCAGGGCTGCGAGCCGCCGGTCGCTTTTATCGCCCAGGGTCTCGCGCACGCGAGCGAGGGTGCGGGCGAAGCGCTCGGGCTCGATCGGCTTCAAGAGGTAATCGACGGCGTGCACGTCGAAGGCGCGCAGCGCGTACTCGTCGTAGGCGGTGACGAACACGACGGCGGGGAGGGGGGGGTCGTCGCCCACGGCTTCGAGGACCTGAAAGCCATCCAGATCGGGCATCTGGACGTCGAGGAAGACCAGGTCGGGCTGGTGCTCGATGACGGCTTCGACGGCGTCGCGGCCGCCGCTGCACTCGGCCAGAACCGTAACCCCAGGCGCGGCGGCTAGGAGGGTTCGGATGCGCTCGCGGGCGAGCGCTTCGTCGTCGACGATCAGCGCACGAATGTCAGCCATCAGCTGTCAGCTTTCAGCTTAAGCGGGATCGTGAGGCGAACCGTCAGGCCGCGCCCATTCTCACTGAACGTCTCTACCCTTCCTGCGGTCCCGTAGAGCCGGGCGAGACGTTCTCGGGTGTTGGCGAGCCCGATGCCGTTGCCCTCCCTGGACGACGCCGCGCCGAGGCCGGGACCGTCGTCCGAGACCTCGAGCTGGAGAGCAGGGCCGTCCCTGGTGACCCGAATCGACACATGCCCGACGTCGGACCGGTCGGCCATGCCGTGCTCGATCGCGTTCTCGACAATCGGCTGCAACACGAGACTCGGCACGAGCGCGTCCATCACGTCGGGAGGCGAGTCCACGGCGATCACCAGCCGATCGCCAAAACGCACGCGCATGATCGCCAGATAGCGCTCGAGGAAGCCCAGCTCTTCCGCGAGCGGCACCTCCTGCACGCCGGTGTTGCGCAGCGACAGGCGCAACAGGTCCGAGAGCTGGGTGAGCATGCGGTCGGCGGCGGGCTGGTCGCGGTAGATCAGCGTCGAGATCGACTGCAGCGTGTTGAACAGGAAGTGCGGCTGCAGCTGGGCGCGCAGGTTCTCGAGCGCGAGGCGGGTGGCCTCGAGCTGGCGCTCGCGCGACTCTCTGTAATACTCGATCGCGTGGATCACGCCCACCGAGGCCCAGTAGGCCAGCATGTCGGCGTAGAAGCCTCCGAACAGTATCTGGGAATACGCGCGGCTCTCCGTGGGATTCAACACGTTGTAGAGCGGCGTCCAGACCGAGACCTTGAGGAGCGTGAAGGCGATCGACCCGGCGAGGTGCAGCGGGAGCCGCGTCCACCAGCGCTCGCCCCGGATGGGGAACTGCCGCACCATCCAGTAGAAGGCGGGGGTGAACATCCCGCAGGTGAGCCAGTCGCCGAGCGAGTTCGGCAGCAGGATGCCCCAGGGGATGGGGCGGTTGGTGTAGGCGCGCCACGCGGCGTTCTGGGCGGCGGACATGAGGCCCAGGACGATCCAGACGGCGGCGCCGAGGAGCCAGAGGCGACGCGTGCGCTGGGTGAGTGGCATGTGGAGACGGAACGTAGCACGCGCGGCATGGTCGCGCAGCGGGAATGGCGCGACCTGGCCTCGCGGTGACGCGAGTTGTCACCGCATGGCGAGCCGAACGGCTTTTTGCCGATCAGGGTTTCACTTCACCACCCATAGGGCCAGGTCCTTCCACGAGATGCTCCGCACGTCGCCCTCCGGCGATCCCATAAAGGAGCCCCGAGGTAGGCGAAAGTTTCTCGATGGCCGGAGTCTCACCTCAGTTCAGGAGATACGTCTTGATGAACAAAACAGACTTGGGGGCAGGCGTAGGCTCTACAGGTCGATTGTGCCCTGGAGGTACAGGCGTGCCTCGCCAGCAATCGCAACGCGATCGCCGGCGATCTTGCACCGCATGCGTCCACCGCGCGCACTCAGCTGCGCCCCGCGCAACGCCTCCTTACCGAGCCGCGCCGCCCAATAGGGTGCGAGTGTGCACTGTATCGAGCCGGTAGCGGGATCCTCACCAATGCCGACGGCGGGGGCAAAAAATCTGCATACGTAGTCCACGTCGGCGTCGCCGGGCGCGGTAACAATCGTACCGCCGAACCCGATGTCGAGTTTGGCGAGAGCGGCGATGTCGGGCGAGAGCGCTCGCACTTGCTCGGCGTCCTCCACCACGACCAGATAGTCGCGCGACCTCATGACGCGCGCCGTCTTGAGACCCAGGGCCGACAAGAGGTCGACCGGCGTCTCGCACGGCTGCGGCGGCCTGGCGGGAAAGTCCAGCTCGAAGCTGTCCCGGTCACGGGTCACGGTCAGCACGCCACTGCGCGTGTGGAAGCGCACGGGCCACGCGGTGTGTCCCCGCAGCGCGAGCACGTAGGCCGATGCCAACGTCGCGTGTCCGCAGAGATCGTCTTCCACTTCCGGTGTAAACCAGCGCAGGTCGAAATCGCCATCGGCGCGAGGCACGACAAAGGCGGTCTGGCTGTGCCGGTTCTCCGCCGCAATCTTCTGCATGGTGCGGTCCGCGAGAAAGGCGGAAAGCATGCACACACCCGCCGGATTGCCGGCAAACAGGTCTCCCGTGAAGGCATCAACCTGATAGTACGGAATTGGCATGTCGCCTTCTTGCTCGGCGGCGGCGGCGGCGCTAGAGGATGGATGCGAGCGAGCAGCTAAACCCCGGCAGCACGTCCTCCCCATCGAGCCCGCCCTCTGCCGTCACGATCGTCTCGCTGCCGTCGTCGCGATAGACGCGGGCGAGCCGGCGCTCCGGATCGAGCACCCACACGAGCCGAGTCCCGGCGGAGAGCCAATCGGCGACTTTGGCGAGCACCTCGCCGGGCCGGTCCCCGGGCGACAGCACCTCTACGGCGAGGTCCGGGGCCAGCGCGGGGTATCCCGTTGTACTCGCAGGCGGCAGGCGCTCGCGCGCCACGAAGGCGATGTCGGGGGCGCGGACCGTGTCGGGATCGCTCGCCAGCTTGAAGCCGGATTCCGCGGCGTACACGCCACCCGCACCGGTCTGCTTCGCGTACACGGCGAGCTCGGCGCCGAGATTCATCGTCACGAGCCCGTGCCTCGAGCCGGCCGGTTCCCGCACGACCAACACGCCCCGTACGAGCTCCGTGCGCTTGTCGGGAACGTGCGTGCGGAGCAGTTCGTCCGCGGTCATCAGCGCGGCGGGCGGGGGCGGAGACATGGCGGGAACGTAGGCGCGCTCGGTGGGCATGGCAACCCGAATTCTGCTCACTCGAGTCAACGCGCGATCAACGGCGCCGTCCCAGCTCCCGTGTATCGAAGGTTATCCTTCTGGCACCCCAACGCATGAAAGTCGCCACCTGGAATGTCAACGGCATTCGGGCCCGCGCGTCCCAGGTGCGGGAGTGGCTGGAGCGCGAGCGGCCGGACGTGGTGTGGACGCGCGGCGCTGGTTGGGTGGAGCGACAGCTGATGCAGGAGCTGCGAGCGTCGCTTCCATCAGGTCATCAATAACGGACCGCCCACCTTCGTTCCCCCTCTCCCGAGGGAGAGGGCTCAGGGGGTGAGGTCTCGAAGAAGGGACGACAGGGGGTGAGGACCGGCGAGGGCGGTGCCCCCGAGGCTACTTGGGCGTTGCGCGACGAATCGCATCTCCGGCAACTTCGGTCCAATAGACGGAGCGGCCGTCGAATGCCAGGCCGTTTTCCGAGAACGGATCCGACAGCAGACCGTACGTGATCGGGACCTGCGTGCGGCCGTCGGACGTGATGGATCCCACGTTTCTCTGATCGATCCAGTACACCTTCCCGCCATCGGCCGCGATGCGGCGGGTTTGATCCACGCCGAGGCCGACGAGTGGGGTCGCAGTGCCTCCGGTGATCGGCGCTTTCGAGATGCCACCGCCGTCCCACTCCGAGAGATAGATGTTGGAAGCGTCGACGGCGAAATCGGTGAGCAGCCCGCTGACCGGGCCGACGACCCGAACGGGCGTCCCGCCAGTCTTGGGAGCGCGATCGACTTCGTCCTCATGCGCAAGCCAATACACGTACGTGCCGTCCAGTCGGATGCGCCCGGCGGGTCCGGGTCCGCTGCCTAAGGTCGTGATGGCCCCGCCATTCACGGGGACCGACCGGACCACGGAGAAGGGCCCACCTTCGACCCAATAGACGCGGTCGCCATCGGTCGCTACGTCGGCGATGTAGAAGTCGCCGATCGCGAGCCGTTGCGGTGTGCCGCCCGCTGCGGGGACGCGCTTGATCGTCCATTTGTCGGCGAAGTAGATGGCGGTCGCGTCCGCAGCGAATGGCCCCGCAGCGCCAGACTCGACCAGCGTCCGGGCATTTGAGCCATCCAGCGCGCTCACCCGCAGGCTGCCGAACCCCTCGATTCCGCCGATCGCTCCCCCCTCGGTCCAGTAGACGTGCGCAGGATCGGACGCGATGCTGCCTGGAGAATCGAGGTTGGGGATCACAGTGTCGGCAGTCCCGCCCGTGGTTGGGACGGTGTAAATCGTGCCCTTGTCGCGATGGGCACAGCAGGTGCTCTCGATCCAGTACAGGTTCGTGCCCACGCGCGTCAGGCTCCATGGCAAGACCGTGCGCGGGCCGGCGAGGTCGGCCGGCAGGCCACCGGTCTTCGGTATCGACCGCACGGCGTTCTCGTCGACCCAGTAGAGCGTGGTCTCTTCGCTGACCATACTGCGGACGAAATTGTTGGCGTCGTGCGTGGTATCGGCGAGCAGGATGGTGATCGCACCCCCCGTGTCCGGGACCGCCATCACGCGGTAGCTCTGGAAGAAATCGGCGTCGGCGAAATAGACGAACGCGTCATCGGCGACGATACCGCCGCGCGGGTGCCAGCTCGCTGGGATGTAGCCAGGACTGGGCGGTAGGATCAGTCCATTTTCGAGGCCGTTCACGAGCATTGTGACGGTGCCATCCGCGAGCGACACTTTGTTGATCTTGCTCCCGACGCTGCCATCGGAGGCGGCGGGCCCGACGCCCTCCTCTTCCCAAAACGCAAAGCCGCCGGCAATGGCGATGGCGGTGATGCCGATGACGCCGTCGGGTGTGGTCACGATCGGCGTCGCGGCGCCGCCCGCTTTCGACACGCGCCGGATGGCGAACCTGCATGACGGGCTGCAGTTCGAAGCGACGCTGTTCACCCAATAGATGTCGTTCGCGTCCATCGTCATGACGGCGCCGGCGGGACCGGTGCCGTGGTCGAGCAGCGTCGTCGTGGTGCCATCGAGCGACGTGCGATAGAGGTCGGCGCCGGTGATCCAATAGACGTACGCTCCGTCGGCGAGTTCGCCCTCCGGCACGGGAGTCAGGTGGAACAGCGGTGTCGGAGTCGTGGTCGCAGAGGCGAGCGAGATCTTGTTCAGCGGGGTGTCGCTCTCGTCGAGCCAGTAGAGCACGGAGCCGACCACGGCGATACGGGTGGGGCCCGGCGGGCTGGTCAGCGTGCTGACCGTCGGTCCACCGCCACCATTGCCGCCACCGGTATTAGACGGTCCTGAAGTGTCGTGGGTGCACGTGGAGAAGGTGAGGCACACCGGGATCAGGCCGGCGAGACGGAGCTGCATACGCAACCCTCGGTTCATCCGTACACGGCTGCTCGAGACTGCCGCTCCTAGCATACGGCGCCGGTCGGATGCCCGCTAGCTTTGAGCCCGGGCCTCTTCACTGTTCGCTAACGCGTCGGCTCGGCCACTACGCGCGCTCCGAAGAGCTCACTTCATTGCCGGGAGGATGTACTGGTGTACGAACACTCGTTGTGACGTGAACAGCACGGGGTCTGCGTGCGGAGCAGTTCGTCCGTGGTCATCAGCGCGGCGGGCGGGGGCGGAGACATGGCGGGAACGTAGGCGCGCTCGGTGGGCATGGCAACCCGAATTCTGCTCACTCGAGTCAACGCGCGATCAACGGCGCCGTCCCAGCTTCCGCGTTTCGAAGGTTATCGTTCTAGCGCCAAGGCATGAAAGTGGACGTGGTGTGCCTGCAGGAATTGAAGGCCGAGCCGGCGCAGATCCCGGAAGAGTGCCGGCTCGCGGAGTATCATGCGTACTGGCATGGCCGCAAGGGCTATTCGGGCGTGTCGCTGCTGATTCGCAAGGAGCAGTGCGCCAGCGATCCCGCATACAGCCATCCCCCGTTCGACATCGAGTCACGCATCGTCCAGGTGGAGCTCGGGCGTCTGGTCATCGCCTCCGTCTACGTCCCGAACGGCGGGAAGGACTATCCCGCGAAGTTGAACTTCTTGACGCGGCTCACGGACTGGGCGCGGCAGCTGCACGCCGATGGGCGCGAGCTGTTGCTGTGCGGCGATATCAACGTCGCGCGGACGGAGATGGACGTGCATCCGAAGGAGCGGAAGCTTAACGCGATAGGCCAGCGGCCCGAGGAGCGCGCCATGTTCGCAGCGCTGCTCGACACGGGCCTCGCGGACCTGGGGCGGGCGTTCGATCCCGACAATGCGGGCCTCTTCACCTGGTGGGCGCCGTGGCGGAACCTGCGGGCGCGCAACATCGGCTGGCGGTTGGACTACATGCTGGCGTCACCCAGCGTGGCGGCCCGCGCCACCGGCTGCGTAGTGGAGGCGGACGTGGGCACGAGCGACCATGCGCCGGTGGTGATGACGGCGATGTGAGACTGGGTCTACGCGTCTAGCTGTCTCGTCAATCCGGGAACCCTGCCGCCACGCCAAGCCTTGGGCTGCAGGAACTCCTCGACTTTGGCCTTCTCCATTACTACGGCTTCCGGATCAAGGCCCGAACACGAGTCGCGTCTTGCTTGGGGAGCACGTCCAGCTTGTGCAGCGCCGTGTACGCCGGCACCGACTGGCCGCCCCTCGTCGTGAGCGGCAAGCCGGTGGTCGAGTCCTTGTGGAGCACAAACGTGCCTTCCTGCCCGACGGCAAACCTGGGGGTGCCGACCCAGGCGACGTCGCGAGAGCCCGGGAAGCGCACCACGACCTGCTCCCCGGCCTGGGCGCCCTTGATACCGTCCTCGACCCGAATGATCGCTTCCTGCCAGTCGGGGTCGTGCTCGCTGATCCGCTTGGGACGCGGCCGTGCGGCCGCGAGCTCGGCCGGACGCACCTGCTCCACCCGGCCCGAGACCACCATGGCCGCCTTCTCCATGTGCGCCTTCAGCTCCGCGTCGTTCACCTCGAGTCGAGCCCGCGCCACGGCCTCCTTCTGGTCCGCCACGGCGACCGGGGAGTGTCCCGGCTCGTGGCCTACCTCGCGCACCGCCACGCCGCGACCGAAGATCCAGCCCGTCGTGTAAAACGTCGCCTGCGTGCTCGGTTTCAGCGAGCCCGCCCGCACGGTTTGGACGGTGACGGAATCCCCGGTCGCCAGGGCGACCGCGGCCGGCTTCTCGAGCACCTGGTCGACCCGCACCACGACCGTCCGGTCCGACGCGGGGACTTCGGGAACCGCGACGGCGCCCAGCTGCGTCACGGTGCCGACAAAGATGATGTCGGACTGCTTCACCAGCGCCGCCCGGCTCATCTGGGCTAGCCCCTCGGATCCGGGCAACGAAAGCGCGACTGCGAAGAGAATCGCTGACCGAGTGTGCATCGGACCCTCACTGCGACCGTCTGTCGTCACGGCAGAACGGGGACGCTGAAAAAGAACGGATCGATCGAAACATCCACCGGGGCGCCCGAGCCATCGAGCAGCCGATGCGTCGGGAAGTCCACCCGTCGTTGATACACCACGCCTTGCGGGAAGTTAGTGGAATCGGGCGTGTTGTTCGCCGAGAATACGCCCAGGAACTGATTGCCGCGCGTGAGCAGGCAGTTATAGTCGCCGATGTAGGGGAGGAACTGGAAGGGCGGCGTCGCGGCCGGCACGGCGGCGAGCACGACGTCCCGGTGCGTCGCGAAGCCGTCCCGGGACTGCTCCAGACGGGTGACCCACCGGCTGGCAGCCCCCGAGCCGGTCACCTGCTGATAGAGCAGGCCGACCGTGCCGTTGGTCGAAACCGCGAGGCTCGCGTCGGTCGCGTTCGTGAGGGTGCGCAGGTCGCCGCTCCACGTCGCGCCGCGGTCGGTCGAGCGCCGCACGTGCACCGTATAGATGTCGCCGGTCCCGGCGCGATCGGCCCACGCCAGGTAGACGGTGTCGCTGTGCAACGCATCCACCGCAATCGACAGGGTGGATCCGATGCGCTCCTGTCCCAGCGTGGGCGCGTTGGACCAGGGGATGGTCACCTGGGTCGCGACGCGGCGGCCGGGGAGGTGGTCCGAGGGGTCGAGCAAGTCCCGGAAGGACGTGGCGCCGGTGGCGCCGTTGTCGTCGCGCACCACGACCACGTCGCTCGTCACATCCGATCCGGTCGTCGAGCGCCAGCCGAAGTAGGCGACGTACACGGTATGATCCTGTGCCACTGCCGGACGGATGGACGGACCGTCCTGCCCCACGGTGCCGCGGGTTTCGATGCGACGGGACGCATAGGTCGCGCCCCCGTCGAGCGAGACGTCGACGGTCGCGCTGCGCCCGTCCGGTGCCTCGAAATCATTGAGGCCGACATACACGCGATCGGCATTCTCGACCGCGCTGGTGCGGACGAACGGCTGATCGATGTCGGAGCGCGACGCCTGCAGCCTCATGGTC
>WNGJ01008932.1_pt1 | contig 10674 bp, 8 predicted proteins | sample 5400611 | NCBI WGS metagenome assembly WNGJ01 (sample SAMN13153375, study PRJNA577476) | soil metagenome | isolation source: 40 cm soil or saprolite under Garry oak tree replicate 1 | place: USA:California | collected 2016-06-15
CTCGACATGCATCTCGTCCAAGCAGCGGTGGGCGATCGTCATGTTCGGCTTGCCACCGAAGAGGAGCTGCGACGGGACTTTCCAGGCATCGAGCTGGGCGCCCTGCCGCCGCTTGGCTCGCTGCTGGGCGCACCGCTCTACGTCGATCAGGAGGTGCTCCAGCACGAAACGGTGGTCTTTGCCGCCGGGAGCCAGACCGAATCGGTTCAGATCAGGACGGCGGACCTGCTCCAGCACGAGCAGGTGACGACCCTGCCGTTGATCAAGCACGCGGACGAGAATGGCAAGAACTGGCGACGGTAGCCACAGGTCTATACCTGCGGCGGCTCCACCAGCCTAAAGGGCTCGCTTGCCGGGCTGGCCTCGCTGGCACCGTGCGCGCTGTCCGGCTGCCCGCTAAGGCCGGCGACTGCCCGGGCCCGGTTCCCCGGCCGAGCTGGCTCGCTGACCGGGGCCCTGCTGCCACCCCGCTGGCTCGGCCTCCAACAGCACGACACGGCCAGCGACAAGGTCTCTTCCTGCCGAGGGCACGAATCTGCGCGCCGGCCGGAGCACCGCAGGCGATGCGACCTGGGCAGGAGAAGACCAGCGTCGAAGAGACACCAGAACCGGCTGTTCCGCGCCGCCCGGCTGCGACGAACTCGCCATCGACCCCGCAACGCATAGTCGGCATCGATAAGGTCACTCACGCTCGAGAGTAGCTATCACGCTGCGTTACGGCCCCCGGCTGTGGCCATTGCGCGAGATCCGCCGATCTGCTCGGTAACCTGCTGCCAGGGCGCTCGCCTGACGCCACGCCGAACCGGACGATCTGTGTCCGGGTACACGCGCGGTCTTACGGCCGGCCGATGGGGGACGGGCGGCTTCGGGTTCCTGATGCGCGATCGCCGCAGCGAGTTCACCATGGCATCCGGGTGCGCCCACGGTGGCCTGGGGGTAGCGCATATGCCCGCCGGGTGCGCGGCCCGGCCGCATAGTTGTGCGCAGGCGGGCAGTTGGAGATTGACCGGCGTCGTGCGGAGGGATCTGTGGCCGCGTGGCGTACCCGATGACCGAGGTCCGTGGCTGGCGCAGGGCCAGTGCTGCGGAGCTGATCGGAGGATCAGAGCATGAATATGCCCGGCTACGTCGCCGCTGTTGTGGCCAAGGCTGAGGCCGGCGGCATTCACGGCGCCGAACTGGCCGCCCTGTGCAGGCGCCTGCGGCAGCTGGGTGAGCAGGACGCCGGACTGCTGCCCAGCGAGGTCCTGGAGCCGCTGGCGAGCCTGCCGCGCCTGGACGAGCTGCCTGAGCCGTCACCCGGTCAGGCCCGTGACGTGCTGGACCGGCTCGTGATCGTCAAGCTCAACGGCGGCCTGGGGACGAGCATGGGCCTGGCCGGGCCGAAGTCGCTGCTGGAGGTCAAGCCGGGCGCAAGCTTCCTCGATGTCCTGGCCAGGCAGGTGCTGGCACTGCGTGAGCGGCACAGCGCCCGGCTGCCGCTCGTGCTGATGAATTCCGCCGTCACCCGGGATCCCTCCCTGAAGGTGCTGCGCCGCTACGAGAACCTGGTCGTGCCGGGCGTACCACCGGACTTTCTCCAGGGCCGCGAGCCCAAGATCGGTGCCGGTGATTTTCAGCCGGTGCACTGGCCGGCCGACCCGGAGCTGGAGTGGTGCCCGCCCGGGCACGGTGGCATCTATCCCGCACTGGCGGAGTCCGGAATGCTGGACGCCCTGCTCGGCGCTGGGCTGCGTTACGCCTTCGTCTCCAACTCCGACAACCTCGGCGCGCTCGCCGACGTCCGGGTCGCCGCATGGCTGGCCGCGGAGCAGGTGCCGTTCGCGCTGGAGGCGGTGCGCGGCACGCCGACCGACCGTAAGGGCGGCCATCTGGCCTGCTATCAGGACCGGCTGGTGCTGCGGGAGACGGCGCAGGTGCCGGACGGCGACGCCTCGTTCACCGACTTTGAACGCTGGCGCTGGTACAACACCAACAACATCTGGATCGACCTGCGCGCGCTGCAGAACCTGCAAGCCGCCGATCCGGCGGCGCCAGATCTGCCGCTGATCGTCAATCGCAAGACCGTCGATTCGCGCGACCCGGACAGCACCCCGGTGATCCAGCTGGAGTCGGCGATGGGCGCGGCGATCGGCTCGATCCCCGGCGCCCGGGCGGTCCATGTTCCCCGCTCGCGGTTCGCCCCGGTGAAGACCACCGACGACCTGCTCCTTGTGCGCTCCGACGCCTACGAGCTCACCAGCGACGGGCAGATCAGACCCAGCTTCGACGGTCAGGAGCCCGTCGTCACGCTGCATGAGAACTATTACAAACTGCTGCCCGATTTCGAGCAGCGGTTCCCCGCCGGGGCGCCGTCGCTGCGCCGCTGCCACCGGTTCGACGTCGAAGGCGACGTCACCTTCGGCGCGGACGTGGTGGCCGTAGGCCAGGTGCGGGTAACCGGTCCGCGTCACGTCCCGGACGGCGAAGTGCTCGGCGACTGAAGCGAACTGCCGATCACGCACCCATCCTGAAGCTGCCCGCCCTACGGGGACGATGTGCTCCGGGCGCGATGAGGTCCATCCACGTGGCGTGCGACCGGCGGACAGATCCCGCTGCCATGTACACCCGGCCCGCCGGGGAACCGGCAATCCAATAGCCGGCCTGCATAGTTTGAGCGAGTAACAACGCGCCGCTTATCACACTGCGAAACAGGGAAGTTACGGCGCTAACCCCGTACCGGCGCGCAAATACCGCCGTAGCGCGGTTCGAATGCGTGGGCTGGCTGCGGTCGCAGCCGCGCATATGGGCCAATTCTGTTCGTTCAGGTCAGCCACCGCTGGCCAGTACTGGGGCCTTTGGCAAGGTGATGGCATCTGCCGCACTTCGTCCTGTAGACCTCGCTCGTACTTACCGGACATTGAGCCTGGCAGTCTGGGGGCGTGCAGCGGGCGAGGACCACTCGTGGGGCAAGGGAGGACAGCTAGATGACGGCCGGGTGTCGCCACGCCGGCTGCGCACGCTGCACGGTGGGCAGTTAGCACCCTGGCTGCTGGGGGCTACTACCATTGACGCGGTCTGCCGGCGGTGGCTGAATCGTGGCCATGGGTTCGGTCTGGCTGGTCCTGCGCGCCGGGTTTCGCAGCGGGTGGCGTGGCTGGCTGGCTCTGGCGCTGCTGCTGGGTGTGATAAGCGGGGTTGTCCTGGCGGCGGCTGCGGGCGCGCGGCGGACTGATTCCGCCTATCCCAGGCTGCTGGCGTGGGGTCATGCCAGCCATCTCAGGATCGCCCCGTCGTACGCCAGCGGATCACCGGATTACTACCGGGCCCTCGGACGCCTGCCGCACGTCGCGGCAATGTCCACGGGGACGCTGCTGAACCTTGCGATCCCCGGCCGTTACCAGGAAGCGGCGCAGATCGGGGTGTATGCCAGCCCGGATGGGCGGATGGGGGTGAGTGTCGACCGGGTCAAGGTGTTGGCAGGCCGGCTGTTTGATCCGGGTGATCCGCGGGCCATCATGATCAGCCAGAAGATCGCGGATGAGGAGCACGTGCGGCCTGGCGGTACCGCGGTTCTCGCCGGCGTCCCGAACGATGAGCGCGGCAATCCTGATCTGCGGCGCGCTTTCCCGTTGAGGTTCCGCGTGTCGGCGATCGTCCTTTTCAATAGCCAGGTTGCGCCCGCGGTCACCGGCGAGAGCCCGGCCGCCTTGCTGAGCCCGGCGTTTTTGCGGACGGCCGAGGGGCGCCGGTTGTCCGAATCCGGGTCCGAGGCGTTCGTCCGCCTCCGGCCCGGTGCCAGCGCGACGGGGTTCGCGCGGGCCGCCAGCGCGTTGGCGGACCGTTATCCCGCCACGGGCGGGAAGATCACCGCCATTTCCACGGCCGATGAGGTGGCCGCGACGGAGCGGGCGATCCGCCCTTACGCCGTGGCGCTGGCAGTGTTCGCCGCGCTGGCGGGCGTGGCTGCGCTGGTGGTCATCGGCCAGCTGCTGGGCCGTCAGCTTGTCTTGGACTCGAGATGGTTCGGGGTTCAGCGGGCGTTGGGTATGACCGGTGGGCAGCTGGCCGTGGTGTCTCTAGCACGGGTGGGCACGGTGACAGTAGCGGGAGGCTGCCTGGCCGTGGCGGTTGCCATTGCTGCGTCCCCGCTGATGCCCATCGGGCCCGCCCGGCTCGCCGAACCAGCTCCGGGAATCGACGTCAACCTGGCCATCCTGGCGGTAGGCTTCGCCGTCATCGTGCTGGCGCCGCTTGCGGTGGTCGCCCCCGCCGCCTGGACTGCGGCCGCCGTCCCCGAAGGATCGCCGGCTTCGCGCAGCCCGCAGTTCTGCCCGGGTCCTCCAGGCTGGGCGCCGCGCTCGGCCTGGCCGGTTCGGTGACTGCCAGGATCGGGCTGCGGATGGCGTTCGAACGGGGACATGGGCGTACCGCGGTGCCGGTCCGCAGCGCGCTGGCCGCCATCACGGTGGCGGTCACCGCGGTCACCGCGGCAGAGGTCTTCGGCAGCAGCCTCACCGCCCTGGTCAGCACGCCACACCGGTACGGGCAGAACTGGAGCCGCGAGCTGGACCTGGGATTCGGGGCAGCATCGCAGCCCATGCTGGCCAGGATCGTGTCCGCGCAGCCCGACGTCACCGGGTCCGCGATCGGCAACTACGGACAGGTCAGTATCCAAGGCCGGACTGTCGCGGCGATCGGCCTGACCCCGGTGCGCGGGCAGGGGTATGTCACGCTGCTGGCCGGCCACCTGCCCTCCGGCCCCGGCCAGATCGCCCTGGGCGCCCAGACCCTCCGGTCACTGCACCGCCAGATGGGGCAGACGATCCAGGTCACCGCGAGCGGCTACGGCGTGGTGAGCCACAGGACGCGCCCGATGCGCATCGTGGGTGAAGTGGTCTTCCCCTCGCTCGGACGGCGGGGCGGATTCACCGGCACTGATCTGGGCAACGGCACCATGGTGTCGCCCTCGCTGCTGTCCATCCCGTTCCGGGAAACCGGCTGCACGGCCACGTGCTACAACTTCATCCTCCTCCGGTACCGTCCGGGCGCCAGCCCCGGCGCTGCCGCGGCCCGGCTGATCGCGGCGGTCACCCGTCTCGGCTGCCCCACAGGGTCCTGCCTGGTAACCGCTGACCAGCGGCCCCCTGATATCCGGGGCTACGCCGGGATCCGCGATACGCCACGCATCCTCGGCGCCATGCTCACCCTGCTTGGTATCGCCGCGCTGACCCACGTGCTGGTCACCGCAGTTCACCGCCGCCGCCGTGACCTAGCCATCCTCAAGATCATCGGCATGCGCCAAGTACGCGGTCCAAGAAGAGCTGCTCGATCGCTCCCCGGCCGCCCATGTCCGCCGGCCGCGGATCGACTACGAGTCCCACGCTGTCGCCCTGGACCGCAACGAGCCCGGCGCCCTGCTGGTGGCGGCCGGGCTCGGGCCGCCGGCCGGGCACGCGCTGATCTCGCTGCTCGCGCTGAGCGGGCTGCGGGTCTCCGAGGCCACCGGCGCCGGCATCGAGCACCTGGGCCTCGGGCGCGGGCACCGGACTCTCACCGTGACCCGCAAGGGCGGCAAGGTGGTGACGGTCCCGCTGGCGCCGCGGACCGCCCGGGCGATCGACCTGGCTATCGGCGAACACACCGACGGACCGCTGTTCCTGGCCGCAGACGGGCGGCGGCTGGACCGGCACGGCGCCGGGCGGATCGTCCGCACGACCGCCCGCCGCGCCGGGATCACCAAGAACGTCACGCCCCGCACGCTGCGGCACGCGTTCATCACTGCCGCTCTGGATGCCGGGGTGCCGCTCCGCGATGTCCAGGAGGCAGCCTCCCATGCGGACCCGCGGACGACGATGCGGTATGACCGTGGCCGCGGCAGCCTGGGCCGGCACGCGACCTACATCGTCGCCGCCGACGTCGCAGGCGCTGCATGGTAAAGGCGTACCGGCCGGGAATGCTCCGCCTGACGGTGGCAGCCAACGCCAGGCGGAGCTGCCGCAGCCGCCGATGCCCGTTACCACCATGCTGCGGTGACGCACCGCGACCTCAGCGCGAACGCGAACCGCCGTTCTCATCGGCCGCCCCGCCGTCCGATGACCGCTCCCACAGCCGTCCCGGACAGGCCGCTATGGTGCCGGATCGCCGGAGCGCTGAGCCAGGTCCTGGCATGCCTGGCTTAGCGGCACGCCCGCCCGGCTGGCGGCGGCGCGGACGTAGGCGACGGCAGCGAACAAGGCGTATTGCCAGAAGTCGTCGCTTTGCCACCAGGCGACCTCATCCAGCAGGTCCGGGTCGGTCCCGCCATGAAGAGCTGCCGCAGCCAGCGCGGCATACTGGAACTTCTTGTTCTGCCGGCCGCGGAAGGCGCACTCGGGCAAGAACCGCTCGCGTAGTCCCTCCAGGGGCAGGGGGTCGGCCCGGCTGGCCCCGCACCAATCCAGCGCGTCCGCAGCGAGGCGGAGGAACACCTCGCCGGGGAAAGTGCTGTCCCGCGGATGCAGTGGCACGAGCTCGCTCACCAGCTCGAAGATGTCTACGTCGTGGGCGAGCCCGTCGAGCAAGGTCCGGCGGGCGGTCACCGTATCCTCGAGTGTGGGCCGCTTCCTGGCAGGCATACAACGACGGTAGGGCAGAACCCCCAGTCGCCGGGCGGCCTAAACAGCGGATGCCTGCCCGCCGCCAGTCAGTGCAGCACAGTGACGCCTCCGCTCGTCACGCTGAGCGGTTACCTTATGGCCGCGCGACGCACGTGAACCGCCGTTCTGGGCGGCTGCGACCACCTGATGATCACAGCAGACCCGGTACATAACAGGTGGATCGGGGGCGTCAGCGACCTGGGGGCTTGACCGAGCCGACCGGCGATAACCGATGCGGGACGCTGGCCGCTGGGTCGGGCTTGGCCTGATCGCGGGCGCTGGGCCCGCCTCCAGATGAAGGTCTCGTTCACCGCCGCGTGCGCTGGCCTGACGTGCCAGGTGCATCCGCAGGCTCAGGGGGTGGCCGCGATCAGCGGCGTGGCGATCCCCTGCGGCACCCTCCCCATGTCACCTGGGGCGTGCGTCCGGGCCGGATCGCTGCGTGTACGCCTGCACCCTGTTGCCTCGCGAGCAGCGCTGCCGGAGGTCAGGGCATCGGTGCTGGCGACGGCCAGCCTGACATCGCCAAGAGATCCGCCGATGATGTAAGACATGACTTTGAGCGAGACCATCGAGCGCATCCGCAGTTCCTGGGATGAGGACGCGTCGAGCTATGACCGGGTCTCTGGGCACTATTCGCAGACGGCAGCAGAATAGGCGGCCTGGCATGGCGCCCTGGAGCCGCTGCTGCCGCCGGCCCCGTGCCGTGTGCTCGACATCGGGGCAGGCACCGGCTTCCTCACCATGGCCGTGGCCGGGCTTGGCCACGGCGTCACCGCGGTGGACCTGTCCGGGCAGATGCTGGCCCGGCTCACCATTAAGCGTCGGCGCAGCAGTTCGCGGTGACCCCGATCCAGGCCAGGGCCGATCAGGTGCCGCAGGAAGATTTCGACGTGGTGATGTCCCGGCACCTGCTGTGGACGCTTGCAGATCCGCAAAGCGCGCTGCGGGCGTGGCGGGCGGCCGCGCCCGGCGGTCGGCTGGTGCTGGTGGACAGCGTGTGGGGCGCAGGCCAGTCTGCGGCCGGCCGGATCCGCGTCCACGCCCGGCGGCTGGCCCGGCGTCTTGCTGCGGCACCACCGGGCCATCACGCCGAGTACGACGAAGCGATCACCAGCGCGCTCCCGTTCGCAGGCGGGTTGCCGCCGGAGCGGCTGGTCGAACTCGTGCAGCGGGCCGGATGGCCGACGCCGCGGCTGCGGCGGCTCACCGGGGTGGAATGGGTTGCTGGCCGCCAGCTGCCCTGGCCGGAACGGCTCTTCGGCACCCAGCCGGTGTACACGCTGTGGGCAGGTTGAGCCGACCGTCCGGCTGCCGGATTGTTAATGCGCATTCAGCGCGCATTCCCTGTGGCCTGACCGCCGTTGGCCATAGCCTCCCCGGTCGGCTGTCCTGGCCCGAAGGCGCTGCAGAGCGCCTGTGGCGGTGGGCGGTAGCAAGACACGCCAGCGGCGCGACAGCAAGGGCGCGCCGGAGCGAGCATGGCGAAGTGAGGTGCCCCAGATTTTCCGGACAGGGGATCCAATAGGATTCTCACCGGAAAGGACGGGATCAAGTGCCGGGGAAACCGAAGCATTACACTCCGGAGTTCAAGGAGCAGGGTGTCCATTCATCCCTGAAGGAGCGGGCCGGTGTCAAGCGGGGTTTCGGCCTGCGCTTTTCGCGTTCGTGGACCGTTTGCAGGGCATGCGGAAATGGCCCCGTGGCTCCCCCTTTCTCCGCGCAGGTGCCGTGTTCGTGCGAGCGGGCGAGCTGGGTCAAGGACCGGGCGGAGCCCGGCCGCCGGCCAATGCTGCGTCGTTAGCGCTATGCGTTCGCCGTCAACCTGTTTCGGTCACGTTCAGGTTGCGGACTGTGTGCTGTCCGGGTGAATGCGGCGGAGCTCCTGTAGATCGAGGGATTGCGACATCACCTTCGATCGTGGACAGGAGCCCCGTTGAATGATTGTGCCATGGTGGCCGTGCCGTGCCTGATCACGGTCGCCGCGGGAGTGCCTGCCCCGGGTCACCTGGGCGAGCTGACCCGGTACCTGCCGTTTGAGCTGGCCGATGACGTGCTGGAGGACACCAGGACGGTGCAGAAACGGATGCGGGCGCTGCCCTCGCGCGTCGGGATCTACTTCGTGCTCGCGATGGCGCTGTTTCCAGGGATCGGCTACCTGCGGGTGTGGGCCAAGCTGACCGCCGCGCTGGAGGACTTGCGCCTGCTGTGCCCGTCGGAGAAGGCGCTGCGGGACCTGCGCCGCCGTCTGGGCCCGGCCCCGGTGAAGGCCATGTTCGAGACGGTCGCGGTCCCGCTCGCGCCGCCGGGCACGCCGGGCGTCTTCTACCGGGGGCTGCGCACGGTCGCGTTCGACGGCCTGAACTCGGTCAAGGTGCCCGGCAGCGGCCGGAACCGGTCCTGGCTGGGCAAGACGATGACCTGCCTGGGCCTGGCCGGGTACCCGGCCATGCGGATCGTGGCCGTGGCCGAGACCGGCACCCGCGGGCTGCTCGGCGCCGTCATCGGGGGGAAGGGCGAGCGCAGCGAGGTGCCGCTGGCCCGCAAGCTGGTCCCGCTGCTGCGCGAGGGGATGCTGCTGCTGGCCGACCGGGCCTACGACGCGGCGGAGCTGCTGAAGGAGGTCTCCGCGGCCGGGGCTCATTTCCTGGTCCGCGGCAGCGCCGCCCGCAAGCCTCCAGTCGATGAGGTCTTGCCCGACGGGTCCTACCTGTCCCGGGTCGATGGCCTGCGGGTGCGGATCATCGAGGCCGGCCTGGACGTGCACGGTGCCGACGGGACCCGGCTCGGGGACAGCTACCGGCTGATCACCACGCTGCTGGACTGGCGCCGCTACCCGGCCGGGGAACTGGTCCGTCTCTACCATGAGCGGTGGGTGCGCCACGAGGCGCTGTGCAACCGGGTGGGGGTGAGAGACCCTTACCGGCAGCTTGTCGCAGCAGGCTGACGAAGCTGGGGGCAGCCTGATCCGGGGGATGCCGGGGAGGGCGGGAAGCAGCCCCGACAATGTCGGGACGCGCTGGCACTGCCAGACGGCGCGGGTCCGGCTAGCGAGACGAGAAGGCGTACGAGAGGAACCAGTGTCAAAGCCTCGTAAACGTGGTACCGGCTCCAACCTGGCGGATGCGGGCCGGGGTGCAGCGCGTGGCCGCCGTCCTCATCACGGCGGGGGCCAACTCCGAAGCCGACTTCCAACGACCGGCGGGGAGGCCACGGCGAAGAACTGCGGCGTAACCGTGGCGATGCTGCCGGGGCATCAGCTGGGCGCCTCCCTCGTCGATCGGTTGCATGGTGAACGTGGGAACCATCCCCGGCCGCCCTGGCCCCGGACACCCGGTCCGGACGGAAACAGGGCAGGCCCGTCGCCGGCTGACGGCCGCGGGATGGGGCGGAGGCCCCGTAGTAGTCCGAGCCGGGGAAAGCCCGGCACATGGCCAAGGGGGCCAGCAAGTCACGCGGTTCTGGATGCTGGAAGACCAGGAGGACGCTGGTGAACATCAGCGAGCTGGAGCTGGCCCTTGGCTGGGCCGAGCCCCGGGTACTGGAGATCCAGGCCAGGCTGCACCGTCGGGCGGTGGCCGATCCCGGCCGCCGGTTTGACGACCTGTTCAATCTCGTGGCCGATCCCGCGTTCCTTCTGGTGGCGTGGGCTCGGGTGCGGGGGAACAAGGGAGCCAGGACGGCCGGGGTGGACGGGCACACGGCCCTGTCCATCACGGCGGCGATGGGAGTCGAGGGGTTCCTCGACCGGCTGCGGGCCTCGCTGAAGGACCGCAGTTTCCGCCCGCTGCCAGTGCGGGAGCGGATGATCCCCAAGGCAGGAGGCAAGAAACGCCGCCTGGGGATCGCCACCATCGCCGACCGGGTAGTCCAGGCGTCCCTGAAACTGGTGCTGGAGCCGATCTTCGAGGCGGATTTCCTCCCGTGTTCCTACGGGTTCCGCCCGAAGCGCCGGGCTCATGATGCGGTGGCCGAGGTGCGCTTCCTGACCTCCCGGTCGTTCCGGTGGGTGGTCGAGGGAGACATCAAAGCCTGTTTGGATCCATGGTCATACTGC
>WNGJ01008933.1_pt1 | contig 10673 bp, 10 predicted proteins | sample 5400611 | NCBI WGS metagenome assembly WNGJ01 (sample SAMN13153375, study PRJNA577476) | soil metagenome | isolation source: 40 cm soil or saprolite under Garry oak tree replicate 1 | place: USA:California | collected 2016-06-15
AGCACCGGCGGCAGCCGCACAGCCTCGCCGGCACGTGCTAGTCGGCGGGGGAGCGACCGGGCTGGGCGGTGAGCGCCGTGCGCTTCTGCGCTGCCCGCACCGCCTTGGACAGCGTGTCGATGTCGTAGGCGCCCTGGTGTCGCCGACCGTTGACGAAGAACGTCGGCGTGCCGGAGACGCCGCTCAGGTCGGCGGAGTCGACGTCCTCGGCGATCCGGGCTCGGCCCGCATGCCTGCGGAGGTCGCCGCGGAACCGTTCGACGTCGAGGCCGAGGTTGCCGGCGTACCGGACCAGGTCGGGCACCTGCAGGGCGTCCTGATGAGCCAGCAGCAGGTCATGCATCTGCCAGAAGGCACCCTGCTCGGCCGCGGCCTCGGCCGCCTCCGCGGCGATCTGGGCCTGCGGGTGGACGTCGCTGAGCGGCAGGTGCCGCCAGACATAGCGGACGTCCCCGAAGTCGGCGAGCAGTTCGCGGACGACCGGTTCGGCCTGGCCGCAGTACGGGCATTCGAAGTCGCCGTACTCGACCAGCGTGACCGGAGCGTCGCCCGGACCCCGGATGTGGTCCCGATCCGGCTCGACGGGCGCCGCGAGGTCGGTGAGGAGCTCGGCGGTGCCGAGCAACGCGCGGTATCGAAGCCGCGGCGGTAGCAGCGCGGTCACCCGGAAGATCACCCACGTCGCCACGGCCGCGCCGAGAGCAGCGCTGAGAACGCCAAGCTTCGCCTCCTCGAGTTGGTCACCGCTGAACGCGAGCGTCGCGATCAGCAGCGATACCGTGAAGCCGATGCCGGCGATCGCGCCGCCGCCGGCGACCGCGGCCCAGCCGACGGGCGGCCGCAGCCGGCCGCGGCTCAGCCGGGTGCCGAGCCATGAGGAGCCGAGGATCCCGATCGGCTTGCCCACGAGGTAGCCGATCAGGACTCCGAGCGTGATCGGCGAGGTGTACGCGCGGGCCAGGAAGTCGCCGCTGATCGCAACGCCCGCGTTCGCCAGCGCGAACAGCGGCACGATCAGGTAGGCGGTCCAGGGGTGGTACAGCTGCTGCAACCGGTCGTTCGGGGAGATCGCCGACACGAGCCCGTCGCGGGCTGAAAGGGCAAGCTCCGGGGTCGGCTGCTCGCGGAAGAGCCGGAACAGGTTCGTCGCCCGCTCCAGGTCCCCGCGTGCGGCCGGGTACGCATACGTGAGCAGCCCCATCGCCAGGCCGATCACGACCGGCTCTACGCCCGACTCGAGCAGCGCCGCCCACGCCGCCACTCCGAGCAGCGCGTAGACCACCCCACGGTGCACCCGGAGGGCGCGCACGAGCAGGATCACGCCGAAGATGCCGACCGCGACCAGCAGCGCCGGCAGCGCAACCCGAGCACTGTAGACAGTCGCGATCACGCCGAGCGCGACCAGGTCGTCGACGACGGCCACCGTCAGGATGAAGGTCCGCAGTCGCCCCGGGGACCTGCGACCGACCAGCGCGAGCATCCCGAGCGCGAACGCGGTGTCCGTCGACATCGCCACGCCCCAGCCGTGTGCGGACGGGTGGCCGGCGTTCACGGCGACATAGATCGCGATCGGCACCACCATCCCGCCGATTCCGGCCAGCAGCGCCAGCGCGACCCGGGGACGCTCGCGCAGCTCGCCCAGGTCGAACTCGCGCCGCGCCTCCAGCCCCACGACGAAGAAGAACAGCGTCATCAGCCCGCTGTTCACCCACTCGCGCAGGTCCTGCGAGATGCCCCAGCCGCCGAACCGGATCGACAGCGGGGTCCGCCAGACGGTCTCGTACGACGAGGAGTCGACGTTCGCCCAGGCAAGCGCGACCAGCGCCGCGGCGAGCAGGACCGCGGCGCTGCCTGTCTCGGTACGCAGGAACGCGCGCAGCGGCGTCCGCAGGCTCCGGGCCCACGCGGTGCGCCCCGAGAACGGCGCAGCTGAGGACTGGGTTTGGGTCACCGACATAGGACAACCCCTTTCGGCACCTCGTCCATCCCGGCCGGTGCCGCCGGTGCCACCGCCTCCGCGGCGAGAAGCCCGGCGCCGGCGAGTCCGGCCGTGCGCGCATCACCGGCGCTACTCATGCGGACGCCGGTTGCGGTGACGATCACAGTGGTGCCAGCCTGTCCGACACGAGATCAGCCGTGCCCACCATGAGCGCATGGAACCGTGATGGGCCGGCAGGGAGGCGAGTTAGGCCGCGCCACAACCTGGATACCGACCGGGCGGTACGATAGCGGAGCCCGCGCTCCGGCCGTGGTCATCCAGCGGCCCTTCTGAGCGCCCGGTCGGGAGGAGGAGACCTGTGGTAGGCGGGTTCGAGGGCAAGGGCGTCGTCGTCACCGGCGCGGGACGCGGCATCGGGCGCGCCATCGCGACCAGGATGGCGGCGGAGGGCGTCCGTGTCGTCGTGAACGACCTGGACGCCGACGCGGCCCAGGTGGTCGCAGCGGAGATCGATGGCCACGCGGTCCCGGGCGACGCCGCCACCGAAGCCGGGGTGCGCGCCCTCCTCGACGCGGCCCGCGCCCACCTCGGCCAGATCGACGTCTACTTCGCCAATGCCGGGATCGACCTGGGCCGGGGCCTCGACACCCCCGACGCGGACTGGGCCAGGTCCTTCGAGGTCAACGTGATGGCGCACGTGCAGGCCGCGCGTCAGCTCGTACCGGCGTGGCTCGAATCCGGAGGTGGCCGTTTCGTCGTGACAGCGTCCGCGGCCGGCCTGCTCACCATGCTCGGGAGCGCGCCGTACTCGGTGACCAAACACGCGGCCGTCGCCTTCGCGGAGTGGCTGTCGGCCACCTACGGCCACCGCGGCATCGTCGTGCAGGCCGTCTGCCCGCAGGGGGTCAAGACCCGGATGCTCGACAACGCCGGCCCGGCGAAGGAGCTGCTCGGTCGTGACGGTGCGCTCGAGCCCGAGCAGGTGGCCGAGGCAGTGTGGCGGGGGCTGCAGGACGACCGGTTCCTGATCCTCCCGCACCCGGAGGTGCAGGGTTACTACGAGCTCCGCGCGGCGAACACGGACCGGTGGCTCGCCGGCATGCGCAAGCTGCAACGTCAGCTCGAGCAGGCAGGAGGGCTCGGATGACCGCGAAGCAGGTGCCCGAGAAGCTCACCGACGTGGCGGCGCTGCCGGTCCACCGCGGCCGACCTCGTCGGCGGCACGCCGTCGCGGATCCCTCTGCCGCGACGGGCCCCCCGCCGGCCGTGACGAAGGAGCACACCTGATGGATTTCGCCCACGACGCCAAGACCGAACAGCTTCGCGCGACCCTGCTGGCCTTCATGGACGAGAAGGTGTATCCGGCCGAGCCGATCCTGGCCGGCCAGCTCGATGCTCTCGAGAACCCGTGGGCCTGGACCAGGGCCCCGATCCTCGGGGAGCTGAAGAAGCAGGCACGGGCACGAGGTCTGTGGAACCTCTTCCTCCCCGGCGAGCACGGCGCCGGACTCACCAACCTCCAGTACGCACCGCTCGCCGAGATCACCGGCCGCAGCGTTCAGCTGGCTCCGCCGGCGCTGAACTGCTCCGCGCCGGACACGGGCAACATCGAGGTGCTGGCGATGTTCGGCACCGACGAGCAGAAGAAGCAGTGGCTGGAGCCGCTGCTCGCCGGTGAGATCCGCTCGTCCTTCGCGATGACCGAACCAGACGTCGCGTCGTCCGACGCCACCAACATCAGAACTCGTATCGAGCGCGACGGCGGCGACTACGTCGTCAACGGTCGCAAGTCGTGGATCACCGGCGCCATGAACCCCGATGCGACGATCTTCGTCGTGATGGGCAAGACCGACCAGTCCGCCGCCCGGCACCGCCAGCAGTCGATGATCCTGGTGCCGCGCGACACCCCGGGCGTGAACGTCAAGCGAGGCATGCGCCTTCTCGGCTACGACGACCACGAACACGGCGGCCACGCCGAGATCGAGTTCACCGGCGTCCGTGTCCCGGCGGGGAACCTCGTCGGCAACCACGGCGACGGGTTCGCGATCGCGCAGGCCCGGCTGGGGCCGGGCCGCATCCACCACTGCATGCGATCGATCGGCGTGGGCGAGCGCGCGGTCGAGCTCATGTGCGCCCGGGCGTCCGGACGGGTCGCGTTCGGCAAGCCGATCGCCGACCAGGGTGTCGTCCGGGACTGGATCGCCGAGTCCCGGGTGCGGCTGGAGCAACTGCGGCTGCTGGTGCTCAAGACAGCCTGGCTGATGGACACCGTCGGCAACAAAGCCGCCCACGCGGAGATCCAGGCCATCAAGATCGCCACCCCGAAGACCGTGGAGTGGATCCTCGACAAGGCCATCCAGGTGCACGGCGCCGGCGGGCTCAGCCAGGACTTCCCCCTGGCCGCCGCCTTCGCGGGCATCCGCACGCTGCGTTTCGCCGACGGGCCGGACGAGGTGCACAAGGACGCCCTGGCGCGCCACGAGCTCAAGCGGCAGGCACAGGCCCACAACCCGTCGCACTGAATGGGGGCCCGGCATGGAGCGGATGAGCCTGCTGGACGCGTCGTTTCTCTACGTCGAGAACGACGTGACGCCGATGCACATCGGCGGTGTCGCGATCTTCGAGGGACCGCCGCCGACGCACGATGAGCTCGTCTCCCGCTTCGAGGCGAAGCTGCCTCTCGTCCCGAGATACCGGCAGAAGCTGCGGTTCCTGCCGTTCGACGTCGGTCTTCCGATGTGGGTGGACGATCCGTACTTCAACATCGACTACCACCTGCGCCGCACCGCAGTTCCCGCGCCGGGTGGCCGGGCGGAGCTGGAGGCCCTCGTCGGCCGGGAGATGTCGCAGCATCTGGACCGCGCCCGCCCGTTGTGGGAGGTCTGGGTGGTGGAGGGCCTGGAGGACGGCCGGTGGGCGATCGTCTCGAAGGTCCACCACTGCATGGTCGACGGCGTCTCCGGCACCGACCTCATGTCCGTGCTGTTCGACGACGAGCCGGATGCCGCCCGGATGGCCGTTGCCCCGTGGCGGCCCCGCCCGGAGCCGGCTGTCCTCGAGCTGCTCGCCCAGTCGCTGGTCGGTGCGCTGAGCCCGGCCGAGCAGCTGGGGCGCGTGGTCGCCGCGTTGCGATCACCGTCGGACACCCTCCGACGGGGGGTCGAGACGGTGCGCGCCTTCGCCAGCGTCGCCGGCAAGCTGCTGCCGCCGCCGGACACGTCGCTGAACGGGCGCTACGGCCCGCATCGGCGATGGACGTCGGCCGGCGCGTCGCTCGCCGATGTGAAGCTGGTCCGGCGAGAGCTGGGCGGGACGGTCAACGACGTCGTGCTCGCCGCGATCACCGGGGGTTTCCGGGAGCTGCTCCTCAGCCGCGGCGAGCAGGTCGACGGCCGCGTGGTCCGGACGTTGGTGCCGGTCTCGGTCCGCGCCGAGCACGAGCGAGGCGCGTACAACAACCGAGTCTCCGGGGTCTTCGTCGACCTGCCGGTGGGGGTGGCAGACCCGGTGGCCCGGGTGGCCGAGATCCGCCGGCAGATGGACGATGTCAAGCGTTCGAAGGGCGCGGTGGCCGGGGAGCGGCTGGTCGATCTGGCCGGCTTCTCGCCGCCGATGCTGCTGGCGGCCGGGCAGCGGCTGGCCGTCTCGATCCCCCAGTCCAGCGTCAACACCGTGACGACCAACGTGCCCGGCCCGCAGCACCCGATGTACTTCGCCGGACGGCGGATGCTGGAGTCGGCGCCGACCATCCCGTCGCTGCCTCGCTGCGCGTCGCCGTCGGGATCTTCTCCTACGACGGAGGCGTGAAGTTCGGGATCACCGGCGACTTCGACACCGCCGGGGACATCGGCGTGCTCCGGGACGGCATCGAGCGCGGGATCGCCGAACTCCTCGCGACCGCCAAGGCGCCGGCGACGGGCACAGCGGCGGCGGGCACAGCGGCGGCGGGCACAGCGGCGGCGGGCACAGCGGCGGCGGGCACAGCGGCGGCGGGCACAGCGGCGACGGGCGTGCCGGCGACCACGGTGAACGGCCGGTCGGCCGCTCGCCGACGCCGTACAGGCGCCGCGGCCCGGCCGCGATCACGCCGGCCGGACCCGGAGACCGCCGAACCGGACGACCAGTGAAGGAGACGCGATGCGCGCGATTCAGATCACCGAGTTCGGCGGCCCGGAGGTGTTGCGGCTGACCGAGCTGCCCGACCCGCAGCCAGGCCCGGGCCAGACGCTGATCGAGGTGAGCCGCGCCGGGATCAACTACGCCGACACGCACCACGTGGAGGATTCCTACCTGGCACCGTCGAGGCTGCCGATGGTGCCGGGTGCTGAGGTCGCCGGGCGTACCGCCGACGGCCGCCGGGTCGTCGCGTTGGTCGGCGATGGAGGGTACGCCGAGCGGGCGTTCGCCCCGGACGGCCTCACCTTCGAGATCCCTGACGGAGTCACCGACGGGCAGGCGCTCGCCCTCGTCGTACAGGGCCTCACGGCCTGGCACCTGCTGCGTACCAGCACCCGGATGGCCGAAGGCGAGAGCGTCGTCGTCCACGCGGCCGCCGGCGGGGTGGGGTCGTTGGCGGTGCAGCTGGCGAAGCGGTGGGGCGCCGGAAAGGTGATCGCCACCGCGTCCACGGAGGACAAGCGCAAGCTGGCGCTCGACCTCGGCGCCGACGTGGCGATCGACGGCGCGCCGGACGCTCTCAAGGAGCGGCTGCGCGAGGCCAACGACGGGCGCGGCGTCGACATCGTGCTGGAGATGGCGGGCGGCGCGGTCTTCGACGCCTCGCTCGCGGCACTCGGCCGCTTCGGCCGGATCGCGGCGTACGGCATGGCCTCGCGTGCCGCTCCCAGGCCGATCGAGCCGGCCCGGCTGATGGCCCGCTCGCAGTCCGTCGTCGGCTTCTGGCTGATCGACTGCCTCGGCCGCCCGAGCATGCTTGCCGAGCCGCTGGCCGAACTGTTCCAGCTGACCGCCGCCGGCGAGTTGCGGCCGGTGATCGGCGGTGAGTACGGCCTCTCGGAAGTCGCCGCCGCCCACCGGGCGCTGCGCGCTCGCGGCACCGTCGGCAAGCTCCTCCTCGACCCCTCCCGCTGATCCGACCATCACCGGAACGGGCCGCAGCCGCACGTCGACGCCGGACAACTGTCCACCCGCCGGTCACTCCTGCGGGCGCAGGCTCGCGATCAGCAGGTCGGCGAAGTGGCGGGCGACGTCCTCGGCGGTCAGCGGCCCGTTCCGCCGATACCACATCCAGAGGTGGTGGACAGAGCCGAAATAGAAGTCGACCACGAGGTCGGCGGGCACGTCGGCACGGAACAGACCGGACTCCTGACCCTCTTCCACCATCGCGCGGAACCGCTCGTGATACCGGCGACGCTCCGCGCGCACGGTCTCTTGCTTCTCCGGCGTCAACTGGTGCATCGACCGGAGGAAGATCTTGGTGTCGTCGAGATTCTCGATGGTGGTCACCACGACGTCCGCGGCCGCGCCGTGCAGCCGCTCATCGAGCGGGCCCTCGCTGCTGGCCACCTTCTCCAGCCGCTCCATCTGCATCCGCAGGACGCGGGCGTAGATCTCGTACAGCAGGTCGTCCTTCGAACCGAAGTAGTGGTACATCGCGCCCTTGGTGACGCCGGCCGCCTCGACGATCTCCTGCACCGACGTGCCCTCGAACCCGCGGTCGGCGAACAACGTCGTCGCCATCTCGACCAGGCGCTCGGGGACGGAACGACGAGAGGCGCCGTGCGCCCGGGACCGCTGGCCGCCCGACGACCGGGGAGCAGGTGCTCGGGCCATGACCTCACCTCACCGACATCGCCGCCGCCCGCCACGTCGCGGTGATCGCGCGCGGAGCCGCTTCGAGCAGGATACCGACCGGCTGGTCTCCTTGCCGGTCGCCGCCCCCCGCCGACCTCAGCGCGGTCGGCGAGGCGAGCCGAGGGTGTGAGCGCGACGATGCCGGTGTGACCGGCTCTGATCGACCGTCGAAAGGGACGGGACGTTACGCTCACCGCTCGATCCGGCGCAGGGTTGCGACTGCGTCGGGGGGCAGCGCCCAGCCGGGCGGCGCCGGTGGGGCGGTCAGGGTCTCGACGAGCTTGGCCGGGAAACCGTCGAGAACCGACCGGTCGCCGAAGCGGTCGCGCTGCTTGACGCACGCGCCGGCGCGTACGACCGACTCGGCTCCGACGAGACTCCAGTCACAGACGATCGCGGCCGGTTCGATCACGCTTCCGCGCCCGATGTGGCAGCCGTGGATCATCGCGCCGGGGCCGATGACCACGTCGTCCTCGACGACCAGTTCGTTGTCGGGCAGCAGGTGCAGCACCGTGTTCTCCAGGATCTGCACGCGGGAGCCGATGCGGACTGGGCCGTGCGAATCGCCGATGATCTTCACGCCGGCGCCGATGACCGAGTCCTCGCCGATGACCACGTCGCCGGTGATCTCCGCGGAGTCGAACAGCACCGTTCCCGCGCCGATCGCCGGGGTCTTGTCGCGGTAGGCGTACAGGGTGCCCATGCGCTCTCCTGCTCGCATCGGTCCGCGCACGATCGTGCCCGGGTAGTCGGTCAGGTTGGTCTGATGCTGGCGCAGCACCGCCAGCCGCTCCCGGTCGGCGTCGGTGGCCGACCGGATGACGTGCGGCGGCCGCCCGACGAGAACCGCGTCGCTGGGGATCACCGTGCCGGGCGGAACCAGGGTGCCTTCGCCGAGGATGCACCCGTTGCCGAGGCGGGAGCCGGGCATGAGAATCGTCCCGTTGCCGATCTCGCACAGGTCGCCCACGGTGGCGCCGACGACGGTCGCCCGGTGCCCGAAAACGGTGCGCTGACCCACCCGGACCGGATCCTTCGGCGTGCCGACCAGGACCCCGTTCTCCAGAATGGCCGAGTGGTTGCCGATGCTCACCGCCCCGCCGTGCGCCCGCACGACGAGACCCTGCGCGAGTGTCGCGCCGGCGCCGACGTGCACCTCGCCCAGAACCACGGCGGAGCCGGCGATCGCCGGTTGGGGCTGGTCGTCGAGAAGCTGGTTGAAGCTCATCGTGGCCTCACCTCGCCTGGCCGACGGCCGTCGGACCGGCCTGCTTCGACGCTACTCGAACCGGTCGGACTGGGGTCAGGGTCAAGCCTCGACCAGGGCCTGTCTCGCGACGGGTGGTCAGCCGCGGCGGGCGCGGGCGCGCCGCTTGCCCTCGTGCATCCCCTGCACCCGGGCGACCGGGATCGCGCGGCCCTCCTCGATCAGGTCGGTGCTCAGCCGCTGCGGCTCGGGCATCCGGTCGGCCCACGGATCGTCGTCGGCGATCAACCGGGCCGCGTTGCGCACCGTGAAGTCGGCCGGGGTGACCCGATCGAGCTCGTCCCACGCCACCGGGAACGACACCGGCACGCCCGGCCGAACACGCGGGCTGTACGCCGCCACCACCGTCGCCCCGCCAGCTCGGGTCGAATCCAGGAACACCTTGCCGCCGCGGTCCTGCCGGATGTACGCCGTGGTGGCCAGCGCCGGGTCGAGACGCTCGGCCCGCGCGGCGATCGCCCGCGTGGCCGCGGCCACCTCCTCGATCGTCGCCCCCGCGTCGATCGGCACGAACACGTGCACGCCCTTCGCGCCGCTGGTCTTGACCGCACCGGCCAGGCCGGCGTCGGCGAGCGCCTGGCGGACGAGGTGGGCGGCGCGGACGGCCGGCCGGAACCCGTCCACGAGCGGCGGGTCGAGGTCGAGCACCAGGTGGGTCGGGCGGTCCCGGCGATCGGCCCGGACCAGCGTCGGGTGATACTCCACCGCGCGCTGGTTGGCGAACCAGAGCAAGGTGCGACGGTCGTTGCACAGCGCGTACGACACCTCGCGTTTCGATGTCTCCGCCCACAACGGCACCGTCCGCACCCACGACGGGGTGTACTTCGGGACGTTCTTCTGCATGAACGGCCGCTGGCCGCGCAGCACGCGCACCACTGACAACGGCCGGTCGGCCAACCCGGCGATGATCCGATCACCCACCGCGTCCAGGTAGTCCACCAGGTCCCGCTTGGTCGCCCCCGCTCCCTCGAACAGCGGCTCGTCGAGGTTGGTCAGCGGCACCCCGTCCCGCACCTCGCCGCCGGTCATCGGGTCACCTTCCCATCGGACGCGGTCACCAGGCCAGGTGGATCCGCACGCCGGAGCGGGTCGCAGCGGGACGAGCGCCGGTGCTGGACGGTGCGGCCTGTGGTGTTCAGTCGGCCGGGCGAGGTGCCACGGGCCGGTATCCGCGGAAGTAGTCGATGGTGAACCGCTTCGGGAAGGGACCTGCCGGCACGCCGGACTGCCCGTCGTCGGTGAACTCGTAGATGCCGAGCATGAATTGCATCGGGTAGTCGGGTGACTGCCGGACGGTCTTCATCAGCCGGTGGTCGACGAAGAACGCCACCTGATCGGGTGTCCACTCCGCGCCGTAGACGTGGAACTCCCGGGCGTCCGTCGCGACGACCTCGGCGGAGAACTCATCGGAGATGGTCGGGTCTGCGAACGGGTGGAGCCCCATGCCGACGGCGGCGCTGCCAGGCTTCACGTCGCGTCCGAAGATCTCGCAGATACAGATCTCGGCCGACCGGTGTGGCTCGTCCTCGTACCCGATCATCCAGCAGGCCACCATGCACCGCGGGTCGTCGGTCGCCTTGCCCCGCAGCTCGAACAGGCCGTACTGGGGGGTGTAGAGCCTGGCAGCGGGCTGCGACTGCCGGACCACAGCCT
>WNGJ01016183.1_pt1 | contig 10672 bp, 14 predicted proteins | sample 5400611 | NCBI WGS metagenome assembly WNGJ01 (sample SAMN13153375, study PRJNA577476) | soil metagenome | isolation source: 40 cm soil or saprolite under Garry oak tree replicate 1 | place: USA:California | collected 2016-06-15
CACAGGAATGTTTTCATCAGGCCTAAGCTGCAGACCGCTCTTGCGGGCGTCCAGCAGGCCGGATAATTCTGCAACAGCGGAGGTAACCTCATGCTACAGCCCTTCTCGTTCCCCCTCGCGGCGTCCGGGCTGGTGGCCGCCATGACGCTGGGCTGCTCGGAAGCAGCGGCCCCACCAGCGGAAGCGATCCACGCTGCGGTCCAGGCAGCCACGACGTCCACCACTCCCACGCTCACGCCACAGCAGAGCGGCACCACCAATCGGCTGCAGGCGGTCAGTCCGGTGAACGACCAAGTGGTGTGGGCGAGCGGGGTCGGCGGCACGTACACCGTCACGACCGACGGCGGCCAGACATGGCGGGCCGGGGTGGTCCCGGGCGCCGAGGCCCTGCAATTCCGCGACGTCGAGGGCCAGAGCGACAAGGTCGCGTATCTGCTCGCGGCCGGCCCGGGCGACCAATCCCGGATCTACCGCACCGAAGACGGCGGGCAGCACTGGGCGCTGCAATTCGAGAATCACGACCCCAAGGCGTTCTACGACTGCTTCGCGTTCTGGCACCGGCAGCGTGCGATCACGATGAGCGATGCCGTGAACGGCCGCTTCCCGGTGATCCGCACGAACGACGGCCAGCGGTGGAGCAACATCGCCGGGCGGTTGCCGGCGGCGCAGGATGGTGAGGCGGCGTTCGCCGCCAGCGGCACCTGTATCGCCACCCAGGGCGGCGACCTGGCGTGGATCGGCACCGGCGGCGCGGCGAAGGCGAGGATCCTCGCCACCATCGACGGCGGCAATACGTGGAATGCCTATGACACGCCTATCGTGCAGGGCACCCCGAGCTCCGGCGTGATCACCGTAGCATTCCGGGACCGTCTGCACGGCATCCTCGGCGGCGGCGAGCTGGCCCAGCCCAACGATTTCACCGACAACGTGGCGAGCTCGAGTGATGGTGGAAAGACCTGGACGCTCCAATCCCGGCCACCGTTCCCCGGGTCCATCTATGGCCTGGGCTACGTGCCAGGCCTCGGTGCGACCGTAGTGGCCACGGGCCCGGGCGGTGCGGCCTGGTCCCCCGACGAAGGGGGACAGTGGTTCGCCTTGAGCAACACACAAGACTTCTGGGCGGTGGCGTTCGCGAGTCCGACCGCCGGCTGGCTCGTGGGAACCGGAGGCCGGATTGTGAAGGTGAGTTTCTGAGGCGGGGTTAGAAGGCCGACGATCGCTTCGGCGTCAGTCGCCCCAGCAGGTATCCGATTCCGCTGCCCATCGCCGCCCCGGCGAGTCCGACCACTACGGCGTCCCCCGTGCAGCTCTGCCCGGAGCTGGCGCCGATCGGCTGCCGCTGATTGTGACACGCCTCGGCACCGATCCAGGTGCCGACGGCGCCGAACACGAGTCCACCCACGACCAGACCTTCAAGACGATAGTCACGCCGAAGCGACGCCACAGCCGGGACGGCAGTATTCGTGGAGAGGCGGAGCGCTGGAGACCAAGACCGTAGGCGCGCCGGGTCGATGCGCTGCGCGGCGAGGCTCGCCGGGACCAGAGCGAGGAGAGAGACGGAGAGGGATCGGGTCATGGGGACTCCCTGTGATGGAAGGAGGGACATACCCCGGACCGCGAGATCCAGATCACACGGGTGTAGTGGCGCGAAGGCACTACTTCTCTGACCACACCGCCAGCTCGTTGCCGTTGGGATCGATAAAGTGAAAGCGCCGGCCGCCAGGGAAGGAGAAGATCGGTTTGGCGATCTTGCCCCCCTTGCTCACGAGCTTGGCTTGTGTCTGCTCGAGCGCCGAGGAGTAGAGGATGACGAGCGGACCGCCGGCGCGGTTCGCCGGCACTTTGGCAAAGCCGCCCTCCATGTCGCCGTCGGCGAACGCGGCGTACTCCGGGCCATAGTCAGTGAACTTCCAGCCGAACACCGCGGCATAGAAGGTTTTCGTCGCAGGGATGTCGGTCGCGGGCAGCTCGATGTAGTCGATGCGGTTCTCATGATGTTTCACGGTGGTGGTCCTCCCAGCGCGAGTACGAACTCAGGACACCGCATACTTCATCACTGCCACGAAGTGGCACGCCGTGCCCGCGATCACGAACAGGTGCCAGACGAAGTGACTGTAACGACGGTGCGCCGCGAAGAACGGCACCCCCGCCGTGTAGGCGACGCCGCCCAGGCCGAGCCACAGGAATCCCATCGCCGGCATGCGCAGCCACAGCGGCCGCACCGCCACGAGCATCAGCCACCCCATGCCGACGTACAGCGCCGTTGACGCGGTGCGGTTGCGCAGCTGGCCGGTGGCGGTGAGCGCGACACCGGCGGCGGCGAGCAGCCAGACCGTCCACAACAGCGCCCAGCCCCAGACGCCGCGCAAGACGCCGAGGGTGAACGGCGTGTAGGTGCCGGCGATGAGCAGAAAGATCGCCGAGTGGTCGAGCACCTGGAACACCCGCTTGGCCTTCGCCGACTGCACCGCGTGGTAGAGCGTCGAGAACAGGTACAGGAGCACGGCGGTCGCCAGGAACACGCTCGCGCCGACGATCGTCCCAAGGCCGCCGTGCCGGAGCGCGCTGGCGATGAGGACCGGCCCCGCAACGAGCGTGGCGACGAGCCCGACGGCGTGGCTGACGGTGTTGGCCAGCTCTTCGCCGGGCGACTGGGTGTGGTGGTGAGCCTCCAAGGACGTCAGGGCCTGGACTCTTTCGGTGTCAGGGCGTCTTTCAACGCGGGGCAGGCGCCCTCGAGGACCTCGAGATGGCGACTGAGCCCGCGGGCGTCGAAGACGGCGACGCGCGGCGCGGCATCGAACGGCCGGAACTCGAAGCGCAGGTCGGGCGTGGTGAGCAGCTGCCGGACGAACTCGGCCGGTTCGGGCGCAAACGCCGCCGTGTAATCCGTCGAGCGCGACCAGTCTTCTTCCGCGGCCTCTTTCGCGCCCCAGCGCACCCGGACCGACGTATGGCCCTCCAGGTCGCCATCCAGCACCGACCTGGCGTGAATGTAGAGCTCCAGCTTCTGCTCGTGGCAGCGGATGTAGAGCGACGGCCGCACCTGCAGGATCACGCCTTCGACCGTGTTCGTGGCGTTGAGAGATACGGTGACGGACGGCTGGTCCGTCATCTCGGAGCGGGAGGTCTCGACATGCCAGCGATCCGCGACCCGCGCGGCCGGCGGGCGCGCGCCGGGGCGGGCGGGGGGCCGCTGGGCGGCGGCGGCCTGCACCAGGACGACCGCGGCGAGGAGCACGGCGACGACGGTGTTCATGTGACCCCCTCGCTCTATTCTTCGCGGCTGAGAGCCGCGCCTCGGCCCTGCCGCTGAACCGGCGGTGTCACGCCCGTTTACGGGCAGGCGCCGAGCCGCGAGTTCACTCGCGACCAGCACGGCGGCACATCTGGTGAACAACGTGTTCGTGATTCACGCCTAGGAGCGCGGCGCCGCGTGGTCGGTGAGCACCGGCAGAAACGGCACCCAGGGACCCACTTCGTCCGTGTATTGCTTGGCCATCACCCGCGCGACCTGCGCGACGTGTCCCAGATCGTGGACCACCCACGCGGCTAGCAGCTGCCGCAACGTCACGCGCCCGAAGGTCGGGTGCTCGCCGGGGAGATCGAGCTCGCGGGCGGTGAGCTTCCAGGAGCTGAGCAGCTCAAGGTTCGCCGCGCGCAGGCGGGAGAACTCGTCGAGCAATGAACGGAGCGACCGGCCGACGTTGCGCGCCTGGTGCCGGAAGCGGTCGTAGGGCACGAAGCGGCGGTCCGCCCCCCGCGCGAGAATGATGCGCGCGCGCGGGATCCAGTCCGTTTCCTCACCATCGATCAAGTGCCCCACCACGTCGAACGGGCTGAACGTCTCGGGCCCCTCGGTGCCGCGCACCCAGGGTTCGCCGAGTTCCGATAGCAGCGCCTGGAGGGTGGCCGGCGTACGTGCGAGCACGGCGATCGACGCGTCGAGATCGAAATCCATGGGCGTGACTAAAATCTACGCCGGCGGCGGGACCGTGCGCTGCCCCGGCGCCGGGCGGTCCACGACGCGCGCCCACAGCATCACGACGGTGAATCCGTACGCGAGAAACGCCGGCGCGAACAGGGCGAACACGAGCGGCTGCGGTGGGCGGAAGCCGGGAATGGCGACGAGGTAGCAGACGGCACTGAAGGTCAACCCACGGAGCCAGGGCGGTTTCGGCAACCATCGGACGAGCGCAAACAGGATCAGCCCGCCGACTGCGCCGGCGATTGCCCCGGCGAGGACCACGTTGAGCGCGCCGCGGACGCTGAACGTCGGGAACCGCCCCGTGGCGAGGGCGAAGGCGCGCATGACCAGCCGGCCCCCGGCGCCGAGGAAGAGGGCGCCAGAGGCGGCGCCAAGGAGCAGGGTCGTAACGAGGCGCCGCATACGCCCTACAGCTTCATCGTCACCGCGATCTCATCGCAGCACGATTGCCGCGGGCAGCGGGCGCAGTCGGCCCACACCTTGATGGGAAAATGGTGGCGGTCGGAAAGCTCGAACCCCAGACGATAGAAAAAGTCCGGTTTGCGCGTCAGCGCCAGCACCTCGGCGAGGCCCTGCGCGCGCGCCTCGACGATCAAGGCCTCGACCACGCGCTTCCCCAACCCCCGCCCCTGCCAGTCGTCCCGCACCGCCAGCCCGGCCACCTCGGCGAGCGTGACGCTGTAGATCTTGAGCGCGCCGCAGGCGACGATCTCGCCGCCCGCCTCGACCACCACGTACTCCTTGATGTGCCGGCACAAATCGTAGTTACTGCGCGGCAAGAGGTCGCCGGTCGCGACGAACGGCGCCATCAACGCCTCGAGCTCGGGAACGTCGGCTAACAGCGCAGAGCGAATCGTGGGGTGTGGGATGTGGGGTGTGGGTACACCCATGGTCGCAGGGACGCTGACGGCCCCACTCCCTACACCCCACGCCCCCACGCCTTTCGGTGTCACGCCAGGATCTCCCCCAGCGTGTCCGCCGCCCGGTCGATCTCGGATTCGGAGACCACGAGCGGCGGCACCAGCCGCAACACGTTGGGCCCCGCCGACGCGACGAGCAGCTGCCGCTCCCGCGCCGCCGCCACCACAGGTGCTGCGGCTTCAGCCAGCTCCACCCCCCACATCAACCCGCGCCCCCGCGCCTCACGCACGCGCTTCGTCCTCACGGCCAGCGCCTTGAGCCGCGCCCCCAGCCGCTCGCCCTTCACCGCGACTGCCTGCAGGAACTCCGGCTCGGCGATCGTCTTGAGCACCTCGAGCGCCACGCCCGCCACCAGCGGCCCGCCGCCGAACGTGGTGGCATGATCCCCGGGCCCGAGCGCCGCGGCGATCGGCTCGGTCACGAGCACCGCGCCCATCGGCAGCCCGCCGGCCAGCGGCTTCGCGAGCGTCACCATGTCGGGCGTCACCCCGGCCTGCTCGTAGGCGAACAGCGTCCCCGTCCGCCCCAGCCCGCACTGCACCTCGTCGAAGATCAGCGCCGCGCCGTGCCGGTCGCAGAACTCCCGTAACAGCTGCAGCCACTCAGTCGCCACGGGGCGCACGCCGCTCTCACCCTGGACGGGCTCGATGATCACCGCGCCGATATCGTCCCGGGAGAATGCGTCGTTGATCTCCTCTTCATCACCGAGCGGCAGGATCCGCACGCCGGGAACCAGCGGCTCGAACGGCCGGCGGTAGTCGGGCCGATCGGTCGCCGCCAGCGACGCGAACAGCCGCCCGTGGAACGAGCCCCTGAACGCGACGATGCCGGGCTTCCCCGACCACTTGCGCGCGAACTTGAACGCCGCCTCGTTGGCCTCGGCGCCGGAGTTGCAGAAGAACACCTGCTGGGCGAAGGAATGCTCCACCAGGAATTCGGCGAGTCGCTCGCCCGGCTCCGTGTGATAAAGGTTGGAGACGTGAATCAGGCCGCTCTCCAGGCCCCGCGACACTGCGTCCCGGATGACGGGATGGTTGTAGCCCAGAGCGTTGACGGCGATGCCGGCCACGAAGTCCAAATATCGCGTGCCATCTGCGGCGATCAGCTCGCAGCCTTCACCGGCCACGAACGTGGGGCCGACGCGGGCGTACACGCCCAGGAGGGCCGACGCGGCCGGCGTCGTGGCGGTCACGCGGGCTGCGGGGTCGCCGCGAAGATGCGGGTGCCGGCGGTGCGGCTGGTGAGCAGCTCCAGGTCGCCGATGCGCACGGCGCGCGCTCCCGTCTGCAGCGCGCGCGCCGCGGCCCGGAGCTTCGCGGCCATGCCGTTGGTCGCCACGCCGCGATCGATCAGCGTCTCGATCTCCCCCGCCGCCAGTGACGGCTGCGACACGCCGCCCACCGCCACGCCGGCCACGTCCGAGACGAACAACAGCTCCTCGGCCCGCAGCGCCGCGGCGACGGCCGCCGCGGCATCATCGGCGTTGACGTTGAGCGGCGTGCCCTGATCACCCGGCGCCACCGGCGCCACGACCGGCGTGAGCCCCGCGAGCAGCAGGCTGTGCAACAACGACGCCCGCACGTCGGTAACGGCGCCGACTTGCCCGAACCCACCCGCGAGCTGCCGGGCCGTGAGGAGGCCGCCATCGACGCCCGACAACCCCATGGCATCGACGCCCGCGTGCCGCAGGGCGGCGACGACGGCGCGGTTCACGGGACCGGCGAGCACCAGCTCGACGACCTCGGCGACCTCGGGCGTGGTCACCCGCAAGCCGTCGCGCTTTTCGACGGGGAGCCCCAGCCGCCGCGACAGCGCGTCGACGGCCTTGCCGCCGCCGTGCACGACGACCACAGGACCGGCGGCCTTGATCGCCACCGCGCACGCCGCGAGCCACTCGGGGCGATCGAGGTCGTTGCCGCCGAGTTTGACGACGCGCACCCTCAGCATGGTAGTCCCACTCCCCACCTCCCACTCCCCACGCCTTTCGTCGTTAGCACGGGAGTCCCAACGTCTCTTCGAACCCCAGCATCAGGTTCATGTTCTGCAGCGCCTGCCCCGCGGCGCCTTTGACCAGGTTGTCGATCGCCGCGATCACGGTGAGCCGCGGCCGGCGCACGTTGTGCACCGGCGTCACGCCGATGGCGACGCGGTTGCGGTACACCACGTCCTTGAGCGACGGCAGGGCGCCTTTGGTGATGAGGACGAACGGCTCGCCCGCGTACGCGGCCTCGTACAACCCCTCGGCGGTCGCGTGGTCCAGGACGCGCGTGAGCGGGACGTGGATCGTCTCCAGGATGCCGCGCTTGACCGGGAGCAGATGAGGCGTGAACACCAGGTCGCCCGTGAAGCCGGCCTCCCGCGCCAGCGTCGCCTGCAGCTCCGGCAGATGGCGGTGCTCGTTGCCCACCGCGTAGGCGCGGAAGTCCTCGGCCACCTCGCCGAACAGGAACTCCCGCTTGGGATTGCGGCCCGCGCCGGTGACGCCCGACGCGGCGTCGATCACCACCTCGCGCGACGTGTCGATCAGCCCGCGCTGCGCGAGCGGAATCAGCGCCAGCAGCGCGGCCGTCGGATAGCAGCCCGGGTTGGCGACCAGCTCGGCGGCGGCGACGCGCGGCCGCGTGACTTCGGTGAGTCCGTAGACGGCCTCGGGGGAGAGCCGGAAGTCCGCGGAGAGATCGACCGCCCGCCGCCCCGCGGCGCGTGTCTCGTGCACGTAGCGCGCGGAGACGCCGTGCGGCAGGCAGGAGAGCACGATCTCGGCGCGCGCCAGCGGCGCATCGTCGATCTTGATGAGGCGGTGCCCCTCGAGCAGCTCCCCGGCCGCCGACTCTGCCGTGGCGAACGCGACGGAGGCCCCCGGGTGGCGCGCGAGGAGCCGCAACAGCTCCTGCCCCACGTACCCGGAGGCCCCGAGGACCCCGACCGGGACCGCTGTATGATTATTCATCTAAACGGAAGATTATACAGGGCGCTGTGCGGCGCAAGGCCCTACTCCACGCGCTCCAATCTCGGGTTCGGCCGGTACGCCCGGCCCACCTTCGCGCACGGCTTCCCCTCGAGCCGCACCACGTCGGCGGTGAAATCGAAACGCCCCTGGAACAGGCTCGATCCGACCCCGTACTCCTCGAAGTGGCGGATCTTCTCGGCGGTGAACCCGCCCGAGACCACGATCTTCACCTCCGTGAACCCTTCCTTATCGAGGGCGCGTCGCACGTTCCACACGAGCTGGGGGTTCACGCCGGTGGGCTTGAACGTCCCCATCTGGGGGACGACCGACTTGTCCACGAGCGTCTCCGAGGTATCGAGCCGCACGCCGTAGAGGCGGCCGCCCAGCGCGCGGGCGACCTGGAGCGACGTCCCCACGCAGTCGTTCTCGAAGTCCACGAGGGTGATCAGGCGCACGCCGTCCGGCATCAGCTGCGCGAACTTTTTCGAGGCGAGGACCGTGTCGCCGCCGTAGGCGGCGATGAGCGCGTGCGGCACGGTGCCCACGCCCTCCGATCCCCACCACGACGCCTGCGCGTCGGTCGAGACGCCGATGGCGCCGGCAATGTGCGCCGCGTAGCCGTCGCCGGTCTGCACCAGCCAGTGGTCGTGGCGGGCGGGGAAGAACATCACCTGCTTGGGCCGCGCCGCCTCGACGACGATGTGAGTGTTGGTGCCGACGCGCGTGCGCCGGGCGAGCACGCCGAGGTACAGGGTTTCGAGGTTGGCGAAGGCGTCGTAGGGACCTTCGATGAGCAGCACCGTCTCCCACGGCTCGATGGGGTCGCCGTCGTAGAGCGCGAACACCTCCAGCTCCTGCCACGTCTCGGCGCACAGCTTCAGGATCGCGATCGCTTCGTCGATCCCGCCCAAATACGCGGGGGTCTTGCCGAACACCTGCATGGTCACGCGCGGGCGATGCTTGTCCTTGAGGAGCACCTCGCGGGCGCGCACGAAATACTTATCGGAGTAATAGCCCGCTTTCATTTTTTCGACGGGCAGATTGAAGATGGCGGGGTCGAGACGCTGCTTGCGGGTCATCGCCGATCCTTGGTCACCGGACGCCGGGCCAGCCGAACGTCGCCACCAGGGTATCCCCCCCCGCGAGCGCGAGGCGCCGCGCGATGTTGTTGAGGCGGCCACAGAGCACGCGCGCCGCCTCCGTCGCGCCGGCGTCCGTGACCCGCAGGCACACGGCGTCCACGTCGCGGGCCAGCACACGGTCCGGGCCGGCGGTCGCCGGCTCGGGCCGCGCCAGCGCCAGCTCGAGCGGCCGGCGCCGCAGCGTCACGCGCCGTGCCGGGCCGTCGACCACGAGATCGAACGACGCCGGCGCGCTCACCATGTCGCCCCGCACCAGCAGCACGGCGGCGATGACGCGGCGCGGCCGCGCCACCGCCTCGACGATGAACTCCGGCGCCTCTTCCGTGACCGCCGCTTCCTCGGTGGGCCGGGTGGCGCCGCCCACCGCCGCCGTCACGACGACGACCTCGATCCACTGTCCGGGCGGCCGCCGCGCCGGGGGGCCGCCGGGATAGAGCCGCGCCGTATCGCCCCAGGCGAGGCGCACCGCGCGCCGGTACGCGTCCTCTTCCCACAGCGGCAGGCCCCGGCGCGAGCGTCCCGCGAGCCGCCGCGTGAACACGTCGGCCGCGAGCACCGCGGAGTCGGGCTCGGGCCTGACGGCAAGCAACGCCGCGAATTCCAGCGTGTCGGAGCGGAGCAGCAGCCGCAGCTGGGTCTCGCCTGGCCCGCTGACCGCGCCGGTCGCCAGCTCGGCCGTCTCCACGCCGCGGCGCTCCAGCAGCCGCACCCGGTAGGTGAGGCGCCGGGCAGGGCCCTGAGTGGCGCGGGCCGGGGAGGCCGGGTGGGCCGCGACCGCCGTGGCGATCGCGGCCGCCGCGAGGCTAGCGAACCACCAGCGCCGCACGCGTGTCCTCGAGCCGGCCGCCGGGGCCGCCCCAGCGCTGGTAGCCGAACCACCCGCCGGCGAGGCCGACGAGCATCCCCAACAACACCCAGAACGCCAGCGCCCGCCCGCGGATGACGGGCCGGGGCACGATGCGGGCGTGCGGGTCGCCGGCCGACTTGGCGAGCGCGACCCGCAGCTCCAGGTGGCTCGCGCGGGCGGCGGCGCAGCTCGCGCAGCCGAGGAGGTGGCGGGCGAGCAGCGCCCGCTCGGCGAGCGACAGCTCCCCTTCCAGCTCGGCGTCGATGCGGCGGATCCATTCTTCGTGGGCTTCCATCACACCTCCTCGCGGATTCGATACTGCAGCACCCGGCGCTGCATCCACCGCACCGCGAACGCATCGGCGAGCGCGCGGAACACGCGGTTCCACATGCCGTACTTCGTCCGGCCGTGCAGCCGCGGCCGGTGGCGCACGGGAGTCTCGGTGACCGTCCCGCCGCGCATTTTCACGAGCGTCGGCAGGAAGCGGTGCATGCCGTTGAACAGCGGCAGCTCGCGCAGCGCTTCGGCGCGGAACGCCTTGAGCGAGCAGCCGGTATCGCGGATGGTCTCATGGTTGAGCCAGTTGCGCACGCCGTTCGCGATGCGGCTTTGCAGTTTTTTCCACGGCGTGTCGCGGCGATTGGCGCGATACCCCGCGACGGCCGCCGCGCCGCTCGATTCCAAGGTGGCGACCAGGGCGGGAATATCGGCGGGATCATTCTGCAGATCCGCGTCGAGCGTCACGCAGATCCGTCCCCGCGCCGCACGGAGTCCCGCGGCGAACGCCGCCGTCTTGCCGGCGTTGGCCGCGAACGCGATGATGA
>WNGJ01023677.1_pt1 | contig 10671 bp, 12 predicted proteins | sample 5400611 | NCBI WGS metagenome assembly WNGJ01 (sample SAMN13153375, study PRJNA577476) | soil metagenome | isolation source: 40 cm soil or saprolite under Garry oak tree replicate 1 | place: USA:California | collected 2016-06-15
GCCCGTAAGGAAGAGATGTCCCACTATCTTCTCGAGCAGTCGGTCACCGACCAATTCACACCCTTCACCCAGTTCTTCTATCCCCCAAAAATGTTCGCCGACGCCCAGACCACCCTCAACGTTCTGGTCACCCTCGAGGACGCATTCATCGCAGCCTATCTCGTCGGCGTGCGGAACTTCAGCACGCGCAACCTGCGAGTCACCGCGGCGCGCATCATGGGTATCGAGAGCGACCACCGGACACTCGCGCGCGTCCTCGGCCCCAGCGTGACCGCGCCGTTTGGCGGTCCCCTTGAAACCATAACCGGCATCCAGGGAGTCGCCGAGAGCGTCGACCCGCCAAACAACAACGGCTACGAAAGAACCCTCTGCTGGACGTCAATCGACCAGGCGCTGGCCGCGCTCACGCCCTTTGTGGATTTCAACGCCGCCAAGGCTGCAGGCTTCGACACCTCGCAAGCCTTCCCCTTCCAACCCTTCAACCCGACCCTGCCCAACCCGCTCGGGGACTTCGTCTCCTTCAGCGGCTGCTAACAACCACGTCACACCACGAATGCCTCTCAGCAGTCTCACCGCATGAGAGGCATTTGCTTTCTCGACGCAAAAAAGCCCGGCACAAGCCGGGCTCTCTGCACCACGCTCTACCGCGACGTAGCCGCCGCCACCAAATCCAGCACATCGGCAACAATACGCGTCGTTGGGTTGTAAGCCACCACATAGCCCCCGTAGTACCCATACTGATACCCCGGCGGCGGAGGCGGCTCACCTACCCAATACGTCTGCGGCACCGCTTGAATGACATACTCTCTCGGAACCACTCGGCCTGTCACAAACACAGGACGCCTGCGGCCCCGCCAATGATCCGCATCGCTCCGGTAATAGCCATAAAACCGCCCGCGATCCTCATTATGAAAGTGATAGTCGTCACGATACTTCTTCGCCTGTCCGGGAGGCACGTGTTCGTAACCGTACTTCTTCGCCTGTCCCGGAGGCATATGGTCATCATCATCGTGACCATGCTTCTTCGCCTGTCCCGGCGGTACGCCTCCATGTCCTGGAGGCGGATTGTAAGGATCCTGTCCCGGAGGACCTTGTGCAACGCCAATGCCTGCCGTCGCTAAAAGAAATGTGCTGAGAACAAAACGAGTTAGGGGAGTAGTCGCTTTCATGAATGGCCTCCTTGGCCAGCCATCATCCTAGCAAAGACCCAAAACCGTTCCCATACAACCTCAGTCCCACACGTCCCCACACTGCGCCCGAACAATCGAGCCCAGCCATGATTTAAAATAATCACCGGAGTTCGAAATGTCTTTTCCCATTAAAATCTGCGCCATCTGCAACGAGGAGTTTGAACTTAAGCCCGACAAACCCGGCTTCGCCAACCGCTGCCCCCAGTGCACAGAGGAATCGAGCAACCCCGAATCAACCGGTTCCACTGCCAAGGGCCGCATGACCGCCGACGAACGCAAAGCGACCAAAGAAGCGAACGAGGCCCGTCGCCAGGCGATGCGCAACCTCCTCTACCGCAAGGACAGCTAGCGCCTCCTCACGCCCACGTTTTACCGAGCCCCTCCAAACCCGCGGACGCAAGATCCTGAGGCCCCATCACAGGATGGATCTCAACCCCCGCATCGAACAAAAGAAACCACGGCTCCGCCAGCGCCGGAATCTGCGACGCGTCGTCCAAATCCACAATCACGACGGCGCTCCGTTGCCCATGACGGTCGGTAAAATACGCCGCCTCCGGTTTCACCTGGTCAAGAATTCTTTTCATCTTGGTTCCGGCAGACCCGTCTTTCACTGCGGCATTAAAAGTCTCAACCGGAAACGACACATACACGATCATGCGCATAGAAACCTCCAACCGCCAACGGCGGTTCACAAACATCTGTCCGTGGGGAGGAGCAAGCATCCTATGCCGCAATCCCCAAACGCGTCAATGCAATTCGAAGACACCCACCTGCGCAATCTCCTCAACTGCAAGGAAGGCTGACCCAGCCGACAACGCCTCACCACCCTAGTCCACAGCAACCGTCAGCTTACCCTTGGCCCACGTCGCCTTGATCGGCCCATCGAACTTCGCCTTCTCCACCCCCACCTTCGAATTCAACGGCACCGTCGCCGAAGCGATCTCTCCCGCCACCGAAGAAACCACAATCCGGCAACGAGTAGCGCTCGATCCCGCCACCCCCGGGATGACAAACGTCTCCTCCTTACCCGCCGCGATGAAACCCGCCACAGTATTGACGACCTGCACCGGTTCCTTCTCCTGGTCGATCGTGTACGTCCCCTTCAGGACCAGCTCCCCCCGGCCACTCGCCGCGCACTTTCCCACCCAGTTCCGGTCCGGACCCGTAATCGTGCCGCTCGCGATCACCGTCTGTCCTGCGACCGTCGCAAACTGGGTCTGTCCCTTGGCATGGTCGGTGTTCCGCCACTCCGCTTCCGCAGTCACATCCCGCGCTCCATTAGGGACGGTATACGTCACCGCCGGATGCGCCGATTCCTCACAACCAAAGTTCACCTGCCCTCCGCCCACCTGAAACGGCACCACCGTAGGCTTCAGCGTCTTCTTGTCCGAAGTGATATTGATCGTGATCGACAACGGACGCTGCACCGCCTCAACACTTGGCTTGGCCGTGTTGATGTAGCGCATAACGTTCAGCGCAATCGCCAGCAGCGATACCACCAGAATCGACAGCGCAACGATTTGCGGCCCCGTCTTGCCGTCCTGTTTCCGCGGCACCCACTTCGTCGCAATCAGCCCAAGCACAAGCACGATCAACGCAAGCAGCGAAAACGGATCAGTGACCGCCTTGATGATCGGGCTGACATCTGTAGCGGCCCCCTCGATCAGCAGGTAGACAGCAGAAGTCAACTGCAAGGCACTCTCTCCTTATCTAAAATCGGAGATGCAGACGATGGGCCTGCCACCGACAAATGACCTAAGCGTCGAAGTCGCCGCCCGAAGATATATTGTTGCTCGACGTAGCAAAAAGATAGCACAGAATCCATGGCGCATCGTTCAAGCGCCACACGACCGCCGAAGAACGCAAGACCGCCAACGAAGCGAATGAGGCTCGCCGCCAGGCCATGCGCAACCTCTTCTACCGCAAAGGACAGCTGAGCGCCTGCCCTCGGACCTCCAGCACCGCACAATCATCCAACCAGGAACCGCCGTCGAAAAGCCATCGCAGCGCCCAGCACTCCGGTAGCGAAAAGCACCAGCGTATTCGGCTCAGGGGCATGGGCCGTCAGGTTATACGCCTCGAAACTATCCGACCCATCCGACCACGCGATGTCGCCCTTGCTGTTCATTAAAAGAGCCGTCACCGGACCGCCATGCAGAAAATCGCTCCCCACGAACAATCCGAGCTGTGGCGAAATCTCTCCATACGCATATAGTCCGACATTGCAAACTCCATGCGAGATCACAGTCCCCGGAGGCAGTGCGGGCGTGCAGGGCGCTCCGTTGTCGTAATCGAGCAGAGGCGGATTCAAGGTAAAAGAAATGACTCCACCCAGATGAAAACGCTCATAACACCCATCGTCCTGGATGTTGCAAGACGCGGTCGCGTCGAAAACCACAACGTCGCCCGCAGTGTCGATCCCGTAAAAGGCATGAGTATTCCCAAGATCGAATATCTGGTAAGTATCGGCAAAAGTAAACACCGGCAGGAGGAACAGCATCGCTGAGATCCCAACCACAGCGGAATGTAATTTCAACTTCAAGATGGTCATGGCATGTCCCTTTCCAAGACAAGAAAAACAACCTGCGCCAAAGCGCATTGATCCGGATCGACTTCGTTCGGGCCCATGAAACACTGCGGAGCATCCTACCGGAAGAAACATCTTTCGTCTCCTGATGCGATGCAGATCAGAGGAGGGCGCCCCATCCGACCACTTTCGCAAACTTCAGCCCAACCACTCTCCCCAAAAGTCCCAAAGCGGCTTTTCCCGTTCACCTGCTATCCAACCGAAAACATCCGTAAGCACGAACCATCAGCAGCAGCCGGATTCGGGGAGCAGAACAGGCATGGGCAAGGAGTGGATCGAGAACCTCGCACAGGACATCCGGCAAAAGGGCCACGAAGCCGCAGAAAACTACGGCCGATCACAACATAAGCAAGAGATCGCGACCGCGCAGGGCAAGGTGTTCTTCACCGACTTCGTCACCAGCCTTGAAGACGATTGTTGCTCGACGTAGCAAAAACGCCCGCCCTCCCGTTGCTACAACCACTCTCTCCCGAGCCCCTCCAACCCGCCGACGCAAGATCCTGAGACCCCATCAAGGGATTTACTCAACCCGCCGCCTCCACCACAAAATTCACCATCAACAAACCACGTTCAAACAACCGTTCCTCCCAGACCCCCCGGCAAAACAACGAAAAACCGTTTCAGAAAACTACATGTCTCAAATTCCAGCCCGCGTCAAGGATCTAAACCTCTAACACCAATGGGTTATTGATCTTGGATCAAATTCAAATCATCGTAGAGATCGGAGGACTATCCAATGACGAGGTTTACACGAATAGCCATCGCGGCCTTGCTCTCCGCGTCATCTTTTGCCATCTCCCAAACTCCGACAGGAGTTGCCACATCCGCCACGAACCCTGATCAAAAAATCGTGTTGCCTCAGGAGGTCAAGTCGTTCCTGCAGGCCGTCGGTCAGGAACCTTCCGGATCAAGTTGTTACAGTCGCTGCCAGGCAACGCACACCGCCTGCGTCTCTTCCGCTACAACCAATGATGCCAAGTCAGCTTGCGAGAAGGCACTGAGCGACTGCGACAACGCTTGCCCAAAAAATAAAAATTAGCCGGGCTGGCGATTCCAAAGCCGCATTTCTCACCCATTCGCCATCCAACCGAAAACATCCGTAAGCACGAACCATCAGCGACCGGATCGGGGAGCAAGAACAGGCATGGGCAAGGAATGGATCGAGAACCTCGTACAGGACATCCGGCAAAAGGGCCACGAAGCCGCAGAAAACTACGGCCGATCACAACATAAGGCAGAGATCGCCACCGCGCAGGGCAAGGTGTTCTTCACCGACTTCGTCATCAGTCTTGAAGACGACGTCAACGAGATCAAGCGCCAGCTACAGGGCGACGTCACCTCCTCGGACACCATCTTCCAGACCATCACCCCCACCGAGGTCAAACTCACCCGCAGCCGCTTTCCCTGGTTCGACGCCCGTATCACCCACCAGGATCCCATCATCGTCCTCGACTACGCCAAAGGCCTCGGAGTCGCAGGCGATCCTTCCCTCGACCGCAAAGCCTGCCACTTCGCCTTCCACGTCGACGACGACGACACCCTCTCCGTACAGGAGTCCTTCGGCGACAATCCCCGCCGATTCCATCAACCCGAAGAATTTGCCCGGCACATCGTCGAACTGCTCTTCCAGTTCTAGAGCGTTACTCCCACTGCGAGGTATGCCGTTCCAGCCACCAGCAGGCCGGATTCCCCTGCTGGGGAAAGATCGAATGGCTGCATGTCATCGGAACCGTGCCCATCAGGTCATACTCCACTTTGTTTCCCTTCAGCGGCGTCGCCAGAAACTGGTTGACCTGAACCACCCCATATGCCGTGCCATGCGAGACACGAACGCGCAGCACCGCCCAGTCCCCCACATACAGCAGACCAAGCAGAACGGCCAGCAGCATCACTAATCGAACCAGCCGCCCTGCCCATCGACTCCCCGCCCCTTGGCTCATGGACCAAAGTATTGCACGTGGACATAAGTTCCAAGCCGCGGGTTATAGGCCAGGTACCAGCCCGGATGGTCGGGATCTTCATAGAGCACAATATCGTCGCCGTCCCAGTTCCAGTCATCCACATAACCCAGATCGTATGGAGCCACGCCAAAATAGAAGCCGCCGAGGAAGAAGCGGTTCGGCCCGCCTCCGTGCAGATGCCAGATATGCGACGGTCCAAACCCGCCGGCGAAATGCCCATGGTCATAGGGATGATCGAGATGGTAGTGCGGGTCACTCGCGCCCCAATCGTGTCCAATCCAATGGCCATCCTCGTGGACGTGCGGAGCACTGGGGTGGCCTGGACCATCGCTGAAGTTCCGATTCGCCTCCATGTGCGGCACGCCGTGATACGGTTCGGGACCATGCGCTGGCATCGGAGGATGATACCCGCCTCCGGCCGGATGACCGCCGCCTCCTGGGTGTTGCAGAGCCCACGCTGGGAGAGAAAAAATAAGCATTGCCGCCAATATGCCGATAACTCTCTTCATGAGAGCCTCCTCGATTGCGTACCGACTGCTGTCGAAATTTGATGGGCACCCTCTTTGAAATGGTTGGATTTACTGCGGCTGGGGAGTCCTAGGACCCTCTGCTGGCCAGATCCTCAAATCTTCCTCGCCGCGCAGGCGAAACACCATGCAAGCAACGGCGTCTAAGTTACCTTAGAAACAGAAGTTTGAGGATTGAATGACGTATACAAAACTATCGGTAAAACTAGCCCTGTTCACCGCAGTATCCGCCCTCACCCATACCGCATTCCCGCAGGCCGCCCCTGCCGGATCCCAGCGCCTCCAGCTCTCGGCCTTCGCCGGAGCCACCGGCACCTTCACCAACCTTGAGGGCGGAAAAAATCTCGGCATCACTGCCGGCGCCGATCTGACCTTCCTCTTCTTCCGCCGATTCCTCCCCTCCTTTGAGGCTCGCGGCACCTATCCCATCAACAAGGGCCACATCAGCAGCCAGAAAAACTTCCTCCTCGGCCCCAAGGTGGAATATCCATTAGGAAAGCTCCACCCCTACGCCGACTTCCTCATCGGCCGCGGCCAAATCGACTACCACACCCCCGGCTTCGTCTTTGGGAACACTATTTACATCAACTCCAACACCATGGTGTACTCCCCCGGCGTCGGATTGGACTACAACCTAACCCATAATCTGGCAATCAAAGCTGATGTGCAGTTTCAGCACTGGGACACTCCGGTGACTGCATCCGGCACCATTCACCCTACGGCCTTGACTTTGGGTGTTGTCTACAACTTCGACTTCAATCGGGGTCACCGCCACGACCATTAGCCTTTGGAACGGTTGCAAATTGCAACGGTTGCAAACGTGCCAATAACCACGGCAGACGCTCGACTCAACCCCCGGCATCGCGTATTGGTTCGCACGAGAGTCAAATTTCTTCCGTACACGGAGCGACCCCATGAATCCTCTGACTCGACGTACGTTGCCTCTTCTTCTTGCAGCCGCTCTCATCTTCAACTTCACGGCACAAGCCGCTATCGCCCAGGCCGCGCCCGCCCCCACCTGGTCGCAGGAGGACACCCTCCGCATCGTCCAGGAGGTCCAGAAGAAGCTCGCCGGACTCACAACCTACAGCGTCTTCGATTGGCTTACCTTCGGAGTCCAGGGCAAAACCATCATCCTCAAAGGCTACGCCTCGCGCCCCATCCTCAAGAGCGACGCCGAGAATACCGTCAAGCGTATCTCCGGGGTTGAATCGGTCGTCAATCAGATTGAAGTCCTTCCCAACTCCCCCAACGACGACCGGATTCGCGCTGCCGTCTACAACCGCATCTACACCCAGCCCACTTTGGCGAAATACAACGCCAACCAGGGTTCCCTCGCGCGTGCTATGGGACCTGGCGGCCGCAGCGTGGCCCTTATGGCCGGAGGCATCACCAACGATCCGCCGATAGGCTTCCACGCCATCCACATCATCGTAAAAAACGGCAACGTCGCTCTCTATGGCGTGGTGAACAACGAGATGGATAAAACCATCGCAGGCATGCAGGCCAACTCAGCCCCCGGCGCCTTCAGCGTAGACAACGACCTCATCGTCCAGGGCGCCGCCTCTAAACCAAAATAGACACGATCAGCTGCTGAAAAAATCCTTGGTCGCTTTCCGGGATCCGTTTTTGGATTAGCGTAGGGCTTTTAGCCCTACGACAAAACATGGCGAAGCTCTGGGCTTTCCCTTGTTTCCACACGTTCACCCAACTTGTAGCCAGCTCGCCCACCGACACAAAATAGCATCTCGCTGACACATCGACTGACGAACATAGCTACAATTGCAGTGTGCGACGTGTACTCAGCTTCACGCTGCTTCTCCTCTTCAGCCTTCCGCTGATCTCGCCGCTGTTGGCCCTCACGGCCAGCTCCGACGCAAATCTGCCGGCATGCTGCAGACGGAACGGCGCACATCACTGCACGCGAGTAACGCGTCCAACCGATCCCGCAGGGATCAATCTCTCGGCGACCCTGCAACACTGCCCCGCCTACCCAGCGGTTGTCACATCCGCCCGGCACGGTGATCTGTCCTTCCACGCTGCATCCCTCATCTTTGCCGGGATCGTCAGCCACCCCTCCGTCAAACCCCAGACCCAGGCACGCGCCCGCGTAGCCCTCGACATCTCCCGCCAGAAGCGCGGCCCTCCCACAAATCTTCTCTAGCTGCAATCCAGCCAGCGCCCGAGTTTGCCTTTCTTCCGGCAGAAACGTCGCGCTGCCTTCCTTCCCCCATCGAAGTTCCAGCATCGTCAGCTCTCACGAGGGAGTCTCATGCGCAAGCTTGCTCTAATTTGTTTCCTGTCTCTGTTTCTAGGCCCCGACGCAGCCCATGCCACCATCTTCAGCCAGATCCACGGAGTCGTCCACGACCCCCACCACCGCCCCATCGCGGGAGCCCGCATCGAACTCCACGCCGCCAACTCCGCCTTCACCCAAACCGCCCTCACCACGCAGGACGGCTCCTTCACCCTCTCCTCCGTCCCCCTGGGCGACTACATCCTCACCATCTCCCAATCCGGCTTCGCCACCACAAAACAAACCCTCACCCTCGCCTCCGACACCGCCCCCATCCTGCACATCGAACTGCAACTCAGCACCGTCGAACAGACCACCACCGTCACCACCGACATCACCACCGCCAACGTCGACAGCGTCACCCCCACCTCCCTCATCAGCCGCAAAGACATCGTCGAAACCCCCGGCGCCGATCGCACCAACAGCATGACCATGATCACCGACTACGTACCCGGCGCCTACATGACCCACGACATGCTCCACATGCGCGGCGGCCATCAGATCAGCTGGCTCATCGACGGCGTCCAGATCCCCAACACCAACATCTCCTCGAACCTCGCCGCTCAGATCGATCCCAAAGACATCGACTACATCGAAGTCCAGCGCGGCAGCTACACGTCCGACGTAGGCGACCGCACCTACGGCGTCTTCAACGTAGTCCCCCGCACCGGCTTCGAGCGCAATCGCCAGGCCGAGCTCATCGTCACCGCCGGCAACTACTTCCAAACCGACGACCAGCTCAGCTTCGGCGACCACACCGAAAAATTCGCCTACTACGCCAGCCTCAACGGCAACCGAAGCGACTACGGCCTCGCCCCGCCCGTACGCGAAGTCCTTCACGACGCCACCAACGGCTACGGCGGCTTCGGTTCCTTCATCTACAACCGCACTCCCAAAGACCAATTCCGCCTCATCACCCAACTCCGCCACGACTACTTCCAGATCCCCTACGACCCCGACCCCGACAGCCCCGGCAACCAGCAGTTCGACTCCAGCGGCCTCCGCGACAGCCAGCGCGAACTCGACGGCGTCGTAGCCTTCTCCTGGCTCCATACCTTCACCCCGTCCACCGTCCTCCAGGTCTCGCCCTTCTACCACTACAACCGAGCCGACTACCAACCCAACCCCAACGACACACCCGTCGCCACCACCTCGGACCGCACCTCCAACTACGCCGGCGCACAGGCCTCCATCACCGCATCCATCGCACGCAACACCCTCCAGGCCGGCCTCTACTCCTTCGGCCAACACGACTCCTACCTCTTCGGCGCAGCCTTCAATGACAACAGCGGCAACACCAACTTCCTGATTCCCGACGCAGCCTCCGGCGGCATCATCGAGGAGTACATCAACGACAACTTCAAAGCCACCCCCTGGCTAACCTTCATCCTCGGCGTACGCCAGTCCCACTTCCAATCTCAAATCACCGAGAACGTAACCTCCCCGCGCTTCGGCGCAGCCATCCAAATCCCGAAACTCCACTGGGTCTTCCGCGGCTTCTACGGCCGCTTCTACCAGCCCCCGCCGCTGCTCACCGCCACCGGTCCCATCGTCCAATTCGCCCAAGCCAACAACACCGACTTCACGCCCCTACGCGGCGAACGCGACGAAGAGCATCAGTTCGGCGTGCAGATTCCCTTCCGCGGCTGGCTCCTCGACGCCGACACCTTCAAGACCCGCGTCAACAACTTCCTCGACCACGCCAACATCGGCAACTCCAGCATCTACTATCCCGTCACCATCGACGGAGCCCTCATCCGCGCCTGGGAACTCAGCCTCCGCAGCCCGCGCCTCTGGCACCTCGGCCAGGCCCACCTCGCCTACTCCAACCAGATCGCCGAGCAGCGCGGAGCCATCACCGGCGGCCTCATCTGCGCACCCGTCACCTCACCCCAGTGCGACGCAGGTTTCGACTACACCCCCGTCGATCACGACCAGCGCAACACCCTCAACGTCGGCTTCACCGCCTCACTCCCCTGGCGCACCTTCGCCTCCACCAACGTCTACTACGGCTCCGGCTTCGTCAACGGCGGCTACATCCCCGGTGTGCCGCCCAAAGATCAGACAGACCCGCGCTACCCCAACCCCTACCTGCCCCCGCACACCACCG
>WNGJ01008940.1_pt1 | contig 10669 bp, 7 predicted proteins | sample 5400611 | NCBI WGS metagenome assembly WNGJ01 (sample SAMN13153375, study PRJNA577476) | soil metagenome | isolation source: 40 cm soil or saprolite under Garry oak tree replicate 1 | place: USA:California | collected 2016-06-15
CGCCCTGCTGGGCGACGGCGCGCTTGGTCACCAGGTTGTACACATTGTTCGACCAGTTCTGGATCGTGGTGTACCGGCAGCGGGCGTCCTTCTTCACGATGATCTCGACCACCGCGGAGTGCAGCGAGTCGGACTTGTAAATCGGCGCGGTGCAGCCTTCCACGTAATGGACGTAAGCGCCCTCGTCCACGATGATCAGGGTCCGCTCGAACTGGCCCATGTTCTCGGTGTTGATGCGGAAATAGGCCTGCAGCGGGATTTCCACCTTCACGTTCTTCGGCACGTAGATGAACGAGCCGCCGGACCACACCGCCGTGTTCAGCGCGGCGAACTTGTTATCGCCCGGCGGGATCACGGTACCGAAGTACTCCCGGAACAGATCCGGCTGCTCCCGCAGCGCGGTGTCCGTGTCCAGGAAGAGGACACCCTTTTCCTCGAGGTCTTCCCTGATCTTGTGGTAAACGACCTCCGACTCGTACTGGGCGGCCACTCCCGCGATGAGCCGCTGCTTTTCCGCCTCCGGGATGCCGAGCCTGTCGTACGTGTTCTTGATGTCTGCGGGCAGCTCGTCCCAGCTCGCCGCCTGCTTCTCGGTGGAGCGGACGAAGTACTTGATGTTGTCGAAGTCGATGCCGGACAGATCGGCGCCCCAGTTGGGCATCGGCTTGCGGCCGAAGTTCCGCAGGCCCTTGAGCCGCATCTCGAGCATCCACTCCGGCTCGTTCTTCCGGGCCGAGATGTCGCGGACCACCTCTTCGGACAGGCCGCGTCGCGCGGATGCACCCGCCACGTCCGAATCGGCCCAGCCGAACTTGTACGTGCCCAGCCCTTCGAGCTGGTCTTGCGTGGTGGTCGTCATGTCAAGAGCCCTCCGGACTCTGGGATGTCTCATTGGTTACGGGTACTACAACAGTCCGGCGGGGGGCCGCCTTCCCGACGCCGGTGACGTGCGTGGTGCAGATGCCGTCGCCGTGCGCGATCGTAGCGAGCCGCTGCACCGGCGTGCCGAGCAGCCTGCCGAACGCCTCGGTCTCGGCCTCGCACAGCTGCGGGAACTCGGCCGCCACGTGCGCGACCGGGCAGTGGTGCTGGCAGAGTTGCTCGCCGGCTTCGGACCTCGAGCGGCCGATAGCGGGCGCCGGGCCGGCCGACGCGGCGTAGCCGTCCGCGGACAGCGCCTCGGCGAGCGCCTGGACCCGGCCGGGCAGGTCGCCCCTGGCCACCGCGGGCGCGTACCTGCGCTCGAGGTCCGAGACCTGCCTGCGGGCGAACTCGGCGATCGCATCCGGGCCCGCCGTCTCGGCCAGGAAACGCAGCGCGTTGCTGGCCAGGTCGTCGTAAGCGTGCTCGAATGCGCTGCGGCCCGCGTCGGTAATGACGAAGACCTTGGCCGGGCGGCCGCGGCCCCGGTTCCCGTACGTCCTGGCCGTCCTGGTCTCGATCATGCCCTCGGCCAGCAGGTTATCCAGATGACGCCGGATCGCGGCAGGCGTGAGCCCGACCCGGCCGCCGAGCGTGGCGGCGGTGGACGGCCCGAGCTCCAGGATCAGCCGCGCGACCTGGCCCCGGGTGGGACCCTCGGCTGCTCCGACGTTTTTCACAACATCATTGTGCCGTAAATCGGGGGGCGGACGCAAACTTTATGCAAGATCAACGTGACGTAAATCACTCCCGAGGTGCTCCTGATGCGTGATGCCCCAGCCCGCATTCCTGGGGAAACACGAGGATGCCAAATCGTGGTGCGCCTGACGGAGGTGTCACATCGTCGTGGTACCGCTACCGCCCCGGAGCGGCCTCCTCAGGCTTTCAGGCCGAGCAGCCGTTCGGCGTTGCCGCCGGCGATCTTGGCCTTGTCCGCCGGGGCCAGCGGGAGCGTGTCGAGCAGGGCCCGGCCCGCCGCGTTGTCGCCGAATGGGTAGTCGACGCTGAACAGGACCCGTTCCACCCCGAGCACCTGCACCGCGCAGAGCACCGGCGGAAGGCTGAACAGCCCGCTCGTGGTCACCCAGATGTTCCGCAGGAAGTACTCCGACGGCTTGAGCGCCATTGCGGCCGGGCCCAGCCTGGCCGGGTCGAGCATCGCGTCGATCCGGTCCAGCATGAACGGCACCATCTCGCCGCAGTGCCCGACGATCAGCCGCAGCCCGGGATGCCGGTCGAACACCCCGGTGGCGATCATGCGCAGCACGTGCAGGCCGGCTTCGGCGTGCCAGCCCCAGGCGCCGGTGGCCAGGCGGCCGGCCACGGCCGATGGTATCCCCTGGTAGAGCGCGTCGCGCAGGGCGCTGGATGGCGGGGCCGGGTGCAGGTACAACGGCACGTCGAGCCGCTCGAACCGGTCGAGCAGCGGGACGAACCTGGCGTCGTCGAGGAAGGCGCCGTTCGAGCCCAGGGTGCTGTTGACCAGCGCGCCGATCAGGCCGAGGTCACGGACGGCGCGGTCGAGCTCGCCGGCCGCGGCCGCCGGGTCCGCGGTCGGCAGGGTGGCGAAGCCGGCGAACCGGTCCGGGTGCGCGCGCACCGCCCCGGCCAGCCGGTCGTTGGCCTCGCGGGCACGGGCCAGCCCCTCCGCTCCCGCGAGCGCCTGCGCGGCCGGGGCCACGTGCGAGATGACCTGCAGGTCGATGCCGCTGGCGTCCATGTCGGCCAGCCGCGCCTGGCCGAGGTCGCGCAGCTGGTCGTCCACCCGCTGGCCCCACGTGGCCAACGGGCCGGTGCCGGGAGGCGCGGCGAGTTCGGCCGTCCAGAAGTGTTCCTCGAGGGCAATCGTTCGCACCCTGGCATTGTGCCAGCCTGTCCCTGGCCGGCCGGGCTCCGGCTCCGACGCTCAGCCGACATGAGTCCGAGACGCCTTGGAGACCAGGGGCGGATAGTTTCCCCGGAAACTGGGACGTTCACGGCGGCCAGCCGCGATGCGGGCCGCGATTGGCGTGAGTGCGACATTCCGTAGTGGTATCGGCATGAGGGACCTGCGCAATGTCAGATGAGCCGGACGTGACCGAGCCGGGACCGGACGCACCGCCGGGCCGCCTGGCCGGGGTACTGCCGCCCTGGGTGCGCCGCCGGCCCCTGATCTCGGCGATCACCGCTGGCGTCCTGGTAGCCGCGCTGATCGCGGGCTACATCCTCGCGGCGGCACCATTCTCCCCGGCCGGGCCGCGGTACGCCAGCGTGCCGGGGCAACCCTGCGCTCTGGTCGGCGCGGCCGATCTGGCGAAGTACCTGCCCGGCGCGACGGGCAGCCCTGCGAGCATCAGCGCGGGCAACTCGGTCAAGGTCGCTAGCTGTAAGTGGTCGGCCAGGTCCGGCGGCGAGGACCGGACGCTGCAGGCGTACGCCCGCGTCTATCGCGGGCCGTCCCCGGTAGGCACAGCCCGGCAGCTCTACCGCAGCACGCTTTCCGTCATGGAATGCCATTGCCGGGGAGTCGCGGTCAGCACGCGGCAGGTAGCCGGCCTCGGCGATCAGGCGACGGAGGTATTCATCGCCCCAGGGCCGGACGCGAATTTCGTCGACGCGCCGAATGCCCTCGACCCGGGAACCAGCCTGCTCGTCCGGTCGAGCAACGCCGTCATCGGCCTCAGCCTCAACACCACCGCCACGGCCACCGGGGCGTTCCTGAGCTCTCCGCCGGGCCCCGCGCAGCTGACCGGGCTGACGTCCATGGCCAGGGACATGCTGAACATCCTGGCTCATCCGGCATCGGTCCCGCCGTCGGCGATCGCGCCGGTGATCCCCGAAGCCCACTACCCCGGCCGGCGCGATCCGTGCCGGCTGATCAGCGCGGCGACGCTGGCGAGGTACCTACCCGGCTCCGTCATGAACCCGCAACCTGACTCCAGTTCTCCGGGCTCGCTGCGGCAAAGCCAGTGCGGCTGGAATGCGGGTGGCACCACGATCACGCTGACCCTTAGCCTCTCCCCCGGCGCAGCGGGCGCGCTGGAGGCTTTCGACTCCGATGCCAATTCGATCGGGGCCACGGTTAGCGGGGCGCGGTGGCTGCCCGACCTCGGCGAGGCGGCGACGGCCGCGTTCACCATCCAGCCCACCGGGACTGACGTCGCGGAGGTGTTCGTCTGGTCCGGCAACGCCGAACTTGAGTACGCGTACACCGGTGAAGGCTCCGGCCCGTCACGGCTGGACCGCTCGGCCCCGCTGGCGGGCGTCCTCGCGATGGCCCGTGACGGGCTGGCCGCCCTGGCCCGGCCCGCCCTCTCCTCGTTCCCGCGGGGGCCGAAGTACGCCAGCTCGCAGCGTGCCTGCACGCTGGTCAAGGCATCCACTCTGGCCAGGTACGGGGTCGGCGGCGCCGGCACGACGAACCCGGTCGGCGCGCAGGACAGCATCTGCTTCTGGAACTCGGATAGCCTGAGCATCTTCGTGAACGTCGCCATCGATTCCGACCCCGACTACGCGCTGGGGGCATTCCAGTTCGACGTGCGGGACGCTCGTACGCCTCCGGGCGACGTGACGTTCATGGGAGCCGCACCGGTGCGTGGCGTCGGCGAGCAGGCGGAGGCCATATTCCAGACCATGAACGGGTCGCCCTCGGTGGATCTGTACATCTGGTCGGGCAACGCCGTCGTGGAGATCAGCGCGGGCAGCCTGGGCTCGCCGCTGAGCCGGGCCGACATGCTGGCCGCGGACATCGCCATGGCCCGCGACGCGCTGGCCAGCCTGCGCCGCGGCTAGCCGGCCTGGACGGCGATCCCGACGGTGATCCCGTCGACGCCGCTGGGATGGTCGGCGGGACCGAGGACCAGGGCGTCGGCCCGGGCGGCGACCCGGAGCGGTTCGGCAATGTGGTCGAGCAGTGACCTGGCCCGGGCGTCATGCGCCTGCACGGTCAGGCGGCTGAGCCGGGCCGAGTTGCCGAGCCGCTGCCCGCTGCGCAGCGCCCGGGTGGCGTCCAGGATCACGGTGAGCTGGTCGACGGCGTCCACCGCGGGCCGGTCGCCGCGCCACCGTTCGTCCGGCTCCGGCCAGCGGGTCAGGTGCAGCGAGACGGTGCCCTCGTGCGGCCGGTAGAACTGCTGGTACATCCGTTCGGTTACAAACGGCGCGAACGGCGCGAAGAGACCGAGCAGCACCCGGAACGACTCCCACAGGGTCCGCCGGGCCCAGTCCCGGTTAGTACTGTCATCGCCGTCCCTGTCCCCTAGCCGGTCCTTGATCATCTCGAGGTACCGGTCGCAGTACACGGACCAGAACATGCGCGAGGCCGCCTGGTGGGCCTGCATGTAGTCGTGCGCGCCGAACGCCGCCGTGGCCTCGGCCACCGTGTCGGCCAGGTGCGAGAGCAGCCACCGGTCCACGATGTCCCGCTCGCCCGGCGGCGGGGCCGCCGCCGGAACGTCGAGGTCGCCGAGGTTCATGGACAGGAACCGGCCCACGTTCCACAGCTTGACCGCGAACTTGCGGCCGGTCCTGATGTCCTTTTCGTTGTACCGCAGGTCGGTGCCGATGCGGGCCCTGGTCGCCCACAGCCGGACCGCGTCCGCGCCGTACTTGTCCATCACGTCGTCCGGCACGTACCGGTTGTAGCCATCGGGCCTTGTCGAGGAGTCGAGATTGCGCTTGGACAGCTTCTTGCCCTGCTCGCTGAGCCCCCAGCCGGAGATCAGCGCGGTCCGCCAGGGCACCCGGCCGAACAGCAGCTCCGACTGCACCACCGAATAGAACAGCCAGGTCCTGATGATCTCGAACGCCTGCACGCGCATCGACATGGGCGCCAGCGCCGGATCGGTGCCCCCCAGCGCCCAGCCATCGTTGACCTGCGGGCTCAGCGAGGACGTCATCCAGGTGTCCATCACGTCCGGGTCGGGCGCCAGCTCGCCCCGGCCGCACGATGGGCACGAGCTCACCGGCGGCTTGTCCGCCAGCGGGTCCACCGGCAGGTCCTCCAGCCGGGCCAGCACGGGAGCCGAGCAGGCGGCGCAGAACCACACCGGGAACGGCACGCCGTAACGCCGCTGCCGGGTGATGTTCCAGTCCCACTTGAGCCCGTCGATCCAGTCCTCCAGCCGGCGGCGCATGAACGGCGGGACCCACTCCAGCTCGGCCGCGCGGACCCGGAACCGGTCCGCGTGCTCCCGCACCGCGATGAACCACTGCGGCCTGATCTGGAACTCCACCGGAGTCTGGCACCGCTCGTGCACCCCGACGACTTGCCGCACCGGCTCGCTGCTCACCAGCAGCCCGGCCTCGTCCAGGGCCTTGACGATGGCCGAACGGGCCTGGGTCAGCGGCATCCCGGCGAACTCGCCGGCCAGCTCACCGAGACGGCCGTCCGGCTCCACCACCAGGCGCAGGTCCAGGTGGTCGCGCCGCCATTTGAGCACGTCCTCGCTGTCGCCGAACGTGCACACCATCATCAGCCCGGTGCCGTACTCCGGGTCCACGGACTCGTCGGTGAGGACCGGCACCTGATAGCCGAATAGCGGCACCGTCGCCCGCTCCAGCCCGGCGTACCTGGTGTCGCCGGGATGGTGGTAGAGCGCCACGCAGGCCGGCAGCAGCTCGGGCCGGGTGGTGGCGATCAGGATCCCGTCGCCGAACCTGATCGTGTGCAGCCTGCTGGTCCGCTCCAGGTCCTCCACGTCCGCCTGGGCCAGCGACGTGCGGTCCTCCGGGCACCACAGGATCGGGTCCTGGGCCCGCCGCAGGTAGCCCGCCTCGTGCAGCTTGATAAAGCTGGTCTGCGCGGTCCGCTGGCACCGGGCGTCGATGGTGGAGTAGCGCAGTGACCAGTCCACCGACAGGCCGAGCCGCCGCCACAGGTCCTCGTACCGTTCGGCCACCCGGCTGGTCTCGGCCAGGCAGAGCGCGTTGAACTCGGCCCGGGGCATGTCCACCGCCCGGACCCCGTGGGCCTGCTCCACGTACCGTTCGGTCGGCAGCCCGTTGTCGTCGAACCCGATCGGGTAGAACACCCGCTCGCCGCGCATCCGCCGGTAGCGGACGATGAAATCCGGCTGTGAGTAGCTCATCGCGTGACCGACGTGCAGGTGCGCCGCTGATACGTAGGGCGGCGGCGTGTCCACGCTGAACACGGGCCCGTCCCCGTCCCTGTCGTACCGGTAGATGTCGTGCGCTTCCCACAGCTCCCGGGCGGCGGCCTCGACCGCCCGGTGGTCGTACTCGCCGAGTTCCATACGTAGGGAAGGTATCCGCTCACCCACCTGCCGCTTAAATTCTTTTCGGCCGAACGGGGCGCGGGGCGCTGCACGCTAGCCGCTCGTTCCTGGGGCATCATTGCTAGGTGCCGGGGGAAGGAACCCGGTGTGACCGGGTGGAAGGAAGCCGCGCCGTCCATGCCCGCGCCGCGACCTGAGATCGCCGAGCTGCTCGAAGTGGATATCCTGCCGGGCAGCAAGGTGATCATCGTCAGTGACCTGCACCTCCCCCCGGTCCGCACCGACGTGTCCGGGCGTTCCTGCGAGATGCTGGCGCGCCACCTGGACGGCGAGGCCGGCCCGCTCACCGTGGTGCTGGCCGGCGACGTGGTGGAGCTGCTCGGCTTTCCCGGGGCGACGGCCACCGAGATCCTGCGCGCGCACGAGGACCTGTGCGCGGCGCTGGCGGCGGTGCCCGCGCGCGGCGGCCAGGTCATCTACGCGATCGGCAACCACGACGGCGACCTGGCCTGGGACGTCAAGGCGGCGGACGTGGTGCGGGAGATGACCGGCGCCCGGCTGTGCCTGTCCGCCGACCTGATCCTGGACGGCGGCCGCAAGGTCCGGGTGGAGCACGGTCACCAGCTCGACCCGTACAACTGCTTCCACGACCCGCGCAACCCGCTGGACACCCCGATCGGTCACCACATCGTCCGGGAGGTCATCCCGAAGATCGAGTGGCTGGGCCAGGGCTGGGTCGACGGCGCGCACGAGATGGCCGACCCCACCGACTTTCCGTCGTTCGTCGGCTCCCGGATGGTCTACCGTAAGCTGGGCCGCCGCCTGTGGTGGCTGATCGCGATCCCGCTGGCCATCCTGGTCCTGCTCCGGGTCCCCGTGCTCTCCTCGATCACGACGCGTTACCCCGATACGGACGTCTGGGTGCACCGCGGCGAGATCCTTGGCTACGGCGCGATCGCCGACCTGGTGATGCTGGCCGTCGTGGTCGCTATCCTGGCCCGCCGGGCCTGGCTGTCGATCAGCGCGCTCGCGCTCGACGAACGGGGCTACGGGCAGAATCATGCCGCGCGCCAGCGGGCGGCCGACCTGGTCGCCGACGGCTACCACGGCTTCATCTCGGGCCACACCCACCACCCAGAGCTGGCCGCCACCGCGGCCGGCTTCTACGCCAACTCCGGCTCGTGCACCTCGGTGGTGGAGGGCATCGGCGGGCGGTTCGGCCTGCCTCCGGCCTACGTGCGGAACCAGCAGATCTGCTGGGTCGAGCTGCACGGGGAGAAGGCGGAGCTGGTCTCGGCCCGGGTCGAGCTGCCCGGTGCCACCCGGATGGAACGCTTCGTCGCACGGGGCCGCAATCCGCACTCGGACGCCCCAGTGTGCGTCGCCTCCTGGCCGGCCGGCCCCGACTGGCCCAAGCCGGACAGCAAGGCCGCCCGGAAGAAGCCCGTCGGGCGCTATCCCCAGCCGCAGCAATTGCGCCCGGACCCGGGACCACGACCGCCTCAGGACCCTTCTTAGCCCTGACCGGATCACCGTGACACGGCTCTCGCGCCAGCTCGCGCCCACGCATGAGCAACTCCGGTCAGCCGCGTTCGGCGGCCCTGGCTTCCTCGATGGTGAGCTCGGCGGCGGGGTCCGCCTCCAGGCGCTCGTCGGGGATCGGATCGCCGCTGCGGACGGATCGACCGTAGGTGCCCTCGTCCAGCCGGCGCAGGGCGCGCTCGATGGCGTCCAGCCTGCTGCGCAGGCTCTCCGCGATGGCGTCATCCTCGCCCTCGGCCGCCAGCGGTTGCGCGGCGTCGCCGGTGTCTCCGGCCTCGCTGTCCACCTCGGACTGGCGGTCCTTCTGGCCCGCCGTCTCGGCGTCCTTCAGCAGGCCCTGTACCTCGTCGCGCTCGGCGATGAGCAGGCTGCGCGCGCGGTCCTGGTCCATCGGGCCGTCCTTCCTCAGTCGGTTACGTGACGCGAGAGCGTCGTTGTGATCATGTTCGTGGCTGCCGGGCGAGCCGCCCATTATGCGCAGCATGCAGCATAGCGAGCTCGTCCAGCCGATCATGAAGAACAGCCAGCACGCCGGACCCGGCAAACACGGCAAACCCACGGGAGAACGCATGAGCGACCAGGCACCCGCCCTCGACCCGAAGCGTACGGCGCTGCTGGTGATGGACTTCCAGCAGGAGGTGCTGCGGCGCATGCCCGGGCTGGAACCGCTCGTGGCGCGCGTGCAGGGGGCCATCGCGGACATGCGGGACCACGGCGGGACGATCGGCTACGTCCGGGTCGCGTTCACCGAGGAGGACTGGGCGGCTATCCCGCCGGCCAACCAGGTCTTCGCCCAGGCCGCGCAGAACCGCATGATGCACCACGAGGATCCGGCCACGGCCATTCACGACTCGCTGGCTCCGCAGCCGGGCGACATCGTCGTGCGCAAGACCCGGGTAGGCGCCATGTCAACCACCGACCTCGACCGCCAACTGCGCGACCGCGGCATCGACACGCTCGTCCTGGCCGGTATCAGCACCAGCGGCGTGGTGCTCTCCACGATCGTCGAGGCGACCGACCGGGACTACCGTCTCTACGTTCTTTCTGACGGCACCGAGGATCCGGACGAGCAGGCCCGCGATGTCCTGCTGGGCAGGATCTTCCCGAGGCGGGCGCAGGTCATCGACACCGCCGCGCTGCGCGGGCTGCTGTCGCCGTAGACTCGCGTCCGTGAGCACGGTCCCGCAGATTCCCGCCGTAGAGATCGGCGGGCTGGTCAAGCGGTACGGCCAGACCACGGCGGTGGACGGGCTGACGCTGAGCGCGGCGCTCGGCGCGGTCACCGGCATCCTGGGACCGAACGGGGCGGGCAAGACCACCACCATCGAGATCTGCGAGGGCTACCGGAAGCCCGACCGGGGTACGGTGCGTGTCCTCGGCCTGAATCCGGCGCGCGATGCCAGGGCGCTCCGGCCCCGGGTCGGCGTGATGCTCCAGTCCGGGGGTATCCCCCCATCGGTGCCCGCGGCCGACTACCTGAACCTGCTGAGCCGGTTCCACGCCCGGCCGGTCGCCGTACCGGCGCTGCTCGACCTGGTCGGCCTGACCGCGGTCGCGCGCACCCCGTACAAGCGCCTGTCCGGCGGGCAGCAGCAGCGGCTGTCGCTCGCCGCGGCCGTCATCGGCCGCCCCGAGCTCGTGTTCCTCGACGAGCCCACGGCCGGCATGGACCCGCAGGCCAGGCACGCCACCTGGGAACTGATCGGGCAGCTGCGCTCGGCCGGGGTGAGCATCATCCTGACCACCCACTTCATGGAGGAAGCCGAACGGCTCTGCGACTACGTGGCCATCATCGACCACGGCCAGCTGGTGGCGGCGGGGACGCCCGGCCAGCTCACCGGGACCGTGGGCCAGCTCAGGTTCCGCGCGGAAGCGGGCCTGGACATCGACAGCCTGCTCGCGGCGCTTCCGCCGGCCAGCCTGGCGAAGGAGTCTCCGGCCGGGCACTACGTGATCGAGGTGCACGGCGCCGTCGACCCGCTGCTGCTGGC
>WNGJ01008941.1_pt1 | contig 10668 bp, 10 predicted proteins | sample 5400611 | NCBI WGS metagenome assembly WNGJ01 (sample SAMN13153375, study PRJNA577476) | soil metagenome | isolation source: 40 cm soil or saprolite under Garry oak tree replicate 1 | place: USA:California | collected 2016-06-15
TCGCCATCGCTGCTGCCATCAATGTAGGACGTTGCATTGCATGGCTCAATGGGGAGGAACCAGAGCATACACGCGTCTCAGCTTTTGCAAGACTCTTTTATTAGGAGGTTTGCCAGCAGTATCAATTTAAGTGTGCCTGCCTGCTTAGGTCGGGAAAAGGATGTCGTTGGCAAGAACATCCTCCCAAAGGGGGGAGCAGATGGCTTTCCAGGTGGAGCGAGTCGGTGGAGCAAGCACGTTGTACCGAAAGCGCGAGAGCCCCCTTGATGGGACTGAGCCAACGGAACCAGCTGGCGCCCCCCTATGCCGTCACCACACTTGATCGGCAGCGCTTCATGGAGTAAACTGAGAGGAGCCTCAAGGAAGGACTCGTCCAACAGGCAAGCCCATCTTCGCGCTCTTCGCTGGGTGGGTGACAGGAACGGCGAAGCAGTACGAACGAAGAGGCAGTCCGCCTGCTGGCCCTGACCGGCCGAGCATACCTCAGTCGGCTGGCGACTGACAATGAACGACTGATAGCTGAACGAAAGGAGAGCACCATGGCAGAAAGTGTATACGCGGTGATTGAGCTGGTGGGGAGCAGCCACGAGTCGTGGGAGAAGGCGGCCGCCGCCGCCATCGAGCAGGCTTCCCACACCTTGCGGGACCTGCGGGTCGCCCGCATCGTCGAGCAAGACATCCACCTGGAGCCTGGCCAGCCGCTGAGCTACCGGGTGAAGGTCGAACTCTCGTTCAAGTACGAGAGCGGTGTCTGAGCTGTCGCCTTAGGTGCGTTTGCTTGCTGAGAGAGGCCTGTTGTGACCGAAACTGCTGCTGCTCTTGCTCACGCTGAGCGAGACGCTGGTTCTCCTTCCCTGCTTTAAGCAAGCAAACTCACTTAATGTGGGGGAGACCCTGTTTTCAAGTGTCAAAAACATACCTCATTTTTGGTTCTCGGAACGGTTTGGTGGAGGCAGCGGGCGTGATAAAATAGAGGGTGAAACGTCTGCTCATCCTCTCTCACCTGTCCATTCTTGGAAGGGCTAGCCACAAGAGTTTCGCAGAATGCGAAAGCCTGGACATTGGAGAGTAAGACGAGGATGTTCGCCATTGGAGGAGGGATGACGGTTTCCCTGACCGACGATCGTGTTCGCCAGATCCGCCTCAGAGCGCAGAGGCTCGTACGACAGTCACCAGAGACCAGGAGTTCTGTCGTTCGCCTGGTCAAGGAACTCTGCGGGATTCAGGCGCAGGATTCCCGTGCTGCCACACTTGCGGTACGTGTGCGCACTAGCGGGCTGAGAGCTGCTGATGTCCGTGACGCACGGATACAGGATCGCTCTGTGGTGCGCATGTGGGGGCTGCGCGGAACCCTTCATCTGCTGGCTGTAGAAGATCTCGATTGGCTCCTACCGCTGCTGGGGCCTCCTTTCATCGTGGGGGATCGGCGACGGCGTGCGGAACTGGGCCTGGATGAGGAAACCTGTACACGAGGCATCCAGATCATCCGCCATGTGCTCACGAGCCAGGGATCGTTGACCCGAGACGAACTTGTCGAGCAGATAGCGACTCATGGCCTCCGGCTCGTTGGTCAAGCACGTCCCCATCTGCTGAGCCGAGCAGCCCTTGAAGGCGTCATTTGTTTCGGACCCGACCGTGATGGCGAGCCAACCTATGTGCTGCTCAGCGACTGGATTGGGCAGGAGCACACAAGACGTTCTTTCTCGGAAATCGCAGCCCATGCCGAACTCACACGCAGCTACTTGGGAGCCTATGGTCCTGCAACACCGCACGATCAGGCGACATGGTCAGGCCTGCCGATGAGTCAGACGCGAGCCACATGGCAACACCTAGCTGATCAACTCCTGGAGGTAGAGGTCGCTGGTTCTCCAGCCTGGCTCCTCAAGAAAGATGCTGCCCGACTCAATGAACAGCCAGCGCCCACGCCAATCGTTCACCTCCTGCCCAGTTTTGATCCCTATGTGCTTGGCTACCAGAAGCGAGACCTCTTGGTGCTACCTCAGTATGCCAGGCGTATTAACGCCGGAGGTGGAATGCTGCATCCAACGTTGCTGGCAGATGGGCGTGCGGTGGGAACGTGGAAGAGCAAGTGGCAGAAGAACCACCTACAGGTGCAGGTGGAGCCATTCGGTCACCTTGCGCCAGAAGTGTCTGCGGAGTTGGAGGCCGAGGTCAGCGATCTCGCTCGCTTCCTGAATACAAAAACCTGGAGCATGCAAGAGAACTCTGGTAGCCTCCTGGAAGCGAGCGAGTAGAAGAAAGAGATGGAGTGAGCAGTGGCTGAGATGGAGCCGGGACGATGGCTTCGGAGAGCAACCCGCCTGGCTCTCTTTCTTCAGGTTTGCAGCCTTCCCTGTCCCGCACATGGCCCCACTTCTCCAAGTAGAGGTCAACAAGTTGGTTAAGCAGCTGGCAAGAAACGGTGTTGCAAGTAAGACAATCCGGCTCGACCATACGCCTCCCGCTTGATCAGTTTCAGGCGATTAATCTGTCCTTCGACAGGTCCGGTACTGTACGGGAGCGTGAGCCCGGCGAGAATGGCCGCTTTATCCTGCTCGATGCTGCGGGCAAAGGAGAGGAATTGCCGAATGCCAGAGGTACGCGCCTTTTTGAGCCAGGTCTCCAGATTCTCAGTGCTCTGATGGCGAACGAGGCCCAAGAAGCCGTGGGTGAGTTCTCGCGCCTGCGCCAACTGGTTATCCATCTGACAGAGTTGGTCAAGTTGCTCCTGCGTCTGCTGAGAAAGCGTCTCTGGGCGGGCCAAGATCCATCCGATGATCTTGGCTGGAGTCACTCCATCGAGGGGAGAGGGAGGAAGTGAAGCCGGATGCTCACGGAGTTTCTCCAGACGCCGATACACCCCGCGCATCGATCCCTGGTAGCCTTGATCCTTCAATTCTTGCCAGAGAACCGTACCGTTGCGTTCCCCTGCATCCCAGCGCTCCCTCAGATAGCTCATCGACCCATCCAAAAGGCTACAGCGTGGTTTGCGTGACTGTGTGTAAGGTCCATGTTTCTGTGCCAGCCAGTGCTGAATCGTCCTTGGCACGACCCCGAGACGCCTGGCAATGCTTGCAGTGGAATGTCCTGCCTGATGGAGCGCGAGCATGTGCTGATAGCGTGCTTCCCCAGGAGACTGCCGAGGCGGAAGTGCAGGGAGCGAAGCACGTTCAGATGCGCTCTCTGCTTCGTCTCCAGCTTTGGTCAACTGTCTCCAACGAGCCGAAACCACCTTATCCAGGTGTTCCGTCAGATTTTTGACAAGGTGCCAGCGATCGGCCACATGCAGAGCTTTGGGGAGAGCCTCGGTGATCGCAGCTGCAAACTCCTTGCTTCGGTCTCGCGCCACGATCTGGATGGTTGGATGATCTCGTAGCCACTGCGCAACGGTCGGATGGGAACGATCAGCAAGCAAGGCAATCGGCTTGCTTCGTTCTAGATCGACGACTAGCGCTCCATAGCGTTGACCGCGCTTCCAAGCCCAGTCGTCGAGACCAATGATCCGGGGAGCACTGACGGGAGCAAGCGCAAGCGTATGCATAAAGCGCAGGATCGCCCGTGGAGTCACCCGGATGCCTGAAAGGGCCGCGCTGTTTGCCCCCGATGCTCCGCCGTGTTCCCGACCAATTTGACCGAGGAACTCACGCAGGCCGAACGTAAAGCGACCATGAGGGGTAGTCACCTGGGGAAGCCGTTCCGTGAAAATGCGCCGCCGACACTCTTGATGATCACAGTAGAATTTGCGCACATGTAAATGCAAGATGACTTGGACCTTTTGAACTGACAAGTCCCGAACCGTGCGCTCATAGCGGCTATGAATACGACGAGCGACCGTTCCACACACCGGACAGTGGGCGGTACGTGTCACCCGTTCGCAGGTGAGGGCTAAGCCATCAGTCTCTCTCCGATAGGAAAGGAGGCGAAAGCCGCGCAGGTGTGGAAAAAGAACATATAAAGACAAGGGATGACTCCTTTGGTGAGAGAGGACGAGCAGGCGTTTCACCTTTTATTTTATCACACCTGCTGCCTCCACCAAACCGTTCCGAGAACCCAATTCCGTTCGCATTTTGACTCATAACCATTCGCGTATCTCGGTAGCTGAGATGCAAAAGCGGCGCATTTCTGGCCTGATCTGACACAATTTTTTTCCAGGCAGCAAGCAAAACGTTTTCTTGCCAGACGGCCTTTTTCGCCTTGAGACGAAAAGGTATGCCCGAAGCGCAGAAAGAAGAACTGGGCGATATCCTCTTTATTGTCGCCAAAGTCGCGCGCATGCTTCACATCGATGCTGAGGAGGCGCTGCGCGAAGCCAACCACAAATTCAAGCGCCGCTTTCAGCAAATGGAGGCCATGATCAGAGAAGAGCAGCGAGCGTTTGCCTCTTACCACCTTGAGGAGTAGACGCGGCTGTGGGAGAAGGCTAAAGCTGCCAGTACGAGAGTGGGATTGGGCACGCTCTTACGTGTGAAGCGGGAGCATTTAGCGCGTTTCCCTCACGCATTTTCAGAAGCGTGACCTTTGCTCTCTTTTCTCACTCTTTCAAGCTCGTTATCTATCACCGCCGTGAGCACGGAAAAGTTAGGAATCTGGAAGCAGTCATGCTCCGCTAACTGCCGTCCATTTCTAGCACTAAGAAGAAGCCTGAGTTTGCGTGGCCCCTCTAGCAAGGTGCAGCGCCCAACTTTCTCCCAAAGAAAACTTTGTTCTTGATACTGAAGACCACTGAGGCTGGCAGTAAATGGGCCGACGGTGAGCGGCTCCCCTTGCGCTAAGCGCTGGATAGCCTGTGGCAGTAGAAGCTTCGTGATTTTGTCAGTCATAGACTTCCCCATCTTGCAAAGTTGCCACCTGGTCAGCATCGCCGCAAGCCCAAGCGTTCCCGGCTTTGCGCTATATAATCTCCCCACTAACAGAACCGACACGCTTCTGCTTTTCCCGTTATCTGCCTGATCCTGAATAATCAGCTTGATTCTGATTCCATCAGTATAGTATTCGCTAACCTGCCTCCAGTGGATTATCAGGTTGCGGCTTTTAAAGGCGAGTGGGCGAACGCGCAAAAAACCATCGGTACAGATCAGGTTTCTGGTGGCAATATGAGGCCATACTAGCGGCGAGTAGGGTAGTGAGGTCGCGAGCAAAAGCGGCCCTATTAGGGAGAAGACGACACCGCCGCAAATGCTACCAGGGTCCCCACTGAATCCAGACTGCTGCGGGTTAAACCAGAGGTAGATGGTGGTGACAGTGAATAGAAGGCCCAGAAGAAAAAGAAACAAAGATCCCAGCCAGCGTAGAACAGCGTTCCCACGAGGAGGGCCGGCCAGATATTTCTCTAGAGGTTCTCCCAGCTCATAGGTCTGGGCCAGAGTTTGATCGCGTGGAGTAATCGGCACCTGATAGGGATCTTTGGCCGTCTGATCCTCTTTTATCGGCTGATGTAATGCTTGCCGGTTTTTGCCCATGGAGAAATTCCCGCCTTCCCAGAAACTTGCTTGCTTGCCTGAAAACCAGGTTGACCATGACAAGTGTGAGACGTAACTTGCTACACATTGAGTTGCTTGGTACAAATCATTATACGTGCATTCTGAACTCGTGAGCAAATTGAAAAGCGTTGTGGACGATATTCTTGGCTGAAATAGATCGACCCTCCAGGTTGTTTTTACGAGGGGAGGCAAGTGAGCAGTGCCTCCTCAAGGAACATACGCCTGTTGTTCCTGTGTTTTTCTGCAAAAAAGAGAGACGGAGAGAACGCTTTCTGCTCGATTTCAGCGCGGGAAGAAGTGGGTCCATGTTGATTGACAAATAAAATGTATGATTCAAAACAGATGCCGTTTAATGACGCTTCTGAAGTGTCTTCATAGCGTTACCTGAACGGTTATAGGTCAGAAAACGATGCGTTTTCTTTTTGCACAGTCAGCCAGAGTTCGAGAAAAACGATTCAATGCTGCTTGGAAAAGCATTGTGTCAGGGCCATTGAACAGCAAACTACCATAAACTAACTTCCAGAGCGCTTCCAGGCAAACCACGAAAAAATGATATGAGTCGGAAAAGCGAAGGGAATTGATGCAAACAACAATCTCCCATATGGTCAAATCGCATACTTGCAAATAGCAGTATTGTCTACGAGCCATCCCATGAAACACATTATACTCTCTCATTCTCTTTTAAACCACTACCTGAAAATGAACATCTATGAGACCATTGCGCGGACAACACAGGCTCCCACATCAGCCGATGTGGCGGAGTCCCTGAGCACGTCTCCTGAAGAAGTTGCAGCCGCCTTCGAGCGACTTCACAAGAAGCGTCTTCTGGTTCCAGAGCCAGGCAGCCCGTCACGGATTCGGATGGCCCCACCTTTTTCAGGAGTTGAGACCTCCTTTCGCGTGAAAGTGCAGGACAACGTCTATTACGCAAACTGTGCCTGGGATGCCTTGGGGATTGCGGCAGCTCTCAAGGCAGATGCAATAATTGAAGCATCGGACGGACAGAGTGGTGAGCCTATGATGCTGGAAGTACGCAATGGGCAGCCTGTCCCTCAGTCATGCGTCATCCATTTCGCAGTGCCAGCGGCACATTGGTGGGATGACATCCTTTACACCTGAGCGACCATGCTGCTCTTCCGGTCGGAAGAGACAATAACTCAATGGTGTGAGGCTCGTGGGCTTCCCAAGCGGCCTAGTATCAATCTCAACCAACTGTGGTATCTCGCGATGACTTGGTACGAGAATCGCTTGACTGTTGAGTCGCGCCGACCTGGTCCAAACGAGATGGAAGAGATTTTTGCACGGGTTGGGTTGGAAGGGCCATTCTGGGATCCAAAAGCTGATCAGTGGCACTCGGCCACCTAACTTCGACGCGCTCGCGGCGGCTGCACGCCATGGCCGTTGGGCCATCCCGATTCTATACCACCGATTCTATGAGAGTGCTCTTGAAAGGAGTGCAGTGGTAGATTGTTCTGCCCTCGTTGGATTAGACAGAATGTAGGCCACTGTTCGTGAAGCATCCTTGAAAAAGAGCATTCCTTTCTAAGGAGGCGCTTCTTATCTGCTCCATTCACTGGCAAGCATTCCATAGACCACCACATCGTTGTAGTGGTCATTGCACCTCTGAGCTTGTCGAATGATCCCCTCTTGGGTGAACCCCAACCGCTCTGGGATAGCTCGGCTGCGCGTATTCCCTGTAGCGCAGTGAATTTCCACTTTATTCAGGTGATACTGGTCAAAGGCAGAGGTCACCAATACCTGACAAATCTTTGTGACGAGTCCTTTCCCTTGCATCGAGGCATCGATCCAGTAGCCAATTTCCACTTGACGATCGGCCCAATCCAGATGAGGATAACCAATGGAGCCCACCAGCCTGTTTTGGTACCAGATGCCTGTCTGCACCCCCTCGTTGTGGGCAAACTGGAGCAATGTCTGCTTCATGTAGGCTTTGGTCTCTTCGAGCGAGCCTTCATAGGCTGCCCAGGGCATCCATTTCTGCAGGGTAGCCAGTACAGTGTGCTAGGTCAACCCTTAATCACACAGGTCAGTCTGCTGACTATGTGAGTACTGGTTCTGACTCTGTAACTCCTTCCGAGGGTGTTCGACCACGCCGGAGCAGCAGGGCACAGGCATAGAAGACGATCACCGGCACCAGCAGCAGGCGATAGCCGATCAGCATGCTGAAGTATTCCATGCCACCGCCGACCATGATACCCAGCAGATTCGAGGCGAAGGCGATATCGGCGGTCTTGCTATCCCGGAACGAATTCGTAAAGATGATGTTCGCCAGGAATACGGGAGTGAAGGCCAGGATACTCGCCAGCACATAACGAGCTACCGGGTTGCCCAGCAGCAGCGCTTCAGGCGGTAGGAGCATATTCAGCACCAGGATAGCAAACAGCAGCAGGTAGAAGATGCTGATACGCTTGAACTTGAAGCGCCTGTTGACCAGGATCGCCAGCAACACGCTGCTCAGGATGGCGAAGAAGACCAGCGAGTTGACCAGCCAGGTATTGCCAAACAACAGCGAGAACGTGGTCAGGCTCTTGACCTCCAGCAGCATAAAGGCCATGCCCAGGAAGAACATGTGCCAATCAAAACGGCGCAAGGTTTTGCGCGGCGCCAGCGTCACGGTACCAGTCAGGGCAAACAGGACAACCATGCCTAAGGCAAGTATGTAGATCACAGGGAAACTGCGATCGCGCAGGTACAGGAACGGCCAATCATCGGTCGCCGGAGTTGCCGAGGTCAGCGGGTAGAAGCCCTGGCCGATAATGCCCAGCGTTTTGGAGCCGGGGGCCGGAGCACTCTCACGATAGGTGCCAAACTCGCCCGGCGGCAGTGTTACCAGTCGTGGTCCGTCCATGATCGTCGCGGCCCGTCCCCAACCGCCGTAGGTTGTGACAAGCGGCGCCTGATTGAAGGCATGGCCCACCATATCGGCCAGTTTCTCTACCAACCAGTGCTCTCGGTAGTAGTTATAGAGGACGATCAGCCCGTTACTGGTCAGTCGTGCCCGCGCAGCCTCAACCGAATTCTGGCTCAGCAGGAAGCTTTCTAGACGCAGGCTGGTCTGACTGGAAGTCAGCGTCAGTGAATCGGGCAGCGCAAAAATAACTAGGTCAAAGTGGTCGGTGGTGTTCTGCAAGAAGCTGCGCCCATCATTGATGACCACATGCACACGTGGAGATTGGTAGGGATGATCAGGATGGAAGCGCGTGCCTAGTTGCTGGATAGTCGGATCAATCTCTACTGCTGTAATCGAATCGACACCATAGGCCTCTGCAATAGCCACATCAGACCCGGTACCAGCGCCGATAATGAGCGCGTGATGGAATGTCCTGCCAAAAATCTTGTAGGCCAGTTGGTAGAATGGCTCCTTATACTGCCAGGAGTTCATCGTCTGATGGCTTCCGGAGTTGTTTACATCGACGATATAGCCGTTTGGCACAGCAGGATGCAGCAAAATTTTATAGTATGGCGACCAGTAGGCCCCTGTCTGGAGCCGCGTAACCTCGATGAGACACACGAGCAGAACCACACCCGCGAATAACACGGTGCGTTTGGCGCTGAGCAGCAGGAGCAGCACAGCCAGGATAGAGAACCAGACCAGCGGCGGCAGAGAAAAGTAGGACATCGCGGAGAAGGAAGCGATACCTGCCAGGCTGCCAATGATATCATAGGTGTACGCAGTCAGCGGCTTGACCTGGGTGAACAACCGGCCAAAGGAGCGGGCCAGCGGAATAAAACAGAGTGTCACCATGCCAAAGATCAAGGGCAGCACCAGAAAGCTTTCTGCCTTCGCGCTTTGCTGTTCACCGGCCCCGTAATAGAGAACCTGGGTCGAATTGATGACGAGTTGGAATTTCGTCGTCGCAACGACGATGACCAGGAGCAGCAACAAGACAGGGAAAGGGGGAAACCAGAAACGCTCGCGGCGTGCTGCCAACATGCCGAGGCCAATGCCCAGAAACGATGCCAGCAGGAGAAAGTTATTGAAATAGCTCAGGTAGCGAACATACGACGGAACCCAGCGGATGCAGAGCAACTCGAAGAAGAGCATCGTGAAAGACAGCAGGAAAATACGCGCCCGCTTATCAGCGATGAAAGGATGCTCCGGTATCAAAAATTGTAGGTATTTTGACAGGGTTACTTTTAATTGAACGAAGCGGCTAGAGCTAGCGTGAGATATCGAGGCTGCTTTCATGATATATCCTTTCCTGTTCAGCTCTGCAAGACCATCAAGCATGCTTTCTGGGGAGATGTTCTTCTCCACATTCTCAGGCATTGCGAATAAGGTAAGGAGTTGAGCGAAGAGTCGTCCCAAGAGCGCAATGTCACCGTGCTATTGTAACTGTGGAATGAGTGAGCGTCAAACTATGCAGGATTGATGGTTTCAGAAGGTTCCACCAAAAACCAGGGGCTAGGCCGCAGGACGACGTTTGGCCGAAGCGGCATCGCTGCGCTGGCCACCTGGGACATCCGTTCAGAAAATAGGCTCTTGAGAGAAGAAAGCTTTGTCTTCTCTCCCCATTTGACTTGCGAGCAGTATGAGACAAGATGAAATTGAAAACTGTTCGTTCACTCTTGTTGACACCATGCCGATCAGCTCCTCCTAATTTTCCACCTATTTTTTGAACGGATGTTCCAAGTAGCCAGCACAGCGATGGCCAGAAATTTGTGATAATTTGCGCCAAATTTCAGTGTTAATATGCCAATTATTTATGAAAATCTACGAACTGTAAATTCTCACAAATATTGGGCAGAAGCTCAAGTATAAATGAGCTTACTGCTCTCCCTTCTTTCAAAAATATTGGGCCGGTTTTATCACAAATATTGGGCTAAACCGTACTTATCATCATAAATATTGGGCCAAACCGTACGTGTTTTGCCATTTCTATTCCTTTGTATGATGCTCGACCGGAAAGTTTAAAAAATAGAAGATGAGAGAACGAGGGTATAGTCCGTACCCCTTACGAAGGTGGCCAGTACCTATGGAATATGGAACGAGAGTTAAAACTGTCTCTTTTGAGAACGAACGTGCTAAGTAGTCAGCACAATGAGAAGTATCAGAGTATTAGGTTACTCAATCGATCAAACCCTCCATTTTCTGGGCAGATGCCTCAAGGAGCCACTACAGCCCTCACAGCAATGTTGTATCCTATCGTCAAAAACTACTGACAGGCCA
>WNGJ01008943.1_pt1 | contig 10668 bp, 9 predicted proteins | sample 5400611 | NCBI WGS metagenome assembly WNGJ01 (sample SAMN13153375, study PRJNA577476) | soil metagenome | isolation source: 40 cm soil or saprolite under Garry oak tree replicate 1 | place: USA:California | collected 2016-06-15
CAACCCGGTGATGCCGCCGGGCAACTACGGCCCGGTCCCGGTCATGCTGGCCACCGAGCTCACCCTGGCCCGCAGCGGCGCGGTCGACACCGACCTGCTCGCTCAGCGCCAGTTCTACGGCACCGACTTCACCAAGCCGCTGCTGTTCCTGGCGGACGGCGAATACTACAACAACCTGGCGGCCGCTCAGCATCTGACCGGTGACCAGTGGGGCGTGATGAACGAGACCGGCAGCTACCCAGGCCAGCCCTGGCTGTGGCTGTTCCAGCTGTGGTACCACATGCAGCCTGGCTGGGGTAACTCCGACAACGTCGACCTGATCGCCATCTTCATGACCGGCCTGGCCACCCTGCTGCTGCTGTTCGTCCCGTTCATCCCCGGCCTGCGCGATATCCCGAGGTGGATCCCGGTGCACCGGCTGGTCTGGCGCGACTGGAACCGGCGTCCGGCCGGTCCGGTAGATCAGCCTGGCACCCGGCCGGAGCCCGCCGGGCAGAAATAACGCACGATCCGGCCCGGGCGTGAGCCCCTCGCGCCCGGGTCAGCCACGACGCGAGCTTCCGACCACGCTGATCGTGAAGCTCGTGGTCCTGGTGTTTTCCGGTGTCACCGCCTGTTCCCGGCGTGCGCCTGGCTGGCTGCGCTCGGGCCGGAGTGACAAGATAGGTCGCTATGCTTGATGACCTGTTCCCGGTGACCTGGACAGGAAGGCGTGCGATCGTCTCGTTCCCGGAACAGGTCGATATCTCGAATGTGGACCAGCTCCGTGACCGGCTGCTCTCGGTGATCAACCGCGGGGCTACTGTCCTGATCGCCGATATGACCAGCACCGTGTCCTGCGACCACGCGGCAGTGGACGCAATCGCGAGGGCGTACCAGCGGGCGGTGGCTAACGGAACCCAGCTCAGGCTGGTGGTCACCGCTCCGTTGGTCAGGCGCGTGCTCAGCATCGAAGGGCTGGATCGCCTGGTCGCCATCTATCCCCTGCTCGACGCGGCGATCGCGGGAAGCGCCACCCCGGCGCTATCAAGTAGCACTTCGCTGGCGCAGGCCAGCCTGACCAGTACCCGGGGCGTCCGGGCTGTGACCCCGGCTGTGCTCTGGCAGCTGCTCGACGCGCTGGGGGACGGCCTGGCGCTGACCGGCGAGGACGGGCGGATCGCCCTGGTCAACCGGCGCTGCGCCGAGATGTTCGGCTACCGGCGGGAGGAAATGACCGGCCTGCCGGTTGACGAACTCGTCCCGGCCGAGGTGCGCGCCCCCCACCCCGGCTACCGCGCAGATTACTACCGCGCGCCGCAGGCCCGGCCAATGGCCGAACGGATGCGGCTGGCCGCTCAGCGCAAAGACGGGGCTACGTTCCCCGTCGAGATCAGCCTCAGCCCGGTGCCGACCGCTACCGAACGCTACGTGCTCGCGGTGATCCGCGACGCCGCCGAGGCCCATCAGCGGGATGATCTCGCGGACCTGGCCCGAGGCGTCGCAGCCGGCCAGCCACACCTGGCCAGGGACCTGCTCGACCGGGTGGTCCAGCACTTGTTCCAGGTCGGGCTCAGCCTGCGGGCCGCGGCGGACCTGCCTGGCGAGACTGCCTGCGCGCGCCTCGGCGAGGCGATGGACCGGCTGGACGAGGTGATCCACGAGATCCGCGACTACGCGTTCGCGGCCGGAGAGACGGGCGACGGTCCAGGCCGGGACAGCCCGGGCGCGAGCTAGTACGGACCTTCGCCAGCAGGCGGCGAGGAGCCGACCCCGTTGGGGGCAGGCTTCTCCGTAGCCCCGCCCGACTGGCCGCCGCCGATCCGGGCCGCTACCTGAACCACGAAGCGGCGAATCGTGGCGGCGGCGACCCGATGCAAGATCGCCCGGTCAAGGGCCTGCCCCAGCGAGCCGAGCGGCGGCCGGTACGAGCCGGCCATCGACAGCAGCGTGATGTGCTCGCCGTCAGGCGTGAGCCTGACATCGGCATCCAGCACCGGGAACAGCCCGCCGCCCGGGCCGGCGGCCTCCCACCGGAGCGCGATCCCGGCCGACTCCTCGGTCCGGGCGAGCTCGCGGACCTGGACCCGGACCAGCTTGGACAGGCCGATCGCGCCCACCCGCGCGAGTGTGCCTGTCTCCCGGCTGTAGGAATCCTCGGACGTGGTGATCAGCGCACCGCTCTCGGTCAGCTGCGTCAGCCTTTCGCAGGCCACGGCGAAGCTGACCTCGAGGAGTACCTCATCACCGACGAACATCCCTGCATTCCACAGGGTTGGAAGCCGGACAGGCAAGGACGTTGGTCCCGAGCTACACCTCCTTAAGCCCCGAATCGAAAGGGCCCGGCGAACGACACCACCATTTCCGACGCGGCCACTAACTTAGGCCTGGACCGCGCGAACCCCACAGCCCGGCCGCGTGATCGCCGAGGCGTAACACCACCAGCCGTCAGCCCTAGCGCGTCGCCGATCATCAGAGGGATGCTTCTGATTCAGGGTCCGAGGGCCGGCTAGCTCGGTTAGGAGGCGCGATGGTAAGCGCGACCGCGAGGCGCAAGTTCTGGGGCTGGGGCCTGGAGGGTGAAGGGCTGGCGGCGAGCGAGATCGGGCAACTCGGGGCCGTCGTCACCGAACGCCTAGGGGTCGATGGCGTGGAGGTGCAGGAACCGCCACGCGTGGAGGAGCTGGACCTGAGCGCGCCGCGGCTGGAACCGCCGGCGTCGCTCGAGCTGACCTTCAGCACGGACCCGTACGACCGGGCCGCCCACACCTACGGCCGGTCGTTCCGCGATCTGGTGCGTGCCTTCCGCCGGGACTACGCCCACGCGCCTGATCTCGTGGCGTTTCCCCGCGGTGAGGACGAGCTGGTGTCGGTGCTGGACTGGTGCTGCGACGCCGGTGTCGCGGCGATCCCGTTCGGCGGCGGCTCCAGCGTGGTCGGCGGGGTCGAACCGGATGTGGGTGACGGTTACCGCGGCGTGGTCAGCGTCGACCTTCGCCACCTGCAAGGGGTGCTGGAGGTCGACCGTACCTCGCGGGCCGCGCGGATCGCGGTCGGCACGCTGGGCCCGGCGCTGGAGGCGCAGCTGAAGCCGCACGGCCTGACCTTGCGGCACTTCCCGCAGTCGTTTGAGTGGTCGACGCTGGGTGGGTGGATCGCGACGCGCTCGGGCGGTCACTTCGCAACGCTGCACACCCACATCGACGAGTTCGTGGAGGCCGTCCGCGTGGTGACGCCCAGCGGCGTGCTCCAGACCAGGCGGCTGCCTGCCTCCGGGGCGGGCCCGTCGGCGGAGCGGCTGTTCTGCGGCTCAGAAGGCACGCTGGGCGTGATCACCGAGGCGTGGATGCGGGTGCAGCCGCGGCCGCGGTTCCGGGCGGGCGCCTCGGTGTCCTTCGCCGACTTCGCCGACGCGGTCCAGGCGTCCCGGGAGCTCGCGCAGTCCGGGCTTCATCCGGCCAACTGCCGCCTGCTCGGCCACGACGAGGCGCTGATGTCGGGCAGCGGTGACGGGTCGCATGCGATTCTCGTGCTCGGCTTCGAGTCGGCGGACCACGAGCTGGGGCCGTGGCTGGCCCGGGCGCTGGAGATCTGCGCCAGCCATCGCGGCGAGGTGCACGGCGAGGACGGCGACCCGGCCGCGGTCTGGCGGGCCTCGTTCCTGCGCGGCGGGCACCTGCGGGACGGCTTGGTCCGGCTCGGGCTGATCAGCGAGACCTTCGAGACCGCGATCACCTGGGATCGCTTCTGGGAGTTCCACGAGGGCGTGCTGGCGGCGACGAGGCAGGCGGTGCGCCAGGCATGCGGCGGCGGCGTGGTCTCGTGCCGTTTCGCGTACGTGTATCCCGACGGCCCCGCACCGTATTACTCGGTCTTCGCGCCCGGTCGTACGGGCCGGGAACTGGAGCAGTGGGATGAGATCAAATTCGCGGCGGCGGAGGCGATCGCGGCGCTCGGCGGCACGATCACCCACCACCACGCCGTCGGCCGCGACCATCGCCGCTGGTACCTGCGCGAGGTGCCGCAACTGTTCGCCGGCGCGCTGCGCGGCGCGAAGGCCGAACTGGACCCGGCCGGGATCATGAACCCGGGAGTCTTGCTCGAGCCGACCGGAGGAATGCGATGAGCGTGTTCCGTTCGGAACTCAATCCGGTCGATTTCCTGCACCGGGCCGCGTACATGTACCCGGACAACGTCGCGGTCGCGGGTGGCAAGCGGCGGTACAGCTACCGGGAGCTGGCCGAGCGGTCGTGGCGGCTGGCCAGCGCGCTGCGATCGGCGGGCCTGGCCAAGGGCGACCGCGTCGCCACCCTGCTGTTCAACTCGCCGGCCATGCTGGAGGCCCATTTCGGCGTGCCGGCGGCGGGCGGCATCCTCGTCGCGGTCAACAACCGCCTGTCCAGCGCCGAGGTCGGGTACATCCTGCGGCACAGCGGCGCGAGATACCTGCTGCTCGACACCGGGCTCGCGGCGGTCGCCGAGCCGCTCGACCTAGCCGGGGTGACCGTGATCCGCTGTGACGACACCGGCGTCCCGGGGGACCCGTACGAGGATTTCCTGGCCGGCGCCTCGCCGGCGCGGCCGGTGAGCTGGCTGGAGCACGAGGAAGAGACGATCTCGATCAACTACACCTCCGGGACCACGGGACGGCCCAAGGGGGTGCAGTACACCTACCGCGGCGCGTACCTGAATGCGCTGAACGAGGTGATCGTGGCCGGCCTGGGCACCGGCTCGGCCTACCTGTGGACGCTGCCGATGTTCCACTGCAACGGCTGGTGCTTCCCGTGGGCGGTGACTGCGGTCGCGGCGCGCCACGTGACCATGCGCGCGGTGGACCCCGGGCTCATCTGGGAGCTGATCGACGGCGAGGGGGTCACGCACTACAACGGGGCCCCGACCGTCCAGCTGATGGTGCTCAACCATCCCCGGGCGCACCGCCTGGAGCGGCCGGTGACGGCGATGGTGGCCGCCGCCCCGCCCTCCCCGACGCTGCTGGCCCGGATGAGCGAGCTGAACTTCCGCGTCGTACACGTGTACGGCCTGACCGAGACCTACGGCCCGATCACCGTGTGCCCCGAGCAGGAATCCTGGCGCGACCTCCCGGCGGAAGAGCGCGCGAGGTACCTGGCCCGCCAGGGGCAGGCCTACCCCTCGGCCGATCTGGTCCGGGTCGTCGACGAGCAGATGGCCGACGTCCCGCAGGACGGGACCACGATGGGCGAGGTCATCATGCGCGGGAACAACGTCATGAGCGGCTACTTCGAGGACGAGGCCGCCACCGCCACGGCGTTCGCCGGGGGCTGGTTCCATTCCGGGGACCTGGCCGTGTGGCATCCCGACGGCAACATCGAGCTGCGCGACCGCGGCAAGGACATCATCATCTCCGGCGGCGAGAACATCTCCAGCATCGAAGTCGAGCAGGCGATCACCGCCCACCCGGCCGTACTCGAATGCGCGGTCATCGGGATCCCGCACCCGCACTGGGGGGAGCGGCCGAAGGCGTTCGTCACGCTCAACGAGGACGCCGCGGCCACCCCCGAGGAGATCATCGCGTTCTGCCGGGAGCGCCTCGCGCACTACAAGTGCCCGGACTCCATCGAGTTCGGGCCGCTGCCGAAGACATCAACGGGCAAGACCCAGAAGTTCGTGCTGCGCCAGGGTCAGCGCTGAGGCGATGTGGTGTACGGCATGCTCCCCAGCTAGCGGAGCAGGCTCCGGATCAGCTGGGTGGCGAGCCAGGCCTCGTAGCGGTCCGGGGTCCATCCCCGGTCTTCGACGAGGAGCAGGTAGACGTCGTGGCCGCAGAGCGCGTAGATGGTCTCCGCCGCCATCTCCGGGTCGTCGAGCGCGCCTAGCTCGCCGAGCCGCCCCGCCACGAGCCGGCTGCCGAAGTGGCGCTGCCGGCGGGCCTCGGCGTGCAGGCCGGCCAGCGCCGGGTCGGTCGCCGCGGCGGTGGCCAGCGCGCGTTCCAGGCGCGCGGCGCGATCGAGGATCCGCCGGTAGTTGGCCGCCTGGCGGCGGAGCAGCTCCCGCGGGTCGGTCTGCGCCATCGCGTCGGTGAACCAGCTCCGCTGCGGTATCGGCACCGGCTCGTCGTCGCCCGCGATCGCCTGGTCGCGTGCCTCCTTGAGCAACTGCGGCTTGCCGCCGGGCGCCGACGTGAACACGGTCGCTCGGCCGACGCCGGCCCGCTGGGCGAGCGCGTCGATGGTCGTGGCGGCGTAACCCACCTCGGCGAACAGCTCCATGGCCGCGGTCACCAGCGCCTGGTGCGTGCGCTGGGCCCGTTCGGCACGCCGCGGGTAGCGGACCGGATCCGGCGGATTGACGGGCACGAGCCCATCCTACATAGTTAGACTATCAGTCTAATCATGTAGGAGCGCGTCATGAGCCCAGAAGACATCGTGTCCGCGCAGTTCGCGGCGCTGGAGAGCGGCGACGCCGCGCTCGCCGCCAGGTGCATCCACCCGGAGCACGTCAACCACATGGCCGCCGACGAGCCGCCCGCCTGCGCCCGGCCCGGCGTGCCGGGATTCATGGCCACCAGCGCGTGGCTGCACGTCGCATTCCCCGACCTGCGGTTCGAGCTAATCGAGATGGCCACCGAAGGCGACCGCTCGATCGCGCACATGTGGATGCGCGGCACGCAGACCGGTCCGTTCACCGTGTTCCCGCCCGGCGGCAAGCCGGTCGCGTTCCCGCCGGCCGGCCGCGAGTTCGCGGTGCGGCACTGCCACGTGATCCGCTTCCGGGACGGCCTGAGCGCCGAGCACATCGCGGTGCGCGACGACCTGGGGATGATGACGCAGCTCGGGCACCTGCCGCCGACGCCGGCCGCGCTGGCCCGGATGGCCAGGTTCCAGATCGGCGGCCAGGGAAAGCGGGCCGTCGCGCACGCGATCGAGGTCGCCGAGCGGGCCGTCGCGGCGGCCCGGCTGGGGGACACGAAAAGCCGGGCCCGTTCGGGATAAATTTCTCCCCGACCGAGCTGGGGTGCCCGGCCGCGGCCGCGCCGTGACCCCAGAATGGGGGTCATGACGTGACGGCGGCCCGAATGTAAGTTTCCTGGTAGCGAAAGGTCGAGGACGGGCACATCCTGGGTCCCGAACCGCTTAGGGGGGAATAGCGGCTAGGGAGGTGGCAGGAGGTGTCCGTCCTCGACGGCTCGATGATACAGGTCCAATTTTGTCGGTGCCGCGCGCCCTGCGCGCGCGTATTTCTCGCGGACCCGCCCCAGGTATTGCTTCACAGTGTGATCACTGATAGTCATCTTCCGCGCGACCGATTTCATTGGCATTCCGGTCGCGTAGAGCTGGAGAGCGCGCTTTTCCTGATGGCTGAGAGCTGGCCTGTCCGCGGCGTCATCGGTGGCGAAGATGTAGGCAAGGCGGGGGGAAATCCAGTCTCTGCCCGCCGCGACCTCTGCGATCGCCGCCCGTATCTGGCCGGTCTGCTCGTTCTTCAGGGCGTAGCCGAGCGCCCCTGCCCGCATAGCGGCCCGGACCTCGACCGGCTTGTCGGAGGCCGAGAGGACCAGGACCGCCGGGCCTGCCGCGAGAATCTCGGCTACGTTGCGCTCAACGGTGCTGCCGTCGTCGAGGTCGAGATCGAGCAGGACCACATCGGCGTGGCGTCCGGGCCCGGCGAGCAGGTCGTCCACTGTTGACGCGGTGCCGACGACCCGGATACCGCCCTCGGCTCCCATGACCCAGCCGGCCACGCTGTCGAGGATGATCGGATGATCATCCACGGCCGCGACGTCAATGAGGCCCGTCACCGGGCACCGCCTTCCGCCAGCTGATCTCGAGACATCCCGGGCTGGCATCCTGACCGGTCACCGCGGCATGCCAGCACGTCGCCGCGGGCAGGTCCCGCCCGAATGGCGCCAGATCGGGCGTTTGGAGCAAGGGCTCGCTGAAGGTCAGGTACACCTCGACCTCGTCCGCCGAGCCGAGGACCGTCAGCATGACCTGATGGGGCGGAAGCGCGCTGATCACGGCGTCTACCGTGGCCAGCACCGCGTCAGCGACCTGCGGCTGCGGGATTCCCGGATCGCCGATCACCTGGACGTTCACCAGCGACCCCCGGGCACCCGCGGTCCGCAGCGCGGGTTGCAGCCGGGCCAGCAGCCCGCCGGCGTCGGGCGCGCGGCCGGTGAGGGAGTGCCGCAGGTCCGCCGCATGCCGGGCGCATCGCTGGAGTACCTCGCCGGCGGCGGGATCCAGCGTGCCGTCGGCGATGCCGCGCAACAGGGGAAGCGCCTCCATCTCCAGCAGCGCGAGCCGGCTCTGCCGGTCCGCCAGTACAGCGGCCGCCGCGGCACGTTCGGCCTCCGACCTGCTCGCCAGCGAGGCGCGGCGCGCGCTCATGGTGGTGTGCATGGCCACCGTCGGCCGCAGGGCGGCGAACGCGATCAGGACGGCCACGAGGATATAGCCGGCCGCCTCGAGCTGCGCCAGGCTCTGCGGGTTGGCGCCCGCGACCCCGATGAGCAGCACGGCATGCACGCCGTAGACGGTCAGCGCCCCCGGAATCCAGACCCGGGCCGGCTGGCTCAACGCGACCAGGGCAAGCAGCCAGACGGTGCCGAGGATGGCCAGGTCCACGCTTTCTGAGGGGGGGCGGGCGCGGTGCTCCCACCCGATCACGGCCACCGCGACGACCGCGATCAGGATCCCCGCCACCGCTTCACCCAGGGTGAGACCGTCCCGGCGCATCCGTGGCACAAGCCAGGCCCTGACCGCGAACATGGCGAGCCAGATCCCGGCCGCCACCGCGGGCTGACGGTAATCACGCAGGTTGGCCAGCACCTGGATCAGGGCGGCGAGCGGCAGTATCGCCGCCATCGCGCCGACCATGCGCCGCAGCCCGAACTCGGTGGTATCCCGTACCACCTCGCGATGGCTCACCACGACGGGTTCCCCTGAGCCAGAGCGAGACGAGCCAGGACGGCCGGGCCTGGCTCCGCGGACGCGGGCCAGGACAGGCACGCCACGGTGCCCTGCCCTGGCGCCGACACGATCGATGCCTGGCCGCCGCAGTCGGCCATCCGTTCGGCTATGGACCGCCGGAGGCCGAGCCGGGTCTGATCGACGTCGGCGGGCTCGAACCCGATACCCCGGTCGCGCACCGTCACCTGAAGGCGGCCGGGCGCCGAGAGGCTGACCTCGACCCACGCTTCCCCGGTCCCGGCGTGTGCGGCCACGTTCGACAGCGCCTCACGCACGGCGTTCGAGATCGCCGCGGCGACCGGCGCCGGGACGGCCGGCACTGTGCTGGCTGGCACTGTGCTGGCTGGCACTGTGCTGGCTGGCCCTGGGTTGGCTGGCACCGGGGTGGCTGACCCTGGGTTGGCCAACGCTGGGTCGCTGCCGATCGCGACGTGAACGCTCAGCCCGCGGGCGCGCATCTCGGCGGCCACAGCCCGCACGCGGCCCACCATGTCGCCGCGGGGGTGCCCGGTGGCCCCGTCCGCGTCATCGGGATCGTTGAGTGCGGCCTCGATCAGGGCCACGTCCCGCCGGCACCGGCTCGCCACCCCGGCCATGTCGTCGGGGCCGGCCCGGGCGAGCGCGGTAAGTGTGTTGAGGACCGTGTCGTGCAGCAGGCGCTCGTGCTCGCGGCGTTCGATGTTCCTGGACAAGATGACGTACTGCTCGCTGGCGGCCCGGTCGGCTTCGTCAAGGGCGGCATCGGCCGTGGCGGCGCGGCGGCACAGCACCCGCCGGCCATAGATGTGAAAGCCCGCGACCATGGCCAGCAAGATCGCTGCCACCGTCATCGTCCTGCTGGCCGCGCCCGCCATCTGGTCCGCGCCGACCCAGTACGCCGCCGGCAAGGCCAGCGCCAGCGGCACGGAGACCGCGGCGGGCGCGTACCACGCGGGGACGAGGAGCTGGCCCGACATGGCGATCACCAGCCAGCTGAACGCGTGGTCACGGATGCTGGGCGGCACGCACCCCTGGCAGGTGAGCGCGAGGGTCAGGTAAACGGCCGAGTCCAGGCAGGCGAAAAGCGGAGCAGGCCAGCGCCGCCGCAGGTAGACCGTTACCGCCGCCGCCCATACCGAGGCCGCGACCGGGCCGGCCAGACGCCAGGGACCGGCCGTGTAAAACGAGTGCCAGACGGCTACCTGCACGGCGATGTAGGCGATCCCCGCACATCGCACCAACGACGCCAGGCGGGCCACCACCGACCTCAGGGTTGTCATCGCAGGGCCGAGCGGTGCGATGCCGGAATCGCCGGTGACCCGCCATCGCGGCGGGCAATCCGTCGGCCGCATTCACCCGATAATAGGGCCGGGCGCAGAGGTCCAGGTTCGCTATCGGGTATTGACCGAACGGGCCAGGAGAATGCCGCCCTGATCCTGGTCCTTGTCGCGGCGATGCTTACAGCACCTTGCGCGGATGGCGGCCGTCGACGTACCCGACGAACGGCGGGTAGATGTTGTAGCCGAGCAGTTCCTGCAGCCGTTCCGGCAGTTCGCGGACGACCTCACGGGGAACGGCCAGGCAATGGTTCTCCTGCGGCCGCAGCCAGCCGGCCGCGTACTCCAGGATCACGCCGAGCCGCGGCCTCGTAGTGGAGTTCGCACCGCCGCCGTGCCACAGGCTGCCCAGGTAGAACAGGGCCGATCCTGGTGACATCACGGCCGTCTCCACCGGATCGTCCGGGCCCGGCTGCCGGCCC
>WNGJ01008946.1_pt1 | contig 10666 bp, 12 predicted proteins | sample 5400611 | NCBI WGS metagenome assembly WNGJ01 (sample SAMN13153375, study PRJNA577476) | soil metagenome | isolation source: 40 cm soil or saprolite under Garry oak tree replicate 1 | place: USA:California | collected 2016-06-15
AATCGATAGCTCACCCTCACCGGCGGCCCGGGGTCGACGAGTCGCTCGACGATGCCTTCTGTCTCGAGCTCGCGAAGACGCTCGGTCAGCACTCGATCGCTGATGCCTGGGATGCCGGCGAGCAGTTGGTTGAAACGAGCAGGCGCGGGAATGAGAGCCTTGACCACCGCCCCGGTCCAGCGTTTCCCTATCAGCTCGATCGCGCGCTGAAAGGACGCGCTGTAGTCGAGGCCCCCTCCGACCATGGGGAGTGATTCTATGCGCTATCGCCAGTCTCGGAAAGGACCCGGCTGGTGTTTTCCACAAGAAAATTTTTCAGGCCACAATCAGGGTCGGTGATTACGAGGCAGGACGTCTCAGGAGGGCTTGGAAAACTTCAGGTGTGCGGACTCACAAGGCGTCGATGGAGCTGAAGGATCGGGTCGTCGTCGTGACCGGCGCCGCGCGTGGCATCGGTCGCGCGCTGGCGATCAGGTTCGCAGCGGAGGAGCCACAGGCGGTGGTCATCGCTGACATCGATGGTCCACGACTCGATGACGTCGCCCGACAAATCGGAGCGACCGCGATTCAAAGCGACGTGTCTCGCGAGTCGGACGTCCATCGCCTCATCGCGCAGGTCGAATCGACTCATGGGCGGATCGATGTTTTCTGTTCCAACGCAGGAATTGCGGTGGCTGGAGGCCCCGAAGCCTCGAATGATCAGTGGCAGCGCATCTGGGATGTCAACGTCATGTCTCATGTCCTGATCGCAAGACACCTTCTGCCCGGGATGCTCGCCCGGCAAGAGGGCTACATCGTCGGCACGGTCTCCGCGGCCGGCCTCTTGAACCATTTCTTCGCGGCTCCTTACGGCGTGACCAAGGCGGCCGCCCTTTCCTTCTTTGAATGGCTGGCGATCGTGCACGGAGATGCGGGGATTCGCGTCTCCTGCCTCTGTCCCCAAGGCGTCAAGACCGACATGCTCGAAGCCGAACGAGCACACCTCGGGATCAACTTCCTGACCGAGGGCGCACTCGAGCCTGAGGCGGTAGCCGAAGCGGTGGTCAAAGGAATCGCGGAGGAGAGATTCCTCATCCTTCCTCACCCCGAGGTCGCCGAATACTTTCGCCGCAAGGCGGATGACTACGACCGCTGGCTCCGCGGGATGCGACGCCTGCGCAACAGCCTGCTGGCAGCACAGCGCTGAATGCGGTGGCCTGCCGTCATCGCTGGAGTCGCCCTGATCGCGATCGCGGTCGCCGCGGTCACTCGGGTGTCCGACACGCGAGAGGGTCTGATCGCGGAGATCATCACCCTGCTCGCCGCCTTAGCTGGGATCAGCCTTTCGATCTACGGTCTGGCGGCACGGCGCCGGCCCGGCTCGCCAACCACGCCCCGACCCGTGCCGCAACCGCAAGCCCGCTCGTCAAAGGACCTCAAGCTGGGCGGTGCTGGCATCGCGCTGTCGCTCGTGTTGCTCGTGGGACTTGTGATCAGCGGCGGATTCCTGTGGGCAGCGCTGGGCCTTGCGCTGTTGCTGCCGATGATCTCGGGCTCCGTCTACCTGTGCCTCCGCTACTTGCGCGCTAGTCCTTGAGCGAAAGAACCTCGCCGACGAGGTAGAGCGAGCCGCCGACCAGGACGTTGCCTGCGGGGCCTGCCAGCGCGCGGGCCAGATCCACCGCCGCACTTGCAGGCCGGGCCACCTGGGCACCGGCGCCGTACAGCGCCGCGAGGCTTTCCGGTGGGATCGCGTGCCCGCGCGCACTTGCCGGCTCGGTGAAGACGACTGCGTCCGGCCGCAGTGTGGCGAGGGCTTCGAGCAGCTTGGCCGGATCGCGCTCGCTCAGCATCGCGAAGACCGCGACGAGCGTCTCCGATCCGATGAGCCTGCGCAGCGCGGCGCCGGCCTTGACCATGGCCGCCGGGTTGTGGCCCCCATCGAGGATCACCCGAGGCCGCTGCCCGACAACCTGCAGGCGTCCGGGCCAGCGGACCGACGCCAGGCCCTCGCGGACCGCGTCCTCGCTCACCACCCCGAGAAGGTGCGCGGCGGCCACGCCCAGCGCTGCATTCTCGGGCTGGTAGTCACCGACAAGAGGCAGCCGAAGATCTCGATACGCGAAACCTGGACCGCTCACGGATATCAAGTGTCCGTCCCAGCCCAACGACCTCGGCTCGACGATGACCTCGCGACCGAGCCGCCACACCGGCGCCGACATTGCCGTTGCTTGCGACTCGACGATCGCCAGAGCCTCGCCCTCGCACCCGGTTACCACCTTGTCGCCCTGCTTGATGATCGCGGCCTTCTCGCGCGCGATCTCTCCAATCGTGTTGCCTAGGTACTTCTGATGGTCGAGGTCGACGTTGGTGATCACTGCGACACCGAGGTCGAGAGCGTTCGTCGCATCGAGCCGTCCGCCCAGGCCCACCTCGCAAACCAGAACTTCGATCCGCGGCGCGAGGAAAGCGATGGCCATCGCGGTGAGCATCTCGAACTCGGTGGCGGCGCCCATCTCCATCGCGACGCCATCCAGGGTCGGCAGCAGTCCCTCGAGCGTGGCGACGAATTCGTCTTCGCCGATGGCGCGGCCGTTGAGCTCGATCCGCTCGGTGTACGAGATGAGGTGAGGCTTGGGCATGAACCCGACGCTGAGTCCGGCCGCTCCAATGATCGAAGTCAGGCAAACACCTGTCGATCCCTTGCCATTTGTGCCGGCGATCAACGCGCCCCGCAACGCGCGATCGGGCGCGCCGAGCCGGTCGAGGATGGCACGGGTTCGCTCGGTGCCGAGCTTCATCGCGAAGCGCCCCTGCTTCGAGATGTATTCGAGCGCCTGCTCGTACGTCATGTGCGGCGGCTTAGGATGCACAGCGTGAAAACGGTGTCATATCGCCACACCGCGTATCCGAGCTCTTGGCTCGCAGGCATCTGCGGCTTCCTTTATTCCGTGTCGTTCGTGCTGATCGCGAAGGCCTCGCCCAACCTCGGCGCCGGCCTCAGCGGGTTCTTTCTCCTTGCCGGCGGCATCTTCGGAGCGAGCGCGCTGCTCGGCCTCTACCTGCGCCTCGAGCCGGCTGGCGGCGGTTACGCGCTATGGGCTGCCATCTTCGGCATCAGCGGCGCGCTGGTCGCGATGTTGCATGGGGGTTACGACCTTGCGAACGCGATCCACCCGCTCGACCAATCGACGACATTGCCCAGCGCGGTGGATCCTCGAGGCCTGGGGACATTCGGACTTTCGGGTATCGCGATCCTCGCCTTCGCGTATCTGATGGGCCGCGATGCAAACCTGCCGCTGAACCTCTCCTATCTCGGTTACCTGTCCGGCGTGCTTTTGGTCCTGATCTATCTGGCCCGGCTCGTCATCCTCAGCCCGTCCAACCCGCTCGTCCTCGTGCCGGCCGCGCTGGAAGGGTTCGTCGTCAACCCAGCCTGGTACATCTGGCTGGGTTTCGTTCTGCGCCGCGCGGCCTAACCTTTCCGCCGCGCCTCGGCCAGGTACGTGTTCCTGATCAGCATGGCGCGGGTCATCGGACCGACGCCTCCTGGGTTGGGCGTCAGCCACCCAGCAACATTCTCGACGCCCGGCCCGAGGTCCCCGACCTGACGTCCGTCAACCCAGTTGGTGCTGACATCCACCACCACAGCCCCTGCCTTGACCATCTCACTGCTGACCAGTCGGACGCGCCCTGCGGCGGCGACGAGAATGTCCGCGGTCAGCGTGTGAGTGCCGAGGTCTTTGGTACGCGTGTGACAGACGGTCACCGTGGCGTGTCGCTGGAGAAGAAGCATCGCGGTCGGCTTGCCGACAAGGTTGCTTCGGCCGATCACCACCGCGTTCGCGCCCTCGATCGGAATCCCCGAGCGCAAGAGGAGCTCGACGATGCCGGCTGGAGTGCACGGCTCGACTCCTCCGGGCAGCCCGAGAGCGACCAGACCGGCGTTCAGCGGATGAAAACCGTCGACGTCCTTTACCGGGTCGAGGGCGAGCACGATCCGCCGCATGTCGATCTGTTTGGGCGTCGGCTGCTGGATCAGGATGGCACTCACCAGGTCGTCGCGATTGAGACGGTCGACCAGCGCCAGCAGCTCTTCGGTGCCCGTGCTGGACGGCAGGCGGTGGTCCTCTGACTCGATACCGACGCTTTGCGCGTTGCGCTGCTTCAGCTCGACGTACTTCGCCGATGCCGGATCCTCACCGACTAGGACCGTGGCGAGCCTAGGCCGCGAACCGCCTCCAGAGATCCTCTCCATGACAGCAGCGTTTACCTCGTCGTAGATCTGTTTGGCGACGGCTTTGCCGTCGAGCACCCGCGCCGTCAATCGAGTCCGAGCTCGCGGCGGGCGGCTTCCGTCACGACGCGCATGACCTCGCGCAGGTCCATTCCGCGTTCCCGGGCGATGCGCCGGCAGTCCTCGTACTCGGGCGCAACGTCGACCGCGCGGCCTCCCATCTCTTTGACCTTGACGCGCGACAAGCCAATAGCCGTTGCGACTTCGATCACGCGCCGCCCGGCGACGACCCGATCGACGTGGCTCAGCCGCACGCCGAGGGTCGTGCTGTGCCGGAGCAGGTGGTCGGTCAGCGAACCCACCAGGTCGGGCGGCGCCATCACCGTGACCAGGTGACCAGGCCGGCCCTTCTTCATGAGTGCGGGTACGACGGCCACGTCCAGCGCACCGGCGGCCATCAGGTCTTCGCAGAGGGCGGCGATCAGGTTCGGCGCCATGTCATCGAGGTTCGTCTCGACCAATGTCACTCCAGCCTCGGTGGACACCTCGTCGCCGATCCAGACCGCGAGCGCGTTGCCCGGCGCCTCGTGCGAACCGATGCCGTAGCCGACCCGGCGCAGCGACATCGCGGGTCTGGTGAATGTCGCGGACGCCGCCAGGATCGCTGCCCCGGTCGGAGTCACGAGCTCTCGGTTCTCGTCTGTCGGTTGCAGCACGGCACCGGTGTCCTCGAGGACGCGCAGGCTCGCGGGCGCGGGCAGAGGCATGCCGTGCTTGATTCCGCGCGGAGCGGGTAGCGGTGACGCAAAAACCTGGCTTACCTCGAGCGCATGCAACAGCCAGAAAGCGCCTACGACGTCGACCAGGGTGTCGGCGCCGCCGAGCTCATGCAGGTGAACTTGCTCCTCGGGCACGCCGTGGATCTGGGATTCGGCGCGAGCAAGCCGGTCGATGGCGTCGAGAGACCGCGCCTTGACGGTTGGAGGCGTGCCTGCCTGCTCGATCACCGCGCGCAGGGCGGGCACCGTCCTCTCGACGCGGTCGCTTACCTCGACGATGACACGCGTACCCGCGGCGTGACCGCGCGCCTCGCGACGAACCTGGAGCGTGACCTCGTCGCCCAGGCGCAGCGATTCCACGACGGCGTCGAGCAGCGTCGGGTCGGCGCCGCAGTCGATCAGGGCACCGAGCGTCATATCGCCCGAGATGCCCGCAAAGCAGTCGAAGTAGGCAATCGTCATGCGCGCGTCCTATTAATACGTACGGCGGCTGCTTCGATCGGCTGCATGCTCGCCGGGCGCTTGGCGACGCGCACCGACACGGCCTCGACCCTGGACATCGTCAGAATGCGCTGCGCGATCGCTGCGGCCAGCGACTCGAGCAGCTTCTTCGATTCGCCTTCGATGACTTCGCGAGCCGCCGCCCGGACACCCGTGTAGTCGACGGTGTCCGCGAGCCGATCGGTGCGTCCAGCGTCGGCAAGATCAGCGTCGACCTTGATGTCCACCGTGAACTCTTGCGGCTGGTCGCGCTCGGCGTCACGCACGCCGTGGCGCCCCTGAAAGGACATTCCGAGCAGCTCGATGCGATCCATCGCGCCCATTGTCTGGAAATACACTGGACGGCGTGATTCACGCGAGCGTGCAGGTCCGGGCCGCGACCAAAGACGACCTCGACGCGATCAACGACATCTACAACCACTACGTGCTCGAAGCGCACTACACGTTCGACCTCGAGCCGACGAGCCTGGAGCAGCGACGCGAGTGGTTCAGCCATTACCACAGCACTGGCCGGCATCGGCTTTTCGTCGCGGTCGAAGACGGCAGCGTTGTCGGCTTTGCCTCGAGCAGCCTGTTCAAGGAACGCCCCGCCTACCAGACGTCGGTGGAGACGAGCGCTTATCTCGCGCCGGAGTTGGTCGGCAAGGGCGCCGGCTCGCGTCTCTACAAGGCTCTATTCGATTCGCTGGAGGGCGAGGACCTGCACCGCGCCTACGGCGGGATCGCGCTCCCGAATCCCGCCTCGATCGCGCTTCACGAGAAGTTCGGATTCAAGCGCGTCGCACTTTTCACCGAGCAGGGCCGGAAGTTCGGCCGCTACTGGGACGTCGCCTGGTATGAGAAGGCTCTGAACCTGGAGGCCGTCTAGCCCGGGCTCGGGCTCGCCTGCGCGCCGCCCGGGTTGCCAATGCCGCGACCCGCGCCGCCGATCTGGATGGTGGTCGCCTTGATGCTGCCGTCTGCCTGACGTGTCCCGATCACGGTGATGGTCACGTTGTCCCTGAGGTCGGACGTCGACCCGGCGACGTTCTTCGAGACCTGGACCGTGTTGCCGAAAACGACCTTGATATCGCATGAAGGCTCGGCGATGGTGAGAGAGCTTGATGTGAGGTCGGTGACGGTGCCGGCCACCACCGCGTTGGCACCAGGCGAAGGCGAGGGCGCGCCTGGGCTGGGACATGCGGCGGCGAAGGCTCCCCCGTTGCCGCGCCCGCCGGCAATTGCGCCGCCACCGGTCCGCGACGCCTGGCTCTGATTCGTGGTGCTGGCGCTCACGTTGTTCTGGCCGAGCTTGTAGCCGCCGTAAAAGCCACCCAACACTCCGACCACCAGCAGCAGCGCGATGACATAAGGCTTCAAAGGTTCGCTCCTTTATTCGTATCTGAGGGCTTCGATCGGGTGCAGCCGCGCCGCCCGATTGGCGGGATAGATCCCGAAGAAGAGTCCGATGGCGACCGAGACGCAGAAAGCAAGCACGACGGAGGGGACGGAGACCACCGGCGTCGGGAAACTCGAGGTGGCGAAGGCCGAGATGTTGGGGGCCTCCTTCGCGAGAAGCGCGCCGACCGCGATTCCCAGCGCGCCTCCCAGCCCGCTGAGCACCATCGCCTCGATGAGAAACTGGATGAGGATGTCGCGGCGCCTCGCGCCGATCGCTTTGCGGATACCGATCTCGCGCGTCCGTTCGGTGACGGTGACCAGCATGATGTTCATGATTCCGATCCCGCCGACGACCAGGGATATGCCGGCGATGGCACCAAGCACGAGGGTCAGCGCCGTCGAGATTGATGTTGCCTGGTTCAGGATGTCCTGCTGGCTCTGGAGCTGAAAGTCGGCCTGCGTCGCATCGGAGATCTGGTGACGCTCCAGGAGGATGGTGGTGATCTCTGTCTCAGCCTGGGTGACGGTGCTGGCCGATGAGGCTGAGGCGACGATCTGGCTGATCACCTTGCCCCTGCTTCCGGTGAGATAGGCCCACACGGTCGTGATGGGCGCGACGACCACGTTGTCCTGCGATCCAAAACCGGTGCCGCCTTTCGGCGCAAAGACGCCGATGACACGAAAGCTCTGGCGGTTGATCTTGATGGTCTGCCCGATCGGGTCGGTCGACCCGAACAGGTTGTCGACCACGGTCTGCCCGATGACGACCACGCGATGCCGCGCCGTGACGTCGTCGTCGGTGAAGAAGGCGCCCTGTGCGATCTGGTAGTCGCGCACCTGCGGGAACTGGGCGGTCGTGCCCGTGGTCGGGGCGAAGTAGTTCTGATTTGCGTACGTGATCTGGCCGCCGCTCTGCGCGATAGGGATGGCGGCGACGACATTCGGATCCTGCTGGCGCGTGTTGAGCGCGTCGACGTCCTCCTGGGTCAGTGACTGGCCGGTGCCGAATCCCTGCGAGACGCCGCCCGAACCCCGGGCGTTGGATGGATAGACATAGATGACGTTGGCGCCGAGGGCCTGGATCTGGTTGTTGATCTGCACGCTCGCGCCATTGCCAACCGCGACCAGGAGGATGACGGCGGTGACACCGATCAGGATGCCAAGCATGGTCAGGGCGCTGCGCAATCGATTCGCCAGCAGTCCGTTCGCCGCCATCCGCAGCGCCTCGTAGAGGTTCATGACGCGATCTTCTCGTCGCGCACGATGCGGCCGTCGCGCAGCTCGATCACGCGCCTGGCGAAGCGCGCGATGTCTTGCTCATGCGTGATGAGCACGATCGTGCGTCGCTGCTCAGTGTTGAGGCTGGAGAGCAGTTTCATGATCTCCACGCTCGATACGGTGTCGAGGTTTCCGGTCGGCTCGTCCGCGAGCAGGATCGCCGGGTTGGTGACCAGGGCCCTCGCGATCGCGGCCCGCTGCTGCTGCCCGCCAGACATCTCGGTCGGCTGGTGGTCGGCGCGATCCGCAAGACCCACCGCGACCAATGCCTCGCGCGCACGGACTGTGCGCCCGCCCTGTCCGGCGTAAACCAACGGCATCTCCACGTTGTGGAGCGCGCTCGTACGGGGGATGAGGTTGAAGCTCTGGAAGACGAAACCGATCTTTCGGTTGCGTATGCGGGCGAGCTGGTCGTCGTTGAGTTGCGCTACGTCGGTGCCGTCCAGAAGGTAGCGGCCGCTTGTGGGCACGTCGAGGCAGCCGATGATGTTCATCAGGGTCGACTTGCCCGAGCCGCTGGCGCCCATGATGGCGATGAAGTCGCCCTCGCCGACCTCAAGGTCGATGCCCTGCAGCGCCGGCACCTCGACCTTCCCCATGCGGTAGGTCTTGGTGAGCCCCTCGAGCGTGATCATCCGCCGCTGCCGACGCGGCCGCCGCCGAACCCGCCGGTTCCGGTGCCGGTGCCCCGATTGGTGCCGCTGCCGCTGGTCGCGGCGCGGACCGTTGGGATGACGATCTGCTCACCGTCGTTGAGGCCGCCGGTGATCTCCGTGAACTGGTCGCCGACGACCCCGGTCTCGATCTGGGCCTGCGTTTGCTGGCCGCCCGAGTAGACGGTGACGAAGGCCTGCCCACCGGCGTGCGTGATCGCCAGGTTCGGCACAGTGATCGCGTTCGTGACCTTGCTCACGGTGACCGTGGCGTTTGCCGTCATGCCTTGCTTCAGAGCCTTGTCGGTCTGGTTGAGCGTGATCGTGGCGTAGTAGTTCACGACGCCACTCGAGACCGTCGCGGCGCTGGCGACCGCGATGACGTGGCCGCTGATGGTCAGGTTCGGCACGGCGTCGAACGTCAGCTGGGCGTCCTGGTTGAAAGCGACGCGTGACGCGTCGGACTCGGCGAACGGGATCACGACCTCCATTCCGCTGGTGTTGCCGATCTGCATGAACGCGTTCGAAGCCGCGCTGGAGGGAAGTGGGGCCTGGCTGCCTGGAGCTTCCGCGGTCGTGCCGCCGCCTGGCGCTACGGTCTCGCCGACGACGCCGTTGATGCTGTTGACCTCGCCGTCCATCGGAGCGACGAGCGTCGTGGCGCTGAGGTTTTGCTGCGCGGTCTGGACGGCCGCCTGGGCGCTCGCGAGCTGAGCCCGCGCCGATGCGATCTGGTTTGGCTTGCTCTCGGTCTGCGTCTTCAGCTGGTCGCGCGCGCTGGTCAGGGAAGCCGCGGCCTGGTTGATGCTGCGCTGGCCTGTGACCCTGTCGCTCTGCTGCTTTGCGGTGTCCAGGGCGAGTTTGGCCTGGTCACTTTTCACCAGCGTCTGATCCGCGTTGAGCACGCTCTGGTCGGTCGCGACCGCGCTCTGGTCGCCCAGGACCAATGTGAAGTCGTTCATGCACGGGTTCGTCGTAAATGGCGCGCTGGCCAGGACGCATCCATCGGCGTCGAAGGTCGCTTTGTCGGTCGCGAGCTTCGCCTGGTCGGTCGCCAGCTTGGATTTGTCCAGCTGGAAGTTGAAGCTGGCGTTGAGGGCTGCCTGGTCGACGCCGAGCTGATTCTGGTCGGCGCTGACCTGGGTCGCATCCGCTCCGTTCGTCAAGTTGACCTGGCTGACGGTGTCGTTATAGGTCTGCTGCGCGATCGTCACGTTGTCCTGCAGCTGCGCGATCTGGCTTTGCGTCAGCGGCGTCTGCACGGATTGCAGGTTGGCCGCCGCGGTGGCTGCGTTGGCCTGCGCCTGGGCAAGCGCGGCTTGCTCCGCGCTCGAATCGATGGTCGCCAGCGTCTGGCCGGACGAGACGTGGTCTCCCACGTGGACGTTGATCGCGGTCAGGGTGCCGGCAACCTTGAAGTTGACGTTCGCCTGGACGTCGGGCACCAGGTTGCCAGAGCCTGTGATGCTGGCCGTCACGGTTCGACGCGCGACCGTGTACAGGTTGAGGGCGCTGGCGGCGTTCTTGGTCGACACGAACATGTCGCGGTAGATGAGGGTGCCCAGCACGAGAGCCACGATGGCGAGCCCGGCAACCACGATTCGAGTTCTGTTCAGCAGACCAATCAACACACTCACTCCTATCGGTCAGAGATTCACGAGTTCAGATTCACGAGTTCAGATTCACGAGTTCAGATTCACGAGTTCAGATTCACGAGTTCAGATTCACGAGTTCAGATTCACCAGTTCAGATCGCCGAACGACCAGTCGCTCGCGGAGCCGAAGCGCGTGACGACCGCGAGGCCAAGGCCGGCCATCGCGACCGCGGCAAGCGCGAAGACGCCCGCGTAAGGGATCACC
>WNGJ01017329.1_pt1 | contig 10665 bp, 20 predicted proteins | sample 5400611 | NCBI WGS metagenome assembly WNGJ01 (sample SAMN13153375, study PRJNA577476) | soil metagenome | isolation source: 40 cm soil or saprolite under Garry oak tree replicate 1 | place: USA:California | collected 2016-06-15
TGTTTCGTAACACTGGCGCAGCATAGGGAGCATGCGCTGGCCAAGTTCCGTCAGGTGCGACAGTGTGCGCTCGCGCCGAAGCAACTCGCCACCGAGTTCGGTTTCGAGGGCCTTGATGGCTCGGCTCAGAGCCGGCTGAGATACGTTGCACCGCTCGGCCGCCTTGGTCAGATTCAGCGTTTCGCTGAGTGCCAAAAAGTAACGGATATGGTGCATTTCCAAGGTATGGCCCTCGACCTGCCAGTGCGCAAGCATGGGTGGCCGTTCATGACCCGCCGAGACGATGCTAGGCCGCTGGCTGCAGAACTGCTAGCGGGTTCCATCGAACGAGCTAGCGCATCGCACGTCTCGTTCTAATATTGTCAGCGAAAATCCGGGCATTTCCACCGCCCAGCCTCGAAGGCGCATTGACGCCCCTCGACGAACTTGTCGAGCAAGATGTTGGCGACCACCTTCGCGCCGTTCTCCTCGATCGAGGTGAAGGTGATTGGCGATGGGCCTGAGAACACCATCAATGACAGGCGCCGTCCGAGGTTGCTGTGTCGAGGGACGAAGGAGAGTTACCCACCGTGCAGACTCCGCGCGCGGTTGGTTCACTCCCCGTGTGTCTCTCGGTGAAGCCAGTCGGAAAGCCGAATGCCGGATGGGAAACGGACCGTTGCCGAATGGCCCAAGCTACCGCGCCCATCCTCGACTCTACCGACACAGACATGCCCCCACGTCCGCGATGAGGTCCGCTTGTGGGGGGTGAGCGGACAGGCGGCGGAAAGCGCCGGAGGGCCGAGATTGACCCAAAGCGGTCATGCGTCATCGCAAAATCACGAGCCCACCATCGCAAATAATGCCACGCAGAGACAAATTGCTACGGCCAACGTTATGCCGAATAGCACGTTCTGGTCTATCATCGCAGCTGCCCGCGTGCCGCGACCTGCGTCCCAGGTTGGCCTTGCTGTCGAGGCGGACCGGAGCCGGCCGGAGCCTGACCTCGCCATTGCGATGGCTCGGTATTACTCAAAACGATCAAAGACCGGGACCGCCGGGAACTACGGCGCACGGAACCTCGCGTTCATAGCCGTTTTCGGTCCAGCACCCCGGTTGATTGACCAAGACGCCCTGGTGGCCCGTCACGCTCGCGTTGTCGGTGCGGGCCGGAACGGTCCAAATGGTGGGCACGGCGCTCGCCAGGACGGCGGCCGCAACGCCGATCGTGAGCGCATGCTTTGATGCTGATGCTCGCGTTTTGAAGCCGGTCATTTGTTGGTTCTCCTGCTCGTTGTTTGCGCGCCTGGAAGTCCCGTCCGCGGCAGGCGGCTGTAATGCCCCGAAGCTCGGACGGCCCGATTGGCTCGCCGAAGTTCAGGCCGCCTTCTCGTTTGAGCCGCAATTCGGTTGCCGACCAGCGCTGCCGGCGCCGGGCGTCCACTTGACGACGGACGCAACGGAGAATGGCGGCCGGCTATGGCGCCGACCGCCTCCCCTTGGCGTCAGGACGCTCGTCCCGAGTTACTTTCGTCAGTAGCCGTTGGTGTTGGGATTCGACGCGCGGTTCATCCACGCTTGCTCCGCCTGCGACGGAGCCTGCTGCGGTGCCGAATAGGCGCTGGCGGTTGCCGCAAACGAGACGCTCGTGAGCACGAGCGCGGCGACGATGGCTTTCGTGGTCTTCTCAAACATTGTTGTTCTTCCTTTTTGTTGAATCACTTCGAGATAGTCGACACTGTCAACGCTTCGCTGCTTCTTGATTCGCATTTTCGATTTCTATCGACCATCCGTGCATACGCTGTCCCAAGCGTTGTCGCCAGTCACTTAATCGTGTGGCGAACGTTTCACTTCTTCGGCATAGGACTTCGTCGGCGTCCGCGTGTCGCAGAAGTGCCCTTACCGCCGAGTTTGACGCATTCCGGAAAAGGCCCCGCTCCGGCCGAAGCCCGGCGGGGCCCGCATGGAGGGCGATTACGATTTAGTTCGTAGCCGGTGCTGGGACTCGTGTCCACTTGGATACAGCGGTACCACCCCCCGATCCTGCAGGATTGGTGATCGTCAGATCGTTACCCGAGATCACAACCATTCGCTTTTGTGCCAACCCGGTCCAATTCGGGAATGTGCTGCCTTCGACACGAGTGGTGTACGACTTGTCCGCCTCATCCACCATGTACGTGCCGAAATACGCGATGCTCCCCTCGAACGAGTCGCTTTTGGTACCGTCCGGGCGCGTGGTTGTGATCGAGGCCAGGCTCCAGGTTCCTGCGAGCTGATCTTTGAGTGTTTTTTGTTGGGCGACTGCGTTTCCTGCCAGCAAGGCAAGTCCCAACGCGGTCGCTGCGGAAATAGTGACAAGGCTATACCGATTCATTGTGTTTTCCCTTTGGATTGTCAGAAGGATTGAGGACGCTCGCCACAATCAACGCGCGAACGTACCAAAGACGGATGCCGTTGGCACCCGCGATGCGAACCAATTTCTGAGGACTTTTTGCGCCTGCCGATGGCATCAGCGCTGCCAATAAGGAGGTAACGAAGACTTCGGTGCGTCGCCGTTTTTTGGGCAGCCCGCGTATATGGAGAGGCTCACGCAAGGAACAAGGGGTAGCGGCGGACAGATTACGAGATCTTTTTTTCAGGTCCTCCAGCCATGAATTGAAGACGACCGCTAATGGCACGACTCGGACCTCCCGCGGTGTCTACCGTTTGACCGCTTTCGGGAGCAAACCGGACATTGAGCCGACAGGGGCCGAGATTGACCCGGACCGAGCACAGCGGAGCGTGTAATTATAAATCATCCCAGCGGGCAGGTCGGTACGGATCGCGGTCGTGCTCATACGCGCGGCTCCGAGACATGTCTCGCCAACATCACGCGTCCAAGTGCTCGCGCTCGCGCGCTAGGTGCTGGAGGTCAGGATGACGATTTCGTCAGCCGCTTCGTACGCAGCCTTGTGGCAGCGCTAAGCTCTCATGGAACGCGTTAGCCACCGTCGCGACAGCACGTCGCCGAATGCTGCCATGCGTTCCGCGACCCATGGTCTGTCGAACAGCATACGACCGGCCTCGAAAAACGGCTTGAAATCGATTGCCGCTATGCGGCCGCCGACGGCTTCGATGCGCACTCTGCGGCGCGCTCAGCCCCGAGCGCGTCCTGCTCTTTTGCCTCGGGTCGGATACGGATTGGACGAAGGTGCCTGTCACCCAGGCCACAGCCCAGCACTTGCTGGTACGCGGGCTCATTGACCGCGGTCACGGTGCGCCCGCGGCAAGCTAACGCCGCAGAGGGCGCGACGTGCTCGCGGCGTTGCTCAGGGAGGGCCCGGAAAGTACGCTCGGGACCGACGCGAGCGGCAAGGTACGAAGCCAGGACAGGGCCTTGGCAACCCCCTGTCGCCGCGAACGATTATTGAAATTTCTCTTGTCTAGGAAGCGAACGGCGGCATCTACGGCTGCATTAATGACGTGTTGCTGTTCGGTGCAATGACCCAACCAGACAAGGGTGAGTCGCATGCTTTCGAGTTTGCGACGGGATATTCCGACTGACATAACACCTTGTTCCGCCTCTTGGACGACCGTCTCCAAATAGCGGGCCGCCCCTTCGAGATCGCGAGGCGTGGCAATTGTGTGAACGTCGAGAGCGTTACTCATCACCAGGTGCGGGGATCGGTCTGGATACGTTTGAATTAACGTGACGCAGCGCCGGCCCGCGGCGTCGCCGCACTTTGGGGGCGGGCGGCTTCTTCTTGCCGGCAGCGAGCGTCGTCAGTTCCCGCCGCGTCAAAACCCGGCCCACGAGCCGCGGTGACAGCCGCGCGGCCGTGGCCTCGTCGATCGAGCGGCCGTCGATGAAGGTGCCGGGTTCCAGCCACGCCGCAGTCATGCGCGCGTGGGCGACGCTAATCGCGTCGAGGATCACCACGCGAAACTCACCCTCTCGTTTGTAACGCAACACAAACACAGGGGCACAATAGATCGTGGCCGGCGGCAGGGTAAGGCGACACGATGACCATCTTTCAGAATTGGTTAACCACGTTCCCCCCGCCAACACGCGGGACGGCCCGCGCTACCCGGCCTCACACCGCTGCCGACGAGCTTACCGCACCCCGACCGCCGGCTGGATACGCTCACATTTGGGATCGTTCCGTTTTCACTTCGATCGGCTTCGCTGAAGGAATTGCAGAGCGGCGCCGGTTAAAGGTGCACTGCCGGCGGCCGACCAAAGAGTCCATAGGGCCGGACCAAGAGCATCCCGATCAGCAGCAGATAGGAGGCGACGGTGCCAAAGCCCGCGCCAACGCTGGGGTCGACATAACCTGCGCCAAGACTCTCGAAGACACCGATAAGCATTGCACCGACCATGACGCCGATCACACTGTCGAGCCCACCGATGATGACAATCGGGAAGACTTTCAGACCGACGAGGGCTACCCCGAAGCCACTTCCGGCGACGACAGTCCACAGCACCCCGGCAATCGCCGAGATCACGCCGGTCAGAGCCCAGACGAGCGCGAAATGACGATGGGCGTCGATTCCGGCGGCTAAAGCCGCCTGCTGGTCATCGCAGATCGCGCGCAGCGCGATCCCAGTTCTCGTGCGTTCGTAAAACCAAATGAAGACGGCCACACAGAACCCGGCGATCAATGCTGCCGCCAGCTTATCGGGTGGAACGGGAACACCGTGAATCATGATCGGGTCCGCCGGCATTTGAAGGGTGATCGCGGTGGGAACACCGACGAAGACGAGCGGGGCCGCACCCCTCATCAGCGCTCCAAGCCCCAACGTCACCATGATCAGCGTAATTGCCGGACCTGTAACGAGTCGCCGCACGACTGCGGCGTTGAAGGCAAGCCCGAATGCAGCCATGCCGACACAAGCGAACAGAGTGGCTCCGATCAAACTAAGGCCCATCGCATGCATCCCGGTGCCGGCCAGTAAAGCTCCAAACATGACGCACTCGCCGATGGCGAAAGTGATCATGCGCGAGGCCTTGTAGATCAGCACAAAGGCGAGCGCGATCAGTGCATAGATGGCGCCAGCCAAGGCACCCTCGATCAGCAGCGACAGAAAAAAGACGATTGAGGCAGGGTCTGTCGTCATCCCGGAAGGCTACAGCCTCTGTCGAACCACGTCGATGATCCTTCACCCCCAAAGACCGGCACCTCACGCCCGGAACGCCGCCACCGCCTTCTCGTCGAACCGCAGGCCAAGGCCGGGCCCATGGGGCAGCACCAGCGCGCCCTTCTCGGGTCGAGGAGTCTCCTCGAACAGGCGCAGCATCCACAGCATGTACTCGACGGTCAGCCCGTTCGGACAAGCAGCGACCAGGTGCGCGTGAATCTCGGGCATTATGTGGTTGACGACCGGCAGGTTGAACGCCTCCGCCATGGCGGCGACCTTCATGCGGCCATTTCAGACGACAAGTGCTCACTGCGAGTATTTCGTATTCTGACCCGGATGACATCAGGATCACTCGCCGGGGGCTGTGCGACAGCGAAATCGACGGTTCGCGAACGAGTACGACTTCCGCTACTGGCACTTCGCTGCCGTTCACCGATGTCTGCTCCCATGTCGGCAATTAGGGGGTAAGCGGACTCGTTATGCTCATGTTGAGTTTGTCGATCCTGACCCATACCGGTCATTCACGCGATGGTGGCCCAACCTGCAGAATGCCCAGGCGCATGCAATCCTCCCTCGCGAACTGGCCGCGCCGCGGCCAGCTTATGGGCCGCTGCGCCGCGACGTCACTGCGTGAGGAGACCCAGGCTTTCCATTTCTCCTCGCACACCCTCATCTTCTTGCGCAGCGAGGGAGCGCGCGTAGTTTATGATTGCCCGGTCGGTCTCACCGCGCTCGCGATGAGCGCGAGCCAAGTCTCTATAGACCCAGCGAAGGATCCACGGATAGGATGTCGACTTCGACGCCTCCGTACATGAGATAATTTTTAGGTCGACGTTGCGCTGGGTAGCGCATTGGCCGAAGACGTTGGCGGAAGAAATTGGAGCTTGTGCGCTTGCCTCAAGAGGAATGAGGAGTGCTGCAATTGCTAGGGTCTTTGTCGAGGTTGCGACGCGCTTCATGGTGGATTTGCTCACGATCGCCTCCGATGATCGGTCGAGACCCGCCTGAATTGGCCCTATTGCGCGTACCGCCGACGTGTCGGTTTGAGCACGGGCGAAGCCGGCGCGGCAGCCGCAATGTTGCGCGCGGGGCGATCAAAAGCGCATAACTGACCGATGTTCGACTGGAGCGATTTGCGGCATTTCCTGGCGGTAGCCCGCCATGGCACCACACTCGCGGCCGGGAAGGCACTAGGCGTGAGCCAGTCGACGGTACAGCGGCGGCTTGAGGCGCTGGAGGTCAGGCTCGTCCAGCGGCACGCGACCGGTTACCGGCTCACAAAGCTCGGTAAGGAGATGGTACCGCATGCCGAGCGCGTCGAAACCTCGGTCCAGGATTTCGAGCGGCATTTCGCTTCGAGCGACCCGGATCTTGTCGGGACGCTGCGGGTGGCATGTCCGGCAACAGCCGCCCATCGGCTGATGAAGGCGCGCGTGCTCGACGCCTTCCACAGCCGCTATCCGGGCCTGCGGGCCGAGTTCGTGATGACCGAGGAGTTTCTCGATCTCGCCAAGGGCGAGGCGGACCTCGCCATCCGGCAAGGGGCGCCGCAGGACGAGGCTCTCGTTGCGCGCCGGATCGCCGACGTGCCATGGGCGGTATATGCGAGCCACGCCTACGTCGAGCGCCACGGTCGTCCCGAACAGCCGACCGACCTCGAGCGTCACGCCATCGTCGCGTTCGACGCCATCATGACGAACCATGCGGCCGCCCGGTGGATGCGCACGGTGGCGCCGGGCGCGGCGATCGCCGCACGCGCCGACAGCGTGCCCTCGATTCTTCTGGCGGTGAAGTCGGGCACCGGGCTGGCACCTTTGCCGATGCCGATCGGCTCGCGCGAGTCGGACCTTCTCGCGGTGATCGGTCCGCTGCCAGAGCAGACGTTTCCCTTCTACCTGGTGGCGCACAAGGACATGCAACGTACGCCACGCGTCCGAGCTTTCTTCGATTTCGTTGCCGCCGAGATCAAGATCTTTCGCCAGGTGCTGTCAGGCGAGCCACCCGCGGCTTCGACTACCCTCAAGGTCGTTGCCGCAAAATAATCACGCGGTTTCGGCCACGCGGTAGCCGATCCCCGATTCGGTGCCGGTGATCTTCCGGACGTCGGGATTGTCTACGATGCGCGGCGCAATGAGGGCTGCCACCTGTTGGGGGACGCGTCGGTCGGATGTCCGGTCATGGCACTTCTCGGTCGTTTCGAATGCCCGGGCAATGTCCGCTGTCGGAGGTAGACCGGCCATTCGGCCGACAGCGCGGAATGGCCGAGTTTGACCCAAAACAGACAGTCCGTGTCGCTCCAGCTAACGGCAGGATATTTCGCGAAACAAATATGCGATCTAAAACTGAAAGAAAATGGGCCCCGGCGGCAGGGGGGCTGCCTTTTGCCGGGGCCAAGTTATCCGAAAGCCTCGCAGGTCAATCGGAGAAGGACATCCTCTAAACCCTGTCTTGGTCGCCAGAAGGGCGCGGGCACGGCGGTACTCTGTTGACTCTATGGCCAAAATTTTAAATTTGCCCCCGATGGGAGCTGTCGCCATCCGGCGAGCACCCAATCAATCAATGCGTTGAACGACTCGAGCATCGATGGACCCCCTCGTCGGCGCGGCAGTTTACTCCCCGACCCCGGCAAGACCGAAGCTCATAGGGGCGACTGTTAGGCGGGGACACAGGTAGCAGTGGAATAGTAAGGATTTGGGCTAGCTCCCTCGTCGGACGCGCGCATCCGCGAGCTTCGACCGCCATCCTCATGTAAGGAACTGGGCCATTAACTATGCCTAATAATAATCGGTGGCCGCCGGCTCCTGCGCCGCGAGCGAGCCACGGCGTCGTGGGAGCAGTCCCTGTCCGGGATGGATTGTATCGCGTCACCCGGTCGGGCGGCCCCGGCCGACACAAAAATGCCCCTGCCGGTCTGGGGTCGCTCCGGATAGTCGAAATCCGGCGCGGCGCGTTCTGAGAAGGCAGCTTTCCGCCCATCGAGCCCATGACCCGTCGACGGTTCCTCTGCAACAGTGATCTTCCGCTCCGCCTTAAGATTGCTGTGGAAGCGAACGGGCGTTTCCGGTACGTGATCCTTCGCAACAATGGGACGGTCGCCCGAGCGTCGTCCGCTACGTTCCCGACGGAGGCCGCAGCTCGAGCCGCAGGAGGCCCTGTACTTCGACGACGTAGCCTCGCGGCAAAGCTGACTAATCCGAACCAGCAGCTTAGTTGTTAGACGAGATCGGACGGCCGCGCCGCGAGTCGGACCTGCCAGCACGTCTGCTCAATGTCCGCTATCGGGGGCAACCCGGACATCCCGCGAACGGCACCAAAGGGCCGAAATTGACCCGAAGCGGACCTCTGTGGCGGAGTAAGGTGCCGCGTCTCGCGCGATCCAATTATCTAAACTCAGTGTCGTACTTGGCGGCGATCTGGTTCACCTGCTCCTTCGTCAGCGACTTCTTTGGCATTCCTGGTGGGAGGCAAGTCTCGCGAAAGAACGCCTCCAGACCGGCTGGCGCTACGATCCAAAGCAGCAGCAATTCCTGACCGGGATTCTCGAAGCCGTGCCAGGCATTCTTCGGAATAAAGATCGTTCCACCCTTCTCAATTGGATGGCGCACATCGTTCAGTATGAAAGTCCCGCTGCCGTCCAGGATGTAGAAGGCTTCGTCCATCTTAAAATGCCGATGAATGGGAATGCCGGCGCCGACGGGGATCTGCTGCGTCCCAAAGGCGAGATTATCGGAGCCCTTCGCGGGGCTCACATTAATGAAGATATTACCGGGATTGCGAAAGTGAACGAGATGCTCGCCGCCGTTTGGGCCCAGCACGTAGCCCTGCGACGCTGCAGCCTGCGCCTCGGGAACGCTTTGCAGGATGGCGTGGCCAACGCCCAGGCTCGCCAGGCCGAGCAAAAAGGACCGGCGCTGCTCACTCTCAGCGATCATGACAATCTCCATGGTGTGCTTCGTTTGGTGCGCGCGCGCCCGATGAATTCGGAATGACCGCCACCGCCCGCATCTTCCGTATACTCGCCGTGAAGCACTTTGGCCACCGTCAATTCTGCCGAACTGAAGTGAAAGCTAAGGAAGTCGAAGCCGAATCCGATCCCGCCGAGGATCGCTGCTGGCGGATGTCGCCTATTGGCAGTGCGCCCCGAAGGCGCGGATCACCAGTGGAGGAGGATTCCACCCGGCACGTTCGGTTTGATGAGCGGGGATGGGAAACGGAGCGTTGCCGAATGGCCCAAGCTACCGCGCCCATCCTCGACTCTACCTTCTGCGACATCGCGGGACCGCGAGTGAATGTCCGCTCTTGGTGGAGAAGCAGACGCGCGAGAGACCTAACAGCTACGACTACCGAGTTTGACCCAAACCGGAATCCCTCCCGCGACGAAGGCGGCCGATTAAGCCAGGAAATCTGACGGGCAACATTGAAGGTTGTCATAGAGCCCATATATATGAGTGGCTTCGAAGCCGAGGCTTCATCGTGGGCCGGGCCCGGCAAGTTCCCGTTCCCATCCACGGCCGTATCACACGAGAGATTAAATGAGCAGTTACAAAGGCCTTGATCCGGAACAGCGTCAGAGTAACGCTGCCGCAGTAAAGAAGGCGATGTTGGACAGGTTTCGCGCAGCGTCCGAAGACCCCGCTGTCGCGAAACGACGCGCTGCCCGAGCGGCAGTGAACGAGGCGCGCTTGGTCCGCATTGCCACGCGCGAAGCCGCCAAAATGGTGCATAAGGCCGAACTGGCCGAACAAGCTGCCCGTGCTGCTGCTCTCGCTTTGCAGGCCGAACGCGAAGCAGAGAAAGCCGAGGCTCTCATCGCTGCCGGAAAAGCCGAACGTGCGGCGTTGCTGGAGGCCGAACAAAAAGCTGCCCGCGATATTCGATACGCGGCGCGCAAGGCTGCAAAAAAGGAACGGCGGAGAGGCTACTGACGATTTGCCGCCAATAGGCTTCAATCGCCGCTGGATGAAACGTCAGTGGCATGTCGACTTGGTCGGACAAATCGGCGTCAGGAAAAGTGATGACCAGCGACGATAAGAAAATGAAAACCAACCCGGCTCGGAAAAATGACGCTCCTCCGGAGCAGCTATCCAAAGCTGAGGGGGGCGAGACAGCTGCGGACACACCCTCCGGCCATAGCAGGGGCGAGGGCCAGAAGCCGGTTTCTAAAGCTTATAGAGATAACTGGAACGTGATTTTCGTGAAGAAAAAGAAGCGATAATTCGCGTCCAGAGGTGGATTGCATCCCAGCGCCTGTCACGCGGTGCGTCAATCCTACGTCGGCTTAAGTCGTAGCGAGCTAGTCAGCGACATAGCCGCTGCATAGCAGTTGGAACGTCTGCGACGGCACTTCTCGGATCTGTTAGCACGTCCGCTCTACGTCCGCTATTGAGGCCATTTTCAGACGATAAATGCTCGCTGCGAGTATTTCGCAGTTTTGACCGTGCAGCGAGGCTAGCTGCCATTCCAGCGGGTGAGAGTCCCGCCAACAGGAGGAGTCCAGTCACTGTTGTAGTTATATCCAGCGACGGAGAGGGAGACCGATCCGTCGAAAGCCTGGAAGTAAAAGTCCCC
>WNGJ01027033.1_pt1 | contig 10665 bp, 11 predicted proteins | sample 5400611 | NCBI WGS metagenome assembly WNGJ01 (sample SAMN13153375, study PRJNA577476) | soil metagenome | isolation source: 40 cm soil or saprolite under Garry oak tree replicate 1 | place: USA:California | collected 2016-06-15
TCACTATTGCTGTTCTCACTCTTCTCAACCCCCTCAGACGACGCCTGCATCCACCAGAAGCCTATCATCTCCGGATAAAGGTGACTGCGGTAGAGCAAGCCCTCCTCGGTCGTGTCTACAATACATGTATAGAGGCTGGCGCGGCCATTGAAAACATCGAGGTGCAGGCGGGAAGCGGAAGAGAAAAGGTGGAGATCGAATGCACAACGGGAGAAGCTCTCCAACTGGCAAAGTCTCTTGTTGCACTTCACGCCGTGCCAGGAATTGAAACTGTTTCCGTCAACCTACGCAATTCTACAAACACTATTGCTCCTTTTCCTCTCTTTGCCCAAGATCAGGTAGCAGAGTAAACGTCCAAGTAGAGAAGCCCTCCGTCTCAGGAGCGGAACGACGCTCAGGAAGGCTGTCTCCTCTGTTTGCGCTTGCGTACATTGCGCCACTCTCGCACCTATTCACGCTTCCCCTTAGGTGATTGATGCATATATTTTCCAGCGATACGACGAAACACACATCGTGAACAAGGCAATGCGTCAAGCTATCCCCTCATTATCTCGTGCAATCAACCACAAGCAAGAGAAGCTTGACATGCTTTGTATCTCTGTAAGAAAGTAACAGAACAGGATACATAACGAGATAAAGCGACACCTAGGTTTCATGCCCAACAACTGAGCAAGCACCCAAGGTGTCTTTTTTATCACACCTCAAATGAAAGGCACGGACAAAAGTACCACTCTTAGCAATCTTGTTGATAGAGTGCTTAATAATAGGCTATACTATCTTTAACGCTGAGGCAATCTCAGAGATAAGTAATAAGTGGATGGAACAGCTAGCTAAGAGCCATGAATGTGCTGTCTTGCCGGACTCAAACATTCAAAGGTTTTTCGACAGCTTAGCTGCTCCCGGTCACTGTTGCACGCAAATAGGGATTTGTTAATGCATAGTCAATAGATATGACCAATGTGACCTTTGGTAATGATTATATTAACACAAAACATTGACAAACGCCAATATTGTCAATGCTATAGGATAATTGTCTCATTTTTCATTTCAGAAGATCACTTTCATGCCCGTTGAATACCTATGCTCCAATTATGAATTTCTCTATGACGTTCTAGTGATAGATAAAGTAAGGACAAGAATGGCAAAGACAGTAGAAGAAGGATTTCGTATATTTCATGGATGGCTTACACCCACGGGGGGAGACACTCAAGCAGCAAAAAGCCACAGAGCATCGATTGAGGCATGCCTAAAAAGTAACTTTGAGATAACACGCTTCTTTCGTACTGGCTCTTTTGGCAATGGAACAAGCATCTATAGGCACAGTGATGTGGACTATTTCGCCAGTATACCCACCAAAAATCTCAAAGAGAACTCAGCAGCAACATTACGACAAGTACGAGATGCCCTTGTTACTCGTTTCCCTAACACTGGTGTTCACGTTAGTACCCCTGCTGTAGTCGTACCTTTTGGAACGGACGCATCAGAGTCTACGGAAGTTGTTCCGGCAGATTACATCAAAACTGATAAAGATGGCAATCTCATCTATGAGATTGCCGATGGTGATGGCGGATGGATGAGATCGAGTCCTGATGCGCATAAAAGTTATGTTGATGAGATCGACAGTAAGCTACATGGCAAGGTCAAACCGCTCATACGATTTTTGAAAGCATGGAAATATTATCGGGACGTACCCATTAGCTCCTTTTACTTAGAAATGCGCATTGCAAAATATGCTTCTGAGGAAAAGTCTATTGTCTATTCAATAGATGTTAGAAATATCCTCAAATTGCTGTTGGATAACCAGCTTGCCGCACTGCAAGACCCTAAAGGCATTTCCGGGTATATTTCCCCTTGTTCATCAGACACTAAAAAGTCTGATGCACTCTCAAAACTTGAAACTGCATTCACACGAGCCGAAAAAGCGCGAGAAGCTGAAAGAGCAGAAAAAATAAGCGAGGCATTCGATTGGTGGAATTTAGTGTTTGCAATGAAGTTTCCCTCATACAATTAGATCATGTGTTTTCTTACAAGAGAGTAAGACAGGAATAAGCTATGCAAAACACGATTGCTCAAGAACAAAATACCCAACGACAACTTGAACGATTAGCAGCTCAACGATACTTATATTCCCGGGCAAAGAAAGTTCTTGAGATACAAATAGTTTGTGATGTATTAACCCCTATCATAGCGGCTATTCTGGTAGCTGTCTTCCCTGGTTTCGATGTATACGGTGCATTTATTGGCATTAGCGTAGCAATTCTGGATTTTCTCCTTGATAACTACCAGTCTTCTCAAAAGAAGCGGGCGTCAGATATCCAAGAGATGTTTGATTGCGATGTTCTCTGCCTTAATTGTCAGGAGATTAAGGTTAGGCGTCGTCCCATTAATGAGATAATTCTGGAAGCGGCGGAACAGTACAAACGTACAGATTCCACGTATGTCAAGCTGCAAAATTGGTACCCTCCCATCGTAGAAAAGATACCGCTACATTTAGCACGGCTTGTTTGTCAGAGAATTAATTGCTGGTGGGATGCTCAGTTACGGCATCGATATGTCCAGTTGGTAGGTGTTGTTCTTTTAGTTATTAGCCTTATCGTCATTCTGCTCGGCTTTATCAAGGCGATGGATTTAGGAAGATTTTTTCTTGTTATTGTTTTTCCTCTTCTTCCAGCCTATATTTGGGCTATTAGGGAATACTTGGGGCAAACTGAGGCCGCAAATGAAAAAGAAGAGTTAAGGAAATATACGGAGGAATTATGGACAAAGGCCCTTAAAAAAGAGCTTACAGTCCAACAAATAGATCAAGAATCCAGACACCTACAAGACGAAATTTATAACAATCGTCGAAGTAACCCCTTTATCTTAGATTGGTTTTACAATCGTTTACGGCGAGAAAACGAAGAGTTTATCAATAGAGGTGCAGAGGAATTGGTTAATCAGGCATTACAAAGCTCTAATAAAAATAGTAACCCTTAACTTCCCGCCATTGACTTGCTTGTTCAGGAGCACACAAAACGATAACCCCGACACGAACAGTAGCTTAAAATCTAGATGGTACCACTGGTACGTACCAAATAAACACTAAAAAGTTTCCTATAAGACAATTCAAAGAAGTGGCATAGGAAGCTCTACTACCTCCAAAGGTGTAAATACTGCTTCCACTTAACTCACAGTAGCCTACAGCAATTTCAATAAATCAAATTGGCTTCAAAAGCCATTTTAAGGCAACAAGCAAGCGCAAACTAGAGTTTATAGCTATGCTTTATGGATATGTAATTGATGTTATACGAATCCGTGGTCAAACATATAATCTTTTGCTGGTGAGAATGGCCACAGGAGCCATTGCAAAATTGTATGTCTGTTCGCAAATCTGTATTAAATCTTTGTTAAAAGTTGGTAAAGGGATAGGTTAGAAATACAAGAGATCAGGGAAGGCGCTCATGGGCTGTATCCATGAGCGCCTTCCCTGATCTCTTGTATTTTAGAAGAGCGAAACTTTACCTTGTCACCAACTCCTGTTCCCGCTCCAGATGAGCAGCCCTGACCGTATGCTCATCCGATATATCTTCCAGCGAACGCTGATTTGGCTCCGGGAGCGTCAAGACCGTCAACACCAGACCAGCAAACGAGATGACTGCCGCAAATGCCATAGCGCCCTGCAAGTGGTAGGTCGTCAGCAAGTAGGGGAAGATGAAGGCACCAATGAAAGCACCCACCTTACCCAGCGCAGCCGCAATACCATGTGCCGTGGTACGCACCATCACCGGAAACACCTCTGCCGGATAGACGAATGTGGTCACGTTTGGCCCAAACTCTGTAAAGAAGTAGCTCACACCGTAGACCAGCAAGAACGGAATGGTCATCGTCGAGAGGGCTGGCGCAACCGCAATCAAGGCATAGGCTAGGGCCATCATCCCAAAGCCGAACCACTGAATCCACTTACGGCCCAGGCGGTCAATCGTCAGGGCGGCAATAATGTAGCCAGGGAGAGCTGCTACTACAAAGATGAGGAGCGTGTATACCATATTGGTTATCAGGTTCGAGTGCGAATTGAGCGCGTTCAGTACCAACGGGCTTGAAATGGTGGTGCCGTAGTAGGCAATATCCAGCAAGAACCACGTACCAGCCGTACCGATTAACCAGCGCAGATAGCGCGGCGTGAGCAACAGGTAAAGCCATGAGCGTTTCGGCTGCACCACTGCTGGCTGTGTAGGAACCATAGCAACTGCTATACCATTCTGCTTCTTTGTAACCATATCTACCGTGCGTGTAGCTGCGGCCAGATCACCTTTCATGGTCAGGGCATAGCGCGGCGTCTCAGCTATCTGACGACGCAAGTAGAAGGTCGCCAATGCCGGAACCGCACCAAGAGCCAGCATCACACGCCATGTAATGTCCTGATTAATGCCAGCGAGCAACAGGATGATGGCAACGAGGGGGCCAACCACCAGGCCAGCACCCTGCATAGAGAAGACCATCGTAATCAGCTTGCCACGATCACGACGATTGGCATATTCACTCATCAGTGTGGCGCAGAGCGGATAGTCACCGCCGATACCCATACCAAGTATGAAACGAAACACGATCAACCAGATCACATTCGGAGAAAAGGCCGAAGCAATGCTATCAATGAGGTGCTGCCCAGCAGCGATACCTCAAGCGCATTCAGGTGCCAGAGTGGTTTAAGAATGGCTAATACCACACCAATAATGAACAGATCGTAGGCGTCTGTAAAAAAGCCCATGCCAGCGGTAATCATCGTCTTCCAATGAAAACCCGAAAGCCCACTATCATCCAGAGCTGCCAGCACAGACCTTGCCGAAGATACTGAGTCCCCTTCAGAAAAGGAAGTGAGGCCGTTTTCTTCTACCAACATACAATACTCCTTGCTTTAAGGATAGGTTTACTCAACATAGAAACTCTTTAATATAAGCATATCTCTCAAATGTTATAGAATTGTTAAATAGAGGTTAACAAAAGGTTATATTCCTGTTAGGAATTGCTTAACGGTAGCTATTTAGCCTCCTCACCGCCGGACTTGTTTTACGGCGCATTTTCAGATATACTTATATCAAAGCAAATTGATACAAATAGAATTGAGGGATTTTATGAGCGTTACTCTCTCAGACAGTCAGCCGCCTCATTTTCTCAAGCTTTTAGCACATGTTGTCCGCTGGAAACTCCTTGTGTTACTGGCCCGCAGTGACTACTGTGTTCAAGAACTCGCCCACCTCATCCAGCAGCCACAAAACCTTGTTTCCTATCATTTACGGCAGTTGCGCAGCCATCATCTTGTGACGGAGCGGCGCAGTACTGCTGATAGTCGGGATATGTACTACAGTCTCGATTTTGACACACTCCACACGCTCTACTTTGCTGCCGCCGATTCGCTGCATCCCGCTTTGAACCACACCGGGGCCCAACCACAGGTGGCCGAGTCACCCTTCCCACGCAAGCCCGCGCGCGTGCTCTTCCTCTGCACAGAGAACAGTGCCCGCTCGCAGATGGCTGAGGGGATTCTGCGTCACCTCAGTGGCGGGCAAGTGGAAGCATTCAGCGCTGGGAGCCGTCCCTCACATCTGCACCCCTATGCCGTGCAGGTCCTGGCTGCGATGGGGATTGACAGCAGCCAGCAGAGGTCAAAGCACCTGGATGAATTTCGTGACCAGTCCTTCGACCGCATCGTGACGGTCTGTGATCGTGTGCGCGAGTCATGCCCCACATTCCCCGGCGATCCTGAGCGCATCCACTGGAGTTTCCTCGATCCAGCCGCGGTGGAAGGGCCGGACGAGGTACGCTATCGTGCGTTTGAACAGGTGGCGCTCCAACTGGTCAACCGGATTCGCTACCTGTTGATCCTGCTAGAGCGCGAGCAGGGCAGGAAGGGACCATGAGCAGCGAGATGCTTGACAGGAAAGCAGACGCAAAGACAGCCGAGATACCAACCACGGCAGGTGAACGAGAGAGGTGGGCCCCCTATCTGGCAGAGGGAATTGGCACCTTCGGCCTGGTCTTTGCCGGGTGCGGTGCGATCATGATCGACCGGCTCTCGGGTGGCCAGGTGACGCACGTCGGTGTTGGGCTGGTCTTCGGTCTGATTATCACGGTCATGATCTACGCCCTCGGTCACATCAGTGGTGCGCACCTCAATCCCGCCGTGACACTTGGGTTTGTGCTGGTGCGTCACTTCCCACCGAGGCGGCTGGTCGGCTACTGGCTGGCACAGCTCACGGGCGCAATCCTCGCCGCAGGGTGCTTACGCCTCTTGCTGGGCGATACGGCACACCTGGGGGCCACCATCCCGGCTGGCAGTGGTGGAGCCTGGCAGTCCTTCGGACTGGAGGTGCTGCTCACCTTCTTCCTCATGTTTGTGATCATGGCCATGGCCACCGACACGCGTGCGGTGGGGCAGGCGGCAGCCCTCGCGATTGGAGCAACCGTCGGGCTCGAGGCGCTCTTCGCCGGACCCATCAGCGGGGCATCGATGAATCCTGCCCGCTCGCTTGGACCGGCACTGATCGGCTGGACGTGGACCGACCAGTGGGTCTATGTCCTTGCGCCGCTGCTCGGTGCAGCGGTTGGAGCCTACGTTTACCGCGTGTTACGTGATGCGAATCGTGCGAGGGCAGCGAGTGCGCCTCCCATGAAGCAAGCAGAAGAAGACACAGTTTAGAGGAGGGAGATCATGACAGAGACACGAGTTGATTCGATGGATACACAGCCGATGCGCGTCTTGTTTCTTTGCACCCATAATTCCTCACGCTCACAAATGGCCGAGGGATTCCTGCGGGCACGTAGTGGCGAGCACTACCAGGTGTTCAGCGCGGGAACGCATCCGCGTGCCGTGCATCCGCTAGCGGTAAGGGCGATGCGTGAGGTGGGCATTGATATCAGCGAGCGGGCCGGTCACCGGGCCAAGGGCATCGAGGAGTTTGCGAAGGAGCCTCCGATAGACCTGGTGGTCACCGTCTGTGACGAGGCCGCCGAGGAGTGCCCCTACTTCCCCAACGCACGCCGCCAGGAGCATTGGGGCTTCCCCGATCCGAGTGCAGCCACAGGCTCGGAGGAAGAGCGCCTGGCGGTGTTCCGCCAGGTCCGTGATGCCATTGCTGCACGCATTGAGGCGTTTCTGCAACAAACGCCTGCATCTCATGTGAGAAGGAGTACTGGCCAGTCGCCAGCCACAGAGGCGCGAGAGGAGGAGGAGGGGAACACATGACCAACCTGCTGATTATCGGAGGAAGTGATGCTGGAATCAGCGCAGCCCTGCGAGCGAGAGAGGTCGATCCCGGCGCAGAGGTGACTGTCGTCGTGTCCGACAGCTTTCCCAACTATAGCATCTGCGGCCTCCCGTTCTACCTGAGTGGCGAAGTACCCGATTGGCACTGGCTGGCCCATCGCACGGCAGAAGAGATTACTGGCGTTGGGGTGCACCTCCTGCTCGACCACACAGCTCAGGTGATCGACCCGGTCGATCACGTGGTGACGGTCGTGGCCCATGGCAGGCAAGCAGACTGGTTGCGCTATGATCGGCTGGTGATTGCCACTGGAGCTGTGCCGGTCCGGCCTCCCATCGTGGGGCTCGATCTGCCCGGGGTCTATCTCTTGCGTTCGATGGAGGACAGTTTCGCCGTCCATACATGTCTGGATACCCAGGCTCCGCCATCAGCCGTCATTATTGGTGGAGGGTATATCGGGCTGGAAATGGCCGATGCGCTGACCCACCGGGGCCTCTCCGTCACCGTAGTTGAGCATGGCGCCTCCGTACTCAAGAACTTTGACACTACCCTCGGTCAGCACGTCGCTGCGGAATTAAGACGCAACAGCGTCCAGGTTGTGAGTGGGGTAGGGATCGAGGACATTGTCCAGGAAGGAGCGCAGTTGCGTGTGAAGGGCTCAGAAGGATTCTCCACCAGCACCGATCTGGTGCTGGTCGGTGTGGGCGTCCAGCCGGTGACCGATCTGGCACACTCGGCGGGCGTGACGCTCGGGGTGCGCAATGCCATTCGCGTGAGCCGTGCGATGGAAACCAACGTGCCCGACATCTACGCGGCAGGCGATTGTGTGGAGACCTGGCACCATCTTCTGGGCCGCCCAACCTACCTTCCGTTAGGGACGACTGCTCATAAGCAGGGGCGGATTGCTGGGGAGAATGCCGTCGGCGGCTGCCGGGAATTCGCTGGCACGCTCGGCACGCAAGTGGTCAAAGTGTTTGAGGTGGCGGCTGCCCGCACGGGACTGCGCGATACAGAAGCAGTGGAGGCAGGCTTCGATCCGCTCACCGTCGAGTCCACATACTGGGACCACAAAGTGTATTACCCAGGTGCGCACGAACTGCGCATCCGTGTCACGGGAGATCGCAAGACGGGTCGCCTGCTGGGGGCACAAATAATCGGCCACTGGCATGGGGAAGTGGCCAAGCGGATCGACGTCTTTGCCACGGCCCTGTTTCATGGGATGTGTATTGACGACCTGAATGCACTCGATCTCAGCTACACGCCTCCCCTGAGTAGTCCCTGGGACCCGGTACAGATGAGTGCGCAAGCCTGGGTCAAACAGAACCGCTAGAACATCGGTCAAGTAAGTGCGCCGTTGAGCCTTTCATGTCACAGTCGCGGGAGCGCGACACCACGCTGTAGAATAGATGACCCTCAGACGGAATCCGTGCAAGATGGGTTGAGTCCCTTTACTCACAAGCCTCTCGCAACTTCCTCCTCTCTTCCTCTTGACTCTGTAGTATGGTACGGAGTGTATACTTTTTCCAAAGGAGTAACAGAGATGGATATCCTCTCGATTGGACAAGTGGCACAGAAAGCCAGGGTCGGCGTGGAAACGGTGCGGTTCTACGAGCGCGAGGGCTTGCTGGAGGAACCGCCGCGCCGCGCCTCTGGCTATCGTCAATACTCGGAGCAGGTGGTCACGCGTCTCCACTTTATTAAACGTGCCAAGCTGCTTGGCTTCTCGCTCAAGGAGATTAAGGAGCTGCTGTTGCTGCGCGTGGACGCTCAGACGTCCTGTGACGAGGTCAAGCAGCGCACGGAGGCGAAACTCGCTGAGGTGGAGCGGAAAATGGTCGAGTTACAACGCATGCGGCAAGCCCTGCTCCAGGTGGCCTCACTCTGCACAGGACAAGGACCGACCGGTCGCTGCCCTATGCTTGATGCGCTTGACCAGCAAGAGGAGTGAGCAACGTCGATGAGGTCACCACCACACGACTCTGCTTTGGTGATTCTCGGCTACTTCCGGGTCGCGATCTCACAGAGCAAACACACATGCATGGAAAGAAAGGAAAGGATCATGGATACGAGTGAGACTGGCCTGCTCACACCCTTGTTTGAAGCGAGGCTCCAGTACCAGTCGGATATGAAGGTAGTCGTGTCGGCTGAAACCAGAGAGGGTGAACTGGTTGGGAGTGGGGATGGGACCGTGACGGGAGCTTCGCTCAGTGGGAAAGTTCGCTGGTCGATGTACGCTGGCAACTGCGCCTATGTCTTCGTGCGAGCCGGTCTTCTCCCGCCACCTGGGCAACATCTCTGCACGGTTCATCCGGCTGGCATCATCGCAACAGACGACGGGGCTGAGATCTGGTTTGACGCCAAAGGCTATGGGGGCAGGCTTTTTGCTCTCAGACCGGTATCTGGCACCGCTGCTGGCTGCAGCACTTCTGTTCACGCTGCTGATCGATGGTCTGCATCTTCGTCTGCATCATCAGCCTGGACCGTTCATCCTCTCGCTTCTTGCTGCTGGGAGTGTTTTCTTTGCCATCTATGGAGTAGGGTTGCTCCCCCAGGCAGGCGGCGGAGATCGGATGGCTGATGGCATGGCTGCTACACCCACCTGGAGTCCCTACCTTGCCTATGGAGCGATCCTCGTCCTGCTGGGAGCGCAGGTCTGGGACCTGTGGCTCTACCGTCGGTGCGTGCGCAGGGTCGCGTCTGTTCCCACGGATTCCGTCTCCGGCTTCTCAGAAACACGAAAGGAAGGGGTCTGATGCGCCGAATTGGTGGCGTTGTGCTGACCGTGACAGGCTTGCAAGCCTGTCCTTGTCACCTGATTGTGACCCTGCCGCTCTTGGTCTCATTGTTCGCTGGAACGGCTCTGGGCAGTTTTCTGACCCGCAATACTGGACTGGTCGTGACCTTCGCTAGTCTCTACTTCATCGTGGCACTTCTGCTCGGGTTCCGGCTCCTGTTCAGCCCATCACAGAGAGCGAACAGGAGAGATGGTGCTTGTCCCACCTGTGAGCCAGGAGAACGCTCACGGGAGCGGTTCCCATCTGAAGACGAAGTGCCAACGACAAGGCACACCTCGCCAGAGATTGTCTATCCTCCGTGTGCCGCTTCCAAGGCAATACATATGAGGTTCCATGACAAGCAGCTAGGAGAGAGCAATGACTTCTAGAAAAGAACTGTATGATTTGGTCATCTTAGGGAGTGGCTCGACGGCCTTTGCTGCTGCCATTCGCGCCAAAGACCTCGGGAAAACGGCTGTCATGACTGAGGGACGTACTCTGGGCGGTACCTGTGTCAATCGTGGCTGCCTGCCTTCCAAAAACTTGATTGAGGCAGCCAAGCTTGTCTATGATGCGGCCCATCCACGCTATCCAGGACTGACACCTGCATCCCTTCCTGTGGATTTTCCCGCCTTGATCGCGCAGAAAGATGA
>WNGJ01008948.1_pt1 | contig 10663 bp, 8 predicted proteins | sample 5400611 | NCBI WGS metagenome assembly WNGJ01 (sample SAMN13153375, study PRJNA577476) | soil metagenome | isolation source: 40 cm soil or saprolite under Garry oak tree replicate 1 | place: USA:California | collected 2016-06-15
CGCGTCGAACTTTGGATTGTCGTAGGACGAATAGTTGACGCCATTCTTGCCAACACCGATACTGCCCCAGGCTCCCTTGATTCCATCGGGGCTCGCGCCCATGACCCATACATCGAGGGCGGCGTCGAAGGTACCGCGCGTTTCTCTGGCTCCCTCAGTTACAGTCTCGAGCGGCTCCAGCTTCACACGAATCCCTGCGCGGCGGAGCTGCTCCTGAATCAACGGTCCCAGCCTCATCCTGGTCATGCTGATCGTAGGGATCATCAGGGTAAACCCCAGCTCATTTCCATCCCGCACTCTCATTCCGTCGTTGGGGCGCCGCGCCCATCCGAGCGAATCCAGGAGCTGGCTCGCGTGCGCGGAATCGAATGGCAGTTGCGAGCCACGCGGATCGGTGGTCGGGTATGCGCGAACCGTCGGCCCCGCGGGGACCAGCGCGAAAGTGTCGAGGACGTTCCGAACGAGAGTGCCGCGATTGAGTGACATTGCGATCGCGCGGCGCAGACTGCGATCCCCGAAGAGCGGGTGTGGGCGATTCCGGTTTGCCGGATCGCGCAGATTGAAACGAAGAAAGGCGTAGTCCATTCCTGGCAGCAGGATCGTCCGCAGCTCCGGGTGATGCGCAAGCTCCGCCAAGTTCTCGGGACGGAGCGCATCGAACAAATCAGCTTCTCCACTGAATAGCTTGGTTACGGCCGTCGGAAACTCGAGCGCCACGCTCCAGATCACGCGATCGAGCTTTGCCCTCCCACGATAGTTCGAAGTATCCGCGACGATTTCCACGGAGGCTCCCTTATCCCATTTCCCCAGTCGGAAACGGCCTGTTCCGATTGGCGGCGGCACCTCTTCACGCAAAGCGCTCACCCCAATTTTCTCTAGTTGATGCGCGGGCAGAATCAGCAGTTGCGCCGCGGCATCGAGGAACTGGGTCGGTGATCGCTGATGAAACCAGAACACGGCCGTGAGCGAGTCGGTCACGGTTACCGAATCGATGTTGGTCAGCTCGCCATCGAATCTTCCCCCGAGCGCGGGGTTCTTGTTTAGATCGAAAGTGAATTGGACGTCTCTCGCCGTCACATCCCTCCCATCGTGCCATTTCGCTCTGGGATTGATGTGAAACGCAAGCATCAGGGAATCGCTCGTCCAGCGCCACCGATCCGCTAGCGCCGGGCGGAACCCTTTTTCGTTGCGCGTATCGAGATCCGGCCCGACGTCGGCAAGGTAGTCGTAGATCTGTTCGGTGATCTGCTTCGCCTGGACCGTCATGCCGAGTGGTGGGAAGAGCGTCCCTGGATCCGCGATCGTCGCGATCACCAGTGTGCCGCCGACATCACCGGTCCCCGAACCGCTCGTCCGCTCGGTGCAGCCCCCGATGAAAAACGACAGTGCGAGAAGTGCGAGTTTTTTCATTTCACGGAAGGTAGCGTTGACGGCAGCGGGTGGAAGGCGCTAACTCGAACGTGATAGGAAATCGACACTTTGAGATATGGAATCGACATTGCCCTCCTTGCCTACCGGTGAAAGACTCTATGATACATGGGAGAAGCGGCTACCAAGCGCATGAATGGGATGCCCACCTTTCAGGTGGCTCATTTGCGACGCGAGGGTCAGGACGTAATCATCGTCCCCGTGGATCGCTCTTTTGGAAAAAGATCGCTCACGGAGCAGGCGCGCATCCAGGAGGCATTTCAGCGGAGCGCTGCCGCCACCGACATGCAGGGCGTCGTCGTTCCCGTTTGGGAAGATGCGTCGGGCAGATTGGCTTTTCGTGCTCCTCCTCTCTGGCATGACTTCTTCAAGAGCATAGACATGGTCTATGTCGCCACGGCGCTGAATCGTAGTCTCAGTCTAGAATCCCGGTAAAGGCGAACTACCCAGGTTGCCGTTCTCAGGCACCGGTTATCCGGTACCTGGTGTCAGGTACCGGATAACTGGTGCCTGGCTAGTTGCAGTTCCGTGGCTTGAATAGAGGAAGGCGCCCGGTAATACTCCGGGTTGATGATCCACCGCATCCTTTCCCACAAAAGCTTTTCTGTTGTGATCTCTCTGGCGCTGATTGCGTTCCCGCACCGTGGTGACGCTCAGCACGCAGGCCACGGATCGATGCAGGAAATGGCCGGCGATACGCTCGTCACCGCGCCAACGACCCCAAGCCGTTCCCTCTCCGACTCGGCCGTCATCGCGGATTCGCTTCTCAAGGTTTGCAAGCCGCACGTCGCCCGTTCGATCGATGCGTATTCAACCTGCATCGGCGATGGCATCGCGTCGCTCTCCTCGGCCGGCAACATCGCGCTCGCGATGGGGACGCTCGACCGCATCGTTCACAGTGACCGCTCTCTGGTGTTGCTCGGACACCCTCTGGCGCACGCACTCGGATACGCGGTTCGGTCCACCCCGGCGACGGCGACGCGTCTGCTCTCCCAGTGTGACGATCGGTACCAATCGGGATGCTATCACGGGATTCTGCAGCGATACTTCGACGCGCGAATGGGGGTGCCGATTGCCCAGAGCGTATTGCTCGCTCCATGCGAAGGCCTTCGCGGCACACGAGAACAGTTCCGGCTGTTCGACTGTCTGCACGGGACCGGGCACGGCCTCATGATGTACCACCGTTACGACGTCAACGCGTCGCTGAAGGATTGCGACCGACTGGCGGCCGACTGGGATCAGCGCAGCTGCTACAGCGGCGTGTTCATGGAACACAACATGGGCGCCCGTATGCAGGTGTTCGGCGACGGAAAGTTCGGGATGCACCGGCATTCGATGCCAGCGCCATCGGTGGTTCTGTTCAAGCCGAACGACCTCCATTATCCCTGCGATTCGACACCGACTCGCTACCGACGCGAGTGTTACGAGCTGCAGGCCGATCTCATTCTTCCGGCGGTCAGGCAGGATTACAGAAAGGCGAGCGAGGTCTGTGATGGTGCTGGCGCTGCCGATCTGATGCAGGAGTGCTACGTAGGACTTGGGAGAAACGCCTCCGGCGCCGCGGCATTTCAGTACGACGGGATCAGGAAGAGGTGCGAGGAGGCTTCGCCTGCTGGAATTCCGTTTTGCTACAAGGGAGCCGTGCGACATCTCGCGTACGCGCCGAGCGAGCTTCCACGCGGAGTCGCCTTTTGTAAATCGCTGCCGGAGGGAGATAGCAGAACGCGCTGCTGGGACGGAGTGGGACTTCAGGTGGGGGGATTCTTTTCCGATCTGGCTTCGCGACAGCGCGCGTGTCAGTCGGGGATTCCGGGCGATGTTGCCGCCTGTGTCGAAGGTGCCGGCGCCGCTCTAAGCTTGCCCGTGAGGGATCGGCCTTAGCGTGCACGCGCGGACCGCTGAGGCGCTCGGACCTCAACCAAAAACTCACTCACACAATCCGGGTGCGCGAATTGCTTGATCGGTGAACGAACGCAGACATCCGCTCGCGGCCGAATGTCGTGCACAACTCGAGAGGCTCGTTATGGCAAATGAAAAGCGGTGCTCGGTGCGACTGCTGGTGTTCGGTGCATCGTTACGCGAAGGGTCGATGAACGACAGGCTCGCGTCGCTGGCGACAACCGTCGTTAAGGAGAAAGGCGGTGCCGTCGAACTGGCGACGATGGGCGAATTCGAATGCCGGCCGTACGACCTCGACGTCGAGCTGTCAAAGGGACTGCCTCAGGGAGCGCGGGCACTGCACGACAAGCTGGTCGCGACCGACGGGTTCATGATCGCGTCTCCGGAATACAACGCGTCGATGCCTGGTATTCTCAAGAACACGATCGATTGGGTGTCGCGATTCAGGCCGCAGCCGTTCAATGGCAAGCAGGCATTTCTGATGTCAGCCTCTCCATCGATGACGGGCGGAAAGATCGGGCTCTGGGCGCTCAGACAACCGCTCGAGCACCTCGGCGCGCGCGTCTACCCGGATATGTTCGCGCTGGCGCAAGCGCATCATGCGTTCGACGATGCGGGTCGCATCAAGGACGTCAAGCTGCAGAACTGGTTCGAGACGACGATCGAGTGTTTCATCGATCTGGTGGAGGCCTCGAAGCACTACCCGCACCTGAAGAAGCAGTGGGTCGAGTTCCTCGGGGAGCGCCCGGATGCGCAGACGACCCGTGTCGAGCTGGGAGAGACTGCGGCGACGGTATAAAGGGATTCAAATGGAAACGCGAAAGATCGGCTCGCTCAACGTCTCGGTTGTCGGCCTCGGCTGTAACAACTTCGGCTCGCGCATCGACGAGACGCGCACCCGAGAGGTCATTGATGCAGCCATCGATGCGGGCGTCAGCTTCTTCGATACCGCCGACATGTATGCGAACGGCAGAAGTGAGGAGCTGATCGGCCGTTTGCTCGGCGGTCGCCGCGGAGAAGTGATCATCGCCACCAAATTCGGCAACGACATGCCAGGCCAGGGTCGTGGCGCGCGTCCAGAGTACGTGAAGCAGGCATTGGACGCGAGCCTCGAGCGACTGCGCACCGATTACATCGATCTTTACCAGCAGCACGTACCCGATCCCGATGTTCCAATTGCGGAGACGCTCGGCGCGCTGGACGAGGCGGTGAAAGCCGGAAAGGTGAAAGAGATCGGCTGCTCCAACTTCACCGTGCTGCAGATACAGGAAGCACGAGCTGCGGCCGCGCGTCGTCCGGGATTATCTCAATTCGTAAGCGTTCAAAACGAGTACAGCCTTCTCCATCGAGAACCTGAGGAAGGCGTGCTCGCGGAATGCGAGCGGCAGGGCATCGCGTTCCTTCCATTTTTCCCTCTGGCTAGCGGGCTCCTGACGGGCAAGTACAGAAAGGGTCAGCCGATGCCCCCAGATACGCGGATCGCGAAGTACGAGCGCTACCGAAAGCTTCTCACCGAGGAGAATCTCGACAAAGTCGAAGCGCTGATCGAGTTCGCCGAGTCTCGCGGACATACGATTCTGGAGCTCGCGTTCTCGTGGCTGCTGGCGCATCCCGCCGTCGCTTCAGTAATTGCCGGTGCATCTTCGGCTCAACAGCTACGAGCGAACGCCGGCGCCGCAGGCTGGAGCCTCAGCGCAGCGGAGCTCGAGGAGATCGATGCGCTGCTCAGCCGTGAGGCAGAAAACCGGGTAGCCTGACTAAATTGCGTACTTCCCTTTCCTGCAGAACCGCCGTTGGCGGCGAGTGTAGGAACGTACGGGTTCAATACTTATGACGACAATTCGGAGCGACAGTGAAGAACACTATTCTTTCCATGATTGCAGTCGCTGGCATCGCAGCCGCGGCTCCGATCGCGCAGGGCCAGGGGTACAATCCATTCCAGATCGGCGCCTCGGGTGGAATTGCATTTCCGACGGGCGATCTGGGCACTGGCACAAATACCGGCTACAACATCGCGGTAGTGGCGGGCTATAAGCCGCAACTGATGCCGATTGCCGTGCGGGCGGAAGCCGCGTACAACCAGTTCGGGTTCACGGGCGGCGGCGGTAGCATAAACATTGCCGCTTTCACGGGAAACCTCGTGTACGAGCTGCCTCTGGGGATGTCTTTTACGCCCTACGCGATCGGCGGTGCGGGTCTCTATCGGCCTAGCAAGGGGTTCAACGGCCTTGGCACAACCCAGCCCGAGAATGACTTCGGCTGGAACGTCGGTGGTGGCATCAAGATTCCGTTGAGCACGAGCTTCGAGACGTTCATCGAGGCACGCTACAACAGCGTCAACGCCAGCGGCGGCACCGCGAGCTTCATTCCGGTGACCGTCGGAATTCTGTTCTAAGTCGCAATTGCGCAGACAAAATGGCCAGCCCTCTCGGGCTGGCCATTTTTTTGTGTCGCTCAATTGCGGACTGCGAGCTCACCGCCGCGGATTGCGGGCCAACGGCATTTCGGACTGCTGACTAACTGCGGATTGGGAGACTAATTGCGCACTGCGTACTGACTTTGCGCGCTTCGTCCGCAGTTCGCAATCCGCAGCAGTGAGTTATCAGTCCGAAGTAGGTGTCCCAATCCGCAGTTAGTCAGCAGTCAGCAGTGCACTTGGTCCGCAGTCCGCAGCTTTTTATTGGACTGCGTTGACCATGTCGAAGATCGGGAGGTACATCGCCACGACCATGCCGCCGACGACGACGCCGAGGAACACGATCATGATCGGCTCGAGCAGCGAGAGCAGATTGCTCACCGCGGCATCGACTTCTTCGTCGTAGAAATCAGCGATCTTGGACAACATCTCATCCAGACCACCGGTCTGCTCACCGACCGCGATCATCGAGATGACCATCGGCGGGAACACCTTCGACTTCTGGAGGGGCGAAGCGATCGTGTCGCCGCCGGCGATCGAGGAGCGGGACTGCATGATCGCGTCCTGGACGACGCGGTTTCCGGCAGTCTTTGCCGTAATCTCCAGTCCCTCGAGAATGCTGACGCCCGAGCTGATGAGGGTGCCGAGAGTACGCGTGAAGCGGGACACCGCCGACTTGCGGAGTACGTCACCGAGAACCGGGACTTTCAACATCAGCCGGTCGATTACGAGCTTTCCGTTCGACGACGCGTAGTACTTCTTCAGGAAGTATCCGCCGCCAATGATGCTGGCGCCGAGTACCCACCAGTAGTGTTTGAGAAAATCCGAGGCGCCGATGACGATTCGTGTCGGCAATGGAAGTGCCATGCCCGATGATGCGAACATGCCCGCGAACACCGGGATGACGAAGATCAGGAGCACCACGACTGCGATGCCGGCGACGCTCATGATGACCGTCGGATAGATCATCGCGCCCTTAACCTTTCTCACCAGCGCGTCGTTCTTCTCGAGGAAGGTCGCGAGGCGCATGAGAATGGTGTCGAGAATACCACCGGCTTCACCGGCGGCGACCATGTTGACGTAAAGATTGGTGAACGCCCGCGGGTGCTTCGACAATGCGTCGGCAACCGTGTTACCCGATTCCACGTCGAAGACGACCTTCTTGGTAACTTCGGCGAGCGCCTTGTTGTCCGTCTGCTCGGACAGGATCGTGAGGGCCTGCACTAGCGGCAGACCGGAGTTGATCATCGTCGAGAACTGACGTGTGAAGATTACGACATCTCGCGTCTTGATCGAGCCGCGGCCGATTTTCTTGGTCGCATCCTGGTCGATTTTGACGACGCTGAGCCGCTGCTTTCTGAGTTGAGCGATAACATCATCGCGCGAGGCCGCATCGATCGTCGCCGTGCGCAGATCGCCGTTGAATGCTCTCGCCGTATAAGTAAACGTAGCCATTATCTAACCCTCTCCTAACGTCTCACTGGGGAGCCCGGTGCGGACCCACGTGTAGCCGCCGGCTTTCCGGACGGCGGCTGGCCGGTCTTGCCTTCATCTGCCGGATCAAGCTGGCCGATCATGCGCTGGAACTCCGTCGGGTCGCCGCTGACGCGCAGACACTCGTCGGCCGTCACTTCGCGGTTCATGTACAGCTGATACAACGCATCGTTGAGCGTCTGCATGCCCCACTTCTTTCCGGCCTGCATCGACGAGTAGATCTGGTGCACCTTATCGTCGCGAATGAGCGCGCGAATCGCGGGAGTGACGACCAGGATTTCAGCAGCCATCACGCGACCCTTGCCCTGCGCTTTCGGCAACAACGTCTGGGTAACGATTCCCTCCAGTACGAACGCGAGCTGCGCCCTCACCTGCGACTGCTGGTGCGACGGGAAAACGTCGATGATGCGGTTGATTGCCTCGGCGGCCGAGTTGGTGTGGAGCGTCGCGAACGCGAGGTGACCTGTTTCGGCGATCGTCAATGTAGCGGCGATCGTCTCCAGGTCGCGCATTTCGCCGACGAGGATGATATCGGGGTCCTCACGCAAAGCGTACTTGAGCGCGTTGGCGAACGACTTGGTGTCGCTGCCGATCTCGCGCTGATTGATGATGCAGCTCTGGTGCTTATGAATGAACTCGATCGGATCTTCGACGGTGATGATATGACCCTTACGCTCGCGATTGATCTTGTCGATCATGGCGGCCAGGGTCGTCGATTTACCCGAGCCGGTAGGGCCGGTTACGAGCACGAGCCCGCGCGGCTTTTCCGCCATCTTGGCGATGGAGCCGGGGAGGCCTAGCTGGTCGAACGTCTTGATCGCGAAAGGAATCTGTCTGACCACCATCGAGACACATCCGCGCTGCTTGAAAACGTTGCCGCGGAAGCGAGCGAGGTTCTGGATGCCGAACGAGAAGTCGAGCTCGTCCTCGAGCTCGAAGCGCTTCTTCTGCTGCTCCGTCAACACCGAATAAGCGATCTGCAGCGTATCCTTCGGCGTCATCGTGTGGTCGATGGCCGAATTGCTGATGTCGCCATCGACTCGCAGCTTGGGTCGCTCGCCGGCAACGATGTGCAGGTCGGAGGCGTTGCGGGAGACCATCTCCTCGAGCAGACTGCGGAGGTTCAGTCCCGACGGCTGCGGCGGTCCAGATGGAGACGATGTGTCTATGAACGGTAAGGTCATCGGTTAATCGATTCGGTGTTGAGGATCACGCTGCGGTTTCGCGCACTATCTGGTCGAGGGGGCAGATCCCCTTGAGAACCTTTAGCCAGCCATCCATACGGAGAGTCAGCATACCCTCCTCGATAGCCGCCTTCTGGATCTCTGCCGCGCCCGCGCTCTGCATGATCAGCTTTCTGAGCTTGGGCGTCATGTTCATCACTTCGTAGAGCCCCTGCCGTCCCTTGAGGCCGGAGCCGTCGCACTGCTCGCATCCCTTGCCACGGAAGACGGGAAGCTCTTCCATCCTGGTATCGAGCGTGATCTGATCCATGAACGGCTTGGCGGCGTCGGTCGCGCGTGTTTTCGCGTCGTTGAGCGCCATGTCGGTGAACGCCATGTCGCGCAGCGTGATGCCACCGTCGATTTTCGCGCCGACGATCTCGGCCTTGTCCATCTTGTAGGCTTCCGCGCACTTCGAGCAAACCCGGCGAACGAGCCGTTGAGCCAGGATGAGGTTGAGGGCCGAGGCGACGTTGAAGGGCTCGATGCCCATGTCCATGAGACGCGTCACGGTCTCGGGGGCGGAATTCGTGTGCAGGGTCGAGAGCACGAGGTGGCCGGTGAGCGCAGCCTTGATGGCGATGCCACCGGTCTCCAGGTCTCGAATTTCTCCCAACATGATGATGTTGGGGTCCTGACGAAGGAACGCCTTCAGCGCCGCGGCAAAGGTCATCCCGATATCGGTTCTCACCAGCACCTGGTTGATGCCGAACAGATTGTATTCGACCGGGTCCTCGGCCGTCATGATGTTGACGTCGATGTTGTTGATCTTCGAGAGCGCCGAATAGAGCGTCGTCGTCTTACCGGAACCCGTCGGTCCGGTGACGAGCACCATTCCGTACGGATTGGAGATCGCTTCCATCAGCTCGCGCTCGGCGCGGGGCTCGATGCCGAACGTCCCGAGGTCGAGCGTCAGGTTGCCCTTGTCGAGAATACGAAGCACCACCTTCTCGCCGAACAACGTCGGGAGCGTGGAGACACGGAAATCGATGACCTTGCTTCCGATCTTCAGCTTGATGCGTCCGTCCTGCGGGACGCGGCGCTCGGCGATGTTCAGGCTCGCCATGATCTTGAAGCGGGAGATCAGAGCGGGCCGCATCTTGATCGGCGGCTTCATGATCTCCTGCAAGGCGCCGTCGATGCGGTAACGCACTCGCAGCTCTTTCTCGAAGCACTCGAAATGAATATCCGATGCGCCTTTCTTGAGCGCGTCGGTCATGATGGCGTTGATGAGTTTTACGACTGGCGCTTCGTCGATGAGCGCCAGGCCGGCGTTCGCCGGATCTTCCGCTTCGCTCTCGAGGATCTCAATGTCGTCCTCCTCGGCGATGTCGCTGAGGAGGCTCTCCATCTGGGCTTCGCCCGACTCGTAGAACTTCGTGATCGCGTTGCGAAGTGTGAACTCGCCGGCGATGACGGGGAAGATGTCGAGACGCGTAATGAACTTGATGTCGTCGAGGACTGACATCGACGCCGGATCCGACATCGCCACCGTAAGCGTGCGTCCATCGCGCTTGAGCGGAAGCACGCTGTGCTTGATCGCAAGCTCACCGGGAATGAGCTTGGCGATGCGCGGATCGACCTGAAACTTGGTCAGGTCGACAGCGGGCATCTTGTGCTGCCGCGCGAGCATCCTGGTGAGGTCGGTTTCCTTCACGAAACCGAGCTTGACCAGGTTGTAGCCGACGCGGGTGCCGTTGTGTCTCTGCTCCTGGAGAGCCTTATTGAGCTGGTCTTGTGTGACCAGCCCCTCTCTCAAAAGCAGGTCGCCGATTCTCGGCGCTTTGGCGGCAGGTGCTGTCAAGGACGCATGTCCCTCCGGTGAGGCTTCCTGCGTGCTTTTTGCACCTCGGATCGCCTGGATATGACTGTGTTGGTAGGACGCGGGACGAGTGAGAAGGTTACGCCGGAGTCAAGTTTTTCTACCATAGAGGGACCGATGCCTTTGATGCGCGTCAGTCCCTCCGCAGAACCGAACGGACCGAACGAATCGCGGTCGGCCACGATGCGCCTGGCGAGGGCAGGCCCGACGTGCCGAAGACCCTCGATCTCCTTCTCGGTGGCGATGTCGAGGTCGACCGGCCCGGCCGGCTTGGGAGGCGCCTTCTGCTTTCGTTCCCGCTTGGGCTTCCTGAGCCCCGAGCGGCGCGCGGAATCAGCCGCCTTTATCTGCGTCTCCAGCGCCGACCGAGCGCGGGAGTCG
>WNGJ01011223.1_pt1 | contig 10663 bp, 5 predicted proteins | sample 5400611 | NCBI WGS metagenome assembly WNGJ01 (sample SAMN13153375, study PRJNA577476) | soil metagenome | isolation source: 40 cm soil or saprolite under Garry oak tree replicate 1 | place: USA:California | collected 2016-06-15
CCGAGCTCGCGCGCCCGCTCGAGCATCCGCTTCGCCGGCCCCACGCCTCCGCACTTGGCGAGCTTCACGTTGACCCCGGCGACGACGCCGACGAGGCCATCGAGGTCCTCGATCGTGACCGCGCTCTCGTCGGCCACGATCGGCAACGAGGACCGCGCCTGGAGTTGGCGCAGCTGATCCAGCCGGCGAGCAGGGAACGGCTGCTCGATCAGCTCGACCCCAAGGCGTTCGAGATCCGGCAGGAGGGCGACCGCGTCCTCCGGCGACCAGCCCGTGTTGGCATCGACGCGGATCGGGCCCGAGAACACGGCGCGAACCGCTTCCAGCGTGGCCAGATCGGCGGGTCCACCGACCTTGATCTTCAGCGCCGGAAAGTGAGCCGCCCGGGACGCCCGCTCGGCGACCACGGCCGGCGCGTCGATCCCGATCGTGAAGTCGGTCGGCGGCAGCTCTCGCGGCAGCCCAAGGAAAACCTGGAGCGGCATTTCAGCGACTTTCGAGGCGAGATCGTGCAGGGCGATGTCGAGCGCGCACTTTGCGGCGCCGTGGTGGGCGATCGTCGTGGTCATCGCCTCGGCCGCGCCGGCCAGGCCGTCGATCGTCAGCTCCGGTTCGCCGATCGCCGCGAGGAGCAGTGGCCAAACGGCTGCCATCGTCTCCGGCGTCTCGCCGTAGTAGGAATCCGGGTAGCCCTCCCCCACCCCGACGAGCTCCGGGAAGCGCTCATCGCGCAGCTCGACGATAAGCGTCGTGACCTGATGCCCTCCGCCGTGCTCGGAGCGGGCGATGACGAACGGATCCCGCAGCGCCAGCCGCAGGACCTCGTGGCCGAAGGTCAGACCCACGGCAGCGCCTCGACGCCGGTCTCGATCGCTGCCCAGAGCCGGTCGCCGCCGAAGCGGACCGGGTCGTCGCACGGTAGTCCGGTCTCGGCCGCGGTCCGGGCGATTTCCGCCCAGGCGTCCTCCTCGGAGGCGATGAGCGACGTGTTCAGGGCGATGGCGACCACCCGCGACGGCGCGATGAGAGCAGCGACCTGCTCGTGGAGCGCGATGAACGGTGCAAGCGGCTGGATCGGGAACGTCCGGTCCGGGAGATGGTCGAAGTCATGGTCGGCGAGGCCCGGCTTGTGGACGAGGACCATGGCATGGGGCGTCGTCCCGTGTATGAGCCCGAGCGTCACCGACGAATAGGCCGGGTGGTCGAGCGACCCCTGGCCCTCGACGAGGATCCAGTCCCCGCGCGACTCGGCTTCCTCGAGGAGCCACTCACAGGTGCCCTGGACGAAATCGCTGATGACCCGGTCGATGGCGACGCCCCAGCCGTCGATCATCATTCCCGTCTGGCCGGTCGGCGTGAAGACGACCGATCGACCGGCGCCCGTCCCCGCCCGCCGAAGCTCGAGGGCGACCGACATCTTGCCGATGGCACAATCGGTTCCGACCGTCAGGATCACCCGCTTGCCGGGCAGGTGCTTCCGCCCGACCGCGGTCTCCATCCGGTCCGGCGGCCGACGATAGTCGACGATATGGACGCCGGCCTCACGCGCCGCCGCGCTGAACTCCGGGTCGTCGCCGAGAAACGTGTGGAGCCCGGACAGGACGTCGAGACCGGCTCGGATCGCCTCCAGGATCGTCACCCGCCACTCCGTCGGAAGCCTGCCGCCCGTCGGGGAGATGCCGATCAAGAGCGCATCGGGTCGGCCGCGCGGCGAAGCCAGCGCCTCCTGCAGGGTAGCGACCGCGGGGATGTCGTGACCGGGCAACCACTCGTCGACGTTCCGCCCGGCGATCGTCGAATCGAGCAGGGCGACCACGTCGTCCTGGCCGTAGCGGATGACCCCCGTTGCTGTCTTCGCGTTATGGACGTGCCACTGACCCTCGGTCAGGATGACGAGGCGGCGGGCGGTGGGACTCACCGGCCCAAGTCTACGGAAACGGCACCGTCATGCGAGTCGCGATCTCGCGGTTCACCTCTGCTGGGCGGGCTCTGTCTGGCCGTACAGGTCCTTGCTCCTCACATACGCACGAGCCTCCTGGGCGAGCGCGGCGGCGCGCGCTTTCGCCAGGGCGTCGGGTGCGAGATGGACGACCTTGACCAGCTCCAGCGTCTCCTGTTCCTCCTCGTTCGTGCCGGCCCAGCCCACCCGGATGCCGCCGACCCCGCTCGCGTAGTACTTGAGCTGGTGAGCGTCGGGCTCGTCCCTGTTGAATTCGTCGATCACGAGAACGCCGGTATAGCATCCGGCGCGAACGCAGGTCTTCGAGCCCACCTCGAACACGCGGGCGCGATCCGTCCAGCCGACCTTCGGGCCCCAGCCCTCCGAGTAGCTCGGTGTGGCGAGGCGAGGGTCGGCCAACATCGTGATCCCCGCTTTGGCGTCCTCGAAACCGGCCAGCCAGGTCTTCGATTCGACGATCTTCCCGTCCTCGTACTCCTCGGGGTACTGGCCAAGGTGCCAGATCGTCCCGTCATCGTCCTGGACGAAGAATGCGAGCTCGGCCTCGACCAGTTCACCGCTGTCGTAGTCGAGCTCATAGTTCATGACGGCGCGCGTGCCGTTGATGACCTTGACCAGATCGGTCGTGGTGTTCACGACCCGGCGTTTGATCCGCTCGCCGTCGACCGTGGCGGATCCTTCGAAGGTCCATTGGGTGCCGGCGACGAACGGCAGCCACGGATTGTCGATCGTGGTCGGATCGGTGAAGTTGGCAGAGTCGAAGACCTCGGTGGTCGAGTCTTCTCCGGCGGTTTGACTGCCCCCGGACGTGGCTGTCGAGGTTGGCTCTGGAACGGTCGACTGCGGCGCGGCGGACGATGGCGCGGCCGACGAAGTCGCCACCGGCGCGGCGGATTGGATCGCGGTCGCGGACGGCCCGACGGTTGCTCCGCAGGCCGAGCTGGACAGGACCCATAACGACATCGCTGCCGCCGAGATCATCCGACGCCCTGGCATGTCTGCCTCCCCTCCTGTGACTTCAGGCAAGCCCACCACGTTCGTCGCGAGGGCCTGCTCGCATTCCTTGCAAGGACTCTCAGGCCGGGTCCGAGCTGGCAACCATCGCGGGGTCCGTTTCTCGGCCGCGCCCGAAGCGCAGGTAGAGCGACGGCGTGATGAACAGGTTGAGCAACGTCGAGGTCACGAGGCCGCCGAGGATGACGATCGCCATCGGGTGCTCGATCTCGTGGCCGGGCAGGTCACCGGCGATCGCCAGCGGGACGAGGGCCAGCCCCGTCGCGAGGGCCGTCATCAGGATCGGCGACAGTCGCTCGCGGGCGCCACGCACGACCAGCCCCGGACCGAAGGGTTCGCCTTCGGCGAGCTCGAGATGCTGGAAGTGGTTGATCATCATGATCCCGTTGCGCGCCGCGATCCCCAGGACCGTGAAGAAGCCGACGAGCGAGCCGAGGGACACGACGCCACCGGTGATGAAGGCGGCGAGCACACCGCCCACCAGGGCCGACGGCAGGGTCAGCAGGGTCAGGAGCGCCAGGCGCGTTCGCCCGAACGACGCCTGCAGCAGCAGGAACACGCCGATCAGGGCGCCGATGGCGAAGAGCAGCAGCCGGCTCTGCGCAGCATCGCGCTCGGCCAGCTCGCCGACCATCTCGGGGTGGTAGCCCTGCGGGAAGTCGATCTCGCCGAGGGTCCTCTCGATATCGTTCACGACCGACCCAAGATCGCGACCCTTCACGTTGGCGCCGACCGTGATACGACGAGCGAGGTTCTCGTGAACGATGCTGTTTGGCGTTGGGGCGATCCGGACCGAGGCGACATCGGAGAGGCGGATCTGCTGGCCGTACGCGGTATCGATCGGCAGGGCCTCGATGTCGCTGACGTTCGAGCGGGTCTCGGGGGTGCTCCAAACGTGGACGTCGTACGCCTTCCCGAGACCGAAGATGTCGCCAACCTCCTCGCTCGACACGAGCGTGGCGGCCGCCCGCCGGACATCGCCTGGCTTGATGCCGTAGCGCTGCGCGGCGGCGAGGTCGACCTCCACCTCAATCTGCGGGACCTCGACTTGAAGCTCGTTGTGAACGTCGTCGATCCCGTCGATCTTCGTGAGGGCCGCTTCCACCTCGTTCGCCTTGTCGCGGAGAACCGCGAGGTCCGGGCCGTAGATGCGCACGACGATCGCGTCGCTCGATCCGGTCAGGACCTCGTCGATCCGCTCGTTCAGGTAGGTCTCGACGTTCCGGAACAGGCCCGGGTACCCGGCGGCGACCTCCTCGACCGCGGCCAGCGTCTCGTCGTAGTCGGCGGCTGGATCGATGCTGATCCAGTTCTCCCCGAAGTCGACGCCCGCGACCTCCTCTCCAAGGAGGGCCTGGCCAATGTGGGCTCCGAAGTTGCGAACGCCCGGCACCGACCGCAGCTCGCGACTGGCCGCCAGCACGATCCGGTTCTCCTCCGGCAGGGATGTGCCCGGCCGGCTGATCCAGTGCATCAGGAAGTCCCGCTCCTTGAACGTCGGGAACAGCGACTGCCCGAGCTGCGGCGCGACCGCGAAGCCGACGAGGCCGATGACAGCGACGGCCGCGAATGCCGGCCGCGCCGTTCGGACGACCCGCGTCAAGACGGCCTGGTAGCCACGCTGGAGTCGCCGCGCAATCGGCGATTCGCGCTTTTCCACCGACGCATTCCGAAGGAGGATCAGGGCAAGGGCCGGGGTGACCGTGAGGGCGACGAAGAGCGACGCCAGCACCGCCAGACCGTACGAGATGGCAAGGGGTCGGAAGAACGCACCCGTCAGGCCCTCAATGAAGAAGACGGGCGCGATCGCGACGATGTCGATGAACGTCGCGTAGATGATCGCGCTGCGGACCTCGACCGAGGACTCGAGGATCACCGACGCGGTCGACCTCGTGCTTCCCTCCAGTCGGTGCTGGCGAAGGCGCCGCATGATGTTCTCGATGCCGATGATCGCGTCGTCGACGACGACCCCGACGGAGATCACCAGCCCCGCCAGGATCATCGTGTTGATCGTGGTCCCCCGCCAGTAGAGCACGAGGATCGCGGCGGTCAGTGAGAGCGGGATCGCGACGAGGCTGATGAGCGCCGTCCGCCAGTCGAACAGGAACAGGATCAGGACCGCGAAGACGAGGATGCTGCCCACCAGCAGCGCGTTCGTCAGGTTCGAGACGGCGATCTCGATGAAGCTCGCCGGCCGGAAGATCGTCGTGTCGAAGTCGATCCCCGGCAGTCCCGGTTTCAGCTCCTCGAGCGCCTCTTCGACGCCGCGGGTCACGTCGAGCGTGTTGGCCCACGGGAACTTCTCGACGACCAGGAGCAGCCCCGGTCCGTCGTTGACGACAGCGTCACCGAAGAGCGGCTGGTGTCCCTTTTCCACCACGGCGACATCGCTCAGGCTCACGAGCGTGCCGTCGAGGGCGGCGACCTTCACATGCCGGAGGTCGTCGGCGCCGACGATCGCCGGGACGTGCCGGACCACGAGCCGCTGGCTGGCCGTATCGACGAAGCCGCCGGTGCCGATCACGTGGCCTTCCGAGAAGAAGAGGATCCCCGCGTCCAGCGCCTCGGCCGTGGCCTCCATGACCTGATCGAGCGTGACGTGATGCTCGGCCATCTGTTCTGGCACGACCTGGACGTGCAGCTGGCTCAGCTGCTCGCCCCAGATCGGGACGTTGGCCACACCCGGCACGCTCAACAGTCGGGACCTGATCGTCCAGTAGGTGATCAGTGACATGTCCGTCACCGACATCGACTTGGACGACATGCCGATCTTCATGACGCGGCTCGTCGCCGACAGCGGCTGCATCATGAACGGGGGCGCTGCCCAGGTCGGCAATGATGGTGTCACCGCGGTGACGCGCTCCTGGACCAGCTGGCGCGCCCGCAGCAGGTCAGTGCCGGGCTTGAAAATCAGCTCGATCGACGAAAGCTGTGGGACTGACTTCGAGCGAAGGACGTCGAGGCCCTCGACGCCGGCGAGCGCCTGCTCGAGGGGAGTCGTGACGAACGCCTCGACGTCGGCCGGGGACAGCCCCAGCGAGGCCGTCTGGATCTCGACTCTCGGTGGCGCGAACTCGGGAAAGACATCGACCGGCATGCTCCGGAATTGCCCAGCGGCGAGCACCATCATCCCGGCCGCAAAGGCAAGGACGAGGAACCGGAACCGCATGCTCGCGGCGATGATCCGGCGCATCATGGCTGGGGATCCCGGTCCGACGTCACTCGGGATCGCCGACGCCCGTCTCGGCCCCGAACAGCTCGGCAAGCCCGACGGTTACGATCGAGGTTCCGGATGGTGGGCCGTCGAGCAGGAGGACGACGCCACCATCGATCCTGTCGACCCGCACCTGGGTCCGAACGAAGACGTGCTCCCCGGAGGTTGCGTACACCCAGGTATCGCCGTGAGCGTCGTACAGGAGCGCCGCATACGGCACGGACGTCCGTCCTGCCGGCGTTCCCTTCACCTCGGTCGTCTGGATCCCCAGCCGTTCCGCGGCCTTGGCAGAGACCGTGACCTCGTATGGGTTCCCGGTGACCCCTTCGACGGCGCCCTCCGGCGCGGCGTCGGACGAGTTGCCGCACCCGGACAGCCCGAGCGATGCGGCGAAGAGGGCCGCGAGGGCCCGACGACGGTACTGCATCCCGTTCCGCTCCTATCCTGCGGTTGTCGGCTCGAAGACCGGCTGGTCACCAATCGGCTCGCTCGAGGTATCCGGCTGCGGGCTCGAGGCAAACAGCGGGTAGAGCGCGGGCACGAGGAACAGGTTCACGAGCGTTGAGCTGGCGATGCCGCCGATGATCACGACCGCCATCGGCCTGAGGAGCTCGTAGCCGGCGCGGTCCCCGAGAACGATGAACGGCAGACAGGCCAGCGCGGTCGCGGCGGCCGTTGTCACGATCGGCGTCAGTCGTTCTGTCGCACCGCGCAGGATGAGCGCCGACCGGACCGCCTCGCCTTCACGCTCGAGACGCTGGAAATGGGTGACCAGCATGATCCCGTTGCGGACGGCGATCGCGAGCACCGTGAAGAGACCGAGAAGCGTGCCGAGCGAGAAGGTGCCGGCCGCGACAGCCACCAGCACGCCGCCGCCGATCGACGCCGGGAGGGCGGCGAAAATGAGAAACGCTCGGCGCCAGCTTCCGAAGGCCGCCTGCAGGAGGAGGAAGATCCCGATCGCGGCGGCGATGCTCGCTGCAAGGAGACGCGCTTCGGCCGCCTGTCGCTCCGCATAATCGCCGAGGATCTCCGCGCGGTACTCGAGGGGGAAGGGCATCGCCTTGATCGCGGCGTGGATGTCGCCCGCGACCGCGTTGATGTCGCGTCCGCTGACGGTGACGCCGATGTCCAGGCGTCGGAAGACGCCTTCACGGGCGATGACGCTCTCGGCGGGTCCGATGCTGACGTCGGCCACGTCCCCGAGGTGCACCTGACCGCCGGCGGGCGTGTCGATCAGCAGGTCGCGGATGCTGTTCAGGCTCTGTCGGAGCTCCGGCACGCCCCAGACGACCACGTCGAAGACCTTCTGATCCTCAAACAGGCTGCCGACCAGGATGCCCGACAGGAGCGTTGTGGCAGCGCGCCGGACGTCCCCCGGCTTGATGCCGTGTTGCTCTGCCTTGGCAAGGTCCACCTGGATGTTGAGCGTCGGCTCCCGGACCTGTCGTTCGAGGCTGGCGTTGGCGACGCCGCGAACGCCGGCAACCGCCTGCTTGACGGTTTCCGCGGTACTCCGCAGCACGTTCAGGTCCTGGCCGTAGACACGGACGACCAGGTCGGCGTCTGTGCCGGGCGCAACCTGGCCTACCCGCTCGGCGGGATAGGTCAGGATCGTCCGACGAAGTCCCGGATAGCCGTCCACGACGTTCTGGACCGCGGCCAGTGTCCTGTCGTAGTCGGCGGCTGGATCGAAGCTGAGCCAGAGCTCGCCCGAATCGGTGCCGACGACCTGGTCGGCAAGGACGGCCCGGCCGACATGACCGCCGACGTCCCGAACGCCCGGGATCGCCCGCAGCTCCGCTCCGGCAAGAGCCATGACCCGGGTCATCTCGCTATTCGACGTGCCGGGTGTCCCGTTCCAATGGACGAGCAGGTTTGGTTCCCGGAACGTAGGCAGCGGCGTCCTGGCGACCTGCGGTGCCACGGCCACGCCGAACAGCAGGATCGCCCCGATCGTGGCAATCCCGACGGCAGACATGGCGACTCGCGTCCGGCGCATGACCCGCTCGAGGACGGCCGTGTAGCTCCGACGTGGACGTGAACCCATCAGGAACGCCCGCCGGGTGGCCGACGTTCGAGACAGGGTGAGCAAGCATATGGCGGGCGTGACCGTCAACGCCACGAATGCCGAGATCGCCACCGCGAGCGCGTAGGCCAGGGCAAGCGAGGGCGCGAAGATCCCGGCGATCCCGCCGATGAACACGACCGGCACGATGGCGAATCCCAGGATCAGGATTGCGTACCCCATGCCGCCGCGCGCCTCGGCCGTCGCCGCGAGGACGATCGACCTCATCGAGCGGTCGGTGTCCTCAGCTCCCGGCTGACGGCGACGCTGGATGACGCTGTCGAAGCCCATGACCGCGTCGTCGATCAGGACGCCCAGCCCGAGCACGAGCCCTGCGACGACCAAGGCATTGATTGTCATCCCAAGCAGGGAAAGGACCAGCCCGGCGGCGATCAGAGACAGCGGGATCGTGACGAGGGCGATGAGCGCCGCCCGCCAGTCGTTGAGCAGCACGCCCAGCAGGACGACGACGAGGGCCAATGCGATCAGCAGCGCAAGACCGACGTTGACGGTGGCCGCCTCGATGTAGTCCGCCGGCCTGAAGATCGACGAGTCGATCTCGATACCGGTCAGCCCGGGTCGCAGGGCGTCGAGGGCATCTTCGACGCCCTTCGTCACCTGCGCCGTGCTGGCACCCGGGAACTTCTCGATGACGAGCATCAGGCCCGGGCCGCCGTTGACGATCGCGTCGCCGATGAGGGGCTGGTGGTCCTCGAGGACGTTGGCGACGTCACCCAGCTGGATCGGCCGACCATCGACCGTCTGCACGCCGGCCTCGCCAGGAACGACCGGCACCTTGGCGAGGTCAGCGGGGACCTTGATCGGCAGGATGTGCTGGATACCGAGTCGCTGGTTCGGCGTGTCGATGAAGCCGCCCGTGCCAGGCGTTGACGCATCGAGGAACGTCAGAGGTGACACCCACATCGCGTTGCCCGCGGTCTCGATCACCTGCTGCAGGGACACGCCCCGGTCACGCAGCCGTTGCGGGTCGACCAGCACCTGGAGCTGGCGCTCACGCTGGCCCCAGACCGTCACGTTCGCGACTCCGGGAACGCTCAATAGACGGGGCCTGATGGTCCATCGCGCCAGGACCGACATGTCGATGAGCGACGATTCCTTCGAGGACAGCCCGACCATGAGAACTCGGCTCGCCGAAGAGAGCGGCTGGAGCATCGCCGGGGGCCTGGAGACGCTCGGCAGCGCGTGCGCCTGGGTGAGGCGCTCGGCCACCATCTGCCGGGCCCGGAAGACATCCGTGCCGGGGTCGAACACGAGGACGATCGACGACAGACCCGCGACCGACTCTGAGCGGATCTCGTTCAGCGGGGCGCGCGACAGCTGGCCGACGCCGAACAGCAGCGTCGCCGCGGCGATCCCCAGGACGATGAGCCGGAACCTCAGGCTCCAGCCAACGATCGCACGCACAGCACTCGCCTCCCTCCCACGACGCTGCCATGCCCCCGTGCCCGCTCGGGTTGGGACGGGCTCGCCCGGACAGTGTTCGAGCCGTCGCGTTGACCCCCGCGCCTCGACCCGGGTGAGTGTCGGCGCTACGCCCGTGGCGTTTTGCCTCGCTCAGTCCGAGCCGGACGTCGGAGACAGATTCGAGATGTCCTGGTGCGATGATCCTGACCGAGCACGGCCCGTCATATAGTCAAAGTTCATCAATCAGGGGGTCCGCGCATGACCACTCCTGGCGATTTGAGCGGCACCGTCCCCGAATCGTGGTCACTCGGTCTCCCGCCGGTCGTCGCGCGACGGCTGCTGAACGCCACCAGCATCGTCGTTGTCGCCGCACTGCTCCTGAAAATCGGTGACCCGGAATTCCTCCTGGACGCCGTCTGGGTCACGCTGACAATCAGCGCGTTCGTGCTTGGCCTGCGGGCAACCGTCTTCCGGATGGCCGGGATCCTGATCCTCATCGCAACTTCAGCCGCCGTGAACGTCGGCTTCGGCCGACCCGTTGAAGAGGAGCTTGGCGACCTCACGGAATGGCCGCTGCTGATCGTGATCTCGACGGTGGTCGCGCTCATGGCCGATCGCGTCTCGACGACCGCCCGGCGCTATGCCGCGCTCTATCGCCAGGCCAGTGACCGCCTGACGACGGCACAGGAGGATGAACGGGCTCGCCTGGCGCGCGATCTTCACGACGGCGTCGGCCAGACCCTCACGGCCGTTGTCCTGACCCTCGATGCGGCGGAGGCCAGCCTCCGCCAGGCACGAGCCACCGAAACGTCGTCGATCATGCTGGTCGGATCGGCCGAGGCCGCCGTCGGTCGGGCGCGAGACCTGTCGATCGCGGCGCTCGACGAGACCCGAGACGTGGCAGCCCAACTCCGGCCGCCACGGATCAACGAGATCGGCCTCGGGGCTGCGATCGGCGATCTCGCCGAGACCGCGGGCATAC
>WNGJ01009638.1_pt1 | contig 10661 bp, 6 predicted proteins | sample 5400611 | NCBI WGS metagenome assembly WNGJ01 (sample SAMN13153375, study PRJNA577476) | soil metagenome | isolation source: 40 cm soil or saprolite under Garry oak tree replicate 1 | place: USA:California | collected 2016-06-15
GCGCGAGATATCCTCGACAACCATCCTCATCGGCAAACCAGTCGCGAAACTCGAGAATTGTCTCGGGATATTCGGGCATGCGCAGTTTTTGTCATGAAAAATCACAAGAGTCAACTGGATAGCCCTATTAGTAAATTTTATAATACATCCAGCAGAAAATGTTACATTGCCTGAAAATGAACACAAGTTTGGCACATAGTAGGTGACGGAATTTGAGAAAAAATACGTTGAGCCACTATTCAGAGTGGTCCAATCCCAGACCACTCCCTTGGGCCGGTACGGGGCGCTGGCGACTTTCATGGGCTTGGCCGCCTTGGGTTGCTGCTCCTTCTCGAGAAGCGGCCATTGGCGCTTGGCGGAGGCGTGTTTTTGAGGCGTGGACAATGTGCCTCCTTGCTGGTATGGCGGCAAGTTTTGCAGCTTGGGTTTGATATCGAGCCAGCGGACGCTTTCGCCGAGTCCCCACTGGCCGGGAGTGCCAATATCAATCAGGTCCTTATTACGCCGTTGAAATGACAAGTTGTGCCAGCTCCAGCCCAGGCCAACAAGCCGCAGTTCCCCCTTCGTTCGCAAATTTTTTCCTCGGGGAGGCAAAAATTTGCGATCATGAGTCTCCCGCTGCGCCCTTTAATAATCGGGCGGCTTCTTCCTGCCACCGTCATGCCGTCAGCAGTCGGGCTCCTCGGGGCCACTGGGAAGCCTAATTAGCGGATAGAAAAACCCTCTCACACCAAGTCAAGATCTCCCCCTTGACAGCAGCCTGAAACGCCTGAAAACGACAACTTGACAACCCGATAACCTGATCTACGCTTTCATCGGGCATAGTGCAGTGGCCCAAGCCGCCTTCCCAAGAAGGTAAGAATGGATACCAAGGCCAAAAATCCGTCGCGATTCCTGGATCTGATTCCTGATGACCTGATAGCCCTGATAACCCATCACCAGAAAATGATTCTGTCCCGCCGTGATTCTGTCGCTCCGGGATAGGACTTTAGACCCAACACCCAAACCATGCGCACCGGAAAAATCGCCCGCCTCCCTCACGACATACGTGAGCAACTCAATCGCCGCCTCAACGACGGCGAACAAGCCCACTCCATCCTCGAATGGCTCAACTCCGTCCCCGAAGTCCAAGCCGTGCTCGCCGCCAGCTTCGACGGGCGGCCCCTCAACAAAGTCAACCTCACCGAGTGGCGGCATGGCGGCTACCGCGACTGGCTCGTCCGCCAGGACGCTCTCGATTTCGTTGAGGAGCTCGATGATAAAGAGGCCCTCGGCCACCAGTCCTTGAGCGATCCCATCGGCGCCAGGCTCGCTCATTGGGTCGCCCTTCACTACGCCGCTTCCGCCAAAGCCCTCATCGCCAATGAACCAAACCCGTCCACTAAATGGACTCGGCTGCGCGAGCTCTGCGCTGACGTGACCCGCCTCCGCCGCTCCGAACTGGCCGCCGAACGCCTGGACCTGGAGCACGCCTGGCTGGACCTGGAACACGCGGACCGGCAGGAAGCGCTTAAAGACAAGCTCCCCGCGTCAAATCTCCTCGCTAACTGTCTCGAGGACGTCTTGCGCCAGCCCAAAGCGCCCCCGGCCAACCAAGCTCCCAACAGTCCCAACCCAGGCGAAGCGACTTCTCAAACCCCGGAACAGCCAGGCGCAGCCGCGCCCGCCTCCTTTCTGACCCTGAGCCATTTTGACCCAGCACCCCCCGGCCCAGTTAAACCCAGTTAAACCTAGTTAAACCAAAAAACCTTATCCACCCCACCATCTCCCACCGGGACGCGCCCAAGAAACGCGCAATTTGCGCCGCCCAGGACCCACTCGAGACATACGAACTCGCCATCAGCCATCCCGTTCTCACCGAATACGAAGAAGTGATCGCTCGGTTGGTCGTTCGTTATCCGAACAAACAACCAACAGACCGGCTTGGTGCTATTCGGCAGGCCGGTCATTTTTTGTTTGCCGGTTCTCCTGGCAGCTTCCACCGCCGACCCAGACGATGAGATGCTCATCAACGTTTCAACTATGCAACCCCTGTAACCCTGTCAAAATGCCCTTCTCTTTCCTTCATCCCTGGTTCTGGCTGGGCGCGCTGGCAGTTGCTGCGCCAATCTGGCTGCATTTGCGGCGAAAGAAGGAAACCAATCTGCTCCAGTTTTCCGCGCTGCAATTCCTCGACGATCAGCCACAGCCGCGCCGCCGCCCGCTGCGGTTGCGAGACTTCATTCTGTTTGCGCTGCGCGTGCTGGCGGTGCTGTCGCTGGCGGCAGCGTTCGCCTGGCCGTATGTGCGCCGCCCGAACACTTCGCCCATTAAAGAGAGCCGGGTCTATGTCCTCGACAATACTTTGAGCCACCAAGCCAATGACGGTTTGGCGCACGACCGCCAGAGGTTGCTTCGGGAAGTCAGCCGGGCCGGCGGCGGCCTCCAGGTGGCTGTCGTTGAACTGACTTCTGCGCCCCGCGTGCTGGTCTCCTTCGGCGATGACCGGGAAACCGCCAGACAAAAACTCCAGGCCTTGCAGCCTTCGTTCCAGCGCGGTTCCTATTTGGCTGCCTTCCGCCAGGCCAACGCGCTCCTCGCCAATTCCCTGGGCGATCAAAAGCGGATTGTTTTCCTCGGCGACAACCAGGAAAACCAGTGGAACGAGAACATCAACACGCCGCCCTTTCTGGGCAATGTGCAGATTGAGCTGCCGAAGGCCGCCGCGCCGGCATTGCCCAACCTTTGGCTGGCGGAGCCGCGCGTGCAACGTATTTTCCTGGGCGACAAATCGCTGGTGAATTTCACCGCAAAGCTCAATCATCTGGGGCCAGCCAAAGCTGCGAACATTGCATTACGCGCCAACGGGCAGGCCATCCTCAATCGCGACGTGGATCTGGAGCAGCAGCCCGCAACCATTTTGGTGCAGGCCCAATGGGAAGGGGACCCCGCATCCTGGTTGCGAGGCGAAGCGACCGTCCGAGGCGCGCCCGACTCACTCCCTGCCGATGACCGGGTCTTCTTTTCGCTCGCGCCGGTCGTCGAGGGCAAGGTTGCACTACTGGCCCAATCGCAGTATCTGCGCCTGGCGCTGTCGCCGGAGATCATGCGCGGGCAATGGGCCGCCCGCCTGCTGCAGCCTGCGGCGCTTGCGCAGGAGTTGACCGCCAATCAGGATGCCGACGTATTATGCCTCGAGAGCAACTTCCTGCAATCGTCCGACGCGCGCAAGCTGCTCGGGCGCTACCTCTCCAATGGACGCGGTGTCATTTTGTTGGTCAACCGCCTGACCCCCGCCATCAAAGGTTGCCTGCGCGAACTGGGTTTCGAAGCCGAAGATACGGTCAGCGCCGGCCCGGGCGCCGCCGAAAGATTTCAATTTGTTTTATCCAATCATCCCATTTTCCATCCGTTCCTCTCGCCCGATTACGGCAACCTCCTGGACATCAAGGTCTCCAAATATGTGCAGCTTAGAACCAGTGAGGCGATGCCGTTGATTTTTTCGGAAAAAGGCGCCGGCTTGTTCTTTCAAGGCACCAAAGCGCGCGGCAAGCTTTTCGTCGCGGCCTTCGGGCTGGATCGAGAGCACACCTCCTGGCCGGTCCACCAAACTTTCATTCCGTTTCTGGACCTGGCGTTGCAGGCCGCTCGCAGCCAGGACCAGGCCCCGACATCCCTCGAACCAGGCGAAGTGACCACAATTGAGGTGCCTGCCGGCTCGACCGCGCGGGAAGTTACGCTGCGCGACGACCAGGGCGAATTGGCGCGCGCGCAGGTGGAGCGGGGCAGGGCCCAGGTGCGGCTGCCGGACAGACCCGGGCTTTACACCTTGAGCTACGACGACGGCGCGCAAGTTGAAAAGGTTCTCAGCGTCAATCCTTCGCCGAAAGAATCACATCTGGTTTATGTGGATTCTCCGGAGGCCATGCAGGTGTGGCGGCTGCAGCGCCCGGAGGAAATTGCAAGGTCGACCGCTGCCATCTCGCCGCAGAAAATCAATTTTGCTGGCGTCTTGCAACAGCGCTGGTGGTGGTGGATGGTGTTGGCAGGATTATCGCTGCTACTCCTGGAGATGGGGGTGCTTGAACTAAAAGCCGCGAAAGAATCCAGATGAACCCTCGATTTACAGTCGTCGAGACCACCCTGAACCGGGCGGAATTTCGCTGGAAATGGCTCAGGTTCCTCCGGCACACCTTCCTGCTGGGGATCATCCTTTGTTTGCTGGTCCTGCTTTTTGGCGGCGCCGTTGCGTTTGGGTGGATCACCAGCAAGGCCTTGGCCACGACGTTTTTCGCCCTGCTGGCCGTCCTCGGATTGATTGCCTGGGCCGTCATTGTCATTGGCGTCGCCGCCGGCGCGACCGACCGCAGTTGGCTGGCGGCAGCATTGGAGCGCGTTGACCGGCGGTTGCTGGATCGGTTGAACACGCTGCTGTTCCTGGAACAGCACCGCCGCGACGCGGGCGCCCAGTCCTTTGCGCTGCGCATTGCCAAACAAACCCGTGGCGTGCTGGCCAAAAAAGCGCCACCGCCGCCGTTTCCCGCGACGCCGGTCCTGGCTCACTTGCTGATTTTTGTAGGCGCACTGACGACAACCATCCTGGTTTATGAACTGAACTCGCCCTGGGAACGGCTGGTTGCAGCTAACAAAGCAAGCAAGGTTGAGCCTGTCCGCGCCGAAAAGCCGCTCGAGCTGGCGCTGCCAGCAGCCAATAGCCTCGAGCAAGACGTAACCTGGGGCGACGTGCGCATCACCGATCCCGGCGCAGACCTCAAGGTCACCAAAGTGGACGTGGTGCCGCTGCAAATCGAGGCGGCGGCCAACCAAGAGCTCAAAGAAGTGAGCTGGTTTTCCACGGTCAATGGAACCGAGCAGACCACGCATTCGCTCCCGCCTCCACCCGAACCGCGCTATGCGGTTTATCAGCCGACGCTTTACCTGGACGAACTACGGTTGTCGGATTGGGACGTGATGACTTATTACGCCAAGGCAAACACAGAAAAAGAGAAACCATTCGCATCCGAGGTTTACTTTCTGGAGGTGCGCCCGTTCCGCGAAGACATCCTGAAAATCCCCGGCGGCGAAGGTGGCAAGGCCTACCAATGCCTCAACCAGATGTCGGCGTTGATCGCACGGCAGCAACACATTATCCGCCAAACCCACCAACACTTCCAAAAACCACTGGAGCAGGAAAAGCTGCAGGCGCAGGATCGCGCGAAATTGTCCGACGCCGAAGCAGACCTTGGCGATTCTGCGCAGCATCTCTACGCGAAAATGGCGGCGGAATTGGAGAACAAACCCATCGGCCAGGCGCTGGACAACCTGGCCAAAGCCCAGAATTCTCTCGACCGCGCCAGCAAGCTGCTGCGCGACGACGCCACAAACGAGGCGCAAAACCGGGAGCGGAGCGCCCTGGCGGAACTGGTTGCCGTCCGGAAAGCGTTCCAAAAGAGCCTCAGTGAACATCCCGAGGCTTTCGATGAGCCGAAAGAAGACGAGCCCACGCCGGTCGCCGATGCCTCCAAGAAACTGGACCAGATGGCTGAGTTCCGCAACGAAACCAAGGCGGCGCAGGAGTTCGTCCAAAAAACCTTGCAGCAACAGAGAAATCTGGAACAGCAATCCAGGTCAACCCCGCGCAACGATCTCCCCAGGCTCGCCGGGCAGGAACAGAATCTGCAACAATCGCTCCAGGATTTTCAGGGTCAGCACCCGCAGGTATTCAAAGGCACGGAAGCCCAGTCAGACGCCGCCCAGCAGGCGATGACCGAGGCGGCGGCCGCTTTGCAGAAAAAAAGCAACGACGCGCGCAACGCCACCAGCGAGGCGGCGCAACAACTGGAAAAGTTCAGTGAAGCGATGAAAAACCAGTCCGCAGAGCAGCAACTGGCCAATGCTTACAAATTGAAGCAGATGCTCGACCGGCAAATCCAGAGCTTCGGCCAGTGCTCAAAGCCCGGCAGCAATATCTCGGATGCGGCCCTGCAACGGACTGTGGCCGAAGCGCGCCAGACCATCAACCAGCTCAAGAAAGTCGCCGAGCAGGAACCAACCCGAGATGCTTTCGGCCCGCCGTTGCGCGAGGCTTTGAACGGACAGAACAAAGTGGATTTGGATGCCAAACTCAACCAGGTGCAGCAGGCCCAGGACGAAGCTGCCCGGCAGCAACGCGCCGCGGAGGCGAAGGAGGCCCTGAGCAAGGTCAGCCGGGCCTTCTCCGACAGCCAGCCCAAGGCGCTGCAAATGGCCCAGAAAGGTGACTCGCTCAAACCTGCCGAGCAGGAGAGCTTCAACCTGGGCATGGCTGAGTTGGACAGTTTAATCAAACAATTAGAAGGCCACCGGCAGCTTTCAACGCAAGACCAGGCTAAACAGGGCCAGGAAGCCCTGTTCAATCTGCAAACCGGCTTGCGCAGCCGCTTTGGCGATAATGATCGCGGCAACCAGATTCTGATTCAATTCCAACAAGCCTTGAAAGAGCAGGCCCTGGAGGCAGGCAACCTCAAGAGGCTGATGGATGAGTTGCAGCATTTCGCGGTCGAGACTGCCGATCAGTTGGCCCAAAAGGAGGAAAAGCCCGACGTCACCAACATCGATCCCACCCGCCTGCCTCCGGCCTACCGCGGCCGAATCCAGAAATATTTCCAGAGGCTGTCTGAAAAGTGAGCTTATGCCGATGACCTTGAAAAACCAAAAGCTGAAAGGCCGAAAAACTGAAAAGCTGAAACTTTCAGAGTTTCAGCGTTTCAGCATTTGAGTTGAGCGCCGCAATCCTCTTCGAATTCCCGCTCGGCTGGCAGATTGGCCTGCCGGTCGCGGCAGCGGTTCTGGGGTCAACTGTCTGGTTGCGCAGGAAACGCGGTCGGGAAAAAGGCCGCATCCTTGCGCTAACATCCTTGCGCGCCATGGTTCTGCTGCTGCTGATTTTTCTAGCCGCCCGCCCAATTCAGGTTGCCAAAGAGCCACCCGCTGCGGCCGCGCGCACGGTGGTGGTGCTCATGGACCGCAGCGAAAGCATGTCGCTCGAAGAACACGACGCCAGCCGTTACCAACAGGCCCTCGGTTTTCTGCGCGAACGGCTGCTGCCGGCACTGCAATCCGGCGATCTGCCGGTGCACGCGATGCTCTTCGACCACGGCGCTGAGCCCGCCGATGGCGCCGGGCTCGATACGGCGGTCCCAAACGGCAGGCGCACCAACCTCGGCGGCGCCATCGCCCAGGCGCTGGCCAATGCCCCACAGCCGCCGCTGGCGGTCATTGCGCTGACCGACGGCGCGGTCAACGAAAGCGCCGACAACAATCGCGCGTTGAGCGCATTGGTTGATTCAGGCGCGCCCTTCATTGGCGTCGGCTTCGGCAGCGACCGCGGCGTCAGCACGCTTTCTTTGCGCCAGGTGGATGCCCCGTCCACGGTGACGACCAAGACCGCGTTCAGCATTGCGGCCCAAATCGAAATGGTGAACGCCGACGAGTTGCCGGCGTTCGATTTGCTCCTTTTCCGCGACGGGCAAATCCACCAGAAGAAAACCGTTGTTCCCGGCAAAGGCTCGCGTTTATGGCTGGAGAGTTTTCAACTCGTAGAAGACGCCCAGGGCGTTCACGACTACTCCGTGCAATTGCTCCCGCCGGATGTGCCGGCTTTGAAATGTGTCAATGCGCTGGCGAATACCCACGTGCGCGTCTCAGACGAAAAGGAGTTGCGCGTGCTTTACATTCAAGGGGCGCTGACGTGGGACTATAAATTCATCAGTATGGCGCTGCGCAATGACCAGACCATGAAACTCACCGGCTTGACGCGCACGTCAAAGCAATCGGTCTTCCGCCAGAACGTTGAGAGCGCCGGGGAGTTAATGAATGGTTTTCCCAATACGCTGGAAGAACTCGCGCCGTTTCGAGTGATAGTGCTCTCCAATCTGCGTCCGGCCGACCTGACGCCTGCGCAGCAGGAAATTCTGGCCCGGTTTTGCGGCGAGTTGGGAGGCGGCGTCTTGATGATCGGCGGGCCGGCAACATTCGACACTTCCTGGCAAAACAGCCGCTTGGAACAATTGCTGCCGGTAGTCTTTGGCGCCAATCTCGGCGTGCAAGGACTGGATCGCCCCTTCCACATTCAGCTTACCGATGAGGCACTGCAACATCCGGTCTTCCAGATCGCCGATAACCACCCGGCGCGCGAGGTGTGGGCGCAGTTGCCCACTTTCACGCAGTATGGCCGGGTTGACGCCGCCAAACCCGGCGCCCAGGTCTGGGCGACCCATCCGTTGGAGGACGGCCCGCAGGGCCGCCGCATTCTGATGGCGTCGCAAACTTACGGGGCCGGCCTGTCGGCGGTGTTGTGCATCCAAAATTTCTGGCGCTGGCGGCTGGCCAAAGAGTCCGAGCCAGTCCAATTCGACCGCTTCTGGCGGCAACTGTTTCGCTTTCTCAGCGAAGTTGGCCGGCAGGAAGTCTCCATTCATCTTGCCGACCAGGAGTTGCGTCCGCCAATGGATGTCCAGGTAGTTTTGGAAAAGCAGCCCAATCCCAAGAACGCCACCGACACCGGCCATAAGTTCTTCGTCCGCGTCGAGGATGGGCAAAAGCACCTGCTGCACGACGAAGTAGTCGAACTGGAACCTTCACGTCCGGTGGCGGTGAAATTCCACGCCGAAAAACCCGACCTTTACACCGTTACCGTGCTCGACCGAATAAAAGTGACGGTCGCCACGCGGCCGATTGAGATTCGCGACCTGAACGTCGAATTCCAAAACACCGCCCGTGACATGGAAACTTTGCGGCAATGGGCTTCGGTCAGCGACGGCCTGGCGGTGAAAGTCGAGGACTGCCGCGATGCGGGTGATTTGGTCGCGCAAATCAAGGCCAAGATCGAGCAAATCCGCCACGGCAAACAACAACGGCGCCCCCTGGGCGTGAACGGCTGGACGCTGGCGCTGTTGTTGGGTTGTTTAGGCGGCGAGTGGCTATTGAGGAAGCAATGGGGGTTGGTCTGAACCAGCGGTTAAATAGTTTCATGGGTTGTATGGTTTACAAAGTTGAACAGGTCGAAAGGTTCAAAGAGAGAACGGCCTCGGGCGCTATGAATCCAGCCACACGCCACGCGCAATACGCAACCTGCACGCCCCTTTACGTTTCACGCCTTATCTCTCGCGCCCCACTTTTGACGCTGCCTTGCCTCTTGGTCATTCTCACTTTCGGCGCCGCCTCCTTCGCCCAGGCCGCCGACGACAAGCAAGCCACCTTCTTCATGGGCCGGGTGCGCTACAGCTCCAACGATGGCAACGATTGCGGCGGCGTCGGACAGGACCTGATGCGCCTGGTCTCCCGGGCGTCCACGCTCAAAATCCAGGAAGAACGCAAAGTGCGGCTGACGGACCCGGAACTGTTTGAGACCCCGTTTCTGTTCATGAACGGGCACAATGATTTTGTGCTGACCGAAGCAGAGCTGGAGAATTTGCGGAAATACCTGAGTCACGGCGGTTTCTTTTTTGCCTCAGGCTGTTGCACCAACCCCAACTTTCCCAAGGCCTGGCGGCGCGAGTTCAGCCGCCTTTTCCCCGGCGAAAATGCCAGGCCGATCCCTTACGATCATCTGATTTACCGTTCATTCTACAAGATTGAGCGAGTCCGCTGCCTCAACGCGCCGCGCGACATTCAACTCGAAGGTCTGTTTTACCAGGGCAACCTGGTCGCCGTCATGTGCGAAGACGGCCTTTGCTGCGCCTTCAGCGCCAACAACACCTGCAACGAAGGCAAAGGCATCAGCCCCGAAGACGGCCAGAAACTTACCCTCAACATCGCCGTTTACGCGCTGACCCATTGAGCCGGCCGCCTCACGGCCGCTCAATGACCCGGTAGAAGCGTCGTGGATAGTTCGTCGCGTCAAGGTCCTCAAAGCGCAGCAGGCCGTTGGTCAGGATTACCGAGCCGTTGGTCAGCCGCATCCAGACGGTGTTGGTGTTGAACAGTTGCGTCGCGGCTTGCACCTCGATGTTGGACGTGCCCGCCAGACCGCTCCCGGACCCGTCGGTAAACCACAGCCGCGGAAGGCCGCCGGCTTCCCGTGTAATCCGGCTTATCTGCTGTGGCACCAGCACGCGCAAGAAGGCGTTGCTGCTTGTGGCTCTGCCAAAGAGGTTGGTGATGGTCAGCCGATAGTTGCCTTCGTTCAGGCGCGTGACAGCCGGAAGCAACAAGCTCGCGGCGTTAGCGCCGGTGAGATCAGCCTCGTTTTTCTGCCATTGAAAACTGAGCGGAGCCGCCCCGGTGAAGGACGCCGCAAAGGAGACATTGCTGCCGTAAAGGGCGGTTCGGCCGGACGGTGATACTGCCGTTCCAGACACCGTTGACGAAGTTGCCGGAATTGGTGGGGCTTATTTGCGCCGCCGTATCGGAGCCGACGGTATAAAGGAGATCGACAAACCACCACCGGACCGAGTCGTTAGCCGTCGGGAAAGCATCACCGGACGTTTCGTAACTTTGGTCAATTGTCCCGTATGGGAAGACGCCGGGCAAGTCGTATCTCCAATAATAGCCTTGATTGGCTGAATAAAAGCCTACTCGATAGGAAATCCCCGCTAATAGCTGAACCGGTGCGGCCAAGGGCGTTTCCACCCAGGTCCCGGGCACACTGTTGACTGTTTGCGAGGCCACCAGTGTGCCGCCGCTGGTCCAAATTGACACTT
>WNGJ01013682.1_pt1 | contig 10660 bp, 7 predicted proteins | sample 5400611 | NCBI WGS metagenome assembly WNGJ01 (sample SAMN13153375, study PRJNA577476) | soil metagenome | isolation source: 40 cm soil or saprolite under Garry oak tree replicate 1 | place: USA:California | collected 2016-06-15
CAGGTGAAGCCGCCATCCCAGGGCGGTCGCCTGGCGGGCTGGGGCTTCCCGTGATAGAAAACCGTGATGGTCTTGGCCGCGCCGGCAGGCTGCGGCGCTGCGAGCTGGGCGAAGAACGCGTTCCCGTCGCGCCGGACCGGCACGGCGCGGCCGTCCTGCACCATGCTGTCGACCTCAAGCGGGATCATGAGGTCGATCTGCATCTCGCTCGAGGGTTGGAGCACACGGTACGAGATGCCGTTCGATCCCCGGATGCTCGAGTCGGTCGGGCTGATGGCGACGCGCAAGTCGTAGAAGGTCACGTCCCACCACGCTCGTGCGGGGGTCGTGTAGGAGCCGCGCAGGGTATCGGCGTGGGTGAACGCGCGGGTCTGCGCGGCGAGCCGCATGGGGGCGCATAACAGGACGAAGGCTCCGAGGGTCTGGCGTTTCATATCGGGCAAAAGGTATGCTGCGCCGTGACCTTGCGCTGGTGCGCCTATCGCCCGCAGTTTGGGCACCATCCGTCACGCCTCCAGACAGAGACAGAAGGAAGGCCCAGATGACCTTGGTGAAGACACCCCCGCCGCTCTCTCAGGAAGTCGACCTGTCCAAGACCTACGACGCGGTCGTCGTGGGCTCGGGCGCGGCCGGCGGCATGGCCGCCCACGTCCTCACCGAGCAAGGCATGAACGTGCTCATGCTCGAGGCCGGCAAGAAGCTGCCGATCGAGCAGGAGCTCCGGTCAATGCAGTGGCCCTACGATCACCCCCGCCGCGGCGATACGTGAAGAACATTCTCGTGGACGAGAAGGACCATCCCTATAGCGGCACGAAATACGCCTGGGTGCGCGCCCGCGCGCTGGGCGGCAAGACGAACATTTGGGGTCGGCTCGCCCTACGGCTCTCCGACTACGATTTCAAGGCCAAGACGCACGACGGCTACGGCGACGACTGGCCGATCTCCTACGCCGACATCGAGCCGTACTACGACAAGGTCGACCGCTACCTCGGCATCTCCGGCGTGAAGGAGAATCTACCGCACCTGCCGGACAGCCTGTTTCAGCGCCCCAACAAGCTGTCATTTGGGGAGGTACGGCTGCGCGAGAGCCTCAAGAAGATGGGGCGCGTGCTGACGCCGTACCGCGCCGGCGTGACGACCGATGGGTTGAAGCACAACAAGTACCGCAGCAAGTGCTATGGCCGCGGGGCGTGCGACCGGCGGCCCGGGGGCTGCGACATCCACGCCGCGTTCGATTCGCCGACCGGCTTGATCTACCCGGCCATGGACACCGGGCACCTGACGATTCGCACCAACTCGATCGCGCACGAGGTACTGGTCGACCCCAATACCGGGAAGGCACGCGGCGTGGGGTTCGTCGACAGCGGCACGCGCAAGTCGTACGAAGCCAAGGGGAAGGTCGTGATCGTGGCGGCGTCCACGCTCGAATCGGCACGCCTGCTGCTGTTGTCGCGCTCGCCGCAGCATCCCAACGGGATCGGGAACTCGAGCGGGCACGTGGGCCACAACTTCTGCGAGCACGTGATGGGCCCCGGCGTCACGGGGCTCGTGAAGGACATGATCGGCAAGCCGCCCACGCTGGATGACGGCCGGCCGGGCGGGTTCTACATCCCGCGGTTCCGGAACCTCAAGGACCGTCAGCCGGGTTTCGTGCGCGGCTACGGCTTCGAGGGAAGCGGCGGGTTTTCGATTTTCCCGGGCAATGCCTTCGGGACTCAAGGGTTCGGCGCGCAATTCAAGAAAGACGTGCGGGACCACGCCGGCGCGTTCATCGGGCTGGGCGGGTTCGGCGAGGTACTGGCGCGCTACGAGAATTACATGGACTTGGATCCCGAGGAGAAAGACGCCTGGGGGATTCCCGTGCTCCGCTTCCACTATCAGTTCGGCGACAACGAAAAGAAGATGTGCGAAGACATGGCGGTCGCAGGGCGCGAGATGCTCGAGCAGGCGGGGATCGAGGTCGTGGGCACGGACGACAAGATGCTCACGGAAGGCTGGTCGATCCACGAGCTGGGCACGGCGCGGATGGGGAGCGATCCCAAGACGTCGGTGCTGAATCAGTTCCAGCAGTCGCACGACGTGAAGAATCTGTTTGTCGTCGACGGCTCCAGTCACGTGAGCGCGTCGTGCCAGAATCCCACCTGGACCATCATGGCGCTGGCGTGGCGCTCCTGCGAATATCTGGCGGGCGAATTCAAGAAAGGGAACCTATGACAGTCACGCGTCGCGAAATGCTCGCCGCCACAGCGGCGGCTCTGGCGGCACCGCTCGTGGCCCCAGGGGCGGCAGGGGCGGCACAGGCGGCTCAGGCGGCAAGCATGGCGCCGAAGTTTTTCACCGCGCCCGAATTCGCGCTGCTCGAAGAGCTGTCCGATCTAATCATCCCGACCGACCCGCATTCTCCTGGGGCGCGCATCGCCGGTGTGGCGACCTACATCGATTTTCGTCTTTCGGAGTCCCTTGATACCGACCAGCAGGCCAAGTGGCACTCCGGGCTCGCCGCGGTCGACGCCGTGTCGCAAGAGTCGAACGGGAAAGCCTTCATGCAGAGCTCGCCCGCGCAACGGGTCGCCGTGCTCACGAAGATCGCGGCCGGAGAGAAGGACCCCAAGACGCCGGCGGAGCACTTCTTCCAGCAGCTCAAGGGCTGGACGGTTCGGGCGTACTACAGCTCCAAGGTCGGGATCCACGCCGACCAGGAGTACAAGGGCAACGTGTATCAGCGCGGGGAATACGCCGGATACGACGCGAAGTGAGGTTGGGCGCGGCGCCCGCCGTTACGGCACCATCCGAAACCCCGCTGTCGCGAAATGGCTGTCGAGCGTCAGCGCGTCCGTGATCCGACGCTCGGCCATCACCGCGAAGCTCACGGCGTCCGTCAACGAGAAGTCCTGGTCGACGTAGCGCTCGAGCCAGTCGACCATGGCCCGACGATCAAGCTCTGGAGTGTCGTACACGACGAGATTCGGCGGCCGGCCGACCTGGCCGACGAAGGCGAGCGCGGCGCCTCGGCCGGTGCGCCGCAGGAGTAGGGCGTGGGTCTCCGCGACCACCAGATTGGTGGTGACCACCCGCGCGCCACGCTGGATGTGCTCGCGCAGTGCTCCGGCCACGGAGCTGTGGGCTGGATCGCGGCGCAGCGCCATCGCGTACCACGCACTGGTATCGACGAAGATCTCAGCGGGCACGGCGGCGGGGCGGCCGGCCACCTCGGTCCCGTCCCCAGCTCGCTTCCTCGCTGTCGGCGAGGAAACGGTCGTGGTCGCGAGCTACGTCGTACGCGGGACCACCGGCCTGCGGTCGGTCCGCCAGGCCGATGATCTGCAGTGCTGGATGAGCGTCCGGGTCAGATGTCTGGCGCTCGAGGGCCTCGAGGGCGCGACGCAGGACGTCGGACTTCGTAGCGCCGAGGTGTTGCGCCAGACGCTCGAGGCGCTGACGCTCGACGGCGTCGAGATATACCTGCACCGGCTCGCTGACCCGTCGCTTTGCGCTCATGATAGAAGATCATGTGATCATGAATACTGATCATGATAACATGGTCTCGGCCGTGGCGCAACCAGCCTGTGGAGGGTCCTTGACAAGTCCCGGTTCAGGGGAAGGATAGGGGAGAAATCAAGCGACGGCGATCTTTCCACCCTCACCGGTAGAGGGCACAGACGTATGAAAATTGTTCGTCACCTCGCTCCCGCGCTGGTCGCTGGTCTGTTCCTGGCGGTCCCCCTCAGCGCGCAGGATTCCACCGGCAGCATCGCTGGGAAGGTCATCGACCAGACGACCCAGCAACCCCTGGCCAACGTCGAAGTGGCCGTCCCCGGCACGCCGCTTCGAGACCTCAGCCGGAACGATGGCACCTTCCGGGTCACCGGCGTGAGGCCGGGGACGCAACGGGTGCGCGCGACCCGGATCGGGTACGGGTCCCAATTCCAGGAGGTCACCGTCCCGCCTGGTGGCGCGGCCACCGTGAACCTCGCGCTGGTTCCGGCCGCCGCGATTCTCGAGCCGGTCGTGGTGACAGGATACGGGACGCAACGTCGTGAGGCCATCACGGGATCGGTCTCCACGGTCGACGCCGCCGCCGCGAACCGCGGCGTGCAGACCAACGTCGACCAAATGATCCAAGGCCGGGCGGCCGGGGTGGACATCAGCCAGAACAACGGGGAGCCTGGCGCCGGCAGGCAAGTGCTCATCCGCGGTGGCAGCTCCATCGGCGTGGGTGGCGCGACCAACGAGCCGCTGTACGTCATCGACGGGGTGCCGATCAACAACGTGCCGACCGAGCCGCAGGCAATGGGCGTTTTCGGCGACCCGATGCTCGCCCGTAACCCACTAAACCTGCTCAACCCGGCCGACATCGCGTCGATCACAGTGCTCAAAGACGCGGCGGCGACGGCGATTTACGGTAGCCGGGCGTCGAACGGGGTGATCCTGATCGAAACCAAGAAGGGGCAATCGAGCGGCGGTCCGTCTTTCGAGTACGACGGCTACGTGGCGGCCGCGAGCCCGGCGAAACGCCTGCCGGTGCTCACCGGCGCGGAGTTCCGCCAGTTTGTCAACGGCTCGGTTGCCGCTTGGCGGAAGGACTCGACCGACTTCAATGGTAGACATCCGGCGACAGACACGATCTTCACCAAACACTTCAAGGACTCGTCGGCCACCTTCAATGCCCTGAGTCCCTCGCTAGCGACGCTGGGCCCCGCCAACACCGACTGGGCGTCCGCCATCACGCGGACCAGTGTGACGCACAATCACAACCTGGCGTTTTCCGGCGGGAGCGAAGCGACGCGCTATCGCGCCTCCCTGAATTACGCGAAGGAGGAGGGCGTGACGCTCTCCACCGGCCTCGAGCGGATTCAGGGTAGGTTGAGCGCCACCCACTCGGATCTCAACGGTCGGCTGCGGATCGGGGTCAACGTGACGACCTCGCGCCTCAACAACACCTACCTCACCTACGAGAACCAGGGTGGCTTCCAAGGCGGCGTGTTCCAGAACATGGCCGTCTTCAACCCCACGCAACCGATCACCTACACCGATTCTCTCGGGACGCACTACTACGATCCCAAGGGCAGCTCGGTGTTCAACCCGGTGGCGCTGGCGAATCAGCTCATCGACATCGGCCACACGACCCGCACCTTGGGCAACGCCAGCGCCGATTTCGACGTGGCGCCCGGTCTGACGGCGCGGGTCAACGTCGGGCTGGACCACTCGAGTGGTGACCGGCAGGAGTACTACCCCAACGCGAGCCCGGTAGGCGTGTCCTTGGGGAACGGGCTCGCGCAGCAGCAGAACCTCGACAACGCCACCCAGACGATCCAGACGCAGCTCACGTACCAGCGTCAGTTCGGCGACGCCAACAGCCTCGACGTCGTGGGCGGGTACGAGTACAGCAAGTTCAGGAGCAACTGGGTGCAGGCCGAGGGCATCGGGTTCTTCACCGACACGTACGGCTTCAACAATCTCAGTGCCGCCACCACCAGAAACGCCAGCGACAGCACCTACGAGTTTCGGCTCGCGTCCTTTTTCGGGCGGGCCAACGTCGGGTTCAAGGACCGCTACTTCCTGACGGGCGTGGTGCGCTACGATGGCTCGTCCAAGTTCGCGGTCGGGCACAAGTGGGGACTGTTCCCGGCGCTGTCCGCGTCGTGGCGTCTCAGCCAGGAGAAGTTCCTCCAGGGTGGGCCGTTCTCGGACCTGCGGCTGCGGGTCGGCTGGGGACTGCAGGGTAACCCGGGCGTCGATCCGTATACCTCGCAGATCACGTTGACGAGTGGCACCGGCGCCAACTACCCGTGGGGCGACGTGCCACATAGTGGCGTCACCCCCAACAGCAACGGCAACAAGGACCTCAAGTGGGAACAGACCTCCCAGGTCAACGCGGCCGTCGACTTCGGCCTCTTGAGCAACCGGCTCTCGGGGAGCGTCGAGTACTACGTCAAGAACACCAAGGACCTGCTGCTGACGATCGACGTGCCGCAGCCGGCGCTCGCTTCCCAACAGCTCATCAACGCGGCCAGGCTGCACAACAACGGCCTCGAGGTCTCGCTCGACGCGGTCCTGGTCTCGCACCCGGGTCTCGTCTGGCGTTCCGGCCTCGTCTTCGCGGCCGAGCGGAACAGAGTGACGGACCTCGGTGCCTGCACGGTGGATCCGGTGACCAAGCTGACGGTATCCTGCCCCTCCTACACGACGGGACCCGTCAGCGGGCAGGGGCAGAGCGGCCAGAACGCCGAGCGCATCCTGGTATGCGATCCCAACTCAAAACCCCTCAATTGCCCGGGCTATCCGCTCGGCACGTTCTGGGGCCCCGTCTTCCTCGGCGTCGACAGCGCGGGGAAGCAGGTGTTCCAGTGTAGCGCTGCAACGGTCGGGTGCGTCGGCATTGATCCGACGAGCAAGCTCGGGAAGACGACGACGGGGCTCGGGCCGGCCGCCGCGGACTACCGTGTGATCGGCAACGCCAATCCCGACTTCACCCTCGGGTTCCACAATCAGCTGACCTGGGGGAAGTTCGACGTCTCCCTCTTCGTGCGGGCGTCAGTGGGCGGGGACGTGTTCAACAACTCGGCGCTGGTCTACGCCACGCAGAGCGACGCGCTCCAGGGCAAGAACTTCCTGCGGTCCGCCCTGACCGATCCGACCGGAATCCACGAGCCGGCGATCTTCTCATCGCGCTGGATCGAGAGCGGCACGTTCGTGCGCCTGCAGAACATCACTGTGTCGTATGATCTCGACGTGCCGCTGCTGACGCGGTCGGCGCGCAGCGCGCGGCTGTACGTGTCGGCCGACAATCTGCTGCTCCTGACCGGTTATTCCGGGCTCGACCCCGAGGTGTTCTCCGGCACTGGAACGGCAGTGCGTGGCATCGATTACCTTACGTATCCGCGGCCCCGGACCATCACGGGTGGCCTGCGTCTCATGTTCTGAGGAGGCTCTGGTCCCATGCAGCGATTCTTTGTGAAGGCGTCGATCGGAGCGGCAGGGCTGTTGGCGCTGCTGGTGCCGCTACACGGATGCACCAACCTGGATGAGACGCCGCTGAGTCTCATCTCGACCAGCAATTTCTTCACCAACGAAGGGGAGGTGTTGGCGGCGCTGGCCGGCGTGTACGCGCAGCTGCGTACCACGACGCCGGAGGGCGGCCTCTACGACGTGAACGAGATCACCACGGACGAGATGGTCGTGCCGATCCGCGGCTCGGACTGGAACGACAACGGCCAGTGGATCGACTTGCACAACATGACCTGGACGCCGACCAGCATCGCTACCAGCAACTTCTTCAACGGGGATTGGAACAACCCCTACGCCGGCATCGCGCGCGCCAATCTGTTCCTCAGCGCGGTCCAGAACGTCACCGTCGCGAACAAGGCGTCGATCATCGCTGAAGTCAGGGCGCTGCGCGCCTTCTATTACTACCTGCTGATGGACTTCTTCGGCGGCGTGCCGATCGTCACCACGACCGAGCTCGGGAAGCACCCGCGCAACACGCGCCGGGAGGTGTTCGACTTCATCGAGAAGGAGCTGATCGCGGCGCGCGACTCGGGGCTCCCCGCCACGCGTCCCGTGGAAGAAAACGGGCGCTTCACCCAGGGCGGCGCGGACGCCATTCTTGCCAACATGTACGTGAACGCCGGCGTGTTCACGAAGGAAGGCGCCGGCAGCGGCGGGATCAACGCCACGGGGTACAACTCCTGCTCGGGCATTACAGTGACCGGCGGGGATGCGTGCCAGGCTGCCCTCGCCGCGGCGAATCGCATCCTCAACTCCGGCTACTACCGGCTGGCCGACTCGTTCCCCCAGAACTTCCGCGCCGACAATAACAACTCGCCGGAGAACATCTTTGTTGTGAAGTTCATCGCCGCGGACGGGCTCGGGATGGACTACGCGATGGCAATTCTGCACTACAACCAGTACGCCCCGCTTGCACCCTGGAACGGATTCGCGATCCAAGCGCAGACCTACAACGCCTTCGACTCGACGGACAAGCGGCGGCGCGTGGTCCTGATCGGACCACAGAACGACGTGCTCTCCGGCGCGTTCGCTTGTGTACGGCCGGGGTGCGCAGGGGGCGCCCCCGATAACTACGGCCCCGTTTGGGAGAGCACCCACCGCCTGATCTTCACCGATACGATTCACAACATCCGCGCGGCCACGGAAGGGGAGGGGGGCCGCATCTACAAGTGGCCGGCTGACCCGAACCACGTGGCGCAGAACAGCGGCAACGACTTCGCCTGGTTCCGCCTCGGCGAGATCTATCTGATCAAGGCCGAGGTGGAGCACGTGCTGGGGAACGATGCCCTTGCGCTGGCACTGCTCGACTCGCTGCGGGCCCGGCGGGATACCGTCGCGCCTCCGCTCGTCGGGGCGGTGAGTGACGCGTTGATCCTCAAAGAGCGGCTGTTCGAATTGCTGGGCGAAAGCAAGCGGCGCCAGGACCTGATCCGGTTCGGCGGCTACACCAACCGGGCGGATGACCCGTCGCTAGTCGGAGGCAAGCAGGCTCGGCCGGATTACTACGTCCTGATGCCGGTGCCGCAGTCGCAGATCGACGCGAACTCGCTCCTCACGCAGAATCCCGGGTATTGACCCGGAAGGTTCTGGAGGTTGTGGAGGTTTTGGGCGATCGAGTAGGGGCGCAGCAGGCTGCGCCCCTACACGTTTTTCTACCCGCGCTCTGCCTCCTGGCCGGTTGCTCGGCGGCCTCCGCCCCGGCCCCGCCTGCCGCCGACGGCCATCTGTTCACCCTGCTACCATCGAGCTATACCGGCGTCCGCTTCGAGAATCGTCTCACGGACACGCACGACCTGAACGTCTTCACCTATCGCAATTACTACAACGGCGGCGGCGTCGCCCTCGGCGACTTGACCGGCGACGGCCTCCCGGAGATCGTGCTCACCTCGAATCAGGGCGGCACCCGGCTGTATCTGAACGAAGGAAAGTTCCGCTTTCGGGACGTCACGGCCGAGGCCGGCCTGCATAGCAAGGGATGGACCACCGGCGTTACGCTGGCCGACGTGAACGGCGACGGACTGCTCGACATCTACGTCTGCCACGCCGGCCTCGACCCGACGCTCCGGGCCAACGAGCTGTACATCAATAAGGGGCTCGACGCCCACGGCGTTCCCACCTTCGTAGAACAGGCCGCGGCGTACGGCGTGGCCGATACCGGCTACTCCACGCAAGCGGTGTTTTTCGACTACGACCGCGACGGTGATCTCGACCTGTTCGTGATCAACAAGCGACCCGCTCGGCGGCGATCGGCTGTATCGCAACGACGGCGGGCATTTCGTGGACGTGAGCGCCGCGGCCGGCATCTACGGGAGCGAGATTGGTTTGGGTCTCGGGGTCGGCGTCAGCGACCTGAACCGCGACGGCTGGCCCGACATCTACGTCGCCAACGACTTCTTCGAGCGCGACTATCTCTACATCAACCAGGGCGACGGCACCTTCGCCGAGCGGCTCGAGCAGGAGATGCCCTACATCAGCCTGTCGTCGATGGGACTCGACATCGCGGACGTGAACAACGACGGCTGGCCCGACGTCTACGTGGCGGACATGCTGCCGGACGACGAGCGCCGGCTCAAGACCACCACTGCGTTCGAGAACTGGCACCGGCTCCAGGACGAGGTGAAGAACGGCTTTCATTACCAGTTCACCCGCAACATGCTCCATCTCAACCACGGCGACGGTACCTTCTCGGACATCGGGCAGGTGGCGGGTGTGGCGCGGACCGACTGGAGCTGGAGCCCGCTCATCGCGGATCTCGATCTCGACGGCTACAAGGACATCTACGTGACGAACGGCCTCGCCAAGGACGTCACGTCCCAGGACTACATCGCGTTTCTGGGAAGCCGGGAGACCATGGTCCAGGCTACCCGCGGCGCACGCGTGGATTTCCAACGGCTCGTCGACGCGATGAGCTCCACCAAGCTGCCGAACTACGCGTTCCGGAACCGGGGGGACTCGACCTTCGTGAACGAGAGCGCGTCCTGGGGCCTCGACACGCAAAGTTTTTCGAGCGGCGCTGCCTATGGCGACCTGGACGGCGACGGCGCGGTCGATCTGGTCGTGAACAACGTCAACCAGGAGGCGTTCGTCTATCGCAACAACGCCAGGACTCTGACGCCGAACCATTACCTGCAGCTGCGGCTCGAGGGCATGGGCGCCGATCGCTTCGCCATCGGCGCGAAGGTCACGCTGTGGAGCGGGGCACAGCAGTTCTTCCAGGAACAGGAGCCGACGCGCGGCTTCCAGTCGAGCGTGGACTACGTGCTCACCTTCGGCGTCGGGCTGCGCGACACGCTCGATTCGGTGAAGGTCGAGTGGCCGGATCGGGAAGGACGAGTGAGCTTGCTGACGCGCGTCGCGGTGAACCAACGCGTTACCCTGCGGCAGTCCGAGTCCCGAGCCCCGAGCCACGAGCCCCGAACGCGAGGCACTCCCCTCCTCACGGACGTCAGCGACAGCATCCGGCTGCCCTACGTTCACCGGGAGAACGAGTTCACAGACTTCGACCGCGAGCCCCTGATCCCGAAGCTGCTCTCGACCGAAGGGCCGATGCTGGCGGTCGCCGACGTGAACGGCGACGGGTTGGACGACATCTTCATCGGCGGCGCCAAGGGTCAGGCCGGGAAACTATTGATCCAGCGGCCCGACGGGCGGT